>Ga0302324_100013327_pt1 | contig 16673 bp, 14 predicted proteins | sample Palsa_T0_1_FD_201949 | JGI IMG/M metagenome (GOLD analysis project Ga0302324, IMG submission 201949) | Peat permafrost microbial communities from Stordalen Mire near Abisko, Sweden - Palsa_T0_1 | ecosystem: Environmental > Terrestrial > Soil > Palsa > Peat permafrost | place: Sweden: Abisko...
CGTTATGGTCTGCACGTCGATCCGGACGCTATCGTCGAGACCCTCCCGATCGGACTCAAGCAGCGCGTCGAGCTGCTGCGCGAGCTGGAGCGCGAGCCCGCGATCTTACTCCTCGACGAGCCGACCGCGGTGCTGGCGCCAAGCGAGATCGCATCGTTTTTCACGATGATCGTCGCGCTGGCAAAGCGCGGGATTGCAATTCTCGTCGTGACGCACAAGCTCGCTGAAGTGATCGCGTACACCTCAAAAGTGAACGTGATGCGTGCCGGAGAGATCGTCGCGCGCTACGAAACCGCGCAAACGAACGCCGCTGAGCTCGCTCGCGCGATGGTGGGCGGTGAGATCCCACCGCTCGCGGAACGGACCGCGTTGCCAAGACAAGTCTTGCCCGTCATACACATCAGGGGACTGTGCGCGCGAACCGAATCAGATGAGATCGCCGGCCTCGATTTGACACTTGCGGCCGGCGAGATTCTCGGAATTGCAGGCGTCGAAGGCAACGGGCAAACGGCGCTGGCCGACGCGCTGGCCGGCATCGCGGACTACGAGGGTACGATCCGCTTTCGCGAAGAGAATCTTCCACCCTCACTCGGACCGCACGCGCGCATCATGCGCGGCATCCAGATCATCCCGCAAGATCGCCAACACGAAGCGCTCGTGCTTGATTGGAGCGTCACGGAGAACGCGATCCTTGGCCGCGAGCGCAATCCGGAGCTCCGCCGCGGTTGGCAAGTCGATCGCGCGGCAGCACGTGCGTTCGCGCAAACAATCGTCGAACGTTTTGACGTACGGCCGCCGCGCGTTGACGCGCGCGTGGGTGGTCTCTCGGGTGGAAACCAACAGAAGGTCGTCGTCGGACGCGTGCTCGCCGGCCAGCCCTCGTTCGTGCTCGCGTATCAACCGACACGCGGAATCGACGTTGGTGCCGCCGCGCTCGTGCAATCACGCCTGATTGAAGCGCGCAATGCAGGGACCGCAATTCTGCTGATCTCGTTCGAGCTCGATGAGATCTTTGCGCTCGCCGACCGTGTAGTCGTGCTCTACCGCGGCAAAATTGCCGGCGAGTTCGGACGCGATGCATTCGATCGCGGGCGTATCGGAGCCCTGATGGCGGGTTCGTCGTGAAGCTTTCACGCGGCGCTCGCGATGCGGCGATCGCCTTCGGCATCATCGTCGTGTTCGGCAGTCTCGCGATGATGCTTGCGGGCGTGAACCCAATCGACGGCTTCACCGCGCTCATGATCGGGGCGCTCGGAAACGTTCCGGAAACTGCGGAAACGCTGGTGCAAACGACGTCGCTGCTCTTTCCCGCACTGGGAATCGCGGTCGCGTTTCGTGCCGGATTGTTCAACATCGGCGCTGAGGGACAGCTGCTCATCGGTGGTCTGCTTGCGGGCGTTATCGGCGAACGCTTCATCGCGCCCGGGATCATTGCGATCCCGGTGCTGCTTCTTGCGGGCGCGGTCGGCGGGGGCTTTTGGGGGGCACTGGCAGGCTGGCTCCGCGCGCGCTTTGCCGCAAACGAAGTCATCGCAACCTTGATGCTCAATTACGTCGCGATTCAGGTCGCCGCATATGCGATCACGGGACCACTAAAGAGTGCGACGGGTGCCGGGAATGAGACGGGAGAGTTGCCGCCCTCGGCGTGGCTACCGACAATTTTGCCGGATACGCGCTTGACGATCGCGCTTGTCCTGGCGCTCGCGCTGGCACTCTTTCTCCGTTGGATGCTCCGCTCGACCGTTATCGGTTATCAGCTGCGCGCCGTCGGTGACGCGCCGCGAACGGCCCAGCGCGCCGGGATCGATTTGGCGAAGATGCGATTCTGGACGATGGCGTTCTCCGGCGCCATCGCGGGCTTCGGCGGTGCGACGATCGTGCTCGGCGTCTTGCATCGCTTCAACCTCGCACTCTCGCCGGGATATGGATTCATCGGCATCGCCGTTGCGCTCGTCGGTGAGCTCGATCCGCTCTGGGTCACCGTGGCCGCGTTTGTGTTCGGCATCTTGCAGAACGGCGCGATCGGTATGCAAGCCGCCGCCAATGTCCCACGCGACGTCGTGACGGCAATCGAGGGTCTCATCATCCTCGTCCTGGCAGGCCGTCGTATTATCACGCGAAGCGGAGCCGATTGATGATTGCATTTTTGTGGCTGATGCTGGTCAAGTCCGCGCCGCTCGTGTATGCGGCGCTCGGCGGTGTGTTGTGCGAACGCTCGGGCGTGCTCAACATTGGCCTCGAAGGGATGATCGCGATCGGCGCATTCTCCGGAGTTGCGATCTCGTTCGCAACCGGAAGCGCAATCTTGGGTGCGATCGGCGGCGTCGCATCGGGTGCGTTGCTCGGCGCAATTCTGGGAATTGCTGCAACGCGTTTTCGTGTCGAACAGATCGTCGCGGGAACCGGAATCAACTTGATCGCGCTTGGCGGTGCGGCGTACGGACTCGTGATCGTCTTCGGACAGCCCGGTGCGTCCAAAGAAGTGAACGCGCTTGGCCCGACCGGCGAGATTGCGATGGTCTGCTTGGCACTCGCGCTGGCGGGACTCTTACACGTCTTCCTCTACTGGACGCGCGCGGGCTTGCACGTGCGGGCGTGCGGCGAGAATCCTCGCGCCGCCGATGTTGCCGGCATCAATCCGCTGCGCGTCCGATTCTGGGCGACGACGGCCGGCGGCGCGATTGCTGCGCTCGGCGGTGTGTTCCTTGCAATGGCCGAGCTCGATCTCTACTCGGACGGGATGAGCGCGGGTCGCGGTTTCATTGCGCTCGCAGCCGTCATCTTCGGACGTTGGAATCCGCTCGGCGCAGCCGCGGCCGCGTTGTTCTTCGGTGCGTTCGAAGCTTTACAATTCACGTTGCAGCGCACCGGGATACCGGTCGAGTTCATGCAGGCGCTGCCGTATGTCGCAGCGCTGATCGCGCTCGCGGGCTTCGCTGGTCGCGCGCGCGCGCCGGCTGCTGACGGTGTCCCCTATAGAAGATAAGGTCAGGAGCCGAACGAATAACTATTCTTTGGGCGCCTGGGGGTACAAGGCTCTGAACGTCCGTTCGTTCCTCGTTCTTACTGTTATTGCGACGTCGTTGTTTTTGAGCGCGCCGCGCGCTGCGATGTCGAACCCCCTCTCCGAATTACAAACGCGATTGCGGTCGGCTGCACAACGGCTACCGGCACGCGTCGGAATCGCAATCGAAGATCTTGCAACCGGTACGATATCCGGCATCAATGCAAATGCGAGTATGCCGGCGGCATCGACGATCAAGGTGCCGGTAATGGTCGAAGTGTTCGAGCAGATGGCGCAAGGGCGCGTCTCGCTCAATGAGCCCGTGCACTTGATGGCGAGCGATCGCGACTGGGGTTGGGGCGAGCTCTGCGACGCGCCGCTTGGAAGCCGCTACACCGTATCGACGCTCTTGTGGAAGATGATCACGCAGAGCGACAACACGGCGACGAACATGCTGATTCGCCTGGTCGGCCGGCAAAGCATCAACGTTAGGATGCAAGGGCTCGGATTGACCAACACGCGCGTCGCAGATTACATTCGCTCCGACGGCGACATCCGCTCCCTGCGTTCGAGCGCTGCCGACATGGCGCACTTGCTCGATGCAATCGCGCGCGACCAGCTGATCGATCAGTGGAGCTCGCGTCAGATGATGCTGATTCTGGAAGGGCAGACGCACAACGGTTTGCTGCCGGTGCCGTTGCCGCGTGATGTGAAGATCGCACACAAGACGGGCGAGCTGCACGACACGCTCAATGACGTTGGGATCGTCGAAGACGATCGCGAGCCGTACGTCATCGCGGTAATGACAACCGCGTTGCCGACGCTCGACGTCGGGCGCAGTTTCATCCAAGGTATCTCGCGGCTCACCTACCACGCGATGATTCAGTTCGCGAGCTGGCGCGAAGCTTCGGGTGTCACGCCCGTCGATAGCTTTGCGCACCCGGCAGATACGCTGAGCGCACCGGCCGTCTCGCCGGACTTGCGCATGTGGCTGCCGGCGGACAGCAGTTCTAAAGAAGATAGCGCCGGCGCCGACTAATCTTCCCGCGCGGTACGCGCGGCTGGCACTCGAGATGCAGCTCGACGAACTCGAGCTCACGCTCGTGCTCGATCCGGACGCCCTCGACAAAAGCTTCGAGCGCGCGTGCATTCTCGGAGCGCTCGGACGCACCGACGACGCAATGCACGCGTATCGCGACGTGCTGCACCAGCGTCCCGATCACTTCGGCGCACTCAACAATCTCGCCGTGCTGCTGCTGGATCGCGGATCGCTGCGCTCCGCGCTTCAAGCCTACAGACTGCTTGTCGCGCGTCATCCGGAAAGCGCTATCGCACACAGCCACTTGGCGACGGTGCTCCGCGATGCCGGCGACGCCGACGAAGCGATCGAGCACTTCCAGCGTGCGATCGAAATCGATCCAACGACTGGGTCAGCGCACCACGGGCTCGCTTCGATCTTTTCCGAACGCGGCGACGAGCAAGCCGCGGCGCGCGAACGCAGACTCGGATACACGCATCGACCGGTTACGTTCGGTCGATTTCGCGGCGACGGCGAACCAGTTCTCGTCTTAGTCCTTGGCGTCGAGAGCGAAGGAAACGTCCCGACCAAAAGTCTCTTCGACAATCGTATTTTTGCGGTCGCATCGCTACTCGTCGGTTTCTACGACGCCGAAAGCCCGCTTCCGCCGCACGACGTTGTGTTCAATGCGATCGGCGACGCCGACCGCTGCGCGCTCGAGCTGACAGCAGCCGAGACCCTACTCGCACGCACCGATGCGCCGGTGATCAACGCACCAAGTACCGTTCTGCTCACGGGACGCGTCGCAAACGGCGACCGCCTCGGCGCGATACCGGACGTCATCACGCCGCGCTTTGCGATCTTTCCGCGTTGGCTGCTGGATCGCACGGAGCCGGCCGCCGTCCTCGCGGCGAACGGTTTCAGCTTCCCACTGTTGTTGCGCGCGCCGGGCTTTCATACGGGACAGCACTTCGTGAAAGTCGACCAGCTCGCTGACGTCTCGAAAGCGCTGAACGGCTTGCCATCCAACGCCGTCATCGCGATACAATTCCTCGATACGCGTAACGCAGACGGCGCATTCCGTAAATATCGAATGATTATCGTCGACGGAGAGATGTTTCCGTTGCATCTGGCTGTCTCGAACGACTGGAAGGTTCACTACTTCAGCGCCGACATGATCGATAATCCTGAGCATCGCGCCGAGGACGCGGCGTTTCTCGAAGATCCGCGCGGCATGATCGGAGAGCGTGCATACGCGGGGCTGGAGAAGATCGTCCAGACCTTGGCGCTCGATTACGGCGGCATCGATTTCTCGATCGACCCGAGCGGCAAGGTGGTGCTGTTCGAGGCGAATGCAACGATGATCGTGCAGCCACCGCCACCCGAAGCGATGTGGAATTACCGGCGCAAGCCGGTTGAGCGCATCATCACCGCCGTGCACACGATGCTGCGCGATCGCGCTCAACTCGGCGCGCGCGCAAGCCGTTGATGCGGGCGGAGCGAGCCGCGCGTGAGCTCGTGCTCATATTCGCGATACGCTTCTTCATCGATATCGAGATCGCGCATCTCCGCTAGAGTCTCGCTCGGATCGTAGCGCGACGAACCGAATCGCACTTTTCCGCCTTCGAGAAACGCGTACGACGCATAGCCGGCGCGCTGTGGCATTCCGACGCTTCCAGGATTCACAACCAGGGCGCTCCCTTTCCAAGTGCCGCGCCGGTGCGTGTGACCGACAACGACGACGGCGCAATGTGGAAAAGCGCGCATTGTGCGTGACAGCTCTTCGGGCGTCGGCGCGACATAGCGTGTGTAGTCGCCCGGGTACGCGTGCGTCATTCCGATCCGCACGCCGTCCAGGCTCAGCTCGAGCTCGGGAGGGAGTGCGCGCAACCAGCGCATCTGTGCAGCATTGAGCGATGCGCGTGCGTGCTCGCGTAACGCTTTTGCGGTGTGCAGGAGCGCGGGTGGCACTGGATGCTGCTTTGTCACACGGGCAACGGCATCGTCTTCTTCACCGCGCACGCATTTGACGTCGAGCCGCATCAGCTCGGCGACGACGCCGCTCGGGTCGGGACCGAAGCCAACCACATCGCCGGCACAAATGACTGCGTCGGCCGCGGGCAAGGAACGTAATGCCGGAAGATTTGCGTGAATATCGGAGATGATCAGGACTCGCATATGGGGATTGAGAACTCTCCCCGGATGACAGTGCCTGAACCTGCGCGCGCGCTCGTCGCCGAGGACCTGCGTAAGCGCTACGGAGCGCGCTACGTCGTGGACGGCGTGACCGTTCGCGTCGAGCCGGGCGAGATCGTCGGACTGCTGGGGCCAAACGGCGCCGGGAAAACCACCAGCTTCGGCATGATTGTCGGCAACGTCAAGGCCGATGGCGGCAAAATGATCGTCGACGGAACCGACATCACCGAGATGTCGATGTCCGAGCGCGCTCGGCAGGGTCTGGGCTACCTCTCACAAGAGCGTTCGATCTTCCGCCGGCTCAGCGTCGCCGACAACCTGCGCTTGATCCTCGAGATGCGTGATTCCGAGCCGGAGCGGCGCGTCGAAATCTTCAACCGCGTTGTCGAGCGCTTCAATCTTGCGCCGATCATCGATATGCGCGGCGATACGATCTCGGGCGGACAGCAGCGACGCGTCGAGGTCGCGCGTGCCCTCGTTACGGAGCCGTCGTATCTTTTGCTCGACGAGCCCTTTAGCGGGATCGATCCCCTCACGGTCTCGGAGCTGCAGCGCCTGATCGCGGAGCTGCGCGGCGACGGATACGGCATCTTGATCACCGATCACAACGTGCGCGATACGCTTGCGATCACGAACCGTTCGTACGTCATTCACAACGGAAAGGTCATTGCGTCCGGAGTCCCCGAGGAACTCGTCGACAATCCCGAAGCGCGACGTTTCTTTCTGGGCGAAAACTTCCGGATGGCCGGTTAATGCGATTGTTTGTGCGTACCGCAGCGTTGTTTCTCTTCGCGTTCTGTGCCGTCACCATCGATGCGAGCGCGGCGCCGATGGCTGAGTCCCAGCTTGCGGGTTTGCGTTCGAAGATCAACCACATCATCGTTATATATGAGGAGAACTGGAGCTTCGACGGGCTCTACTCCGAGTATCCGGGCGCGAACGGCGCGCACGGACGTGGAACGCCGCAGCTGCAGTGTCCCACGGGTTCAGATAGCTATACGCCCATGACCGGACTACCGCCGGCGTTGATCCGCGCCGGAAGGCCGACGGGACCATGGCCGTGCGGTTGGCAAGGGCTTTCGGGGGGCGAACAAGATCCGCACATTCCGCTCGGACTTGCGGTGAGGCCGTACGACCTGACCGATTTCATTCCGACTTCCGCGTTGACCGGCGATCTTTGGCACATCTTCTGGCACGAGCAATTGCAGATCGACAACGGCGCACTCGAAGCAGCAGGTCCGGCACCTATGGACAAGTTTTCGGAGTACGCGAGCAATCCGGGACTGGTGTTCGGCTATTACAACGCGACGCATCTTCCCGAAGGGATTATCGCGCAGCACTACACGCTCGCCGACAACTTTTTTCACAGCGCGTTCGGCGGCTCGTACCTCAACCATCAGTGGTTGATTTGCGCGTGCACGCCCGAGTGGAATCAGCCGTTACCCGCCGGCGCACCGGCGTTCGTTTCGTCTTGGAACCCGGCTACGAAGACGCTCAACGATTCGAATCTCACGACGATGCCGCGTCCGGGCGGGACCGGACAGCTATGGGTCGTCAACACGACCTTCACGCAGAATAGCCCGCATCCCAGCGGCGTAAAGCCCGATCAGCTGCTGCGTCCGATTCCGCCGACACAGAAGACGATCGGCGATCTGTTGACCGATCACGTTCCGGAGGTCTCGTGGAAGTGGTATTCCGGCGGCTGGGATCTCGCCCTCGCGCACGATCCGCGAGCTAATGGATGTCCGAACCCAAGCGCAGCGGATCCCAATCCGCAAGCGACCGGAGTGTGCTTCCAATATCATCACCAGCCATTCGCATATTTTCAACGATGGGGCACAGACGGCTCACCGGTCAAAGCGGCGCATCTGCAAGACGAAACGCGGTTCTTCAGCGACCTTGAAAACAAGACGCTGCCGGGCGTGACTTTTGTCAAACCAGTCGGTCTCGACAACGAGCATCCTAACTATTCGACACTCGAGCGCGGCGGTCGGCATCTCCAGCAGCTGATCGGCGCTGTCTGCGCGTCATCGTATTGGAAAGATTCCATCATCATCGTCACCTACGACGAAAACGGCGGACGTTGGGATCACGTGGCGCCGCCGAAGGTCAACGAGTGGGGTCCGGGGACCCGCGTCCCCGCAATCATCATCTCTCCGTACGCAAAGCCGCATTTCGTCGATCACACGGAATATGAAACCGCTTCGATCCTTGCGTTGATCGAGCGACGCTTTGGGCTCCCTAATCTCGGCTCGCACGACGCTCGGGCGAATCCGTTGCTGAACGCCTTCGACTTCGATCAAACGCCACTGGCTTGCCACTCGTCCTAGCGTTCGTTCTGGTCTTCGCCGCGCTGCTCGGTTGGCGCGGTCCGTCGACGCTCGGGGCTCCCGATCTTCCTCAGATACCTGAAGTACGCAGTCATGGCGGTGTCGTTACACTGACCTTGAGCGCCGCGCTCGATTCACACGGTCGTCCGGCCTTCTTTTGGGAAGGACGCGAGATCGCGCCGACGATTCGCGTTCGTCCCGGTGACGTTATCCGCGTGCACTACGTGAATGCACTGCCTGAATTTTGCGGGCTCGGCATGGTCTCCGATTCGAACCTGCACTTCCACGGATTGACGACGTCGCCGCAGCCGCCAGGCGACGACGTGCTCACGACCATGGTTGCACCCTCCCGAGCCTTCGACTACGTCGTTCGCGTTTCGCGCGATCAACCGCCGGGACTCTACTGGTATCACCCGCACGCCCATGGCCTCGCGAATTGGGAGCTCGGCAACGGCATGTCCGGAGCGATCGTCATCGAGGGAATCGCGGACGAAGTCCCGAGCCTCGCGGGACTGCGCGAGCGCGTGGTCGTCCTGCGCGATATACCGCGTGATCCATCCGTCGGCGCCGCGGAAAGCAAAACGCAATTGACGGCGGCTGGTCCGCTCCCGACCGCGCAAGCCCAAACGCACGTGGGAATGGACGACGAAGACTATCAGGGCGATACGCCGTGCGGCGTCGACGCCGATGCACAACCGACGATCAACGGAATCCCGAGCGCCACAATCGCGATTGCGCCCGGTGAACGGCAGCTTTGGCGCGTGCTCAACGCCTCCGGCAAGCGGCAATACGATCTCGCGATTGCCGGCGTTCGCATGCAGCTCGTCGCACGCGACGGCATTCCGATCAAGCTTCTTGAAAAGACGCCCGAGCGCGACGTCGACCATGTGCTCATACCGCCCGGCGGTCGTGCCGAACTCGTCGTCACAGGCGCTACGCATCCGCAGCTGCTGCTCTCGCGCTGCTACGACGCAGGCAAAGCCGGTGAAGTGAATCCGGGCGTCATCTTCGGCGAGCTGGTCAACGATCGCGGCGGCGGTGAACGCACTGCGGATCGTGTCGCGGCGCCGTTTGGGATCGCACTTGATCGTGCGTACACGATACTACCCGCACACGTAGCGCAGCACCGAACGATTTACTTCCGTGAGGATTCCAAGGGCTTCTCGCTCAACGGCAAGCGTTTCTCGCCAAACGATCCACCAATGTTCGTCGTCCACGCCGGGACCACGGAAGAATGGACGCTCGACAACCGCACGGACGAGGTTCATGCGTTTCACGTCCATCAAGTCCACTTCGTCGTCGAACGCACGCGTGAGTGGCGCGACGTAATCGACGTACCGCCGCGTTCGAAACTGCGCATCATCGTCGACTTTCGCGATCCCGTGATCCGCGGAACGTTTCTGTTCCATTGCCATCTCACCGATCACGAAGACGGCGGAATGATGGCCAAGCTCAAGGTTATCTGAGGCTCCTAAAGGTCCGCCTCGAGACCTTCAGGAACCGCTCCGGACAAGCGTAGACTTTCCGGGAGGGGCACCATTGGCTAAGGTGACGCGGGGAGATTTCTTCAAATTCGCGGGCGCTGGCGCCGGAGTTCTGTTAACGACCTCCGAGCTCGGTTTCGATGTCGCAAAAGCGACGGAAATCAAGAAGCAGCTGAGGATCGCCGGCGCAACCGAAGCGCACTCGGTCTGTCCGTACTGCGCCGTCGGATGTTCGATGATCGCGTACACGCGGCCGAATCCGGACGGAACGGTCAAGCTGCTTCAGATCGAGGGTGACCCCGATAGCCCGATCAACGAAGGTCGGCTCTGCCCCAAGGGTGCCACGGCCATGCAGCTCGCAGTCTCGAGCCGCCGCGTCGAGTCCCCACTGTATCGCCCCGCCGGCGCGACCGAATGGCAGAAGATCTCGTGGGACGACATCCTCGACAAGATCGCGCGCCACGTCAAAGATTCGCGCGATCGGACCTTCGTTCAAGTCGATAAGAAGGGCAATCTCGTCAATCGAGTTGACGGCATCTCGTTTGCCGGCGGCGCGGCGTATTCGAGCGAAGAAGGCTACTTCGCAACGAAGGTGATGCGCGGGCTCGGCCTGACGCATTTGGAGCAGCAAGCTAGGGTTTGACACGGTCCAACGGTGGTCAGTTTGGCCGCCACGTTCGGACGCGGAGCAATGACGAACCACTGGCGCGACATCAAGAACGCCGATGTCATCTTCATCGCGGGTGCGAACCCGGCTGAAGCGCATCCGGTCGGATTCCAATGGTTCATGCGCGCCAAACTCGATCCCACCAAGGGACTGGGCAAAGGCGGCGGCGCCAAAATTATTCACGTCGACCCGCGCTTTTCGCGTACCTCAGCGGTGGCGGATCAGTACCTTCGTATCCGCACGGGCACCGATGTTGCGTTGTTCGGCGGCTTGATGAACTACGTGCTGCAAAACAACAAGTTCCACGACGAGTACGTCCGCAACTACACGAACGCGACGTTCATCGTTGCCGAGAACTACGGCTTCTCGGACGGGCTCTTCAACGGCTACGACCCGAAGAAGCGCAGCTACGCAGCCACGGCCTGGAATTACGAGCTGGGAGCCGATGGCTTTGCCAAGCGTGACATGTCGATGCAGCATCCGCGCTGCGTCTTCCAGCTCATGAAGGCCCACTATGCGCGTTACACGCCGGCGATGGTCGAGACGATCACCAGCATACCGCAAGCGGACTTTCTGAAAATCGCCGAGGTCGTCGGGGAGATGGGGCGGCCCGACAAGGTAATGACGATCGTCTATGCCGTCGGATGGACGCAGCATACGACCGGCGTGCAGATCATTCGTTCGGGCGCACTGCTTCAGCTGCTGTTGGGTAATATGGGACGTCCGGGCGGCGGGATGAACGCCGAGCGCGGGCATGCCAACATTCAGGGCAACACCGATCACGCGATCTCGTGGGATATCCTGCCGGGTTATCTCAAAGTTCCAATGCCGGGTCAGAAAAACAGCGACGACTACGTCAAGAAGAGCGCGGCGAAGAAGCTCGATCCGAATTCGTGGAATTTCTTTGGGGTCAACTACAAAAAATTCTTGGTCAGCATGCTCAAGTCGTGGTACGGCGATTACGCGACGAAGGACAACGACTTCGCGTTTGCCTTTTTGCCCAAACCTGACGGCAACGCGTCGTGGATGACGATTTGGGATCAAGCGATCCAGGGCAAGATGGAGGGCGTCTTCCTCTCCGGGATGACGGCGACCAGCATTGGCCCCGATTCGAATCAAGTGCTGCAAGGGCTATCGAATCTCAAGTGGCTTGTGGTGATGGATCCGTTCCCGACGACGACCTCGGAATTTTGGCACACGGCTCTCGACATGGATCCCGCCAAGATTCAAACCGAAGTCTTCATGCTGCCCTCGACGCACTGGATCGAAAAATCCGGCAGCTTCACCAACAGCGGCCGCTGGTGCCAGTGGAAAGATCAAGTCATTCCGCCTGAAGGCCAGTCGATGCACGATCACTGGATCACCGCCGAGATCTTCCAGCGTGTCAAAGCGCTGTACCAAAAGGAAGGCGGCAAGTTCCCCGATCCGATCATGCATCTGACGATGGATTACAAGGATCCGCGCAAGCCGGATTTCGACGAGCTGGCTCGCGAGATCAACGGTAAGGATCTGAAGACCGGCAAGCAGATGGTGACGTTCGCCAAGCTTGCCGACGACGGATCGACGTCATCGGGTGATTGGATCTACGTCGGAAGCTATACGCCCAAAGGCAATCAGATGAAGCGCCGCATGGGCATTTCCGATCCGGCCAAAAATGATCCGACCGGCATGGGATTCTACCCGCAGTGGTCGTGGAGTTGGCCGCTCAACCGTCGCATCATCTACAATCGCGCATCCGCGGATATCAACGGAAATCCGTGGGATCCGAAGCGTCCGGGCATCAAGTGGAACGGAACGAAATGGGTCGGTGACGTCCCGGATTATCCGCCCGCGATGAGCCCGCACGATCCCAAAGCGTGGCTGCCATTCATCATGAACGGTGAGGGCACGGGACGTCTGTTCTCCAACACTTGCATCGACGGGCCGCTCCCCGAACACTACGAGCCGATGGAATCACCCGTGCAAAACGCGCTCCATCCAAGCGTACAAAACGATCCGGTCGTGTACTTGTACGATAAAAAGGGTGGCCGTGCGAATCGCTTCGGAACAGCCGCCGACTTTCCGATTATCGCGACGACGTACCGCCTTACGGAGCACGAGCACTATCTCACGCAGCAAGTCCCGCTGCTCGTCGCGCTGCAACCGGAGCCATTCGTCGAGATGCCACCCGGTCTCGCACAAGAGAAGGGCATCAAGAACGGCGATCTCGTCACCGTAAAATCGAAGCGTGGAGAAATGACCGTACGCGCACTCGTCACGAATCGCGTCGGCCAGCTCACGCTCGGCGGCACGAAAGTGTGGCAGGTTGGTATCCCGATCCACTGGGGTACGGTCGGCATCCAGGCCGATAAGTTCCCGGATCGTTCGAAATACTGGCTCGCCAACGCGCTCACGCCGTTCGTCGGCGACGCGAATTCGCGCACGCCTGAATTCAAATCGTTCCTCGTCGCAATTGACAAGGCGTGATGCTGCAGTCCGTCCTCGATAAACGCTGGTCGGAACGGCGCGAACGCGCAAGCGAGCTTGCCGAACGTTGGAGCTTTGCGTCGGAGGTGCTCAGCTTCTATCGTGCACTCCTGGACGTGCAAGAGCGCGCCTTCGATGCAGCACTCACCGACCGTCCGGCGCGCGATCAGATAGCGGCCTACGCTACCGAGCGCGTTCTGCCGGGCGTTATCGACACGAGCGTCGCGAGTGGACCGCCCGGGATGACCGAATCGGTGCTGACGGCATTTGCGGAGACGGAGTTCGAAGCAACCACTGACGCGTGGTTGCGGGGGGAGAACTTGAGCGCCGTCGAGCGCTATCTCGCACGCGCGTCGGCGGGACCCGTGCTCGAGGCACTGAGCTCATCGTTTGAGCGCAGCAGCGCTTACGACGATAATGTATGCCCGAATTGTGGTGGCGCGCCGCAGCTCAGCTACTTTGCGCCTTCCGAAGAAGACCTCGTTACCTCACATCGCCACCTGCTGTGCTCGCGGTGTGCGTGGGCTTGGAAATTCCCGCGCCTCATGTGCGCATCGTGCGGTGAGACGGAGAGCAAAGCGCTCACGATCTACGGAGAGATCGGCACGACACAGGCCGAGCTTTCCGAGAACATCATCAAAGCGCGCGGTGGCGGAGTCCCTCCGAAATTACCGCCGGCACAATTCCCACACATGCGCGTCGACGGATGCAAATCGTGCTCGAAGTTTCTCTTAAGCCTTGATCTCGAACGCGACCGCCGCAGCATCCCGGTCGTCGACGAGATCGCAGCCGTTCCCCTTAGTCTCTACGCCGCCGAACACGGCCTGTCCAAAATCGTGCCGAATCTGATGGGGTTTTAGCAATGCCTGAACAGGTTGGATTCTTTACCGACACCAGTGTCTGCATTGGCTGTAAGGCCTGCGAAGTCGCGTGCAAGGAGTGGAATCAGCTGCCAGGCGATCCACCCAAATACCTCGACAGCTTCGACAACACGGGGAAGCTGGACGCAGAGAATTACCGGCACGTAAAATTCATCGACCTCGTTCCGGAATCGGCGAATATTATCACGGGCAACGGTGCGGCGTGGTTGATGATGTCCGACATCTGCAAACACTGCACGAACGCAAGCTGCATGGAAGTTTGCCCGACGAATGCGATCGTTAAGACCGAATACAACACGGTCTTCATTCAGCCGGAAGTTTGCAACGGTTGCCGCGACTGCATCTCGGCGTGCCCGTACGGCGTGATCGGTTTTAACGAGCAAACCGGCGTCGTTTCGAAATGCACGTTCTGCTACGACCGGCTGCAGGCTAACATGACGCCGGCCTGCGCGAAGGCGTGCCCGACGCAATCGATTCAGTTCGGTACGCTGACCGATCTGCACAAGAAAGCTGACGCGCGCATGGCAGCGCTGCAAGCGCAAGGTTACAGCCAGGCGCAGCTGTACGGCCGCGACGATTCCGTTTACGGAGGCCTTGGTGCGTTCTTCTTGCTGATGGACAAGCCCGAAGTTTACGGGCTGCCGAACGCCCAGAACGCCAAGCTGCCGAGCCGCAACAATGCCAAGGGATATCTTGGCGCATTCATTACGGCGGCGGTCGGCGTGCTTGCCGGCCTGATTGCGATACGGCAAAACTCCGACGATTCGCAGAGGGGGGACTAATGGCAGAGCATTTCGTTCAACCCCCGCATTGGGAAGTCTGGATCACGCTCTATTTCTTCCTGGCCGGCATCGCAGGCGGATCGTACACGCTAGCAACGATGCTGCGACTCTGGGGCTCGCCGCGCGACGAAGCAACTGCGCGCATTGCCTTCACGTGGGCATTTCCGCTTGTCGTCGTGTGCGGCGCACTCTTGACGATCGACCTCGGCAAGCCGTTGCGCTTCTGGCACATGATGATCAATACGACGCCCGGTTCGGTCGGCTTGAATTTCAAACCGTGGTCGCCGATCTCGCTCGGAACGTGGGCGCTGTTGATCTTCAGCCTGTTCGCCTTCGTCTCGTTCTTGGAAGTCATCACCAAGCGCGGCAACGATCGTAACGTGAGCGGCGCGATGATTGTCTGGAACATCATCGGCTCGCTCATCGCGCTGTTTCTCGCATCGTACACCGGCGTCGTGTTGAGCGTCTCCAATCAACCGGTGTGGAGCGACAGCTATGCGATCGGCGGACTTTTCGTCGCCTCAGCGCTGAGCGCGTCGGCGGCGTTCCTCGCCTTTATGTCACGCTTCCGCTCCGATGACGCACTTCCGACGGAAAGCCGACTCGGGCTTGCGGATGGATATTTCGTGACCATCGAGCTGATCATGATCGTCGCCTTCTTTGTCACGCTTTCCAATGCAGGCGAGCTCTGGCGCGAGACGGCCATGCCGTGGGTGATCGGTTGGATCCTTATACTCGCAAGCTTCATACCGTCGCTGATGACGCTGCGCGGACGAGGCCGTACGCGCTATTCGGCAAGCGGCGGAGCAATTGCGGCATCTCGCGCAGTCGTTGGGACGGGAACCGGAGCCATCATCGTCATAATTGGGGTTCTCATCCTGCGATTTGTGGTGATTTACAGCGCGCAATTCCAATAACGGCGAATGGGAGCCGGAGCGTCCAGGTCCAAAAACTGAGTTTCGTATCGATGCCGTCGAGGACGGCGCGACGCGTCAGCGTTTTGACGAGGTAGCGACCGAAGAGCCGCTTGAGATTCGCCTCGTGCTCGGCGCTGAAAGCCGAACCGTTGCGGTGACGATGCGCACGCCGGGCTCGGATTTCGAGCTCGTCGCCGGCTTCTTGCACAATGAGGGCGTGATCGCAAATAAAGACGAGCTGCGCACGCTCTCCTATTGCGTCGATCGCGATATCGAGGAAGACCAGCGCTACAACATCGTAAACGTCAACCTTGCACGAAGCGCATGGCCGCAGATCGACCGGCTCGAGCGTCATTTTCTGACCACGAGCGCCTGCGGCGTTTGCGGAAAAGCCAGCATCGAGTCTCTACGCATACGCAACGTCACCGAACTCAGTACCGGGCCGGCGCTGACGTCCGAACTCGTGACGTCGCTGCCGGATAAACTTCGCGGTGCACAGGGTGTCTTCGCATCGACGGGCGGCTTACACGCAGCCGCGCTCTTCGATGCGAACGGCTCCTTGCTCGCACTGCGCGAAGACGTCGGCCGGCATAATGCACTCGACAAATTGATCGGCTGGGCGCTCATGAACGGAAAGCTTCCGTTGCGAGATGCGATCGTAATGGTCAGCGGACGCACCAGCTTCGAGATCGTGCAGAAGGCGCTCGTCGCCGGCGTGCCGGTCGTCTGTGCCGTTTCGGCTCCGAGCAGTCTTGCCGTCGGGTTAGCGCGCGAATTTGGAATGACGTTGATTGGTTTTTTGCGCGGTTCGCGCTTTAACGTCTACGCCGGAACCGAAAGACTGGCGGCGTGTTCGACCAGCTGAATCTCGTCGTTGAGGACGTCGACGCAGTAATCGCGTTCTATCTCAAACTTGGATTGAAGATCG
>Ga0302324_100013328_pt1 | contig 16673 bp, 12 predicted proteins | sample Palsa_T0_1_FD_201949 | JGI IMG/M metagenome (GOLD analysis project Ga0302324, IMG submission 201949) | Peat permafrost microbial communities from Stordalen Mire near Abisko, Sweden - Palsa_T0_1 | ecosystem: Environmental > Terrestrial > Soil > Palsa > Peat permafrost | place: Sweden: Abisko...
GCCGTGCAATCCCGAAACCAAGGTATCAGGCGACGGGCCGGGACCGGAGATGTGCGACGGTTTGGGAGGCTCCAGCGTGACGGTGCCTCCGTTCGACGGAGTGGTCGAAGCCATGGTGAAAAGACTCTCTTTCCTCTAAACATAGACAAACGGCGGGACGGCGAACGTGCAGCTCAAACCCCAAGCGGGCGACCAGGCGTCGCGCCTCTCGCTTCGTTGAAAATGGGCTTTGCGATCGCGCTGTGTGGCGATCTACGGCCCAGGATGCGCGGTCAAGATTACGAAACGCTTACGACGGCTTACGCACGCAGATCACAGATATTTTCGCGTGGTCGGGAGGCTGACCGGTACGTCGCCGAGGAATACAGCGCGCGTTCCCTTCTGATCGGGTTTGGAGGACCGGGATGGTAAAGGAAGTCTTCAAGACCGGCGCTTTCGCCGGCGTCGATGTGAACGACACATTCGCCCTCGCGGCGATGCAGGAGACGCCGGTCGTCGTCGATATCGGCAAGCAGATATCGTGGCCCGACCAGCTCGGCCCCGTCGTGAAACGGCTCGGCGACTACCAGCCGGGAGAAAAGATCAGCGCGGCTGTCTCGGCCGAGGTCGACGTCCTCATCCTGCTCTACACGGAACTCGAGACCAGCGCCTTGCTGGACGTCTTTACCGGGGACAATGAGTGGACGCCGGCGAGAAAAAAGACGTGGTATCCCTATGCTCACAATTTCGCCGCGTTCAAGAGCACGATCCAAGGCATCGACGGGGACGATGCCTTGAAGGACGGCATTTTCGGCTATCTGTACGCCTTGCAGGTCGGCAAGACCAACGTCGTGCTCTACAAGAGCGAGCTCCATCCGAAGGGCAATGGGGACGCCTTGCCCTTCATTCCCCTGATCGAACAGCTCGTCGGCGAGCTGGCGCCCAAGCTGGTCATCAGCACCGGGACGGCTGGGGCAATCGGCAGTCGCGTGAACTGCGGGGACGTGGCGATCTGTAACGCGGCGCGATTTCACGTCCAGAATCAGTATCCGAAGTTTCCGGCGATCGATACGATGAGCCAGCAACACCAGGAGCTGACCAGCGCGGTACCGGGCAACGGCACGTACCTCAACTACGCGGCCGAGAATCTCACCAAGCTCTCGCTGCCCGGACTAGCGCAGTGCTACAGCCAACTCCAGGGCCGAGCCGGGTATTCGTTCGTGCAGAAGAATACGCAGCCGCCGCAGATCTATACCGATGCGAATCCCGCATCCGGCCCCGAACCGATGGTCGTCGTCTCGGCGGACTACTTGACGGTCGACGACGACCATGATTCCGAGGGTTTGCAGGCGCTCGGAATCATGAACGAAACCGACGACGCCTTCGCCTTCTATGCGATCAATGTATTGGCCGCCGACAAACGACCGAGCTGGCTTTCGGTGAGAAATGCTTCGGAGCCACAGATCGTCGCGCAGCCCTTCCCGCCGAACACGCCTCCCAGCGAGATCGTCGACAAACTGAAGGGGATCGCCGGAACGATCTACGGGATCTACCAGTACTGCACGACGCTGAACAGTGCGTTCGCCTGTTGGGCGATCGCGGCCGATCTGAGCTCCTGAGGCGTCAGGAGAGGTACTTCATCTGCTCCGAGAGTTGGTCCGCCGTGAGGCCGGCGAGCTTTCCACCGTTCTGAGTCCAGGACGCGTCGGTGATCCCGTAGACTTCGTCGACGTACGTCGCGAAGAACTCCCAGGTCATCGTGTACTTCTTGCCCCACGAGATCAGGATGGCGCCGGAGCTGTCGTAGCCGGGGAGCACGACGGCGTGGCCACCGATGATCTTCGGCTTGTCGGGAGCCACGGTCCAGGTCGCCGGCGGATCGCTGCCATCGGCAGGCAAGATGTTCTGAGGCACATTCAGTCCGATGTAGACGAGTCCCAGTTCGACGATCGTCCGTTTCACGTCATCGGTGTTGCGCGGGTCGACCTCGACAAAAGCGGAGATCTTGTCCCGCTGCTGCCCGGTCGGGCCGATCGGCGCGCCGGTCTTGTGCAAGAACGTGAGAACGTGTTGCTCGTTGCCGCCGGGCCCCTCGCCGGACTCGGTCGGTTTGTAGCCGCAGGCCTGCTCGTAGAGTGCCTCGACGTCGGAATCCGGCTCGGTGACTTCCCTTCCGCTATGAAACGTCCAGACCTGACGCGCGTGATAGTACGCCGCGCACGTGCAGTCACCGAGCGTGTTGTTCAGCATGGTGCCGAAGTCGGCCGGCATCCCGGTGGTGTAATCTATGGAAGGCGGCGGCGGCGGCGGCGGCTTCCCCGCCAGCAAGGCGCTCAGATGTGGGACGCGCGGGTCGAACGTTCGCGGGTTCCGACCGAGTTTTCTCGAGACGTGAAGTGTCTGCATCGTGTCCTCCGAGAGGCGATGTACCAAGGGCAGAGCCGCAACTACGGCGGCGGGCCTAGTTGTTCCTCTGGGTAGAGCGAGCTTTGTCTCTCACGAGAGAGGCTAGGGCCGAGGCTCGTCGCCCAACCAGTGTGAACCACCGACCAGCGAGGTGTGATCGATGCCGAAGAACCCTCTTGCCGGGAGCGAACGCCAGACACTACCCGGAGCGCGCGCCGTCGGAAAGGCGAATCCCGACGAACGCTTCGAGGTCTCGATGATCCTCAGACGCCGAGCTCCCGAGGCGTTTCGAAAATCAGTCGCCGCCGCTGTCGCCGGCGACAAAACCCGGCGGGTCCGTCATGAGGACTTCGGCGCGCAGTTCGGAGCCGATCCCAACGATATCGTCACGCTGCGAACATTCGCGGCTCGTTACGGCTTGATCGTGGTGCAGGAAGCGCAAGAGCGGCGGACCGTGATTCTCTCGGGCACCGCCGCCCAGTTTTCCCAAGCGTTCGGGATCGAGCTCGACCTGTTCGAGCACCCCGCTGGGACCTATCGCGGACGGACCGGGCCGATCTATCTGCCCGACGAGCTGAATGGCGTCGTCGAGGCCGTCCTTGGTCTCGACAACCGGCCGCAGGCGAAGCCACACCTGCGCGTGCGAGCGCCGCGCGGCGCTGCGAGCCCAGCGACGACGCCCGCCGAGACGTCCTACTCTCCGACGGAGGTCGCGGCGTTCTACGGCTTTCCCGCCGGAGCGGGCCAGGGGCAGTGCATCGGGATCATCGAGTTGGGCGGCGGTTACCGTCCCGCCGACCTGCAGACGTACTTTGGCAAGTTGGTTCCTACCGCGCCGACCGTGACCGCCGTCTCGGTCGACCACGGCGCCAACAGCCCGACCGGAAATTCCAACGGACCCGACGGCGAAGTCATGCTCGACATCGAGGTCGCCGGTGCGATCGCTCCTGCCGCGAGCATCGTCGTCTATTTTGCTCCCAATACCGACGCCGGTTTCCTCGACGCGATCACGACCGCCGTCCACGACACGACCAACAAGCCGTCGATCATCTCCATCAGTTGGGGTGGATCCGAATCGGCCTGGACCTCACAAGCGATGACGGCCTTCGACGAAGCCTTTCAGTCCGCCGCGACGCTGGGGATCACGGTCTGTGTCGCGTCGGGCGACGATGGATCGACCGAGGGCGTCAACGACGGAAAGAACCACGTCGACTTTCCGGCCTCGAGTCCCTATGCGCTGGGATGCGGCGGAACGAACCTGCAGGTTGTCAACGGGAAGATTTCGGCCGAAGTCGTTTGGAACGACGGCGCGGGCGGCGGGGCGACGGGCGGCGGCGTGAGCAGCTTCTTTGCGCTGCCGGCGTGGCAGAAAGGCCTGGTGGAGACGACGGGGACGAAGTCGGCCGCGTTGCCAAAGCGCGGAGTGCCGGACGTCAGCGGCGACGCCGACCCCGACACCGGCTACGACGTCTTGGTCGACGGGAACAGCGTGGTGATCGGTGGGACGAGTGCCGTCGCGCCGTTGTGGGCCGGCCTGCTGGCCCGCATCAACGCCATCGCCGGGACGCCGGCCGGCTACATCAATCCGCAGCTCTACGCGACACCGACGGCGCTGAACGACATCGTGCAAGGCAACAACGGCGGCTTCTCTGCCTCCAAGGGCTGGGACGCGTGCACCGGCTTGGGCAGCCCGAAGGGTCAGGCCATAGCGACACTGCTCAGCCGGTAAGGGGCGGAGGGGTCCCGGTTGGGTCGCTTGAATCGTCCCTTAGGGCGGGTTCCCGAGCGTAGACGGCGGGTGTGTTCCAGCTGCTGCGACGGCGTCGACGGTCTCCACCGCGATGTGACGTCCGCCTGGGAGAGATACCTCGATGAAGAGTAGGCGTACGTTCATCGCGCTTGGCGCGTCCGCCGCTGCCACCTCGCTGGGCGGCATCCCGCTGCTGGCTCGTGCCCAGCTCACCCCCTCCTGCACGCAACCGTGGCCGGCGGGCGCAAAAACGACCCCCTGGTCCGCTCCGGGCTACCAGAAGCTGATCGATCGGATCTCAGCCTACGATCCGAGCTACAACTGGACGCGTCTCACCAAGGCGTACGCGGCGATGCGCGCCCTCCCGGCGTCGGATCCGCGCAGTCTCGCGGCGCAGCAAAACGTGCACGCCTGGTTTTGTCAGACCTGCATGAGCGGACAGCCGCCTCCGTACGACATCCACGGGCGCTGGACGTTCTTCGTTTGGCATCGCGCCTTCTTGCACTTCCACGAGCACATTCTCGGGTTGCTCGTCAACGACACGACGCTACGGCTTCCGTACTGGGACTGGGAGAACCCGAGTCGCCAAAATCTGCCAAATCAATACTATCAAGGTGCGCTCAACGACACGACGCGCGCACTGCAGCCGGGACAGTCCGTTCAGCGCAACGTCCCCGGGGTCGGCTTTTATAACCTGATTACCGGCGTTCCACCAGAGATCGCATTGAACTTCACCGACTTCGGAGGCGATGCGACCAGCGGCGGCGACGTCGAAAACAACCCGCACGGCTTCGTTCACATGTCGGTTGGGGGCTTGAACGGCGACATGGGCAATCTCGAGCTGGCCGCCGGCGACCCGATCTTCTTCGCGCACCATGCCAACGTCGATCGGTTGTGGTACAGCTGGGAAAACTACAATGGGAACGTCGATCCGGCCGGACTCAACTCGCTTGGGCCGTTCACGTTCCACGATGGAAACTCGTGGCGCACGATAACCCCCGCGCAAATGATCCCCACGACGAAGATCGGCTACCGATACGACACGGTCGTGAGCCCACCGGCTCCATTCCGCTTCCATTTCCCGCTGGTGGTCCTGCAGAACCGCGTTCTGCAGCGGCCGGTGCCGGAGAATCTTGCCGCGCTCGCGGAGGCAAACACGGTCGCGGTGTCACTGAGCCACGTCGAGTACACGGGAGCGGGTGCCTTTACGATCTTGGCAAAGGACGCGACCGGGTCGCACGTTGTCGGCACGTTTTTCGTTGTCCCTCATGGGAAGCACGCCATGTCGAAAGCACATGCGACGAACGTTCGCTTCATCGTCCCCGCGGCGACGGCCAAGGTGCTGGCCCAGCCGGGCGCGTCTTTCACGATTCAGCGCTCGGCCGGCCTGCTGACCGCCGCGGCGATTACCCCGGCCAAATTCCAAGGGATCACGCTATCCGTGAGGTGACTCGTTGTACCGACGCTCGTGGCAGATTCTCTTCGCTGCCGCCTTCACGATTCTCACGGCCACCGGCGTGAGCGCGGCGACGTCGGTGTCGATCGAGTCTGCGGCACCGGGATCGACCACCGAGTCGAGGCCGGCGGTCGTGGTGGTCCGTGACCTGCCGATCCCGCTGGCCGGCGCAACCGTGATCATCAGCGCGCGCGCCCAAGGTCTCGCCGCCCCGACGAAGCTCGCTACGGCGTTCATCGTCGGGAGCGGAGGTCTCGCCGGCAGCCGAGAGCGGAGTTTCCGTTCGATCGTCGATGCGTCACCGAGCGTGATCGAGGCGTTGGCGCACGACCCGCACGCGACGATCACGCTGACGGTTCGTCCCACCGGACATCCTGAGGCGACGACCACAAGCGGTCCGTACGGGGTGAACTTCGTCTACCGAACACACGTGAACTGAGCGGACCGGCCGGCAGGGCGGCGTTTGCCGGCTCGCTAAGGGGAGGGGCTCATCGACCGATTGATTCGGGTTGTGTTGCGGAGCTGATATGTTTCCTTTCGTCCTCGCTGTCTGCTGTCTCGTCAGTGGGAACGTGCACGCCATCTCGGGGGCTCCGATTGCGGGCGCCCACACGGAACTGCGCGGCGGCTCGACGCTGACGGCGTCGACCGACGCGTCCGGCGGTTTTGCGCTCACCGTTCCGCCCGGAACGTATCGGATCGTGACCTCGGCCAAGGGCTTCGCGTCGGTCACGGTGTCGGCGGACGTGGAGGGCGATACGACGGTGCAGATCGCGCTCGAGCCGCTCGACTCGCCGAAGCTTCGGCAGATCGGTGTCGTGACGGTCGATGGCCGCCTGGCCCCGATACAAGGTACGATCCCCGCCGTCACGCTCACCCGGGCCGAGTTGGATCAGGTCGGGGACGACCGGGTCATCGACGGGCTCCAAATCATTCCCAGTGCGACCTTCACGCGCCCGGACGGTGGTGCGGCGAGTGCGATCGCGGTCGTCTCGCTGCGGGGCCCCGATCCCTCCGAATCGTTGGTCGCGCTGGACGGGCAGTTGCTCAACGACGGCAACACCGGTGACCTCGATCTCTCCCGGTTCCCGACTGCGGCCTTCTCGGCGATCGACGTGACCGAGGGGCTCGGCCCCGAAGACTCCAACGGCAGCAACACGTTCGGCGGCGCGATCAACTTCGTCTCGCTGCGCCCCACGACGGTTCCGCACCTCGGCCTGTCGGTCTCGACCGGATCGTTCGGCCAGAACGAGACGTGGCTGAACGCGACCGGAACCGTCGGCCGGCTCGGCTACGCCGCGGCGCTCGACAACCAAACTGAAGCGGGTTACGTCAACCAGACGGTACCATTGTACTCCTCGACCAATCCGGCGTGCGCGCCATGTGCGACGGCGCTCGGGTCATCGGTCCTCTCGCACTTGGGGTTGGGAACGCTGGTCTGGGGGTTTTCGCAGAACGCCGACATCACCGCGCGCGTCTTCTTGCTGGGCGACGAACGCGATCAGAGCAGCGCGGTCAACGGCATCGATCAGAACTCGGCCGATATCGGGACGGCACCGTACGGAGGGTTCATCGGGCCGGGGGAGCAGATGTTCGCCCAGACGATCCGAGCGTTTCAAATCCGCGCTCGTGCGCCGCTGGGCGCGGGCGAGCTCACGACGGACCTCTCGGTCAGCGACAACGACGTCGCGATCAACGGTGGCGCGTCGTCGCCCTACGACGTCGACCACGAGGACAAGCGCTACAACGGCGGACTGACCTGGCAGCGGACGTTCGACACCTCGCAGTTCGCCGTCGGCGGGTACACGCGCTACGAGTCGCTCGATTTCGTCGGCCCGCCGTCGAGCACGCTGACGCCGCTGACGCCGGCGCAAGCCGTGCCGTCGCTGGGGCAAACGATCGACGTGCTGTTCGTCCGGGGCGGGTTTCAGCCGGCAGCCAAGCTGCGCTTGGACGGCGGGGTGTTCCAGTCGAATTACACCAGCTTCGGTGCGAATCTCGACGGACGGCTCGGAGCGATCTACACCGCCGATCCAGCGACGTCGGTACGGTTTTCGATCGGGACGGGATTCCGTGCTCCGCTGCTGCTCGAACGCTACCAGCTTCCCTACGATCAATTGGCGCTCGACGGAAACAATGTGTTCATCGGGCAGGGGAGCCCGAGCGAACACCCCGAGCACGCGACCGAATACGAACTGGGTGCTTCGCATGAGCTGTCCCGGGAATCGACGGTCGACCTGTCGCTCTATCAGACGAACCTGCGCGACCCCATCGAGATCTTCTATCCGCTGGCCGCGGTAGCCAACGGAACCTGCACCAACAACTCGTACGCCAACCCGATCCCCGCCTGCGTCTCGTACAATAGTAACGTCGGGAACGCCGTCTACCAAGGCCTCGAGGCGCGATTCGTGCAGCGTCTTCCGGGAGCGCACGTGTTCTTGACGGCGATGTACGGGATCAACATCGCCTATCCGAAGGACCTCAACGCGCAGTTCTCCAACCCGACCTCGGGCGGCAGCCTGGTCGACAATGCGCAGTTTCTCGGTATCCCGCAGCAGCAGGGATCGTTCGAGGCCGATTGGACGAACGCCGGCTGGCATGCTGCGACGGTCGCCGTCTTCCGCGGGAACAACAACGAGCTCAACCTGCCGCCCTTCACGATCCTCAACGCGATCGTCGGCCGCCATCTCGACCGCAACGTCGATCTCTCACTGGCGGCGCAGAACATCCTCAACGCCGGCGCCGGGCGGTTCACGGTGTTCGGTGCCGGCGTGCCGTATCGGGGGCTCGTCGGCGATGATGCAGCCGACAACCCGATCTACGGACCACTGCCGACCGACGCATTGCACGTCGAGCCGCTCGGATTTCGGCTGATCCTCACGCTGCGCACCTAGCGGCGCAGCCTCCGTCAGTTGGCTGCGGTCGGTGTCGGCTTGAGCGCCCAGTCGAGCGCGTAATCGGCGACCTCTTCCCAGCCGTCGACGCCGCCGGTGAAATGCGGCCGGCCGGGAAACTCTTTGAAGCCCGTGATCGCGGGCGACCGGCCGATCAGCTTGAAGTTCGACTTCGTATAGCCGGAGGTGACGAGGTGGTCCGCACCGCCGGCGATCAGCAGGACGGGTGGACGATCGCGCGTGACGTCGACCCTCGCCGGCGAGTTTGGGATGAAGTTCTCGAGGGCGCCCTGGAAGAGAACCCGATTCGCGCACGCGATGGCGTACCGATCGTAGAGCGCTGCTGCCTTCTCGTCGGATACCGTGTTGGTGAAGGCGTAGTGGAATTGCGCCGGCGTGAGCATGGTCGCCCTCCCGACGTTGAACGGGTTGGCGAGCACCGGAGCCGCCGCTTTGAGCGTCGAGAGCGGCAAGCTCAGGATACCTGCCGGGGCGCCGGGGTCGATGCCGACGACCGCCGAGCCGAGACCGCGGTAGGCCAAGAGCTGCGCGAAGAGTCCTCCGAAGGAGTGTCCCATGATGATGGGCGGGGAGTCGAGCTTGCGGATCAGCGCGTCGAAATGATCGACGACCTGCTTGATGTCGAGCTTCGTCAGCGGCGTTGGGTCCGCGCGTAAGGTTTGCACGCTGCCCTCGAGGCCGGGCCAGCCCGGAGCGAGGACCGTGAAACCACGAGCGGAGTAGCGCACGACCCACGCGTTCCAGCTCTCCCAGTTCAAGAAGAGGCCGTGAATCAGGACGATCGTCCTGGCTGGGCTTCGACTGGACGTGTCGGTGCTCATGAGCCCCCCCGGTGGGTGCGCTTTCGTTTTGGTATATAGGGAGATCGGATGTGAAGGTTCCTGGTCGGCCGTGCCGAGCAGGAGCACGGAGCGGAGGAGCCGCAGCGGGCGACATGCGCGTGCGGTCCTCGGCCCTCGGCGTAGTGGTCGCGCTGGCGCTAGCGGCGCCGGCACCCGCCGCGACCGTGCGCGCGTTCGCGCTGCCGGCCGGCTACGCGGTCGAGCCGGAGTCGGAGATGCCGGCGATCGGACTCGACGCGCACGGGAACGTCGTCGCCCTCGCCCGGCAGACAGGCATGCACTGGGCGGTGCGCGCGTTTCGCTGGACATCGGACGGCGTGCGGAGTGCCTTCGCGCCGCTGCCGCTCCGCTCGATCGCCCACCAGCAGACGCCGGACGCGCTCGAGCGGGTGGCGATCGGTCCGAACGGCGAGACGTACGTGACCGTCGGCCTGGAGCTCGAAGAGCTGGGCGGAACGCCGTACGAGGTGGAGCGCTGGACCGAGAGCGGCGCCGCCGTCTGGGATCCGCCGAGCTGCCCCGGGGCGGAGCCGGACGAGCGCGACCAGCACGTCGGCGCGATCGACGCGCTCGGTCGCGTGGCGCTGACCCTCGACGTCACCGGTCCGGGGAGCATGGAAGTCCTCGACGATACGACCGGTGCGCTCGCACCGTTCGCGTACGTCATCGAGGGCGAGCGCTGCGCGCCGCTCGGCCGCGCGACCGTCGAAGCGCTGCGGGGACGCTACGCCGCCGGCTACCGCGGCTACCTGGACGGACACCTCGCACCCGACAATCTCAATACGATCCGGCAGCAGTACGTCGCCGTCCGTTGGACGGACGGCGTGCTCGGCGAGCTGGGGCCGGGCGTCGCGTACGCCGTCACCAGCGGCGGTCTCGTCGTCGGGGCCGACGCGCTGCCCGGGCACGTCGGCACGGAAGTCATCAGCGGTGGCGGCGCGACCGAGCGAAACAGCTGGGCGACGCCGCACGCGGTGGCGTGGGACGCGAGCGGTGCGCAGATCGTGCTGGTCGCGCAGGCGCGCCGCAGCGTCGCCTACGATGTCGCCGACGATGGGACGGTGGTCGGAATGCTGCAAGAGCAGGACGGCAAGCGCTATGCGTTTCGCTGGCGGCACGGACGCGCGCAGCGGCTCGACGATCTGCCGCACCCGCCCGAGTGGCGCTTTGCCTGCGCGTACGCGATCGCAAGCGACGGCACGATCGCCGGCATCGGCACCTACCGGGGAGTTCCGACCGCGTTCACCTGGCGCTCCTGAGCGCGAGCATGGCTCGACTGTCAATTGTGTTTCTTTGGTGCGCTCGGGGGCGAAACGAGAAAAGTCGCAAGGTGAACCTGGGCCACCTCGCAACGAGCCGGCTTACATGTTTGGTTCGATACGTCTTTATGTCCAGCTCGGCTCGTTCATCGCACTTGCGGCGATCGCCGCGTGTTCTTCCGGCACGACGTCCGTGACGCCACCGAAGGTCGTTGCGTCGCCTACGGCTACGCCTGCACCTGCCGCGATCGCGGTCGCCACGACCGTACCGCTCTCGATTGGGAGCGGCAGCGGCGGTGCCCCCGACATTTCGGCCCCGCTCCCCGCGCCGAGCGGATATACCTCGAACCTCACCATCCCGATCGCCAGCGCGCCGGCCGGGACGACGGTCGCCGTCACCAGCAGCGCGACGTTGCCATCCTCACTCCCGGTGCTCTCGCACGGACGAGTGGCGGCGACGGTGCGCGTGCCTGCTGCGACGAGCGGCTTCAGCGCGATCTTCTTCGATTCGCTCGTCCCGAGCGCGCCGATCACGGTCGCCGGTACGATCTCGGTCACCCAGGCATTTCCGGCCGGTACGCTCGCGTCGGGGACGCAGTACTACCTCGGTTTCTACGACAGCACGCAGGCGGCACCGGCTTGGCAGACGATCGCCGGACCGGTCACGACCAGCGATGGTCTCAGCCTGACTTTTAGCGGCACCACCAAGTCCATCACGCTCCAAGGTGGAGCGCTCTATGGCTTTGCGATCTTCTCGCTCGCCGGTTCGACGTCGAGCCCGCCGCCGGCGGCACAAACGGTCGCGTATATCGGCGGCGCCACGAGCATCCAAGTCGTCACTGCGGCCGGCGCGGTCGCGACGACCCTGCCGATCGCCGCGAACGACCTCGGCCTCGACGATGCCGGGAACGTCTATACCTTGACCTTCGCGCCGACGCCGGCCCCTGGTGCGTCGAGTGCACCGCTGCCGCCCACGCTCACGCTCTACAACGCGGGCAGCTCCGCCGTCGCGAAGTCGTACACCCCTTCGAACCCCTACGGAGCATTTCTCATCACCGCCGGGACGGGTGCGATGGCGGTGTTCGGTGCGGCCAACGGCGACCAGCCGCTGGCGGACGGTAACCTCTATGAGACGCTCGACGTCTGGAACCCCAGCGCGAGCGGCGCCCCGAGCATGACGATCAACGAACCCTTCACCGGCGTCGATTTCGGAGTCATGGCGCACGACGGCACGATCTACGCGCCGCATGCCAACGCCGATGGGACGTTCCAGTACGACATCTACGCGCCGGGTTCGTCCACCGTGACGCGGACGATCGCCGAAACGGTCGTCCCGGCTTCACAACAACTCGCGTTCTCGCCCAACTACGCCGCGATCGGCCCGGACGGAACCCTCTACGTGACCGAGTATACCTTCGTCCAACCGGACCCGTTGGCCGGGCTCTACATCTACTCCCCGAACGGCACGGAGACGTTCGTCGCGACGACGGCCGACGGCAACGGCGCCGGCCCGCAGGGCGTCGACGTCGATGCGAGCGGAAACGTCTACGTCGTCAACAACAACTCCGGGTACCAGTCGGCGAACAACTACACGACGCAAGGTGACTCGCTGCACGACGTGACGGTGTACGCGCCGGGCGGAGCGAGCATCCTGCGGCACGTCACCGGCTCCTTCACGGCCTACCCGATCGCGGTCGCCTCCGACGGAACCGCGTTCATCTCGAGCTTCGGCAGCTTCGGCGAGACCGGAGTCAACGGGAGCTTCGCGATTGCGGCCGGGACGTCGACGCTCACGCAGATCTCCTCGGTCGGCGTGGAAGGCCTCGTGCTCTACGACGGCAGCCGCGAGACCACCGGCGTGCGGCGGACGGCCAGCCTCGCGGGCGCCTCGACCGGCCACGGCTTCGGTGGGCCACTGGCCCATCGCCAGGCGATCGCCCACCGCCTGCACCACTAGCGACACCAGCGCCGTTCGAGGGGATGACGGCGCTGGTCGAGCTTAGGGGTGGGCCGGTTGCGGCGAGGCCGTCAGCCGGCGCAGCTCGGCTTGCGCCGTGCCGTACTCGAGGTACCACATCGAGCAGCTCCGAGCGGCTTGCTGGAACGCGGTTCGCGCCTGGTCTGCCTGCTGATGGGCGAGCTGCCATTCGGCGAGGTAGAACTGTCCCTCGCAGAGCTGATCGCTCTTCGCCGCAATCGCGAGCATCTGCGCAGCGCTCGTCTTCCCCGAGTAGAAATCGAGCACCGGTCCCGGCCATTTCGCCGGGTCCAGCCGGGCGGCGTTGGTGGCGAGCTCGCCGGTATCATCGACGCCGGCCCGCATGCGGGTGATGTGAAGCCACAGCACGGCGTACGCATCGGCCGGATCGAGGCTCACCGCGTGCGCGAAATCTTGGCCGGCCTCGGCAAACCGGCCCAGGCTCAGCAGGGCGGCGCCGCGGTCCGCGTACGCGAGGGTGAAGTTCGGATTGACCTGCAGCGCTTGGGTATAGTCGGCGATGGCGAGATCGGTTCGACCCTGGTCCTGATAGACGTTGCCGCGTCCGATGTAGGCCAAGGTGAAGTTGGGGTCGATGCGCAGCGCTTGCGTGTAGTCGGCGAGCGCGAGATCGTCCTGACCCTTGTACCGATAGACTCTGCCGCGGTTGTTGTAGACGTCGGTATAATTCGGCTCGATGCGGAGCGCCTCGGTATAGTCGGCGATCGCGAGATCGTATCGGCCCTGGTTCTGATAGGCGTAGCCGCGGCCAAAGTAGGCATTCGTATAGTTCGGATCGATCTGCAGCGCCAGGCCGTAGTCGGCGATCGCCAGATCGAACTGAGCCTTGTACGTATACGACAGGCCGCGGTTGTAGAGGGCGTTGACGTACGTCGGATTGATACGGAGCGCTTGCGTGTAGTCGGCGATCGCAAGATCGTCCTGACCCTTGTGCCGGTAGGAGAGGCCGCGACCATAGTAGGCCAAAGCGTTGTTCGGATCGAGGCGCAACGCTTGGCTGTAATCGGCGATGGCAAGATCGTCCTGACCCTTGTGCTGATAACCGATGCCCCGATCGTAGTAGGCGTTGGCGAGGTCAGCCCCGCTGAGGGTCCCAGACCCGATCAGCTGCGCGCAGGCCGCGATCGTCTGATCCGCCGTCGCACCGTTGCCGTAGCACAGCTCGGCGGCCGTCTGGGCGGCCGCGGGCGGGGATCCGGCGAGGAACAGGCCGACGAGGGTCAGCGGTAGGGCAACGAGCAGAGCCCGAGCGGTCACAACCGCCGGAGTTCAGCCTTCGCAGCCCCGTACTCGATGAACGTTTTCGGGCACGTCTTCAACGCCACTTGGAACCCGGTGCGTGCCGGAGCTACGTGCCGCTGCGCGAGCTGCCACTCGGCGATGTAGAAGTTCGCCTCGCAGCGCTGATCGCTCGTCGTCGCGGCGGCGAGCAGATGCGCCGGCGTCCCGTTGCCCTGGTAAAACGAGAGGACCGGTGCGGGCCACTTCGTATGGTCGAGCGGCGCGGCGTTGGTGGCCAGCTCTTTGGCATCGTGGACCCCGAGGCGCATGCGGACGATGTGAAGCCACAGGACGTCGTACGCGTAGGTCCGATTCAGGCTCAGCGCGTGCGCGAAATCCTTGCCCGCCGGCGCCAACTTCCCCTGACCCAGAAGAGCCAGCGCGCGGTTCGAATAGGCGTAGCTGTAGGTCGGATCGATGGTCAGCGCCCGCGTATAATCGGCGATGGCGAGGTCGTCCTTACCCTCGTCGTGATAGGTGTTGCCGCGACCGTTGTACGCGTAGGTATATTTCGGATCGATGTGCAGCGCCTGAGTGTAGTCGGCCAGCGCCAGATCCCACTGAGCCTTGTGCTGGTAGGAGAAGCCACGGTTCGCGTAGGCATATTTGTAGTTCGGCTCGACGCGCAGGGCCTGGGTGAAGTCGGCGATCGCGAGGTCATACTGGCCCTTGTCGTTGTAAGCGATGCCGCGATTGTTGTAGGCGTAGGTGTAGTCCGGATCGAGGCGCAGCGCTTGGTTGAAATCCGCGATCGCAAGGTCGTCCTTGCCGCTGCTACGATAGGCAAAACCACGATTCGCGTAGGCGTACTTGTAGCTCGGGTCGATGTGCAGGGCTTGGGTGAAGTCGGCGATCGCCAGATCGTACTTGAGCTGGTCGTCGTAGGTAATGCCGCGATTGTTGTAGGCGTAGGTGTAGTTCGGATCGAGCTGCAGCGAGTGGGTGAGATCGGCGATTGCCAGATCGTACTGACCCTTGTTGCGATAGGAGACGCCACGGTTCGCGTAGGGGTATTTGTAGTTCGGATCGATGCGCAACGATTGGTTGTAGTCGGCGATCGCGAGGTCGTCTTGACCATTGACCTGATAGACGTTGCCGCGGTTATTGTACGCGTCTTTGTAGTTCGGATCGATGCGCAGCGCCTGGTTGTAGTCGGCCAGCGCCAGGTCTTCCTGGTTCTTATGGTGATACGAGAGACCGCGGTTGTTGTAGGCCTTAGCGAAGTTCGGATCGATGCGCAGGGCTTGGGTGTAGTCCGCGATGGCGGTGTCGTCCTGACCCTTGTCCTGATAGACGTTGCCGCGGTTATTGTACGCTTGCGAATAGTTCGGATCGAGACTCAGCGCTTGGCTGTAATCGGCGATGGCCTGATCGTACAGATTCTGGTCCTGATAGCCGATGCCGCGGTCGTAGTAGACGATCGCGAGGTCGCGGCCGCTGAGCGTTCCGCCCTGGATCAGGGCCGTGCACGAGGCGATCGTCTGCTGCGAGGTCGCGCTGTCGCTGTAGCACGGATCGGTCGACGTCTGGGCTGGTACTGGGGTCCCCATGAGGAGCAGACCGACCGCGGTCAGCGCGGCAAACAGAGCTCGAATCGTCACAGAAAATCACTCCGGCGGGTGGCGGGCCGGTTGGTTTCGAGCGGACGGTTGCCAGTCCCGCTTGTCCCGGGTGCGGGCCGCGTGATAAACTGAGCCGTTGCGCCCGGCCGTGTCACCCCGGCGGCGGGCGCCTTTACCAGCGGGGGAGATGGGCTCGGGCCTCGGCCGCGCGCCCCTCGAAAGGACACCATGGCTAAAAGAGTCGTCGGGAAGATCGGACTTGCTCTTCCCGCCGGGAAGGCGACACCTGCGCCGCCCGTCGGTCCTGCGTTGGGCCCCTACTCGCTCAACATCATGGACTTCTGCAAGCAGTACAACGAGCGGACGAAAGCCCAAGACGGCTTCATCATCCCCGTCGAGATCACCGTCTTCGACGACCGCACGTTCACCTTCATCACGAAGACGCCACCGGCGTCGTTCCTGATCAAGCGCGCGCTCAACCTGGAATCGGGTTCCAAAGAGCCCAACCGGAACAAGGTCGGCACGCTGACGCAAGCCCAGGTCCGCGAGATCGCGCAGGCCAAGATGCCCGACCTCAACGCGAACGACATCGAGGCCGCGGCGAAGATCGTCTCCGGCACCGCCCGCTCGATGGGCGTCAACGTGGAGAGCAAGTGATGCGCCGCCACGGCAAGCGTTTTCGCAATCTGAGCACCGCGTTCGACCCGACCCAGCTGTACGGCCCCGCCGAGGCGGCGGCGATCGTCAAGCGCAACGCCAACGCGAAGTTCAACGAGACGATCGAGATCCACGTCCGGCTCGGCGTCGACCCCAAGAAGTCCGACCAGAACGTGCGCGGGACGGTCAACCTCCCGCACGGTACCGGCCGCACGGTGCGCGTCATCGTGTTCGCCCGCGGCGACGCGGCGAAGGCCGCCACGGCCGCCGGCGCCGACATCGTCGGCGAACAGGACCTGATCGACCGCGTCAAGGGCGGCTTCACCGACTTCGACATCGCGGTCGCGACGCCGGACATGATGCCCTCGCTGGGTCGCGAGTTGGGCCGCATCCTGGCGCAGAAGATGCCCAACCCGAAGGCCGGCACCGTCTCACCGAACCCCGGTGCGGCCGTGCGCGACATCAAGGCCGGCAAGGTCGAGTACCGGCTGGACAAGACGGGGATCGTGCACACGATCGTCGGGAAGGCCTCGTTCGACGAGGGTCAACTGGCCGAGAATCTGGCCA
>Ga0302324_100013329_pt1 | contig 16673 bp, 16 predicted proteins | sample Palsa_T0_1_FD_201949 | JGI IMG/M metagenome (GOLD analysis project Ga0302324, IMG submission 201949) | Peat permafrost microbial communities from Stordalen Mire near Abisko, Sweden - Palsa_T0_1 | ecosystem: Environmental > Terrestrial > Soil > Palsa > Peat permafrost | place: Sweden: Abisko...
GAGGATCAGATGGGGCCGCCGCTCCGCCGGAAGCTCTTTGAGGAGCGCCAGCGCGACCGCCAGTCCCCCCTTCATGTCGCTGGCCCCCTTTCCGTAGACCCGCTCGCCCTCGAGGCGCGGCGGGCCGTCGCCGGGAAGGGCCGGCACCGTGTCGAGATGGCCCACCAGCGCCAGCGGCCGCGCCCCGGTGAGGATGAGCGCGTTGCCTTCGCGATGCACCGGCAGTTGCAGGGCCCGCGTCATTCGCTCCAGGTGGTCGCAGAGGCTCTGCTCCTGGCCGATGGGGCTCGGAATCCTGCAGAGGGCGAGCGTCTCGCTCGCCAGGCGCTCGGCGAGCGGCGTCATGCCTGGATCTGGAAGTCGCGCAGCGTTTGATTGAGAGACGTCTTGCGGTCGGTCCCGGCATGGCGCGTTCCGATGATGAGCGGACACGGGATGTGGTAGCTGCCGGCCGGGAACTGCTTCTGCCGGGTGCCGGGAATCACCACGCTGTTGGCGGGGACGCGGCCGCGATAAACGATCTCCGCGGGGCCGCTGACGTCGATGATCGGTGTCGATCCGGTGATGACGACGTTGGCGCCCAGGACCGCGCCTTCCTCGATCAGCACCCCTTCGACCAGCACGCAGCGCGACCCGATGAAGGCGTGGTCCTCCACGATGACCGGTGTCGCGGCGGGCGGTTCGAGGACGCCGCCGATGCCGACGCCGCCCGCGAGGTGCACCTGACTGCCGATCTGGGCGCAACTCCCCACCGTGGCCCAGGTATCCACCATGCTCCCGGCGCCGACCCTGGCGCCGATGTTGACGTAACCCGGCATCAGAATGGCGCCGCGTTCGAGGAAGGAGCCGTAGCGGGCCACTCCCGGGGGGACCACCCGGACGCCGGCCTGGTCGAGCCCGTGCTTGAGCGGAATCTTGTCGTGGTACTCGAAGGGGGGGAGATCGAAGCGCTCGAGCTTTTGCAGCCGGAAGAACAGGAGGATGGCCTCCTTGATCCAGGCGTGCGTGGTCCAGGTCCCTTCGATCTTCTCGGCGACCCGGATCTCGCCGCGATCGAGGGCCGACACGACCGCGCGAACGGCCTGGGCCTCCGCGCCATCGGGCGTGGGAAACGGCTCGGCCGCGCGATAGGCGGCCTCGATCAGCGCGCGTTCAGCAAGGAGCTCGGTCCGGCTCAATGGGAGACCTCGGCGCGCCGCCAGGCGGCGGCCGCCGCCTCGCACTGCTCGAGGGTGGGAGAGAGGGCGATGCGGATGTAACCCCGGCCGCCTTCCCCGAGAAAGCTCCCCGGCTGGACAACGATGCCGGCCCGTTCTGCCAGCTCGCGGGCGTAGCGCTCGTCGTCTCCCGGAACCTGGCCCGGAACCTGGACCCAGAGATACAGGCCGGCCTCGCCGGTCGTCGTGAGCCGCAGATCGCTCATCAGCGCTCGCATGATCTGTCGCTTTCTTCCGAAGATCTCCCGCCGCTTAGCCACATGCGTGTCGTCGCGCCAGGCCGCAACGGCCGCGGCCTGAACGAAGTCCGGCGAGGCGGTGCCGATCGAGGGTCGAAAGCGCTTGAGGGCGGCGATCAAGTCGGCGTCGCCTGCCATGAACCCCGATCGCATTCCGGTCATGCCGCTGCGCTTCGAGAGCGAATGGAACACCAGGACGTTCTTACGCGAAACCTCCAGCATCGACGGGGGCGGCTCGTCGAAATAGACATCTGCGTAGCACTCGTCGGCCGCCACCACGAAGCCGTGTCGACTCGAGACCTCGGCCAGCCGCGCCAGGTAATCGCGGTGCGCCACGGCTCCGGTCGGATTCTGAGGCGAGCACAGCCAGAAGATGGCGGTCCGGTCGAGCAACGCGGCCGGCAAGGACTCCAGATTCGGCAGGTAGCCCTGGGCGGCGCGCAACACCACGGGGTAGGACTCGCCGCCCGCGAAGGCCGTGCCGCGTTCGTAGATCGGGTAGCCCGGATCCGGAAACAGCACCGTGCGGCGCGGGCCGTTCCGATCAATGAGCAGCAGGGGAAGGTGAAAGATGGCCTCTTTCGCCCCCGCCACCGGAAGGATCTCCCGTTCCGGGTCGAGCGTGACCCCAAAGCGCCGAACGAGATAGGCGGCGATCGAGGCGCGAAGCTCGGGGCTGCCGGAGCTTCGCGGATACTGGCTCACCCGCGGCACCGCGGCCTTGAGCGCTTCGACGATGAACTCGGGGGTGGGCTCCTGAGGGTCTCCGATGCCGAGGTCGTAGACCGGTCGGCCGCTGGCCCGCACCTTGGCCACCACGGCGTCGAGCCGGACCATCGGATTCTCGGGCTGAGTGGTGAGCTGTGGGTTCACGCCAGGACCGGAAACGTTCAGACTTGGGGCTCAGGAGTCGAGCACGTCTCGCATGCTGTACAGGCCAGCCGGCTTCCCGACGATCCAGCGCGCGGCCCGGACCGCCCCGGTCGCGAATTGATCGCGCGACCAGGCCCGGTGCGTGAGCTCGATGCGTTCGCCCTCGCCGATGAAGTAGACGGTGTGCTCCCCGACCACGTCGCCTCCCCGCAGCGACTGAACCCCGATCTGGCTCCGCGGGCGCTCCCCGATCACCCCCCGCCGCACGTAGGTGATGTCGCGCTCGGGCCGGCGTCCGAGCTTTTCGGCGATGACCTCCGCTAGCCTCACCGCGGTGCCCGATGGCGCGTCGATCTTGTGACGGTGGTGCATCTCCAGGATCTCGACCTCGTAGTCAGCGCCCAGCCCCTCGGCGACCTCGGCCGCGATCTTCAGGAGCAGATTGACCCCGATGCTCATGTTGGGGGCCATGACCACCGGGATGTTGTTTCCGGCTGCGACCACCGCCTCCCGCGCCTCGCTGCTGAAGCCTGTCGAACCTACCACCAGTGCGATCTTGTGCTCGGCCGCGACCGTCGCGTGGGCCAGCGAGGCCTCGGCGGTCGTGAAGTCGATCACCACGTCGACCTGACCCTTGGCCTTTTCGATGGCACGCTCGAGGGTATCCTGGACCGTGACCTCGAGCATCCCGAGTCCGGCTGCCAAACCAGCGTCGAGGCCGATGGCCGCCGTGCCCGCCCGCTCGGTGGCCCCCACCAACTCGACCCCCTCGGCATCGCGTACCGCGCGGATGAGCTGGCTGCCCATTCGACCGGCGGCTCCCGTGACGATGGCGCGAATCACGAGAGCTGGCTCAGGGCGGCGCGAAGCTTGGGAAGCAGCTCCTCGGACAGAGGTGTCAGCGGAAGGCGCAGCTCGGCGCCGCAGATCCGCAACTCGGCCAGCGCGGCCTTGATCGGGATCGGGTTGGTCTCGGCAAACAGCGCTCGATGGAACGGCAAGAGGCGCAGTTGCTCCTCGCGCGCGCTCTTCACATTGCCTGCGAGGGCCGCGCCCACCAGCGCTTTCATGCGCTTGGGCACGGCATTCGACGAGACCGAGATGACGCCGTGCCCGCCGCAGGCGATGAAAGGAGCGACCGTGAAGTCGTCTCCCGAAAGGAGTGGCAGTTTCCCCGCGGTGGCCTCCACCAGCTCGAGAGCTCGGATCATCGAGGCCGTGGCATCCTTGAGCCCTGAGATGATGCCCTCGCGCGCCAGTCGCCCCACCGTCTCGGGCAGCAGATCCACGCTGGTCCGGGAAGGTACGTTGTAGGCGATGATCGGCAACCCGGCCTCGGCGATGGCCGCGAAGTGCCGCACCAGCCCCTCCTGGGTCGGCTTGTTGTAATACGGGGTCACGGCCAGGACCGCGTCGGCGCCGAGCTCCTTGGAGCGCCGGGCCACCTCGACCGAGCGCCGGGTGTCGTTGCCCGGTCCACCGGCGATGACAGGGATGCGGCCCTTGGCTTGCTCGACGGTGACGGCCACCACGCGCTCGCGCTCGGCTTCGCTGAGCGTCGGGACCTCGCCGGTGGTTCCGCAGGGGACCAGGCCGTCCGTTCCGCCCTCGATCTGAAAGTCGATCAGTCGCCGCAGCGCTGCCTCGTCGAGCTTGCCCCCTTGGAAGGGGGTGACGAGCGCCGTGAAGGAACCCTGAAACTGCACTGCCATTGACCGCTTGCTCCTCGGAGAACGCACATTCTATGGGCCGGGTGGGCATCGAGGCAACGCGTCGTCGCATCTCGTCGGCTCGGAGTGCGTCACCCCTCAGGCAATCTCTCGCCCTGCCACAGGTTGGCGCGGGTTTCACGCTCGCGGATGACCTGGAAGCGGTCGCCGTCGACCAGAACCTCGGCGGGCCGGAGCCGCGAGTTGTAGCTCGACCCCATCGTGAAGCCGTAGGCCCCGGCGTCCATCACCGCCAGCAGTCCACCGCGCGCGGGCGGGACGAGCCGCCGCCGCCGCGCCAGGAAGTCCGCGCTCTCGCACACCGGTCCCACCACGTCCAGCAATTCGGGCCGCCCGCGGGTTTTCGTCACCGGCAGGATGGCGTGGTAGGCGCCGTAGAGCGCCGGGCGCAGGAGATCGTTCATCCCGGCGTCGACCAAGAGAAAGCGTCGCGCCTGGCCTCGCTTGTGCCCGAGCACGCGCGTGAGCAGGACCCCGGCGTCCGCGGCGATCGAGCGTCCCGGCTCGATCAGCAGCTCGAGCTGGCGGTCGCCCAGGCAGCGTCTGAGCAAGGCCAGCCAGGCCTGCGGCGAGGGAGGGTTCTTGTTCTGGTAGCGAATCCCGAGACCCCCGCCGACGTCGAGATGCTCGAGGGGGTGACCATCGCGGACCAGCGCATCCCAGAGGGCGCCGATCTCGGCCAGCGCCTCCCGGAACGGGCCGAGCGAGGTGATCTGCGAGCCAAGGTGGAAATCGAGGCCCGTCACGCGTACCCCGGGCAGCTTCGCCGCGCGGCGGTAGGCGGCGCGAGCCCGCGAGATGGGGACGCCGAACTTGCTCTCGCGCAGCGCGGTCGCGATGTAGGGATGCGTCCTGGCATCGACGTGCGGGTTCACGCGCAACGACATCGGGGCCGTCTTGCCGAGCCGCACCGCAACTTCGTTGAGCAGCTCCAGCTCCTCCTCGCCCTCGACGTTGAAGCAGCGGATTCCCAGCCCCAGCGCCTCGGCGAGCTCGTCTTCACTCTTCGCCACGCCGCTGAAGACCACCTTGGCGGGATCGCCTCCGGCGGCGATGACCCTCGCCAGCTCGCCGCCGCTGACCACGTCGAAGCCGCTGCCTTCTTCGGCCAGCAGTCTCAGCACCGCCAGGTTGGAGAGCGCCTTGACGGCGTAGCAGATCAGACTCGGCGCGCCCGGAGCGTTGGCCAGAGCGCGGTAGTTCTGCAGCAGCCGGGCGCGGCTGTAGACGTAGACCGGCGTGCCGACGGCCTCCGCCACCGCGGAGAGCGCGACCCCTTCGCACCACAGCTCGCCGGCGCGAGTCCGGAATTTCGGCTGAAAGATCCCCTCCCCCGCAACGCGGGGGAGGCGGGAGGGGGGTCCACGGATGTGTTTCAGCGTTGTCCGGCGGGGCATTCGAAGCATCCCGAGTCCGGAAGCATCGGCGGCTGATTCGCGAGGGACTGTCCCGGCGGCCGCGGCAGCGATCGGATTCCGCAGCCCAGGAGGACGACCAGCACCCCGGCTCCGAGTCGGCGCATCACCTAATACTTCACACCGAGATACAAGCGGATCGCCTGCGCGACCGAGGTTCCGAGGACATTGCCCACGCCGGTATTCTCGCTCAAGCCTCCGAAGGGAACCAGAATGCCGTAGTCGAGGTTGGCGATGAAGCCGTCCTCGGTGTGGTAGTGCACGCCGACGTCGGTCTCCAGGCCGAGCGGCGCCTGTCCCCCAGGGGTGAGATTTCCCAGCATGGCCTGCGAGTAGATGGCCGAAATGCTGGCGTCGAGCCCTTCGAAGAAGCGGTACTTCACGGTGGGCTTGAGGAAGAAAGCGTCGGTGACCGAGCCCAGGATCTGACGCCACAGGATCTGGTCGATGCGGTAGTCGGGGCTGAAGCTGAAGGCGTTGATGGTGCTGCGCAGGCAGGGTTCGGTGTTGTTCGGGCAGTAGATCGGGTTTCCATCGATTGACCCGGCCGAGGTCGAAACCGGCCCAAACGGGTTGGTGCGGCCTGGTTGGGCGCCGAAGCCATAGGCATGATTTCCGGTCGCGAGGCCCATGTCGAAGCCGACGCTCAGCTGGAGATCACTCAGGAACTTGTACTCTCCCTGGAACGCCCCGCCGAAGGAGCTCTCGTTGATCTTGTGGTTGACGTTGTTCTGCTGAATGTTGTCGTTGGGGTCGGCGGTCGCTTGCTCGGCGTTGATGGTGTAGCTGCCATTCACATAGACGAGCTCGGTCTCGAGTCTTAGCCTTCGCGTCTTGAAGCGCGCCCAGACGTCCGGCACGTAGAACGCCGCTCCCCGCCCATCGACGCCGCAGATACCGTTCGGGTTGTTGTTGAAAAGCGTACTGTTGGGATTTGGCCCCGTGCCCAACAAAGCGGTGTTCGGGGTTTGCTGCGTCAAGCACTGGCCACCCGAAGGCGTGACCTGCCCGTAGCCGCCGGTCCCGTTGAGCGCCACCAGGTCGTGATCCTGGTTGCGAATCGTCCCGTAGAAGCCGTAGTTGAACGACAGCTTCCCCTGCTCGGCCAGGGCTTTCAGCTCCTCGTCGCTGTCGCGCCGCGCGATCTGGATGCCGTACTGGTAGGCCTCGAGCAGCCGGTCGAACGACACCGGCTGGCCGAGCTGGTCGCCCGCATAGGTGTTGTAGAGCGCTCCGGCCCCCGCCCAGTCCATCATCGGGATGATGTAGTGGTTCGCGATCTTCAGGACCAGCATGATGCGGTCGACGGTGTTGCCCGAGTCGCAGTCCAGGCAGTTGCCGTCATTCTGGTACATCCCGAGACCCCAGTGGTTTCCCATCCGGCCGAAGCGCAATTGCCCGATGGGCGGGATGGTGACCTCGGCCCACAGCCGCTTGGCGCGAAAGCTGTCGTTCTGGAGGTTACCCAGCAGGGTCGAAGGCGAGACCTGGCTCTGGCTCACCGCCGTGTAGGGCGTCGCGGTCGAGAGCTCGGGTGTGCTGCCGAGGACCAGGTTGTCGAGCACGTCGATCTGCCCGCGGATGCGGATGTCCTCGCTCACGTTGAGGGTGGGCTCGACGCGAAACCGCAGGTCGGCCGTCTCGTCGGTCTTGTCGGCCGGATCGCTGAAGGGGCGCGGGAACAGGTAGTAGCCTTGCGGATCGGGCTGGCTCCAGCCCAGCGTCATGTTCTGCAGCAGGGTCGGGCGAAACCGAAAGTAGCCGTTGAGCTCCAGGAACTGCAGCTTGGGCTTCTCCTCCGGCAACTCTTCGAACTCCTGCGGCGGGGCTTGCGCGGTCGTCATCTCGGCCCGGATCTCGTCCCGCAGTTCGTCGCGCATCTTCTGCAGCTTCAGATCCTCCTGGGCTTGCACCTCCTTGAGGATGTCCGCCTTGAGCTGATCGATGTTCGCCGGAACGGCCTGCCCCCCACCGTCAGCCACCACCCGACCGCCAGCGTCGGGAATCTCCTGCGCTTTCGCCGACGAGGCGCAGAGGGCGACGAGCGCCGCGAACGAGACGTAACTGCGCATGGTCTCTCCGGAAAAGAGGTGGGCCGTGGGTAGCACCCGCCCCCGTCAGGCGTCAACGAATTGAAAAAAGCGGCGGCTGCTGCCGGAGTCGGGCCGACTCGACGCCGCGCGGAGCCTTCTCGAGCAAGTGAATCAGGACCGCGACCGCGTTCTGAGCCAGCCGAGCGCGTCGCTGGCCGGACTGCGGCTCTTCGCGCAACTCCCGAGCCAGCCGATCGCGACGATCCCGTTGATCGTGAAGCTGCTCGAGACCACTCCGCCCACCGCCGGCAAGGCCGCGGAGCTCCTCGAGAGCCTGGGGGTGCTACAGGAGATCTCCGGTCGGCAACGCGACCGCATGTTCAGCTACGAGCGCTACCTTGAGCTGCTGAGCAGCGGGATGGAGTGAGCCTTCGCGTCGCTTTCGAAGCTCTTCAGGAACTTTCCGAGCTTGATCGAGTCCTTTGCGAAGCACTTCGAGTCCTTTGCGAAGCACTTCGAGACCTTTGCGAGGCTCTTCGAGAACCTTTTGACCCTCGCCTAGCTCGCGAAGAGCTTCTTCAGGCACCCGATGAGCGACGCGAAGCACTCGATGAGGCTCACCGAGGCCGCGATGAGCTTCACCAAGAGCTTGGAGAGCTTCACCAAGAGCTTGGAGAGCTTCGCCGAGAGCGTGGTGAGCCTCGCCGGGAGCTCGATGAGCTTCGAAAAGCACCCGAAGAGGCTCGCAAACCTCTCGATGAGCGCGCGAAGGTTGGCAAAGTGTCGTTTTGAGAGAGGTAAGGCCCGATTAAAGCGAAGAAGGGCTTCGCGACTCCCTCAGTACTTCGCGACGATCTCCAGGGTCGCCCCGTTGAACCCAGGGTAGAGGCGGCAGATCCCGTTGATGCAGCGCAGCCCCGCTTCACGGCCGCCCACGAAGGCGCGCACCAGGAGGTTCTGGTTGATGTTGTAGCTGCCCGAGACGTTGGGGTACCAGGGCTGAAATTCGTTTGGCGACTGGGTGTAGTACTCGATCCCCGCCGAGGCCGAGAAGCGCGAGTGGCGCAGCGACAGGTAAGCGTAGCCCTGGTGCCAGATGAAATAGCCAGGGAAGGCCGAGTCTTGGTGGGTGCGGTGCAGGCCGTCCAGCTCGAGGGCATAGCGCGCGCTCAAGACCTGGATCACGTCGTACTGGAACCAGAACTCGGTGGAATCAAGCAGCCCTGGATTCGAGGATTGGTCGTTGTCGACCTGGCGGCGGTAGCCGCCCGAGAAGGTGAGATGGCTGCGGTGCTGTTGCCAGTTGGCGTCCAACCCGCCCGAGGCGGCGTAGATGTTGTACGCGTTGTCCTTGTCGACGAAGTACAGGAACGTCGCATAGGGCTTGAAGTGCCCGCTGAGCTGCCAGTCCAGGCGCAGACGCGGGCCGTAGGTGTTGTAGGTCGTGGATTCTTCCTGCCAGATCTCCTCGAGATTCGGCGGATTGTTGTAGACGTCCTGCTGGTAGAAGGCCGTGAATGCCCTCGAGTTGAGGCTCGAGAATGTCGGCGCCACGAAGCCGGAGTAGTCCTTGAGCTCGGCCTGCAGCGTGAAGTCGCCAGTGTAGGCGTTGACCCCGGCATACAGCGCGTTGCCATAGGTCAGGGAAGTCGATTCCGCCTGCCGCTGGTGGACGTACTCGACGTAGGCGTTGCCGTGATTCCAGAGGTTCGGGAGCTCGAGCGTCGCGCCAGTGTTCAGCGTCTGGGCACGCAGCGTATCGCTGGTCGGGACCTCGGTCGTGACCGAGCCGAGTCCCAGCGGCGAAATGAGCGTCTGCTGGGTCGGCGTCGGGGGCATGTTCGGCATCGCGGGCGTGTACGGGGTCAGATTGAGCGTGCCCAGGTTCTGCCACATGAGGGCGGCGTCGACTCCCACGGCGAACAGCTGGGCCATCCGGTACTCGAGCCGGCCGGCCACGATGGGATCCTCGGGATCGGGGGCCACCCCGCCGGTCGAGGGGTCGGTGTTGACGACGTTGGTGACTCCGCCCGCGACGTTGGCGCTGAAGCCGCCGGCCCGAGCGGTGACGGTGGCCCCGCGCAGGGTGGTGTCCACTCCCAGGGCGTCGATCTTGCGCAGGCTCACCACCATCCCGCGGCCGTAGCTCAGGTAGAAATCGCCCAGTGTGGCGTCCAGGTGCGGGCTCGTGTAGCTCGCCGAGATCTTCTCGATCTCGAAGTTGTTGACGTAGCGATTCTCGAGCAGGCTCGTGAGGTGCTGCCCCTCCTGGCTGGTGGGATCGCTGACCTGAAGGGTGTTCAGGAAGAGGGCCGAATCGAATCGCAGATCCGCATGCCACGGACCGGTCGAGAGCTGGGTTTCGAAGCGATTGATCCAGTCGAAGTAGTTGTCGCTGGTCGGGTCGTAGTTCGGATCGGAAGGGGGCGCGATGTTCCCATTGCCGTGGGTGAAATGGTAGTCGAGCGACGCGTCCTCGGTGAAGTCGAGCTGGATGGGGTTGTCGCCGTTCTCGATGCGCAACGCCAGCGCGGTCCCAGCGTGAACCAGGCTGGCCACCGCGAGCCCGTTCCAGAAGTAACTCCTCGAACTGGATCGCGCGGGGTTCACGTCTGGATCTGAGAGTCTGCGAGAGCCCTACAGGTGCTCTTTGATCTTCGCCTCGAGCCCCGTCTCGTCTCCAGGTGAATAGCCGGGATGCTCGTCGACGATCTTGCCGCTGCGGTCGATCAGCACGCCGTAGGGGGCGCTGCGGGTGGAATTGTAGATGCTCGTCACCCGCGAATCCATGTCGATCATCACGGGAAAGGTCAGCCCATTGCGGTGGACGTAGGAGGCCACGGTGCCCATGGTGGTGGGGTCATCCATCGAGATCCCCAGCACGACCAGGCCGCGATCCTTGTAGGTCTCGTAGAGTCGCTCGAGCTGCGGCATCTCGGCCATGCACGGCCCGCACCAGGTCGCCCAGAAGTCGAGGTAGATCATCTGCTGCTTGGCGACGAGCTCCGAGAGCCTGATCTCTCGTCCGCTCACGTCCGACAGCCCGAAGTCGGCCAGGGTGCTGCGCCCAGCACCGGAGCTCGCGCTTCCGGTGGTGGCGCAGCCCGTCAAGGCCACGGCGATGCAGAGGGCATGCGCCCAGTCTCGAAGCATCTCGGGATCTGAAGCGGCGGCTAGTTCGCGACGCAGGAAAAGCCCGTCGAGCTCGTCGAGCTCGTCTGGCACGTCGAGTTCGGATAGCAGTCGGTCGGGTTGGTCGGGTCGTTCTCGCAGTCGGTGAGGTGCTTGGCAAAGTCCTGGTAGAACGAATCACCGGCCCCGAGGACTGACTCGATGACCTGCATGTCGTGCAAGCGCACGATGACGTTTCCCGGCCAGGCCTGGATGTTCGCCGTGGTGAGCATGTTCTCCTGGGTGTCGATCGAGATGGGGTAGTTGGTCTGGTAGGTCTTGACCCAGCTGAACAGCGTGGATTGCGTCGCGGGGTTCGCATCCTGGGCGTCCTGCACCAGAATGCTGAACACGATGCCGCCTTCGGCCAGCCAGTCTGCCACGTAGGTGTCCGGGAGAGTCCCAGCCTCCTGCTTGCAGTGGATGCACCAAGCGCCCGAGATGTCGACGAAGGCGTAGCGGAACCCCTGTCCCGTGATGCTCAGCCCAGCGGTGTCCGTGTTCGAGCTCCCCGCCGGCTTCCCCGCGAAGTACAGATCCTGGTAGGTGAAGCTCGAGACGAAGTTCGGGGAGGTGGTGGTGCAAGAATCCTTGGGTAGGCAGTCGAGGGCGGCGGTGGGGCTGAGGTTCAGGAGGGCCCCTCCCTCCAGAGCGAGGTTCGGGAAGGTGTTTCCGACGCCGATTCCATAGACCTCGCCTTTCGCGGGCGCTGGGTAGTCGACCGGTGCCCCGGTGGTCGTTCCCGCTGCTGATCCTCCGGTCGTGCCTGCTCCTGCTCCTCCGGTTCCGGTTCCGGTGTCGACGGTGTTCGAGCCGCAGGCGGCGAGGGCGAGCGAAGCGACGGCGGAGACTGTCCAGGAAAACGTTCTCATGCGAGTGCTCCCGTAGGGATGAAGGACTACCCTCTATAAGGTTGCGGCCGAGACCCTGGCCACAGTTTAGGGAGGCTAGGCCCGCGCCGCCATTCGAGTCAAGCCTGGTGTCAGGTGGGCTGACACTGTGCGAATCGGGCCACAGGAGACCACACCTTGGCCAGCCCAAGGCGGGCGCCTATCCCCGAGACAGGACATACTTTGGAGGTGAGCGCTCCGATGATCTCCTGCTCCGAGCCCGACTGCTTTCGAATCCTCGTCGTCGACGACGAGCGCCTCATCTGCGAGCTCGTGGAGTCCCTCTTCGAACAGCCGGGGATTCAGGTCGAGGTCGCCAGCTCCGGGGCCGAGGCTCTGGAACGCGCCGCCTCGAATCCCCCGGATCTCATTCTGCTGGACGTCGTGCTTCCCGGTCTCAACGGTCTCGCCATCTGCCAACTGCTGCGAATGCGCCCCCAGCTTCGAGACGTTCCGATCTACATGCTGACGGCGCGCGCTCGCGCCCTCGATCACGCCGACTCGGCCCGCGCCGGTGCGACCGGGCACATCGAGAAGCCCTTCCGCGGAGACGAGCTGTCCGAGATCGTCGCCCGCCACCGCGGCTTCAATGTCACACCCCAGGGCTAAACAGATGTGCGATGCTCCGCCGGCTTCGCATCAGCCACTTCGCGATCATCGACGCCCTGGAGGTGTCGTTCGATGCCGGTCTCACCGTGCTGACCGGCGAGACCGGCGCCGGCAAGTCCATCCTGGTCGACGCCCTGCATCTCGCTCTCGGCGGCCGCGCGCAGGCCGAGGTGGTTCGCGCCGGTTGTGAGGAAGCCATCGTCGAGACCATCTTCGACGCGTCTCCCGCGCTGCGCGAGCGGTTGACCTCGCTCGGGCTGCCGGACGGATCCCACCAAGGCTCCGAAGACGACGAGCTTCTGATACGGCGCGTGGTGCACAAAGGGGGTCGCAGCCGCGTCTGGGTCAACGGCGCTCTCTGTACGCTGGGGGTCCTCGAGCAGGTCGCCCGCGAGTTGTGCGACATCTCGAGCCAGCACGAGCACATCAGCCTGCTCGACCCCCAGGGCCACCTCGATCTGCTCGATCGCCACGCGCGCTTGATGGGGCTGCGCCAGGCGTACGGCGAGGCCTACGCCCTCTACGCCGCGGCCGCGGTCGAGCGCCGCCAGCTGGTCACCGAAGAGTCCGAGCGGGCCCAGCGGGTCGACTACCTGGCCTTTCAGCTCAAGGAAATCAGCGAGCTCGATCCCCAGCCAGGCGAGGAGGCCGCGCTGGCGGCGGAGCGCGCCGTGCTGGCCTCGGCGACGAGACTTCAAGAATTGGCGAGCGCGGCCGAGGAGCGGCTCTACAGCGGAGAGCGCTCGGCGACCGAGGGCCTCTCCGCGGCGGCGGCGGCCGTGGCCGAGATGGCGGCCCTCGATCCGTCGGTGGCGGCGATTCGCGAGGCGCTGCTCGCGGCCCGGGCCGAAGTCGAGGAGTCGGCGCGGGAGCTTGGGCAACTCGCCGGCAAGCTGCGCGAGGATCCCGCCCGCCTCGAGGCCATCGACGATCGCTTGACGGCCCTGAAGCGGCTGGTCCGCAAGCACGGCGGCACGCTGGAGGCCTTGCTCGTGAAGCGAGGTGCGATGCAGGAGGAGCTCGACCGGCTGGAGGGCCACGCCGAGCATCTCGCCGCTCTCGAGGTTCGCGTGGCCGCCGCCTTGCTTCGCACCGAGGAGCAGGGCCGTAAGCTCGGAGCTGCCAGGCGCGAGGCGGCCGGAAGGTTGCAGGTCGCCCTGCTGGCGCAGCTCGCCAAGCTCGGGATGCCCAAGAGTCGGTTCGAGGTTCGCTTCGATGCCCTGCCGGAGCCCGGGCCGCGGGGCGCCGAAGCGGGAGAGTTCTTCTTTTCCGCCAACCCTGGAGAGGAGCTACGGCCGCTCGCCCGCATCGCCTCCGGCGGTGAGCTGTCGCGGGTGATGCTGGGGTTCAAGAGCCTGGGGGCTGCCAGCGACCCGGTCGACGTCTACATCTTCGACGAGGTCGACAGCGGCATCGGCGGTCCCACCGCCCAGATCGTCGGGCGCATGCTCAAGGAGGTCTCCCGGGATCGACAGCTCCTTTGCATCACCCACCTGCCGCAGATCGCCGCCTTCGCCGATCGACATCTGGTGGTGCGCAAGGAGGAGCGCGGCGGCCGGACGATCTCGGAGGTCGAGCAACTCGGGGAGGCCGAGCCGCGGGCGCGCGAGGTGGCGCGGATGCTGTCCGGGGAGGACCTGACGCCGATCGCGCTCAAGCATGCCCGCGAGCTCATTCGCCGGTCCGCGACTACGGCGTCCCCGCGAACCTGAGATCGAACTTCACCTCGCCTTTGTCGTCGAGCGGCACGAACAACAGCTTGGGTCGCTCGATGTGGAATCCATCCCAGCTCACATCGAAGGCCCCCACGGCGTGCACGGTCGTGGGGTTGTCGAAGGTCAGCTCCACCGGCACGCTGACCTTCTGGGAGACCCCGTGCAGGTTGACGTCGCAGTCGGCGGTGGCCTTCTGGCTCGTCGGTCCACTGAGCTTGGCCAGGCACTTGACCGTGATGTCCGGGTACTTGGCCGCCTCGACGATCTCCTTCGCGTGGGCGTCGCGGTTGCCGTTGTCGGAGTCGAAGCTCGCCACCGGCGCCCGAATCTGCAGCTGGGTCGTTCCGTCCGGGAGAATCCGGGCGGCCCCCTTCAGGTCATGGGTCACGCCGACGAAGGTGTGGAACTTGTGGGTGCCGGTGTAGCTCACCGTCGACTGCTTGTTCGAGGTTTCGAGCTGCAGCGTTCCCGGGCTCGCCACGATCATCGCCGCCACCACCGGCAGAAGGGCTGTCATTTTGAGATCCCCTTTGGGAACAGTGGCGCCGGCGGCCCTGCCGGCGCTTTGGTCGAGATCACTCTAACCGGGAGCCCAGGAAGCCCGAACTCATTCTGACCGGGCCATTGACCTTTCGACAGGCGAATGGTTCGGCGGCATGCGGAGATTCCGCCGCCGACACACGGCGGCGCTAGCGACCCCGCGCAGTTGTGCTAGTCTCGAAGGGTTGCCGCGCTCGCGGCGCTCAATGCCTCTGGAGGATGTCTGGCGGTGCGTCGTGATCAGGACGAAGCGGACAAGTCGATTCTTCCCCGTCCGCGGATCCAAGACGGTGTCCTTCTCCTCGGCAAAAGCGAGTCAAAGGACGAGCCGAATGCTAAGAAGGCGGGCGTGGCCTCGGGGCAGCAGACTGTGACCAGCTACACCGTTCGCGGGGCGACCGACGTCGGCCGCAAGCGCGACCACAACGAAGACAGCTTCCTGGTGGACGAAAACCTCAGGATCTTCGCCGTCGCCGACGGCATGGGAGGCCACGCCGGCGGCGGCATCGCCTCCCGCCTGGCGGTCGAAACGCTGCAGGCCACCCTGCGGGCCCGGCGCGACGCCAACCCGCACGCCTTCCAGGATCACACCTCGCTCGAATCCTCACTCTTGCCGGATGTCCTGCGCAGCTCGGTCGAGGCCGCCTGTCAGGCCATCTTCCGGCGCGCCCAGGGCATTCCGGCCCTCAGCGGCATGGGGACCACCCTGACGGCCCTGCTGATCAACCACCGCAACGCCTTCGTGGCTCACGTGGGCGACAGCCGGCTCTATCTCATCCGCAAAGGCCAGATCCTCCAGATCTCCGACGACCACTCACTCGTGAACGAGCAGCTCAAGGCCGGCGTCATCACCCCCGAGGAGGCCAAGAGCAGCCGCTTTCGCAACGTCATCACCCGCTCGGTGGGCTTCGAGGAGGATGTGCTGGTCGACCTGCTGGGGCTCGAGATCGAGAAGGGTGACGTGTTCCTCATCTGCTGCGACGGGCTCACCAACCTGGTCGATGATGCCGAGATCGCGGCCATGGCCCGGAGCGAGTCGGTCCTGTACCTGCCGCTGCGCCTGATTGGCCTCGCCAACGACCGGGGTGGCGACGACAACATCACGGTGGTGGCCCTTGAAATCGACGAGGTGGCCGGTCCCGTCTGAGGTGGCAGGTGTGTGACACGCTCGCCCCATGTAGGTCGCTTTGAGTTTGACTCGCCTTCCTGGGGGAGGTAGCCAGGTAGCATAGGTGACGGTCCGGCGGAGCAGCGGCCGACCTGCCCTATCCAAAACGGAAGGGAATCCTAGAGGGTGGCGAACAAGAGCTACACGATTCTCGTCGTCCCGGACCGCTCCGCGGCCACCCGAAAGTTTCGGGTCCAGGCCAGGCTCTTGGTGCGACTCGCCTGGACGGCGGGGATCTTCTTCCTGCTGCTGGTCGGTATGCTGGTGCACTACTTCGTGGTGGTGGGACAGGTCGGAGAGAACCGCGTCCTGGCCGAGGAGAACTCGCAGCTGCGCACCCAGCTCAAGCTGGTGCACGAGCGGGTGGCGCACATCAGCCAGACCCTCGATCGCGTCGAGCGCTTCGACCAGAAGCTGCGCGCGCTCACCCAGCTGAACGACCCCGAGCGCAACCTGGCCATCGGACCCTTGCCGACCGACGAGCGCCTGCAGGGGGACGAGGATCCGGATGAAGCCGCTTCGAGCCACCGCGGGCTCCCGGAGGACACCGCCTTCCTGCCCAGCAAGCTCGACAGCCTGGCGGTCGAAGCGGCGGGCGACGAGCAGAGCATCCAGCAGCTCACCCGCTACTTCGAGGATCAGAAGAGCCTGCTGGCCTCGACCCCCTCCATCTGGCCGGCCCGCGGGTGGGTGACCTCCGATTTCGGCATCCGGACCGACCCCTACACCAGCGAGCGCTCGATGCACCGCGGCCTCGACATCGCGAACGAGATCGGCACCCCGGTCTTCGCGCCCTCCGACGGCGTGGTGATCTTCGACGGCACCGAGGGAGGCTACGGCAACGTGCTGGTTCTCGACCACGGCTACGGCGTCCGCACCCGCTATGGTCACCTCAGCAAGATCCTCGTCAAGCTGGGGGACAAGGTGAAGCGCGGCCAGCAGGTGGCCGCGGTCGGGAACACCGGACGCTCGACCGGCCCCCACCTGCACTACGAAGTTCGCATCAACGGCATCCCCGAGAATCCCCGCAAGTTCATCCTCGAGTAGGCCATCCCCCGCTTTCACCCCTTTGG
>Ga0302324_100013332_pt1 | contig 16670 bp, 9 predicted proteins | sample Palsa_T0_1_FD_201949 | JGI IMG/M metagenome (GOLD analysis project Ga0302324, IMG submission 201949) | Peat permafrost microbial communities from Stordalen Mire near Abisko, Sweden - Palsa_T0_1 | ecosystem: Environmental > Terrestrial > Soil > Palsa > Peat permafrost | place: Sweden: Abisko...
CGTCGTCAATCTCGATCCGCACAACAACCAGACGGGCTTCATTGACGTCGATCTGGCTGCGATCGGCCTTTCTGAAGAGCACCCGTTCCAGGTTCACGACCTGCTCTCCGGCGCGCGCTATCTGTGGCAGGGGCGGCGCAACTACGTTGCGCTTGATCCGCGGCTGGCTGCCGCGCATATCTTCCGCATCCGCCACCACGTGCGCAGCGAGCGCGACTTCGACTACTTTTCCTGACGTGAACGCGCCCCTCCCAGGACATCCGCGCGATCCGCTCTGGTACAAGGACGCGGTCATCTACGAAGTGCACGTGCGCGCCTTCGCCGACAGCAACAACGACGGCATCGGCGACTTTCCGGGGCTCACGAGCAAGCTCGACTACATCCAGGATCTGGGCGTCAACGCCATCTGGCTCCTGCCCTTCTATCCCTCGCCGCTGCGCGACGACGGCTATGACATCGCCGACTACCGCAACATCCATCCGCAGTACGGCACCCGCGCCGACTTTCGCACCTTCGTCGACGAGGCGCACCGGCGCGGGCTGCGCATCATCACCGAGCTTGTGATCAATCACACCTCCGACCAGCATCCCTGGTTTCAGGCCGCGCGCCGCGCTCCGGCAGGATCCTCCAAGCGCAATTTCTACGTCTGGAGCGACAGCGCGGAGCGCTACGCGGGCACGCGCATCATCTTCACCGACACCGAAAGTTCCAACTGGACTTTCGACAAGGTCGCCCAGAGCTATTACTGGCACCGCTTCTTCAGCCATCAGCCGGATCTGAACTTCGACAATCCGCACGTCGAGCGCGCCATCATCCGCATCATGAATTTCTGGCTCGACCAGGGGGTGGATGGCCTGCGCCTGGATGCGATTCCGTACCTCATCGAACGCGAAGGCACGAGCAACGAGAATCTGCGTGAGACGCACGCCGTGGTGAAGCGCATCCGCAAGGTGGTCGACGAGCACTACGCGGATCGCGTCCTCCTTGCGGAGGCCAATCAGTGGCCCGAGGACGTGCGCGACTATTTCGGCGACGGCGACGAATGCCACATGGCGTTCCACTTTCCGTTGATGCCGCGCATGTACATGGCGATCGCGCAGGAGGACCGCCATCCGATCGTGGAGATCATGCAGCAGACGCCCGACATCCCCGCCAATGCCCAGTGGGCGATCTTTCTGCGCAATCACGATGAGCTCACTCTCGAGATGGTCACGAGCAAGGAGCGTGACTACATGTACCAGATGTTCGCCGCCGATCCGCGCGCGCGCCTGAATCTGGGCATCCGCCGGCGCTTGGCGCCGCTGCTCGAGAACGATCCCGAGCGCATCAAACTCATGAACAGCCTGCTCTTGTCGATGCCGGGTTCGCCGATCATCTATTACGGCGACGAGATCGGCATGGGCGACAACTTCTACATCGGCGACAGGAACGGCGTGCGCACGCCCATGCAGTGGAGCCCGGATCGCAACGCCGGCTTCTCGCGCGCCGATCCGCAGCGGCTGTATCTGCCGCCCATCATGGATTCGGTGTATGGCTACGAGGCGGTCAATGTCGAAGCGCAGACCCGCGACCGCGCCTCGCTCCTTAATTGGATGAAGCGCATGCTGCAGATCAGGCAGACATCGCAGGCCTTCGGCCGCGGCACTCTGCAGTTCGTGCGCCCCGGCAACCGCAAGGTACTCGTGTACGTGCGACAGTTCGGCGATGACACCATCCTGTGTGTCGCGAACCTCGCGCGCTCCGCGCAGCCGGTCGAGATCAATCTAGCCGCACACAAGGGTACAGTGCCGATCGAGCTTCTCGGCCAGACCCCCTTCCCGCCGATCGGCGAGCTGCCCTACCTTTTGACTCTGGCGGGCTACGGCTTCTACTGGTTTCGCTTGAGCCGCGATGCCGCGGCTCCCAAGTGGCACGCAGAGCGATTGCCGCGCGATGACGTGCCGGTGCTGGTGCTCATCAATTCCTGGGGGAGCTTCTTCCCCGAGCGGGTCACGCCATGGCGCGCGAACGCCGCGCAGCAGCTGCGCGCGCAGCTCGAGGAGCAGCTGCTGCCCACTTTCATCGCGGCGCAGCGCTGGTTCGGCGGCAAGGGTGTCGCCATCACATCCGCGCGGCTCAGCGATCATCTGGAATGGCAGTACCAGCTCGCGCAGTGGATGCTCACGGTGATTGACGTCGAAAGCGGCGGCGAGCATGCGCAATACTTCCTGCCGCTTGCGATTGCATTTGATGACGTACCCGAGTCGCGCTGGCTCAAGCTGCAGCCGTTCGCGATCGCACGCGTGCGTCAGCAGGCGTCGGTCGGCGTGCTGGCGGATGCGGCGGCGGATGAGAGCTTCGCGCGCGCCGTGGTGGAGGCGATCGGCGCGGCCGAGGAGATTGCCACCGCCCACGGCAAGCTCGTCTGTGTGCCCACGGCGGCCTACGCGCAGCTGCGCGGCCATCCCGAGGCGGATCTCGCCGCGGGCGCGCCGCTCACCCAGGGCAGCAACACGGCGCTCAGGTGTGGGGATCGATTATTCTTGAAGCTCTACCGGCGCTTGCGGCCCGGCGTGAACCCGGAGGCCGAAGTCGGCCGCTTTCTCACCGAAGTTGCGCACTTCTCGCACATCGCACCGGTGGCGGGGGTTGTCGAATATCACCGCGAAGGCGCTGAGGTCGCAACGGTCGCCCTGCTGCAGGCGTTCGTCATGAACCAGGGCGACGGCTGGGATTACAGCGTCAATTATCTGATGCGCTTCCTTCAGGATCAGAGGAGCCCCGAGCCGCCGAGCGTCGATGTGCATGGCGCGTACCTTGCGCTCGTACGCACCCTCGCCAAACGCACGGCACAACTGCACCGTGCGCTCGCTACTGCCACCGAAAACCCCGCCTTCGCCGCACAAGCCACCACGGCAGAGGATGTACGCGCCTGGCGCGAGCGCGCGAGCAACGCGGTCGCTGCGACCTTCGCGCTCCTCGAGAGCGCGCTTGAGCGCTTGCCGCAGGTGACCCAGCCGTACGCGGCCGAGCTCCTCGCCGCGCGCGAGCATCTCGTGGCGCGCATCGGCACCCTCGCCACCGACGAGGCCGCCGAGGGTGCGCTCAAGATTCGCGTGCATGGCGATTTTCACCTGGGCCAGGTGCTCTTGGTGCGCAACGACTTCGTCATCGTCGACTTCGAGGGCGAGCCTGCGCGCGCGCTCGCCGAGCGGCGCGAAAAGCAATCGCCGCTGCGCGACGTCGCCGGCATGCTGCGTTCCTTCACCTACGCGCGCCGCGCGGCGCTCGTCGGGACGACGCCGCAGAGCGCCGATGACCACGCCAAGTGGGAGACCCTGCTCGACGAGTGGGAGAAGGGAGTGCGCGAAACATTCATCCGCGTGTATGACGAGATCGCGCGCGCCGCTCCTCTGTATAAATCCTTCGCGGCCGTGCGGCCGCTCCTGAGCTTGTTCGAGATCGAGAAGGCGTTGTACGAACTGCGCTACGAAATTGGCAATCGCCCGGAGTGGGCCGTGATTCCGATACGCGCGCTGACGGCGATGAGCGCCTGACGGCGCATTTTCCAGGATTTCCCCTATGGACCAGAGCGCATCCCTGCAGTCGACGACCCTGCCCATCACCGCGGTGTGGCCCGGCACACCGCATCCGCGCGGCGCGACCTGGGACGGCGAAGGCGTCAACTTTTCATTGTTCTCAGCCAATGCCACGAAAGTTGAGCTCTGCGTATTCGATGCCACGGGGCGCCGCGAGCTGCAGCGCGTCGCGCTGCGTGAGCGCACCGATGACATCTGGCACGCCTATCTGCCCGAGGCACGGCCGGGGCTTCTGTACGGCTATCGCGTGCACGGCCCCTACGATCCGGCGCAGGGCCATCGTTTCAATCCGAACAAGCTCCTGATCGAGCCGTATGCGAAACACCTCGAGGGCAGCCTGCGCTGGAGCGATGCGCACTTCGGCTATCGCGTCGGCAACGCCAGGGCCGATCTGTCCTTCGACAAGCGCGACAACGCCGCGGGCATGCCCAAATGTCGCGTCGTCGATCCGGCCTTCACCTGGGGCGACGACCGTCCGCCGCGCACCGGCTGGCACGACACGGTCATCTATGAAATGCACGTGCGCGGCCTGACGAAGCATCACCCGAGAGTGCACCCGCAGCTGCGCGGCACCTACGCCGGCCTTGCGACCGCGCCGGTGATCGAGCACCTGCATCGCCTCGGCGTGACGGCGGTTGAGCTCATGCCGGTACATAATTTCGTCGACGACCGGTACCTCCTCGATCGCGGACTGCGCAACTACTGGGGCTACAACACCATCGGCTTCTTCGCGCCCGACATGCGCTACTGCGCCAACGGCCGCATCAGCGAATTCAAAACCATGGTGAAGACGCTGCACTCCGCCGGCATCGAAGTGATCCTCGATGTGGTCTACAACCACACCGCCGAGGGCAATGAGCTCGGGCCGACGCTGTGCTTCCGCGGCATCGATAACGCCTCCCACTATCGTTTGAACGCCGATGATCCGCGCTACTACGTCGATTTTACCGGCTGCGGCAACACCTTGAACCTGCAGCATCCGCGCGTGCTGCAGCTCATCATGGACTCGCTGCGCTACTGGGTGCTCGAGATGCACGTCGACGGCTTCCGCTTCGATCTTGCCTCGGCGCTCGCGCGCGAGCTCTTTGAAGTGGATCGCCTGGGATCATTCTTCGACACCATCGGCCAGGATCCGGTGCTCTCACAGGTGAAGCTCATCGCCGAACCCTGGGATGTCGGCGCCGGCGGCTATCAGGTCGGAAATTTTCCATCTGGCTGGAATGAGTGGAACGACAAATACCGCGACACCATGCGCGCCTACTGGAAGGGCGACGGCGGCCTCATCGGCGAGTTCGCGCAGCGCTTCATGGGATCGAGCGATCTGTATGAGGCGAGCGGCAGAAAGCCGCACGCCAGCATCAACTTCATCACCGCGCATGACGGCTTCACCCTGCAGGACCTCGTCAGCTACAACCACAAGCACAACGAGGCGAACGGCGAGGACAACCGCGACGGCAATGACAACAACCTCTCGTGGAACTGCGGCGTCGAGGGTCCGACTGATGATCCGGCAATAAATGTGCTGCGCGAGCGGCAGAAGAGAAATCTCATCGTGTCACTCCTGCTCTCGCAGGGCGTACCGATGCTGCTCGCCGGCGATGAGATCGGCCATACGCAAAACGGCAATAACAATGCCTACTGCCAGGACAACGAGGTCTCCTGGATCAATTGGCAGCTTGGCAAGAAAGAAGAAGAGCTCTACGACTTTGTGGCACGGATCATCAAGCTGCGCCGCGAGCATCCGGTATTCAGCCGGCGCCGCTTCCTTCAGGATCAGAGCACGGTGGCGGATGATGCCAAGGAGGTGATGTGGTTCGCGCCCAATGGCAGCGAGATGACCGAGACGGAATGGAAGCAGGAGTTCGCGCGCTGTCTCGGCGTGTATTTTGCCGGCACCGCGATCCGGCGCATCGACCGGCGCGGTGAAAATGTCAAAGACCGGAATTTTCTCGCGCTTTTCAACGCGCATCACGAACCGATTGCCTTCGCGCTGCCGCCGCTCGCCCGCCAGGGCGCATGGAGCACGGTGCTCGACACCTCGCTCACGCAGGATCCCTTTGCAGCCAAGAGCTACCAGAATGGCTCTACCTACGCACTGCAGGGACGTTCGATCGCGCTCCTGGTTGAGAGCGCCGCCCGTGACTAGCACTGCCTGCCGCCGCCATCAAATGCCCTTTGGTGCGCAGCTGGTGGAGGATGGCGTGCGCTTTCGCCTATGGGCGCCCGATGCGCGGCGCGTCGACGTCATGCTGCAAGTGGGCGGAACAGAGCGCGCGCTTGCCATGCAGGCGCTCGCCGGAGGCTGGTTTGAACTCGTGAGCCTTGAGGCGCAGCTGGGCAGTCTTTACCGCCTGCGCATCGATGGGGAACTTGCGGTCGCGGACCCTGCGTCACGATTCAATCCGCACGATGCGCAAGGTGAAAGCGCCGTCGTGGACCCGTGCACCTTTTCCTGGCCGGACGGCGCCTGGCGCGGCCACCCCTGGCATGAGGCGGTCGTCTATGAGCTGCACGTCGGCGCTTTCACGCCCGAAGGCACCTTTACCGGCGTCGAGCGCCGCCTCGACTATCTCGCAGAGCTTGGGATCACCGTCATCGAGCTCATGCCGATCGCGGACTTTCCGGGCGCACGCGGCTGGGGCTACGACGGGGTGCTGCCGTATGCGCCCGATGCGGCCTATGGCACGCCCGAGGAACTGAAGTCGCTCATCGCCGCGGCGCACGGCCGTGGAATTGCCGTGATTCTGGACGTCGTCTACAACCACTTCGGCCCGGAAGGCAACTATCTGCACCGCTATGCGTCGGGATTTTTCACCGACCGCCACAGCACGCCCTGGGGCGCGGCGATCAATTTCGACGGACCGGGCAGCGAAACGGTGCGCGACTTCTTTATCCACAACGCGCTCTACTGGCTCGAGGAGTATCACTTCGACGGGCTGCGCTTCGATGCGGTGCACGCCATCATTGACGACAGCGAGGTGCATATTTTCAAGGAGCTTGCGGCGCGGCTGCGCGCCGGTCCTGGCCGCACGCGCCCGATTTATCTCCTCCTCGAGAACAATGCCAACGAGGCACATCACCTGGGAGCCCCTGGCGCAAGCGCAACGCACGACGCACAGTGGAATGATGACGTGCACCACTGCCTACACGTGATCTTGACTGGCGAGTCGGACGGCTACTACGCGGACTACGCCCACGAGCCGCGTGCGCTTCTGTGCCGCGCTCTGGCGCAGGGCTTTGCCTATCAGGGAGAGATTTCGCCCTACCAGGGCAAAGCGCGCGGCGAGGCCAGTGCCCATCTGCCGCCGACCGCCTTCGTCTCGTTCCTGCAGAACCACGACCAGATCGGCAATCGTGCGCAAGGCGAGCGCCTGGCCGCGCTCGTCGCAAGCGACGCGGCGCGTCTTGCAGCAACCGCGCTGCTGCTGCTCGCACCCGCACCTCCCATGCTCTTCATGGGCGAGGAATGGGGAGCGCTCGAGCCCTTCCCCTATTTCTGCGACATGAGCACGGAGCTAAACGAGAAGATCCGGCAGGGCCGGCGCCAGGAATTCGCGCGCTTCGGTAAGTTCGCCGACGCGCATGCGCTTCCGGATCCGGCCGCCGCCTCAACTTTTGATGCGGCAAAACTCGATTGGACGCGGCAATCCCTGCCGCGCCACGCGCATTGGCTCGAGCAGTACCGGCGGCTCCTGGCGATCCGCCAGCGCGACATCGTGCCGCTCGTGCCGCTCATTCGTTCCGGCAGTTGCAGCCTGCTTGCGCAAGAGGGCGCCTTCGCCGTGGATTGGAGTGCAGCGGATGGCTCGGTGCTGCACCTGCTTGCGAACCTCACGCCCGAGCCGGCACCCCTCATCGGGCGCGCGGCCGGCAGAGTGATCTTCGCGACACATCCGGATATTCGCGCCGCGGTATCAAATAAAGAGCTCTCGCCATGGAGCATCACGTGGCTCCTGGAGAGCGGGCGTGTCAGCACCTGAGGCGCCGCGCGCGCCGGGCGCGCAGGCGATCATTCCACGCGCGACCTATCGCCTGCAGTTGAACGGCACGTTCACCCTGCGGCATGCGACGGCACTCATCCCGTACCTTTCCCGCCTGGGTGTGAGCCATGTCTATTGCTCCCCCTATTTCCGCGCCCGCCCGGGAAGCCTGCATGGCTACGACGTCGTTGATCACAATACGTTGAATCCCGAGATCGCCGACGAAGCGGACTTCGAGCGCTTCGTTGCCGAACTGCGCGCCCACGGCATGGGGCAGATCCTGGATGTCGTGCCCAACCATGTGGGCGTCATGGGTTCGGACAACGCCTGGTGGATGGATGTGCTCGAAAACGGCCAGGCATCGCTGTTTGCCGCTTTCTTTGACATCGACTGGCAGCCGGCGAATCCGGCTCTTGCCGGCAAACTCCTGGTTCCCGTCCTCGGTGAATCCTATGGCCGGGTTCTGGAACGCCGCGAACTTGAGCCGCGCTTCGAGCGCGAGGGCGGTGCGTTTGCCATCTACTACCACGACCATCGCTTCCCGCTCGATCCGAGGAGCTATCCGCGGATTCTCGAACCTGCGCTCAAGCTCATGCAGCCTGACGCGCTGCCGCCGCAGGCGCGTTCCGAGTTCGAGAGCCTGATCGCCGCATTCGGCCATCTGCCGGACAGGAATGCGGCCTCGCCCGAGGAGGCCGCCGAACGCAATCGCGACACGGAAATCTACAAGCGCCGTCTGACGGCGATGTGCGGCGCGCATCCGGAAATCGGCGCGGCCATCGATCAGGCCGTCGCTCATCTGCGCGGCGAGACGTCCGCGCCTGCAAGTGCAGATGCGCTCCACGAGCTCCTCGAGGCGCAGGCCTACCGGCTCGCATCCTGGCGCGTCGCCTCCGACGAGATCAACTATCGGCGCTTCTTCGACGTCAATGATCTCGCCGCCTTGCGCATGGAGAACGAGGCGGTGTTCGAGAAGACGCACCGCTTCACGCTTGAACTCTTGCGTGCGGGCAAGCTCGATGGCCTGCGCATCGATCATCCTGATGGCCTCTATGATCCGGAGCAGTACTTCCGCCGCCTGCAAAGCCGCGTCGCGGAGGTGACCGGAAATGCGGGCAGCGCCGACGGCGTCCTGCCGCTGTATCTCGTGGTGGAAAAGATCACGGCGGGATTCGAGCGGCTGCCAGCGACCTGGCCCGTGCACGGTACGACCGGCTACAACTTCACCAATACGGTGAACGGGCTCTTCGTCGACGGCACTGCGGAGCGCCGCCTCGACCGCACCTACCACGCCTTCATCGGGGAACTCACCGAGTGGAAGGAGATCGCCTACGATGCCAAGCGACTGATCCTCGATACCGCGCTGTCCTCGGAGCTGACGGTACTCACCAATCAGCTGGCGCGTATCGCGCGCTCGGACCGCAATACGCGCGACTTCACCTTCCGCAGCCTAAGACAAGCGCTCACCGACGTGATCGCGTGCTTTCCCGTGTACCGCACCTATGTCGCGGACTCCGTGTCGGCGGAGGACCGACGCTTCATCGACTGGGCCGTGGCGGCCGCGAAAGGCCGGGACTCCGGAATCAACTACGAGCTCTACGAATTCGTGCGCGCGACGCTCCTTTTGGACCCGGCGCTCGAGGCAGATCCGAACCGCGTGCGCGCCTTTGCGATGAAGTTTCAGCAGCTGACCGCGCCCGTGACCGCCAAGGGCGTCGAAGACACGGCTCTCTACCGCTTTCACCGGCTCGTGTCATTGAACGAGGTGGGAGGCGACCCGGACACATTTGGCGTCGGCGTCCGCGCCTTTCACGCCGATGCGAGGACGCGCCAGCAGCACTGGCCGCACGAGATGCTCACCACCTCGACCCACGACACGAAGCGCTCCGAGGACACGCGGGTGCGCATCGATGTGCTGTCCGAGATACCGCGTCTGTGGCGGCAGATGCTGGTGCGCTGGCGGCGCATCAATCGCCTGCGCAAGCGCGAGATCGACGGCAGGCCTGCACCGGGACCCAACCAGGAGTACCTCCTGTATCAGATTCTGCTCGGCAGCTGGCCGCTCGAGAACATGGATGACGCCGCCCTGCACGCCTACGCCGAACGCATCGCCGCATACATGATCAAGGCCTCGCGCGAAGCGAAGAGCCGCACCAGCTGGTCCGACCGCAGCAAGGATTACGAGGATGCCCTGACGCAGTTCGTGTACGCGCTGCTCGAGCCGCGCGACGGCAACTTCTTCCTGAACGAAGTGAAGGCCGCGCAGCAGCGGATCGCGCGCTTTGGCATCCTGAATTCTCTTTCGCAAACCCTGTGCAAGCTTACCGCGCCCGGCGTGCCGGACATCTACCAGGGCAATGATCTCCTCGACTTCTCGCTGGTCGATCCGGACAACCGCCGGCCCGTCGACTATGCGCGGCGCGCGCGCCTGCTTGCCGAACTTGAGGCGCACGGCGCTGCCGATCCCAATTTCGCGCGCGCGCTCTTTTCCGACCTTGCTGACAGCCGGGCGAAGCTCTATGTCACATGGAGAACACTGCAGTTCAGAAAGGCGCATCCCGCGCTCTTTGACCGTGGCGAATATTTGCCCGCCGACGTCGTCGGGGTGCGCGCAAGCCACTTGTGCGCGTATGCGCGGCGCTGCGGCAGCGAAGCCATTCTCGTCGTCATACCGCGCCTGTATGCGCGGCTCCTGGGCGAACGCGAGCAGCTGCCGCTCGGCGAGCGCATCTGGGGTGACACGGCGATCGAGCTGCCGCAGGACCTTCCTGGCGGGCACTGGCGCAATGTGTTCGACGGCGTTGGCATCGGCGCGCAGTCGCGCTCCGGCGGGCACTTCGTGCCGGTCAGTCAGGTGCTCGCGAACTTTCCGGTCGCGCTTCTTGCGGCGGAGCCTCAGCGATAGGCCTTGGCCTGCAGCGTGAAGAGGTGTGCGTAGCGGCCATTAAGAGCCATCAATTCCTCGTGACTGCCGCGCTCGACGATGCGCCCGTGCTCGAGCACCGCGATCTGATCGGCCATGCGCACCGTGGAGAAGCGATGCGAGATCAGGATCGTGATGCGCCCGAGCGCGAGCTTGCGAAAATGCTCGAAGACATCCGCTTCGGCCTGCGCATCCATCGCTGCGGTCGGCTCATCCAGCACCAGCACATCGGCCCGCGTACGCATGAAGGCGCGCGCCAGCGCGATCTTCTGCCACTGCCCGCCCGAGAGTTCGCGCCCGTCGCGGAACCATTTGCCAAGCTGCGTGTGGTATCCCTGCGGCAGAGTCTTGATGAACTCGGAAGCCTGCCCCTTGTCCGCCGCCTCGCGCCAGCGCGCCTCGTCCTCGAAGTACTGATCATCCCCGGCGCCGACGTTTTCACCCACCAGCATCTGATAGCGGGCGAAGTCCTGAAAGATGACGCCGATCCTCTGGCGCAGCGCCCCCTCGTCCCAATCGCGCAGATCGAGTCCATCGAGAAGAATGCGCCCGCGGGTCGGCGCATACAGGCGCGTCAAAAGCTTGATGAGCGTCGTCTTGCCGGAGCCGTTCTCACCCACGAGCGCAAGACTCTCCCCGGGACGCAGGTGCAAGCTCACATCCTCGAGTGCAGCTTCCGCCGCATCGGGATAACTGAAGCTCACGTTCTCAAAGCGCACGCCGTCCTCAGGCGCGGGCCCGCGTTGAATCGCGCCGCCCTGCACCGGTACCGGAGTCTCGAGATAGTCGTAGAGCGTGGAGAGGTAGAGGTTGTCCTCGTACATGCCGCCCACCGCCGAGAGGCTTGCCGATACGGCCGACTGTCCCTGTCGGAAGAGGAGCAGATACATCGTCATCTGGCCGAGCGAGATGAGCGCGCGCGCGGCCGAAAGGGCGATCCAGGCATAGGCGCCGTAGAGCGCAAGGGTTGCGATCAATCCTAAGCCAAAGCCCCAGGCGTCACGGCGGATGGTGAGCGCGCGATCCTCGCGGTACAGGCGCCCGAAGATGTCCCGATAGCGCTGCAGGAAGCGCGGCCCCAAACCAAAGAGCTTCACCTCCTTGGCATGGTCCTCGCGCGCGAGCACAGTTTCAAGGTAGGTCTGCATGCGCGTCTCGGGCGAGCGCCAGCGAAACAGGCGAAACGCGTCCCCCGAGAATTTGGCCTCGGCAATGAATGCCGGTAAACCTGCAAGCAGCAGCACGGCGACCGCCCAGGGCGAGAAGCGCGCGAGCAGCGTTCCGTAGCTCACGAGCGAAATGCCGTTTTGCGCAAGCCCAAACGTGCGCATGACGAGCGACAGCGGCCGGCTCGAAGCCTCGCGCCGTGCGCGCGTCAACTTGTCGTAGAACTCCGAGTCCTCGAAATGCTGCAGTTCAAGCGTGAGTGCCTTCTCGAGGATCATCACGTTGACGCGCTGCCCGAGCTGCGCACGCAGCAAAGACTGGCACAGCGATATGCCGCGCTGCGCCGCCGCCGTCGAGGCAACGAACGCACCTTCGAGGAGCACGAGCTCAAACACGTGGCGCACGCTGCCGCCGGGGTGCCTCACTGCCGCGACCACCGCGTCCACGATCAAAGAGCCGACGTAAGCCACCCCGGCCGGCACGACACCGGCGATGAGCGTCAGCACTCCAAGAGCGAGCGTCAGGCCCGGATTCGTACGCCACACGAGCTCGAGCGCGCGGCGGCTGTAGCGGAATACGCCGAAGAAGCCGCGCACTGTTTTGGGTTCAGCCGCCGCCGCGGCACTGACCGCAGCCGCCGCGCGGGCGCGGCCGGTGGGATGGGCGAAACTTTCCATGGCCCTAGGACGGTCGCGAGCGCGTGATGAGCCGCGAACCGCGCCGCGAAAATACGTAGCCGTAGATCCAGGACGTCATGACCGCGACGCGGTTGCGAAAGCCGATGAGCACGCTCACGTGCAGGAACATCCACGCAAGCCAGGCGAGGAGCCCGCCAAAGCGCAGCGGTCCGATCTCAACCACCGCGCGCGACTTGCCGATCGTCGCCATGGAGCCCCAGTCCACATAGTGAAAGCCGCGATCGCGGCAGGCGCGCGAGCCCTGCAGATCCTCGGCAATGACGCGGGCGACGAAGCGCCCCATCTGCAGCGCCCCCTGCGACACGCCCGGCACGGGCCGGTTCGATTTCGAATCCACAAGATACGCGGCATCGCCGATGACAAAGACCTGCGGATAGCCGGGCACCGAGCAGTCCGGCATCACCTGCACGCGCCCGCCGGGGCCAACCGGCACGCCGAGCGTGTTCACCAGCGCCGAGGCCCGCACTCCCGCGGCCCAGATGACATTGTAGCTGTGCAGGCGCTCTCCACCGACCTCGACCCCGTCGGCGAACACATCGGTGACTGCCTGCCCGAGCCGCACTTCCACGCCCAGGTCCTGCAACTGCTCGAGTGCAGAGCGCGAAGAGGCGGGGCTCAGCGCCGGCAGGAGGCGCGGCCCCGCTTCGATCAGGATCACGCGCGCGCGGCGCGTGTCGGCGATGCGAAAATCGCGCGCGATCACGTCCACGGCGAGCTCTTTGATCGCGCCCGCAAGCTCAACTCCCGTAGGCCCCCCGCCCACGATGACAAACGACAGGTGCGCGGCGCGCTGCGTCGTATCGGCCTCGAGCTCCGCAGTCTCGAACGACAACAGCAAGCGCGAGCGGATGAACGTTGCGTCCTCGACTTCCTTCATGCCCGGAGCCCACCGGTGCCACTCCGTGTGGCCAAAATAATTGTCCACCGCACCGGGCGCGAGAATCAGATAGTCGAAGGACAGATGACTCTCGCCGACGTCGACGCCACTGCGCGCAAGATCGATCGTCGTGGCCTCGCCCAGCATGACGAAGGCGTTCGCCTGGCCGCGCAGCACGGTGCGGATCGGCTGTGCAATGTCCGCAGGCCCCAGCGCCGCTGAGGCAACCTGGTAGAGCAGTGGCTGAAAGAGATGATAGTTATTGCGGTCGATGACCAGCACTTCGACGGGCACGCGCGCGAGTGCGCGCGCGGCAAAGAGGCCGCCAAACCCGCAGCCGACGATGATCACGCGCGGCCGGCGGCTCGCGCGCGCGGGCACGGTGAGTTCCTGATTCGCCATGGTCACATTATCCCCGATCTGCCGCGGCCAGACGCAGTATGGCGGCGAGGCTCTGCTCGACATCCGCATCCGTCGTCGCCCAGCTGCAAATGCTGATGCGCATGGCGGTGCGGCCCTGCCACACGGTTCCACCGCACCAGCAGGTCCCTTCACGCTGAATCGCAGCGACGATGCGCCGGGTTTTTTCAGGCTCGCCGAAGGCCACCAGCACCTGGTTCAACACCACATCATTCAGGACTTCGTAGCCTGCCTGCGCCAACCCTTGCGCAAAGCGGCGCGCTTGACGGCAATTGCGCTCGAAGAGTTCGGCAAGGCCCGCGCGCCCGAGCGAACGCAGCGCTGCCCACACTTCAACGCCGCGGGCGCGCCGCGACAGCTCAGGCGTGAAGTCGGAGGGATTGCGCTCCGCCGACTCGGTGGGCAAATACTCGGCGGTGATGGCCATCGCCGCCTTCAAGGTGTTGGCGTCGCGCACGAAAGCAAGGCCGCTGTCGTACGGGACGTTCAGCCATTTGTGCGCATCGGTGGCCCACGAATCCGCCGCCTCGAGCCCACGCGCCAAGGCGCGCAGGCCGGGCGCAGCCTTCGCCCAGAGGCCAAACGCGCCATCCACGTGCACCCAGGCGCCGGCAGCGCGCGCCGGTGCGATGAGTGCTTCAAAGGGATCAAATGCGCCGGTATTCACGTTGCCCGCCTGCAGGCACAGGATGGTCGGCCCCTTGATCCCCGGCAGCGCATCCGAGCGCATGCGGCCCGCTGCATCGACCGGCACGCGTACGATGCGCGCACGCCCGAGGCCGAGCATCCCCAATGACTTGAGGAGCGTCGGATGTGCCTCAGCCCCCGTCAGCACCGTGATGGGCGGCGCGCCAAAGAGTCCGTGCGCCTCGACGTTCCAGCCGACGCGCGCGAGCACCGCATTGCGCGCCGCCGCAAGAGCCGTGAAGTTCGCGACTGTCGCGCCGGTGACGAAGGCGCCGCCGGCGGCAGCGGGAAGCTCAAAGAGCTCGATGAGCCAGCGCAGCGCCACGGTCTCGAGGTGTGACACGCCGGGCATGCTCTGGTAGAGCCCCGCGTTCTGATCCCAGGCGCCGGCCAGCCAGTTTGCCGCGAGCGCCTCCGGCAGGGCTCCGCCAATGACGAAGCCGAAGAACCGGGGGCCGGCGCTGGCAAGCGTCGCGGGCGAGACCACACGGTCGAGGAGCGCAAGCGTCGCACCCGCTGCACTTGGACCTGCGGGAAGCGCCTCATCGAGCTGCCGCAACGCCGCCACGGCATCTGGACCGGGCGCAACCGCGCGGGAGTTCAAGGCGTCGAGATAGGCGCGCGAGCGCCGCGCGGCATCGTCAAGAATGGCATACACGATGGACTCTCCTCTTAGGCATCTGAAAGGCGGCACATCCTAAGCTCGTGGCCATTAGACCGGAACGCGGCAGCGCGCGTCCGGTGGAGGATATCCGGCCTCGCACATGGCGTAATATTGGGCCCGCCCTCCCCGACTTCTAGGTTATTCGCGTGGATGTGCCCGAGCTCGAATACGTCGGCTTCTGGCTGCGCTTCTGGGCGTTCATCATCGATTCAGTGCTCTCCATGGTCATCCTGCTGCCGATCCTGCATGCCTTTGGCGGCTCGTACTGGCCCGACATGTCCGACCTGTACACAGGCAGAGGCGCCAGCGCAGAGCTCCTGCAGTGGGTGCTGCCCGCCATTGCGGTCATCATTTTTTGGGTCGCCCGGCAGGCGACTCCGGGGAAGATGGCGATCTCAGCAACCATCGTCGATGCGCAGACGGGCAAGCGACCGACGACCGGCCAATTTATCGGCCGATACCTCGCCTACTACGTTTCAATGATTCCATTGTTTCTGGGGTTCTTCTGGATCGGCATCGACGCAAAGAAGCAGGGATGGCACGACAAACTCGCAGGCACGGTGGTCGTGCGCCCGCGCCGCGGCGCGGGCACGGTGCACTTCAATGCGCCATGACCGGCCGGCGCTAACGCGCCTGCGCGGCGCATGAGCCCAATGATCGTGTTTCGGGTCGTTGGGCCATAAAGCCTCTGGCATCATGTCGCGATGGATGTTGCCCACGTCATTCAGTCATCTCTTGCGCCGGTGTTCCTCATCTCAGGCGTGGGCGTGATGCTGGGTGTGCTCACCAATCGCCTGGCGCGCATCGTCGATCGGGCGCGGGTCTGGGAGGCGGAGGCCGAAAAGGAGACCGAGCGGGCGGCCGATCTTGAGGAGCGCCTCCAGGTACTGGCGCGGCGGGCGCGTTACATAAGCTCCGCCATCACCATGTCCGCCGTATCGGCGCTCCTGGTGGCACTCGTCGTGGTGGCGCTCTTCGCGAATGCGTTCCTGGCGGTCAACCTGTCGGCGCTGATCGCGATTCTGTTCGTTGCGGCCATGCTCGCCCTGACGGTCGCGTTCCTCGCCTTCCTCATCGAGGTTCGCATCGCCACCGCCGCCATCCGCATCGGCCGGCCCGATCAATAGGCCGCCCGGGAGGCCGTCGGCGCAGCCGGAGCGCGAATCTGCTACCCTGCGCACCCTTTTTTGTCCCCTGACTTATGAACCGTCCCATTCGCAACATTGCGATCATCGCGCACGTCGACCACGGCAAGACGACGCTCGTCGATTGCCTCTTGAAACAGTCCGGTACGTTCGCCGCCCATGAAAAGGTCGGCGAGCGGGTCATGGATTCGGACGACATCGAGCGTGAGCGTGGCATTACGATACTCGCCAAAAACTGCGCCATCGAGTACGGCGGGACGCGCATCAACATCGTCGACACCCCGGGACATGCGGATTTTGGCGGCGAGGTCGAGCGCGTACTGTCGATGGTCGATGGCGTGCTCCTGGTCGTGGACGCCGTCGAAGGACCGATGCCCCAGACGCGCTTCGTGACACGCAAGGCTCTGGCTCTCGGTTTGAAGGCCATTGTCGTCGTCAACAAGATCGACCGTCCGAGCTCCCGTCCGGGCTGGGTCGTGGATCAGACCTTCGAGCTTTTCGACAAGCTCGGCGCCAACGATGCGCAGCTCG
>Ga0302324_100013334_pt1 | contig 16668 bp, 14 predicted proteins | sample Palsa_T0_1_FD_201949 | JGI IMG/M metagenome (GOLD analysis project Ga0302324, IMG submission 201949) | Peat permafrost microbial communities from Stordalen Mire near Abisko, Sweden - Palsa_T0_1 | ecosystem: Environmental > Terrestrial > Soil > Palsa > Peat permafrost | place: Sweden: Abisko...
TACCCAGACGTTGAGCGTGCCCTCGTGCGGCGCTATCCAGGCCATCCGGGAGCCGTCGGGCGACAGCCGCGGGCTGACCCGCTCGGGATTGCCGAACAGGATCCGGCGGGGAATGAGCTCAGCCACACCTGGTTGCATATCACAGCCCGGCCGACCAGACGTGACCGGGCGTGACCGGGCGGGGGCGCCGGGCGGGCGGGACCGGGCGGGCGGGCGCGACCGGCGGACCCGGTGGTGCGCGACTGGCACACTGTGACGTTATGGACGGACACCCGCAAGCGCTCATCGACCTGGCCGCGGTTACGGCCAATGCCGCGGCCCTGGTGCAGCATGTCGGCGGACCCGAGCTGATGGCGGTGGTCAAGGCCGACGGCTACGGTCACGGCATGATCGAGGTGGCGACCGCCGCGGTGGCGGGCGGGGCGTCCTGGCTGGGCGTCTCGCATGTGGGCGAGGCGCTTGAGCTGCGGGCCGCCGGGCTCACCGTGCCGGTGCTGTGCCTGCTGGCGGCGCCGGACGCGGCGCACGAGGACGCGATCCGCCACCAGGTGGACCTGAGCGTCGGCTCGGTCCCGCTGGTCGCTCAGATCGCGGCCGCGGCACAGCGCGCCGGAACTGCGGCCCGGCTGCACCTGAAGGCCGACACCGGGATGAGCCGGGGCGGCGCCACCGCAGCCGAATGGCCGGCCCTCGTCGCCGCCGCGCTGGCCGCGCAGGCGGCTGGCCACGCCCGTATCGTCGGCGTCTGGTCGCACCTGGCCTGCGCGGACATCCCCGGGCATCCGTCGATCGACGCCCAGCTGTCGGCGTTCCGGACCGCCGTCGACCAGGCCGAGCAGGCTGGCGCCCGGCCGCAGTTGCGGCACCTGGCCAATACCCCGGCCACGCTGACCCTGCCGCAGACCTGGTTCGACCTGGTCCGGCCTGGCGGCGGCATTGTCGGTCTGTCGACCTCGCCCGGCGGGCCGCCGGACTGGCTGCGGCCGGCGATGACTGTGCAGGCAAGGCTCGTTTTGACTAAGCGTGTTCCTGCTGGGACTGGAGTGTCTTATGGGCACCGCTACGTCACCAGCGGCGAGGCCACGCTCGGCCTTGTCCCGCTCGGCTATAACGAGGGGATCCCGCGCGCCGCCGCCAACACCGCGCAGGTGCTCATCCGCGGCCGCCGGTGGACGATTTCCGGCACGGTCTGCATGAACCAGATCATCGTGGACCTCGGGGACGAGCCAGCCGAACCGGGCGATGTCGCCGTGCTGTTCGGTCCCGGTGACGCCGGCGAGCCGACGGCGCAGCAGTGGGCGGATGCGATCGGCACGCTGTCGTATGACATCGTTACCCGCTTCGGCGACCGGGTCCCCAGAAGCTACTCTGGGGTAACACAGGAGCAGGCCGCCCAGGCCGCCCGGGCTGGCGCGAGCGCGTAACGGGAGGACCGATGGCATCCTGGCGGCGGGTAACCGGCGTAGCAGGAATCGCCGCGGCGGCCGCGGCGGCGGGCGCTGGCGTGCTGCTGGCCGCGGAGAAGATCGCCATCGGGCGGATCCGGCTGCGGCCGGATGCCGAGGCTGGCGAGCCGCTCGGCCAGCTGCGCGGCCGGCCGCTGGTCGTGCTCGCCGACGACGGGGTGCCGCTGCACGCGGAGATCAGCGGGCCCGACCATGCCCCGGTCACCATCATCTTCAGCCACGGCTACACGCTGAACCAGGATGTCTGGCATTACCAGCGCGCGAAGCTGGCCGGCGCTGCCCGGCTGGTGTTCTGGGATCAGCGCAGTCACGGCCGGTCCGGCCGCTCGGCTCCTGAGCATGTCAGCATCACCCAGCTCGGCGCCGACCTGTACGCCGTGCTGCAGGCCAGCACGCCGGGCAGCGGCCCGGTGCTGCTCGTGGGTCACTCCATGGGTGGCATGACCGTCATGGCGCTTGCTGGCCAGCACCCCGAGCTGTTCGGCACGAAGGTCACCGGCGTGGCGCTGATCTCGACCGCCGCGTCCGGGGTCGACCCGACGGCGTTTCTGCCGCCGCTGCTGCGCCCGGTCGCCAGGACCGCGGCCGCGCCGCTGCTGCGCGGTGTCTCTCCCGGACGTCGCGGGGCGCTGGTCGACCGGGGCCGCCAGGCGGCCAGCGACCTGGCCTTCCTCGGGACCAGGTTCATCGCCTTCGGTGACCCGAGGGTCAGCCCGGCAGTGGTCGACTTCCTGGAGCGCATCATCCGCGACACCCCGACCGAGGTAGTGGCGCAGTTCTACCTCGCGCTGCTCGGGCACGACCAGCGCGCCGCCCTCGGTGTCCTTGGCCGGGTGCCGGTCGTCGTGCTGACCGGAGACGCCGACCGCCTTGTTCCGCCCCGGCTCAGCGACGAATTGGCGGCGGCGATCCCTGGCGCGGAGCTGATCAAGGTGCCCGGTGCTGGCCACGTCGTCATTCTGGAGCGACCCGATGTCGTCAACGCGGCGATCGAGAGCCTGATCGCCACGGTGTCGGCGGGCAGCAGCTCCCGCGGGCAGTCGGCATGATCGAGATCTCGGTCCAGACGGCCGAGCAGATGCGGGCCCTGGGCGCGCGCCTGGCGGCCCTGCTGCGGCCGGGCGACCTGGTGGTGCTGACCGGGCCGCTCGGCGCCGGGAAGACCACCCTGGTGCAGGGGATCGGCGCTGGCCTGTGCGTCCGCGGCCCGGTTACCTCGCCCACCTTCGTCATCGCCCGCCTGCATCCGGCCCTGCAGGGCGGCCCAGCGCTGGTGCACGCGGACGCCTACCGGCTCGGCAGCCGCGCCGAGGTCGACGACCTGGACCTGGACGCCGACCTGGATAGCTGCGTCACCGTGGTCGAGTGGGGCGAGGGCCTGGTCGAAGATCTGGCCCCGGACTACCTGCAGATCACGCTCACCCCGGCCCGGCCCGGCCCGGGCGGGTCCGGCCCGGGCAGGCGCGGCCCGGGCGCCGGCCCAGGCGGGGTCGGTCCGGGCGCCGAACCGGGCGCCGAACTGGGCGACGAACCGCGCGTCGTCACCGTGACCGGCTGGGGAGATCGCTGGGAAGAGCGGGCCGCTGCGGCGCGGCTCGTCCTCGCCGATCCCCTGGAGGTCAGCTGACCGGGCCAGGACTGCTGGTGAACTCCTGGGACTCCTGGGCTGCGCCACCGGGCAGCACAACCTCGGTCTGCAGGATGAGCTGGTTCTCGGGGTGGACTGTGCCCGGGTCAACCGTCATCACCAGCGGCTGGCTGAAATCGGGGTCGGAAACGTTGATGAGCGGGAAGTAGCTGGTGCTCGCTGAGCTGATGGCGCTGCCCGGGGCGGCGATGGCGCCCCCGACGATGATGATTTCGGGCACGTCGGCGACCCACAGTGTCCTGGCGGATACGCCACAGGACTGCAGCGTTACGTTCTCGCCGCTGAGCCCGGCTACGGCCACGCCGGCACACAGGCCGCTTTCGGCGCCGTAAGGCGACCAGTCGGCCTCGAACACCGGATAGCTGGAGAAGTTCAGGCACGCATAGCTGGTCGGTCCCAGCAGGTATCCCTGGCTGGCCGGACCGCAAAGGTCACCGATGGTGCCGATCACGTCGCTGGTGAAATCCTGGTTCGGGTGGGTGTTGCTGGCGTACTTCAGGTTGACGTCCTGGCCGACCTTGCCGCCGCTGCCGGTGTCACCCGGCACGTAGGCGTTCGCGATCAAGCCGGTGCCGAGCAGCTGGCTGGAGAAGTCGTAACAGCTGCCGCATGCCACGGTGGCATCAGGCCGGTCGTGGCCGCGGACCGACGCACTCGCAGCGCTGGCCAAGCCGCCCGCCAGCAGCGTCGTGACTGCTAGCCCGGCTGCGAGCATCGAGCACGTCCTTGCAATGCGGTCGCGCATGGTTCCGCCCCTGTCTGCGTGTTCTGCGGCGATGTGTCTCTTTGCTCGGGTTACTTCGGGTTATGCATTGATCACTCCGAGCTTGCTCATTACTTTGAGCATCATTTCAAATACATAGAGTGACGATTGCTCAGTCCACATCATTCCCCGCGGTCGGCAGCCGACACTCGGCAGATGCCGCCACGCTGGTCGGAAATGCCGCAGCGCGACACCGCCGGCCGGTACAGTTCCGATCTGTCCGCCCATCGCATCGCTCGCGCTGCCGCGCGCGGTGACTCAACCGTCATAGCTGCCGTCGTCTCGCACGGTCCGATGCTCTGCCAGGAGGCGCGCCGTGGCTCAGCAGGATTCGCCGCCCCGCCGGCCCGCCCGGTCGTCGCGCCCGGACCGGTCATCCCGCCCGGACCGGTCATCCCGCCCGGACCGGCCATCGCGCCCCGAACGGGAACGGTGGCAGCGTGGCGATGCCTTCACTGACGACTCCGACGATGACCTGCCGCCGTGGGCAGGCCCGAGCATCTACGCCTCAGGTCCTGGCCGCAAGCCGCTTCGGCCGCCCGGCCCGGAGCAGGAGCCAGCAGACTCACCAGACGACGGGCGAGCCCTGCGGCGCCTGCGCCGGGGTCGGGGCCGGAGCCGGGTGGCGGTGGCCCGGCAGCGCCGATCCCGGCGACGGGTTTCCGCCTGGGCGATCGCCGTGGCCGTCGTCCTGCTGGGGGCGCTGTCGGCGGTCTGGCTCATCAGCAGGCCAGCGCCGGACCGGCACCACGATTACGTGACGGCGCTGCAGCGCGGCGAGTTCCGCTCGGTACCAGACGCGTGCCACGTGGTCAGTGCCGTGGTGCTGACTGAGGACCTGGCGGGAGTCAGCACCAGGAAGGTGATCCAGCCCTTCGCCGGCGGCGGGCTGAGCCAGTGCAGCTTCACCGTCGACGCCCGGCCGGTGTTTCGCGTGCTCCAGGTAACTTTGCAGGCCTACCAGCCCAGCCTGCTCGCGCCGGGTAACGGCAGCGCGACAGCCAACGCGACCTACAACTACTTCCAGGCTCAGCAGGCCCTGACCAGCCCGCCCAAGAAATCCGACTTGCCGAGGGCGGCAGTGAGCCCGCTCACCGGGCTCGGCCAGGCGGCGTTCAGCGCGGTTCAGGTGATCCGTACCGGCGGGGATGTCAGCGACCTGGTCACCGTCGTCGCCCGGGCCCGCAACACGCTGATCACGATCACGCTGCAGGGTCTGGACAAGGCGCGCAAGGGCGGATACGGGCCGGTTTCGGTGCGCGCGCTGCAGGCCGGAGCGCTGGCGGCCGCGCGCGAGGTGCTACCGCGCGTCTCCGCCGAGCCCACGGCACGCTGAGCGTGGCGCCGCGGGCCGCCGTGGTGTCCTACGCTGGTCAACCGTGCTGCTGCTCGCCTTCGATACCGCCACCTCCGCCGTGACCGTCGCGCTGCATGACGGCGACCATGTCATCGCGCGCACGACCACCTCCGCCGTGCGTCAGCACGGCGAGTTCCTTGCGGCCTCGATCGCGGCGCTGCTGAGCGGCGCGGGCGCCGCGACCGCGGACCTCACCGCAGTAGCCGTGGGCACTGGCCCTGGCCCGTATACAGGACTGCGGGCAGGCCTGGTCACCGGCAGGGTGCTGGCCAGCGCCCTGCGCATCCAGGCGGACGGGGTGTGCTCGCTGGACGTGATCGCCCTAGCCGCGGCGGCTGAGTCCGGCGGCCGGGAGTTCCTCGTCGCGACCGACGCCCGCCGCAAGGAGGTCTACTGGGCCCGCTATTCTCCGGCAGGCGAGCGGCTCGGCGGACCCGAGGTGGGCCGCCCGGCACAGCTCCCGGCCGGGTACCCGGTCGCCGGCGAGGGGCCGGTGCTCTATTCCGAGCTTGCGGCCGAGCCGATCGGCCCGCGCTACCCCGATGCGGGGTGGCTGGCTGAGATTTCGGCAAAACGACAGGCCGCTGGTGCTCCGGCAGCGGCGCTGGAGCCGCTGTACCTGCGCCGGCCCGACGCGAGGGAACCAGGCAAGCCCAAGCGGGTAACGCCGTGAGTGGCCCGCAGCTGCGCCCGATGACGATGGCCGATATCCCCGCCGTGCTGGAGCTGGAGCATGCCCTGTTCGGCGAGGAGGCGTGGTCGCGGCAGATGCTGGCGGGGGAGCTCAGCCAGCAGCCCGCCAGCCGTCATTACCTGGTCGCCGGGGATGCAGGGGACACGAGGGACACGGGGGACGCGGGGGGCGCCGCGGTGATCGCCGGCTATGGCGGCCTGCTGGCCGCCGGCGGGCAGGCCGACGTGCTCACGCTGGCCGTGGCAGCCGATTACTGGGGCCAGGGGATCGGGTCGACGATCTTGACGGCGCTGCTGGCCGAGGCGGTCGGGCGGGGGTGCACGAAGGTGTTCCTGGAAGTGCGGATCGACAACCTGCGGGCCCAGCGGCTCTACCGCAGGTTCGGCTTCGCCCAGATCGGCATCAGGAAGGGCTACTACCAGCCCTCCGGTGCCGACGCGATCGTCATGCGCTGCGATCTGCCAGTCGGCGGGACCGGCGGGGCCGCGGCCGGGGAGGCCGGCGGGGCCGCGGCCCGGGAAGCCGGCGGGTCCGCGGCCGGGGAGGCCGCCTCCCGTGCGCAGCGCGGTGCGCGTCACCGCGGGCAGGACGCCGCGCCGTGACCGCTCCCCTGGTGCTCGGCATCGAGACATCCTGCGACGAAACCGGTGCCGGGCTCGTTCGCGGCCACGAGCTGCTGGCCGACGCGGTCGCTTCCAGCGTCGACGAGCACGCCAGGTTCGGCGGCGTCGTGCCCGAGGTGGCGAGCCGGGCGCACCTGGAGGCCATGGTCCCGGCAGTGGACCGGGCGCTGGCGACCGCCGGGGCCGCTCTGGCCGACATCGACGTGATCGCGGTGACCGCCGGGCCTGGCCTGGCAGGCGCGCTGCTGGTCGGTGTCTGCGCCGCCAAGGCTTACTCGCTCGCGCTCGGCAAGCCGGTCTACGGCGTCAACCACCTCGCCGCGCATGTCGCGGTGGACCAGCTCGAGCACGGCCCGCTGCCGGCTCCGGTCATCGCGCTGCTGGTCTCCGGCGGGCACTCCTCGCTGCTGCTGGTAGAGCACCTGGCAGGCGAGATCGTGCCGCTCGGCGCCACGATCGACGACGCGGCGGGCGAAGCCTATGACAAGGTGGCCCGCGTGCTCGGCCTGCCCTTCCCCGGCGGGCCGCCGATCGACGCGGCGGCCGCGGCCGGCGACTCGACAGCCGTTTCGTTCCCGCGTAGCAAGTACCGGGACGGTACGCTCGATTTTTCCTTCTCCGGCCTGAAGACCGCGGTCGCCCGGTGGGTCGAGGCACAGGAAGCGGCCGGCCGGCCGGTGCCGGTGGCGGACGTGGCCGCCTCCTTCCAGGAGGCCGTAGCCGACGTGCTCACCCGCAAGGCAGTGGACGCCTGCACCTCCCGCGGGATAGATCACCTGGTGATCGGCGGCGGGGTGGCGGCGAATTCGCGGCTGCGGGCGCTGGCGGCGCAGCGGTGCGAGGCGGCCGGCATCCGGCTGCGGGTGCCGCGGCCCGGGCTGTGCACCGATAACGGGGCCATGGTGGCCGCGCTCGGCGCGGAACTCGCGGCGGCCGGCGCGGCGCCGTCCGCGCTGGACTTCCCGGCTGACTCCGCCATGCCGGTGACGAACGTCACGGCGCCGTAGCGGGTCCCGGCCGTTACTACGCTCAGGTTGACGTGCCCGCGTGGCCCGGCTAATGTTCCGAACTAGCACTCACTACGATAGAGTGCTAATGCGACGAAGTTGATCTGACACCCGCGACGGCAGGTCACCATGGTCGCCATCTTCCAGTCATTCTTCAGCTAGCCCTTTCCGGAGGGGGAGGTCAGATCGTGACGACCGCCACCAAGGTTGTTCTCAAGCCGCTCGAAGACCGGATCGTGGTGCGAACGCTCGAAGCAGAGCAGACCACCGCATCCGGCCTGGTCATCCCGGACACCGCCAAGGAGAAGCCCCAGGAGGGCGAAGTCCTTGCGGTAGGCCCGGGCCGATTCGATGACGCAGGCGCCAAGCGCGTCCCCATGGACGTGAAGGTCGGCGACATCGTGCTGTACAGCAAGTACGGCGGCACCGAAGTGAAGTACCACGGCGAGGAGTACCTGGTGCTCTCCGCCCGCGACGTGCTTGCCGTCCTCGAAAAGTAGCGAGCAGATCCTGCGGCGCGGGCCCGGCCCGCGCCGGGCGCAACTGCGCCCGCACCGCCCCGGATCGGTTCGCCGCCCCTCGGAGGCAATCTCCGGTGTGCGGCGGCCCGATCCGGGGCGGTGGCATGAGATCTGAATGATGAACCAAACCACAACAAAGATCACCAAAACCACAACGTAGTCTGAGGTGCTCAATGGCCAAGAGCTTGGAGTTCGACGAGGATGCGCGGCAGGCGCTAGAGCGCGGTGTGAACCGGCTCGCCGATGCCGTCAAGGTGACGCTGGGCCCCAAGGGGCGCAATGTCGTCATCGACAAGAAGTGGGGCGCGCCGACCATCACCAACGACGGCGTGACCGTCGCCCGCGAGATGGAGCTGGAAGACCCGCGGGAGAACCTTGGCGCGCAGCTCGCCAAGGAAGTCGCCACCAAGACCAACGACGTAGCCGGTGACGGCACCACGACGGCGACCGTGCTGGCGCAGGCGATGGTGCACGAGGGGCTGCGCAGCGTTGCCGCCGGCTCCAACCCGATGGCGCTCAAGCGCGGCGTCGACGCCGCTGCGGCCGCCATCTCCGAGATGCTGCTCAAGTCGGCACGGGACGTGGAGGAGCAGAGCGAGATCGCGAACGTCGCCACGATCTCCGCGCAGGACGCCAAGATCGGTCACGTGATCGCCGAGGCCTTCGACAAGGTCGGCAAGGACGGCGTCATCACGGTCGAGGAAGCACCGACCATGGGCCTGGAGCTGGAGTTCACCGAGGGCATGCAGTTCGACAAGGGCTACGTCTCGGCGTACTTTGTCACCGACCCCGAGCGGATGGAGCTGGTGCTCGAGGACGCGTACATCCTGCTGAACGCCGGCAAGATCTCCTCGATGGCGGAGTTCCTCCCGCTGCTGGAGCAGGTCGCGCAGACCAAGAAGCCCCTGCTGGTGATCGCCGAGGACGTGGACGGCGAGGCACTGTCGACCCTGGTGGTCAACAAGATCCGCGGCCTGCTGCACGTCGGTGCGGTCAAGGCACCCGGCTTCGGCGACCGTCGCAAGGCAATGCTGGGCGACATGGCGGTGCTGACCGGCGGCCAGGTGGTCAGCGAGGAGGTCGGTCTCAAGCTCGAGCTAGTCGGGCTCGACGTGCTCGGCCAGGCCCGCCGGATCGTGGTGACCAAGGACACCACCACGATCATCGATGGTGCAGGTGACGCGGCAGAAGTCGAGGACCGCGTCCGCCAGCTCCGCAACGAGATCGAGGACACCGATTCCGACTGGGACCGCGAGAAGCTGCAGGAGCGCGTCGCGAAGCTGTCGGGCGGCGTCGCGGTACTGCGCGCGGGAGCGGCCACCGAGGTCGAGCTGAAGGAGAAGAAGCATCGGCTCGAGGACGCGGTATCGGCGACCCGCGCGGCGATCGAGGAAGGCATCATCGCAGGCGGCGGCAGCGCGCTCGTGCACGCAGCAGCTGAGCTCGGTGACCTCGGCATGACCGGCGACGAGGCTATCGGCGTACGGGTGGTCAGGCGAGCCCTGACTGCTCCGGCTCGCTGGATCGCCCAGAATGGCGGCGCCGAGGGCGGCGTCGTGGTGAACAGGATCGCAGAGCTGCCCGCTGGTCACGGCTATAACGCCGTCACCGGGGAGTTCGGCGATCTGATGGCTCAGGGTGTCATCGACCCGGTCAAGGTAACCCGCTCAGCGGTGCAGAACGCGGCATCGATCGCGGGCATGCTGCTGACCACTGAGGTGCTGGTAACGGAGAAGCCGGAACCGGAGGCCGCCAGCAACGACGCTCACGGTCACGGTCACTCGCACTAGCCAGAGCCAGAGCCGTCAGGCTCAAGCCCGGTGCCCCGCCCTGCGCGCTGCTGCGCGTCGGCGGGGCGCCGTCATTTTCGGCCCCCACGGCCCCCAACACCACCCACCGTTTCCGGCCCGGGACGCTCCGGGCCCATGACGTTTCCGGCCCATGACGTTCCGGGCCCATGACGTTCCGGGCCCATGACGTTCCGGGCCCATGACGTTCCGGGCCCATGACGTTCCGGGCCGGGGCGAGCCGGGGGCGGGGGCGAGGCAGGGCGGGGCGGCGCGGACCGGGACGGCCGGGGCTGGATGCTGCTGCGCGCAGATCATGACATTACTCGTTTGTGCTGGTCGTGCGGATATCAGTTGTTCTGGATATCCATTTCCCGGCTCGATTGTTGGCAAATTCAGCGCCTCAATACGCAGAGTAATTGACTCACTACGCATTGTCACAGGTGGCATAACGCGTACCGCGGGGAAACGTTAATGTGACCTTTCTGCATCCCCTTTCCATGTTAGTTTGGCACTGCGGGCGGGGCATTATGAGTTCGTGACGGTGCTGGGCCGACGTGGGGACGACGGTGCGGGGACCACGGTGCGGGTGCATGCGGCGACGGTGCGGGCGCACTGCGGGGCACGATGGGGCACGGTGGATGACCGGGCGGGCTGGGCGGTACTGCAGCTGACCGAGGGGGAACAGATGAAACCGCAGGCAGATAGCGGTGTGAAGGTCAACTTGCACGGTCTGACTGAGCCAGTAACGACTGCGCCAGCACAGCCCGAGCCGACCCTGACAGCGCTGGCAGCGCAGGGGCAGCCGGCGGCGATCGAGTCGCTTCTGGGGCAGATCCGGCCCATGATCGTTCGTTACTGCCGAGCGCGGCTCGGCAGGATTGCCGGACATTATCATGCGGCCGATGACGTCACACAGGAAGTCTGCATTGCTGTCATTTCCGCGCTTCCGCGCTATCGCGACATGGGCCGTCCGTTCGCGTCATTCGTTTTCGGAATCGCCTCGCACAAAGTGGCTGACGCCAAGAGAAGCGCGTCGAGGCTCGCGATCCCGGCCGGGGAACTGCCGGACGGCCCTGATGACCGCCCTGGCCCGGAGGAGACAGCGGTCGCCTGCATCGAGGCCGAGCGAGCGCGAGCCCTGCTGGCCCGGCTGCCCGGGCCGCAGCGCGAGCTGCTCGCGCTGCGGGTGCTGACCGGACTGTCAGCCCAGGAGACTGGCCAGGCGCTTGGCATGTCCGCAGGAGCGGTCCGGGTCGCCCAGCATCGGGCGCTGGCCAGGCTCCGCGCCATTGCCCTGACCGAATCCACAGTCTGACCCCGGTGCTCACACTGACCCCGGTGCTCACACCAGCTCGCGGCGCTGGCCTGGTTGGGCCGGCCTCACCGAGGCAGCCGGGATCCCTGCTCCCCCCGTGGCAGGGATCCCGGCCTGCGAGTCCGCCGGGGAAGCGCGGGATGCCCGGCTGGGAGCGGGTGGTTACTAAGATGAGGCACATCCCACGCCCAGCGCACGGAACGTGACATGAGTGGTGACATGACTGACGATGCCAAGTTCGGGCCGCCCGCCCTGACCTTCGACGATGTCCTGCTGCTGCCTGCCCACTCGGCGCTGATGCCGAGCGAAGCGGACACGACAGCCAGGCTGAGCCGCCAGCTCACCCTGCGGGTGCCGCTGGTGTCCTCGGCCATGGACACGGTGACCGAGGCCCGGATGGCCGTGGCCATGGCCCGCCATGGCGGCGTCGGCGTACTGCACCGCAACATGTCGGTGGAAGAGCAGGCGCAGCAGGTTGACATGGTCAAGCGCTCCGAGGCGGGCATGATTACCAATCCGGTGGTCTGCGGCCCGGACGCGACGGTCGCCGACGTGGAGGGGCTGTGCGCGCGCTACCGGATCTCCGGGGTCCCGGTGACGAGCCCGGACGGCGTCCTGCTGGGAATCGTGACCAACCGTGATATCCGGTTCGAGGCGGACCACCAGCGGCGGGTAGCCGACGTGATGACGCCGATGCCGCTGGTGACCGCGCCGGTCGGGGTGGCGCGCGAGGAGGCGCTGCGGCTGCTGAGCCGCAACAAGATCGAGAAGCTGCCGCTGGTCGATGCCGCCGGGCGGCTGCGCGGGCTGATCACGGTCAAGGACTTCACCAAGAGCGAGAAGTTCCCGAATGCGACCAAGGACGGCGAGGGCAGGCTGGTGGTGGGCGCCGCAGTCGGGGTCGGCGAGGATGCCAAGCGCCGGGCGCAGGCGCTCATCGACGCCGAGGTTGATTTCCTGGTCGTCGACACCTCGCACGGCCACTCCCGAGCTGTCCTGGACATGATCGCCCAGCTCAAGGCGAACGCCAGGATCGACGTGATCGGCGGCAACGTGGCCACCACGGCCGGGGCGCAGGCGCTGATCGACGCGGGCGCGGACGCGGTCAAGGTAGGCGTCGGGCCAGGCTCGATCTGCACGACCCGGGTAGTAGCCGGGGTCGGCGTTCCGCAGATCACCGCGATTTACGCGGCGGCGCAGGCTGCCCGGCCGGCGAACATCCCGGTGATCGGCGACGGCGGCCTGCACTACTCCGGTGACATTGCCAAGGCGATAGCGGCGGGCGCCGACTCGGTGATGCTCGGCGGGCTGCTGGCCGGGTGCGACGAGGGGCCGGGCGAGATGGTCGTCATCCATGGTGAGCAGTACAAGCTCTACCGGGGCATGGGCTCGCTCGGCGCGATGCGCAACGCCGAGCGCGGCGGCTCCTACTCCAAGGACAGGTACTTCCAGGATGACGTGCTGCGCGAGGAGAAGCTGGTCCCGCAAGGCGTAGAGGGCCGGGTGCCCTACCGCGGACCGCTGGCGGCGGTCGCCAATCAGCTGGTCGGAGGGCTGCGGGCGGCTATGGGCTACTGCGGCGCCGCGACCATCGGCGAGCTGCAGCAGGCGCAGTTCATCCAGATCACCGGAGCGGGCCTGGCCGAGAGCCACCCGCACGACATCCAGATGGTCTCCGAGGCGCCGAACTACGGCGGCCGCCGGTCATGACCGGGGCGGGCGGCAGGGCAGGCGCAGGTCAGGCAGCAGGTCGGGCAGCAGGGCAGGCAGCAGGTCGGGCAGCGGGTCAGGCAGCGGGGTGGTGAGGTGACCCAGGTGGAGATCGGCCGCGGCAAGAGCGGCCGCCGCGCTTACTCGCTGGACGAGATCGGCATCGTCCCTTCGCGCCGGACCCGGCATCCCGAAGAGGTGTCCATCGCCTGGCAGATCGACGCCTACCGGTTCGAGCTCCCGCTGGTCGCCGCCCCGATGGACAGCGTGGTTTCGCCGCGCACCGCGGTGGAGATCGGCCAGCTCGGCGGGCTCGCGCCGCTTGACCTGGAGGGACTCTGGACCCGGTATGAGGATCCGGAGCCGCTGCTGGCTGAGGCGGCCGAACTCGACGACGCGGCGGCTACCCGGCGGCTGCAGGAAATTTATGCCCAGCCGATCTCCGAGGACCTGATCGGGCGGCGGATCGAGGAGATCCGCGCCGCCGGGGTGACGACCGCGGCGCGGCTGTCACCGCAGCGGACCGTCCGCTACTACAAGGCGGTCATCGACGCGGGGGTCGATATTTTCGTGATCCGCGGTACCACTGTCTCCGCCGAGCACGTCTCCGGCAAGGCTGAGCCGCTGAATCTCAAGCAGTTCATCTACGAGCTCGACGTGCCGGTGATTGTGGGCGGCTGTGCCACCTACACCGCCGCGCTGCATCTGATGCGGACCGGGGCCGCGGGGGTGCTGGCCGGTTTCGGCGGCGGATCGGGGCACACCACCGCGGCAGTGCTGGGCGTCGCGGTGCCCACGGCCACGGTGATCGCCGACGTCTCCGCCGCCCGCCGGGAGTACCTGGACGAGTCCGGCGGCCGCTACGTGCACGTGATAGCCGACGGCGGCATGAGCAGCAGCGGGGACATCGCCAAGGCGCTGGCCCTGGGCGCTGACGCGGTGATGGTCGGTTCGCCGCTGGCGCGGGCGACCCAGGCGCCCGGCCGCGGCTACCACTGGGGCAGCGAGGCGCACCATCCGGAGCTGCCCCGCGGCACCCGGCTGCGGGTCGACACGATCGGCACGATCGGGCAGATCCTGCACGGGCCGTCGACGGTGGCGGACGGGTCGATGAACCTGATGGGGGCGCTGCGGCGGACGATGGCCACCTCCGGCTACTCCGATCTGAAGGAATTCCAGCGGGTCGAGGTCGTGGTGACACCGAGTGCCCCGCCGCGCCGCTGACGGCCGGGCCTGGCCGGGTGGCCGGCTCCTGCCGGGACCGGGCGCTGCCGGTAGCGTTCTGGCTGTGTCGGCTGATGCGTGCGCGACGGCCAGGATGGGTCCCGACGAGCGGACCGCGGCACTGGCCGCGCTCGCCCAGACCGAGCACCAGGTGCTGGTCGTGGGCGGCGGGATCGTGGGCGCCGGCGTCGCGCTGGACGCCGCTACCAGGGGCCTGTCGGTCGGCCTGGTAGAGGCGAGGGATTTCGGCTCCGGTACCTCGTCGAGGTCGAGCAAGCTCATCCACGGCGGGCTGCGGTACCTGGAGCAGCTCAATGTGCACCTGGTCCGGGAAGCGCTGGGCGAGCGCTCGCTGCTGCTGCAGCGGATCGCGCCGCACTTGGTGAGCCCGGTGTCGTTCCTGTTCCCGTTCACCCACCACCTGTGGGAGCGCGCCTATGTGGGCGCCGGGGTGACCGCCTACGACATGCTGGGCTTCTCGCTCGGCCAGACCAGGGGGCTGCCCGCGCACAAGCAGCTGACCAGGCGCGGCGCGCTGCGGCTCGCGCCGGCGCTCAAGCGCTCGGCGCTGACTGGCGCGCTGATCTACTGGGACGCGCAGGTCGACGACGCCCGTTTCGTCACGACGCTGATGCGGACCGCGGTCGGCTACGGCGCGCACGCGGCCTCCCGGACCCAGGTCACCGGGTTCCTGCGGGAGGGCGAGCGGGTGACCGGGGTGACGGCAGTGGACCTGGAGTCGGGCAGCGAGCTGGAGATACGCGCCCAGCAGGTCGTCAACGCCACCGGCGTGTGGACCGACGAGATCCAGGCGATGGTCGGCGGCCGGGGGACGATGAACGTGCGGGTCTCCAAGGGCGTCCACCTGGTCGTACCCCGCGACCGGATTCACTCAAGTACCGGGATTATCGTGCGAACCCCGTTGAGCGTATTGTTTGTCATCCCCTGGGGCCGACACTGGATTATCGGCACGACCGACACCCCGTGGTCGCTGTCCAAAGCGCATCCGGCCGCCAGCCGCGCCGACATCGACTACGTGCTCGGCCAGGTCAACAAGATCCTCGCGGTGCCGCTGGCCGCTGATGATGTCGAGGGCGTGTACGCGGGCCTGCGGCCGCTGCTGGCGGGGGAGTCCGAGTCGACCTCGAAGCTGTCCCGCGAGCACATGGTCGCGCATCCGGTGCCCGGGCTGGTGCTGGTCGCGGGCGGCAAGTACACCACCTACCGGCTGATGGCGCGGGACGCTGTCGACGCGGTCGCGCACGGCCTGGACGGCAGGGTGGCGCCGTCGTGCACCGATGTCATCCCGCTGGCCGGGGCCGACGGCTACCTCGCGCTGTGGAACAGCCGGTACTCGCTGGCGCGGTCATCGGGCCTGCACGTCGCGCGGATCGAGCACCTGCTGCGCCGGTACGGGACGCTCACCGGGGAACTGCTCGCGCTGATCGCCGCGGACCCTGGCCTCGGCAGGCCGCTGGCCGGGGCCGACGACTACCTGCGGGCCGAGATCGTCTACGCGGCGTCGCACGAGGGGGCCCGGCACCTGGACGACGCGCTGACCCGGCGCACGCACGTGTCGATCGAGACCTGGGACCGGGGGCTGTCGGCAGCGCAGGAGGCGGCGACGCTGATGGCAGGGCCGATGCGGTGGAAATCCCGGCAGGTGGCCAGGGAGCTGGAGAACTACCGGGCCAGGGTCGGGGCCGAGCGCGCCTCGCAGGACGCGGCCACCGACACCGATGCCGACGCGATCAGGCTGGGCGCGCCCGACATCGTGCCGGTGGTCAGCGGCGAGATCGCCACCGCCTGACTTGCGGCCGGGCCGGGGCGCGCAGAACTAGACTTCCGGGCATGTCCCGACCCCGAGTGTTCTCCGGCATCCAGCCCACCGCCGATTCCTTCCACGTCGGCAACTACCTGGGCGCGCTGCGCCAGTGGGTGGCGCTGCAGGAGACCCATGACGCGGTGTACTGCGTCGTCGACCTGCACGCGATCACGTTGCCGCAGGATCCGGCCGACCTGCGTCGGCGCACCAGGATCGCCGCCGCGCAGCTGCTGGCGGCCGGCCTGGATCCCGAGCGCTGCATCGTGTTCGTGCAGAGCCACGTGCCCGAGCACGCGGAACTGGCGTGGGTGCTCAGCTGCCTGACCGGCTTCGGCGAGGCGGGCAGGATGGTCCAGTTCAAGGACAAGGCGGCGAAGTCGGGCGCCGACGCGGCCAGCGTCGGGCTCTTCACCTACCCGATCCTGCAGGCCGCCGACATCCTGCTGTACGAGTCCGACCAGGTACCGGTCGGCGAGGACCAGCGCCAGCACCTGGAGCTCACCAGGGATCTGGCGCAGCGGTTCAACCACCGGTTCGGCAAGACCCTGGTCGTACCGGGGCCCTACATCCTGCCGGAGGTCGCCAAGATCGCCGACCTGCAGGATCCTGCCATCAAGATGAGCAAGTCCGCTTCGTCACCGCAGGGGATCATCGACGTGCTGGAGGAGCCGGCCGCGATCCGAAGGAAGATCGCCAGGGCGGTGACCGACGCGGGCGAGGCGATC
>Ga0302324_100013335_pt1 | contig 16668 bp, 16 predicted proteins | sample Palsa_T0_1_FD_201949 | JGI IMG/M metagenome (GOLD analysis project Ga0302324, IMG submission 201949) | Peat permafrost microbial communities from Stordalen Mire near Abisko, Sweden - Palsa_T0_1 | ecosystem: Environmental > Terrestrial > Soil > Palsa > Peat permafrost | place: Sweden: Abisko...
GCTGACGGCCACGTCGAGGCCGACACGCTCGTGAAGAATGCGAACGATGTCGCGATACGTGCAGCCTTTTCGCCGCAACTGGCGAATCAGCTCGCGGTGAGTTTCGAGTTTGGATCGAGGAGGTTTCTGCGGGATCGAATCCAGCAGCGAAAGAAGGGTTGGGTCCATGATTTTCAGGCTCCTTGGCACCTGGCCATCACAGTCCGATAACAGTCCGATAACCCGTCTCCACAGTCCGATAAGTGCCCTAGAGCGCTATCCGTACCGTTTAGTTTCAATCGGTTACGAACTCTAGGACGACTTTCACGGCGGTAACACGGGTTCAAATCCCGTCGGGGACGCCAAATCAATAACTTACTGGAACAATGTCTACTCTTTGTTTGAAAAGAGGGTCGGAAATCGCTGGTTTCGCACTTGATGATTGACGGTCGGCTGCGACGCATGTTGATCTCCGCCGGGTTCTATTCGCACTCGGGTGAGCTTTCTCCGAAGCTCGGTGCCGGGGATTCAGTAGGAGAATCGCTCCTGCCATTTATCGGAGGCCTTAAAAGGCCAAAACGCAGCTCGCAGTCATCGGAACATCGTCGCAGCGCCACTATGTCCGGTTCCTACGCGCTCCACCATCGAATGGAATTGGGTTGATTCGCAGCTCCTGCGCCAGATGGATTGCAGCCTTCACTACGATCTTTGCTCTCTTTAAGAATTTAGGGTGGGAGGAAAAATACTGCTTGTCATGGCAAAGCTCTTCATCCGGATCGGCCCACGCACCTGCATACCAGTGACGCGGAGCATGAAAGAACCCGTAATCGGCGTTTCCATCTCTCAGAGACTGGGCAACGAGTTCAATGTAGGAGAGCGGCGTCTTAAAATTTCTGACGACCGTCCGGACGCTATTCTTTTCATCCTTGCTGGTGATGAAGTACGCGGCCACCCGGCCCCACATTCGAGCGTCATAGTGCAGCTGACCTGTACTGGAAAGCCTCGCGGACAGGGCAATACACTTGTCCCGCCATTCCGGTCCCTTTTGTTCATACTGATCTGCACTCACGAAAAACCCCCCGTCCAAGGAGATCAAGCGGTCAAGAAAAGTTTTCAGACGGCTAGACATCGCTGACTGGTTGACGCCCGTCGAACAAAGCATGACGTCGCACTTGAGAACCAGAGGATAAAGCTCCTGCATGGGATCCCAAGGGAAGCAGTTGCAGGGAAATCCGCAAAGCGCGCTGCTTGTCGAATAGCACCCTTCGCATGGTTCGACGTTGTATTCCCTTAGCGCAATCTCGGTGATCTCGTAGGCTGGATTTCCGCGAAACGGCTCGACCGCGGATCGAAGCAGCAATTGACTGTTAGAGAGTTCCTGCGCAGCCGAACTGAAGCTGGATCGCCCAGAACCATGAATCAGCAGAACATTCAGAGGACGTTTCTTTTGGTTATGGTAATCAACCGCGCCTAAACAAGCTCTAATATTCCTGGCATGTTTTGTCTTTGTGGCTTTTTGCGAAACCTGTTCCCACCATTGGCCGTATTTGATCTCCACAAAGTCTCTTGGATTCATGCCTCACTCCGACGCATAAGAGACGGTCCGTGCATCTACGCGACAACGCGCAGCACCCAGCACTTTCGCCCCTTGGTCCAACCTAATCTTGCCACTCTCGAAGGATATCTTCTTCAACGGGAACGTAATGCCTTGGAGTACCGGAATGTCGTCCTTGAAAAACATTCGTTCAAACGAGTGGAACCGGTTAACGGGCATCCCCGCCATCATCACAGGCTCACGCCCGGCATTTATTCCCCGTAATCTCGATCTAGTCATCTCCACAACCACCCAGCGAGTTTGCTCGGTTGCCGACAGGAATCGGCAAAGCAGTCGAGTCCCACTGATTCTCGCCCCAGTCTGTATACCGAGTCAACCGTTTGGCGGGCGAGCTGCGGCTCGATGACAGCGAGATCGGCTCTCAGCGTCCACCGTGTCGCGGCCTCGTCGGCGGGCAATACCAATTGCGAAGTCAAAACGGGAGAGTGGTCAAAATAAGACATTCATCTGTCTGCTATCTGAGTAGTGTGGTGTTCTGCAGTGTACTCGCTCACAATAAAAAGCATCATCAGGCTTCAGAAGATGAGAGCTCGAGTGTTTCGTGAGGCGCGCCACTTCGTTGTGCCAAGAATTGCAACCAGCGTCGACCATTCATCCCTGGCATGGGGCATGGACGGCACCAAGGTAGCTCGCAGCACTTTGCTCCAATCAGCTCCCACCACAAACGCGGTTATGGATAGGCGAAGAGCACCAGCACCAACCACTTGAGCACGTTCGCTATCTGGTGATATTCGAGCCGGATCGTTGCCCAAGAAATCAGGAGTGCGAAAACTATCACCAACAGACGCGCTTGACTCCCGACAGCATTGCGGCTGCATCCGCCATGCCGGCGAGGTCCGCCGCGACGTTAATCGTGTTGGCCGCAAGTAGGGCCACGATGACGACGCGCAGCAGCCAGTTTGGAAATCGCTGCTTGAAATTCGCAGCCAGGCCCTGCCCCGTCACCTTGCCGATTCGGGCACACATCATCTGCACCGCAGTCATAAGCGGCCACGTCAGGAGGGCTGGCCAGAGAAGTTTGGTTCCAAGCTGCGCGCCCGCAACAGAATATGTGGCAATGCCGGATGGGTCGTCGTCAGCGGCCCCAGTGATGACGCCCGGTCCAAGCGATCTCAACAGCAATCGCATCCATCGAACTGAGGCAAATGTCGGCACGAGCAAGTCGGAGTGTGAACCCCTCCTGCGAATCACAGAACGAATCCGTTCACAATCCTACATGGGCGCGTCGTACAAATTGAGCGTTCAAAGTGGTCCAATGTGATCAGACATCACCCTTTGCTGCTTCTATGATGTTGTGTAGCGAAGAAGTGGGACGACCGTTCCAAAGGCCCGTCAGCTTCCTCGTACAAAAGAGGTACAACATGTCAACTATATTGATCGTTCTTGTGGTGTTGTTTTTGCTCGGTGGCGGGGGCTGGGGATACTCTCGATGGCGCGGCTAAAGCGATCACAGGATGAACGCGTCACTTTATCCTGTTGTGATTCTATGTGCCGTATTTATGAGGGGGTTCGACTCCGGAGACCCGCGAGCCCTCTTTCAGGTTTCCTGAACATAAGTCAGCCCACCTGAAGTGTTCACTTCTTAGCTCTTTAGGAAAGCTGTGTGCCCATGCATCCCACTGCGATCCTGCATGAAGTTCAGCAACTCTACAACGTGAGTGATCGTCTTGATTCGCTGGCGGAGCAACATCCCGTTGTCTCCGAAGCGCTTCTCACCATTTCGGGAAGCGTGCGTAACACCGCCACCCTGTTGGAGGTGCTGGTCGCGATGAAAATAGCGCCGGTCCTGGGATTAGATCCAGCAAGTGCCTGATGTCCTCACTGAGTTCGCCGTGAAGAAGTCATTCTTGCGAATCCGGCATCAGCAGGAGGATCTTCCCAATACCGCCTTTCTCCCCTAGGACATGCGCCTCGGCCGCATCATGCAACGGCATCCGGCGACCAATAGGCAGAACGAACTTGCCATCGCGCACGTCATCGGCAAACTCACGCACCTTAGATGGATCAGGCTGCGCAAGCACACGCGCAATCTTCACTGCCGGATTTAGCGCCGCTGCGCTTTCCGGCAACACAGCGGTGTAGCCGAAGGAACCGCCGTGCCTTATCTTGGTGATCAACTTCGCAGCAACTTCACCGCCAACGGTGTCCGCAACTGCATCCACTAAACGAAATTCTTCAATCGCTTTATCGTCATCAATCGCTAGCACACCAGAAACACCGAGGGAGCGGGCCTCGTCTAGCTCTTTCGCGCGAACACCTGCAATCACTTGAGCACCTATCTTCTTTGCCGTATGCACTGCGGCACGCCCAACACTGCCCAGCGCTCCTGTTATCAGGACAACCTGTCCCTTTTGCACGTTGGTCGCAAGGCGGACGAGTTGGTCTCCTGTAAGCGCGATTAACGGGATCGCCGCCGCGTCCGCCAGGTCCATGCCGTCCGGCAGATGGGTCACGTTCGAATCGTTCACCGCCACAAACTCGGCATAGGTCGCGTTGGATAGTACAAGAACGCGGTCACCGGGCTTGAAGTGCTTCACATTTGCGCCCACCGATCGTACGATGCCGCTCACGTCGCGGCCCAAAATTGCAGGAAACGACAACGGAAAATCCTTCTGCCGCGCCCCTGAGCGCATTTTCCAGTCAATCGGATTAACGCTGGCAGCGGCCGACGCGATCCGTACCGTATCTCCGCTAATTTGCGGATCGGGAACGCTGTCTTCAAATTTCAACTTCTCAGGACCACCGTACTCATGCAGTACCACTGCCTTCATCGTGTATCTCCCATGCCGGCTGCGGACCGCCAGCCCGCCATGCCTCGATCAGTTTTATCTGTCCACTATCGAGATGGATCTGTCGGAATTATTCAATTGGGTCTTTCGGCTTCGGTCTGACGACGATCTGCACGGCTGCGCCCCTTTTTAAGGAGACCGCTTCGCCTCGGGCATCGACCAGAATATTAGCTATACGAATTTTCTGATTCGGATCGTCTCCCCCTTGAATGGCAATCTGCACTTTCTCGGCTTCGCCTCGAATGGGTTTAATGATTTTCTCCACGGTGCCCGGCAAACTGCCAGCTACGTCATCATGCATGCGTTGCGACCTCTGCAATTGAACATTATTCTGTTTTCGGGCACTGTACTGAGCAATAACGACCAGCCAGCGATCTTGCAGCTCGGCGCACGATTCTGTGGAAGCGCATGGGGTTGCGTTTGCCGCGAAGCGCGGGACGAGACTATTGCGGTTGATGGTTCTCTGAACGAAGCAGCGAAAAGCTACGTGCGTGCCATCGCACTGGTCACCAATGAACGCGGCGATGGGTCCAAGCATGGGAGCCACTAAGCCTGGTATGGAAACAAAGCTCATGGTACGCAGCGCGGCTATTACTTCACGTTTGCCCGTCACTCGGGCGGATCAAGAGAGACCTCGGGAACTACCGGCAGGTCGTGATTGAACAACGCTATTCTTTATTCCTTGGGAAGATCGATCATGACGACCTGCGAGTTTTCGCGTAAACGGTCGAAGACGATTTGTTTCCCGTCGCTGGTGAGGTCGAAGGTCCGCATGGCGGCACGGTTTTGCAGCCTGGTGAGGAGGTGCGACTTCATGGAGGCGAGATCGAGTAGCCAGAAGTCCTGTGATGCGAGCAGTCCCTGCATGTAGATCAGACTCTTGCCATCAGGCAAGAAGCGGACGCGCTCGCCCAAGCGCCGCAAGTTGATCTCGGGCAATTTGACGCTGGTTCCGTCCGGGCGTACGCCCAGAAGCGGAGCGAAGGTGCGCACATTCGTACCCGCATATACGATCAGGCTTCCGTCCGGCGACCAGACTGGATTGAGTGCCGACCCGCTGACCAAGCGAACTGGCGATCCGCCATCCAGCGGGATCTTGAAAAGCCCGGGACCGGTGGAATCGCTGCCACCAGTGACGATCCATCTGCCATCCGGCGACCAGCAGCTCGAACCCTGGGCGACAATTCCCTCCGCGATGGGCTGGAGTTCGGCGCCGTCTGAAGAGAGGACATGCAGTTGGCGTTTCCCGTTCCGTCGCAGCACAATGGCCACGCGACCTCCATCCGGCGAAACAGCGGGCGTTTCCATTAGCGCACCGTCGGCGCCCTTCCAGATTTCAGTCGCCTGTCCGTCCCGAAGGCGCCACAGTCCGTCGCCCGTCCCCAGGGAAGACAAATAAAACAGCGACGAGCCACCAAAACGGGGCGCCAGCGCACGCTCGTTCGGCACTGTAAACGGTTTTACGTCGTGTTCATCGGCGACGCGATCAAGAATCGGAACAGTCCAAAGTCCCGCGACGGGATTGCTGATGGTGGCCACCAGCTTACGACCGTCCGCGCTGGCTTGCACGGACGTATATTGCTCGAGACCGACGCTCGCGCGCCGCGATTCCTTCCGCTTCAGATCAAACGCCCACAGCCAAGGCCCTGAACCGTCCCCGTCGCGCGCCACGTAGAACACCGTCCGGTCGCCGACCGGGGTGGGATAAGCGACGTCTGTATTGCGTTGCGTGAGGCGCTCTGGGTTCCGGCCGTCCGGGTCTATGCGCCATAAATCCATCTCCCTCGTCGCCGGCGTCCCATGCACGAAATAGATCCAACGGCCGTCAGGCGACCAGGTTGGAAAATGGTTGTGAAATACCGGCTGATCCCCGAATATCTTCCGAGAGTTCGCGCCGGTGCGGTCCGCCACGAACATAGGGTCGCCATTACCGGCTTTATGATAGACAATCCGGTCGCCGTCCGGTGACCAGGCCAGGTTGGCGGCGTCCTCACCGAGGAAATTACGAGGCGTGCCTCCTGCTAGAGGCAGCATACGCAGCCGCATACCCACATCACCACCGCCGATCCAAATCTCCGAGCCATCGCCGGAAAAGCCGACGCTTCGTAAAGGCCCAGGTAAAGGGCCTGCCTTCCCCTGTGTCAGATTAATCAGACGTCCGGTACCCACCTGGGTGAGCCATACATCGAAGGGGCCGTCATGATCGGAGACAAAAGCCACGAACCTGCCGTCCGGCGAGATCGCCGCTTCCACGCTTTCGAAGTCGGTCACGCGCGTGAAATGCGCTTTTTCGAGCGGGTTGGCCGGTGCAGCCGCCGGCCGAAACATTTCCCAGACCGCAGCTCCCATGAGCAGCGCAGCAGCGGCTATGACCCACGGGAGCCACGCCCGCCTCGACTTCAGCTGCGGCACACTCTTCGCGGTCGACGTTCCACTCAGCGATTCGATGGCAAACGCCAGATCGCTGGCCGACTGGAATCGCCGCTCGACATTCTTTTCCAGGCATCGCACAAGAATCCGTTGCAGTGCCAGCGGACCTTGCCCGCCGGTGTCGCTCAGCGCCTGTGGCTCTTCGCGCAAAATTGCGGTCATCGTTTCTGCGGACGTCTCGCGTTTGAAGGCGCGTTTGCCGGTGAGCATCTCGTACAACACCGCACCGAAACTGAAAATGTCCGATCGGGCGTCGCTCGGTTCGCCCCGCACCTGCTCCGGCGACATGTAGCCGACAGTACCCATCACCATACCCGGCAAAGTCCCCGGACTCGTTAGCGTCACTGCAGTTTCGTGGCTTTCCTCCGGCCTCACCAGCTTCGCCAGCCCGAAATCCAGCACTTTAATCCGTCCGTCCCGAGTGACAAACACGTTCTCCGGTTTCAGATCCCGGTGCACGATTCCCTTCTCGTGTGCCGCCGCGAGTCCCTGCGCGATGCCGAGCGCGTATTCGGTCGCGCGCCGCACCGGCAGCGGCCCTGATTCGAGCTTCTCCCGCAGTGTTTGTCCTTCAAGGAACTCGCTGACCAGAAACGGCGCACCATCGTGCGCACCAATGTCATGGATTCCCAGGATGTTCGGATGGTTCAGCGCGGCAATCGTGCGTGCTTCCTGTTCGAAGCGCCGCAGTCGATCGGCGTCTTTAGCCAGCGCCTCTGGCAGCACTTTGATCGCGACATCACGCCCGAGCCGCGTGTCGCGTGCGCGGTACACCTCGCCCATGCCTCCCGCGCCCAGCGGCGATTGGATCTCGTAAGGACCCAGTTTTGTACCGGAGCTGAGTGCCATGCGTGCGCGTGATTATAGCCCACCCAGCACGTTCCACGCGGATCCAAAGATTCTGTCCGGTTTGTCGGCCAACCGGAAGTTGGCGGAAACGAGATTCTCGGAAGTTGGCATGCCACTTCAAGCCCAAACAACTTAAGTTGAAACGGTTCTGAGGAAAGATTCACTATATCGAGTATGGGGAGAAGCTGGGTAAGGATCCTTACTCGGTGTACAGAGCTGCTTCCCATTTCCCAGATGCAATTCTTTGACCTCCAAAGGGCGAATGAGCCGAATCCCGCTGAAAGGACCGATGACAATGGCAGCGAAAGACGATAGAAATGTCATCCCTGAAGGTTATGTTCAACTGAAGGGCAGCGAGCGCAAACCGCCGCGCAAGGCGAAGGTGACGGGCGAAGTGGATGGGAAGGAGAGGTTTTCGGTGACGATTGTGCTGCGCCGGCGCACGGACGGCCCCGCCTTTCCTGATTTCGATTACTTCTCCAAGACGCCGCCAAGGACGCGAACGCGGCTCTCTCCCGAGGAGTTTACGGAAGCATACGGCGCGCATCCGCAGGAGATCAAGGCGATCGAGGAGTTTGCGAAGAAGAACGGGCTTACGGTGAAGAGCATTCACGCGGGACGCCGGCACGTGGTGGTGGAGGGAACGGCTGCGCAATTTTCGAAGGCCTTCGGCGTGAGTTTCAAACGGTATGAACTGCCGCCCGCACCGCAACGGAAGCCGGGTCCGCCGCCGCGGGCGCGAAGCTATCGCGGACGCGACGGGTTTATCCATGTGCCAAAGGAACTGGCCGAGAGCATTGTGGGGGTCTTCGGGCTGGACAACCGGCCGATAGGCGGCAGGAACGGGCTGCCAGGCGACACTCCGATTACGAACCTGATCAGCGTGGCGCAGGCGGCGTCGGAGTACAACTTTCCCGCGCCGGGCGCCGCGATTGGCGGACAAACGATAGGGATTGTTTCGGCGGGAGGGGGAATCGGGTATGTGCAGAGCGATATCAACCAGACCTTCAGCTCTGCCGGTGTGAGCGTGCCGACGGTGTATCCGATTCCGGTGGACGGCGTTCAGAATCTGGGCGCGCAACTGGCGACGACAGTAGCCGCGGCGGTGGGCGGCAATACGCTGACCTTTACCTCCACGGGCACAGTGCCGAATGGTTCGACTGCGCAGTACAGTTACAGCGGGAACACCTACTATCTGCAGGTGACCGCGGTGACGCCGACGACGATGACGACCCAGTCCGGATTCGTGACGCCAATTCCATCGGGGACAATCATCTACTTCAACCTGGACGGGGAGACGACGCAGGATCTGGCGATTGCCGGACTCGCGGCCCCTGGAGCAAACCTGGCCTGCTATTTCCTCGAGGACTCGCAGATAGGCTGGGTGGACATGATCGGGCGGGTGCTGCATCCGGAGGCGGGAGATTTCCCGGCAGGAGTGAATCCGCCGTCGGTGCTTTCGTCGAGCTATTTCATCTCGGGCGGCGACGATCCAGATGGACTTGCGGCGTACGGTGCGACGACGGCGGTGATGGAGGCGGTCTCGCAGGCATTCCAGGATGCGACGATTCTGGTGAACGGGCCAACGATCTGCGTCGCGACGGGCGACTTCGGATCGAACTGCGGGGTGGGCAGCGAGATTGGCGACCCGAGCCAGGGAGACGGGTACGCGCATGTGCAGTATCCAGCGAGCGATCCTTCGGTGCTGGGCGTGGGCGGAACGACGCTGGGGCAGTATCTGCCGAGCGGCTCGTCGACACCGCTGCCGGTAGAGTTTCCGTGGAATGCGCCGCTTGAGGATGCCAGCTATCCCTGGGGGTCGGGAGGCGGTGGCGTGAGCGATTACTTCCCGGTGCCTACTTACCAGGCGAATGCGGGGATTCCGAACTCGATCAACCCAGGAATTGCTTCGCCGAATCCTTCGACGGTGACGCCCCCCGCGCCGTTCAACGCGACGGGACGCGGGGTGCCGGATGTGGCGGCCAATGCCAACTATCGCACGGGGTTTTCCGGTATCTGTCTTGGCGGTGTGCCGGGCGGACAGGTTGGCAACGGAACCAGCGCATCGTCGCCGTTCTGGGCTGGACTAATCGCGGTGTTGAACTCAAATGCGGGATTCAACATCGGATTTGCCAATCCGACTCTGTACGCGCTGGGGCCGGGCGCGTTTAACCCGATCAATCCGCTGTGGCCGGACCCGGCGTATCCGCAACTGGCGACTGCGCCGACCAATAACAGCAATAGCGGGATTCCGGGGTATCCGACCGGACCGGGATGGGATGCGGTAACAGGACTGGGATCGCCGAACGGAATGGAGATTCTGAGCGGGTTCGAGGTTCTGGAAAGCGTGTACATCCTGGGTGGATACCAGAGTCCGGACATTATCCTGACGGATCTCTCGACGAACCAGCCGGTGCCGATCAGCGGCCAGCCCGGCGGACGCTGGGATACGCTGCTGGAGCCTTCGACGAACTACGGGTTTTCCGCGAACGTGCATAACGACGGGCCGACCGAGGCGAATGGAGTTGTGGTAGCCTTCTGGGCGATTCCCGGCGGAGTGGGCACGAATGGCTCGATGGTGGGAACGCCGCAGACGGTGAACATTGCCGCAGATTCGACGGTGACGGTGAATGCATCGGCCCCATTCACGAGCGCGCCGTCAGGCGGGCATTTGTGCGCGGTGGTGAGCCTGTACAGTCCATCGACGGGATGCGCGGTGGATGCGACGAGCGCACTCGAGATTCCAAACCCCGGCTACTCAATGACGCACCAGTGTTCGGCGTGGCGGAATACCGACTCTATGTTCGCGCCGATGGGAGCTAAGTTCCACTTCGGACTTGGACTGGGCAAGCTGCCGATTCACTTCGAGGAGCCGATTGTTCTCGGAATCAACACGAAGCACGTGCCGGTGGAGATTCTGAATACACCGACAGTGGCGAAGATTGCAGATACGCTGCGGGCCGTGGGCGCGAAGAGCAATCAGCCGCTGTATCTGCTGCCGGGCGTGCTGCAGAGCGTGGAGACGGTGGATCTGCGGCAGACGGTGAAGGGCTTACACGGGATCGACGTAAAACCGGGCGAGAAGGGCGAGTGGTTGCTCTTAGCGCACAGAGGACACGAGAAGACGCAACTCGAAATCACCGGGCAGGTTCCGGCGACAGCGAACAAAGGAGATGTACTGCTGGTGCATGTCTCGGCGAAGTATCCGCGGATCAAGGGTCGCGCCGCAAGAACAGTCGAATTCTTGGAGTTCGTGTACGTGACCGACAAGAAAGGCTAGAGTTTCTCCTGACCGAAGCAGAGACAAGGCAAAGCGGCGGGGCGCGCCGGCATCCAGGTGGCGAACGCCGAAATGGTCAGGAACAGCGAAACGCTGGCTCCCCCGTGTCTGTTATGTGAACTGGGTCTGACGCAGCCGTTCGTCACCACGGCGCGACGGACCTGTTCCGCGGATGTTGGATCGGACGGCGAGGCTCTGATTCCTGTTGCTAAGGGGTTTGTCTCATTTGTGCCTCGTTTGGCACGACTGATTCTGAATGACCTCTTTTGTTTCTCAGCGCCCGCAACTGTATTACGTGCATGGGCGCGATTTTACGAGTTCGTTGAAGCTGATTCCTTATAGACGTCTCGATCCGCCCTCCTGCCGGGCAGCACTCTTCGATCTTGAGCAAGGCTACTTTGCCCGCGGGATTGAGCGGCGCCTCACGGAATCCAAACGTCTAGGGAACCTTCCGCAACGTGAATTGGGCGCTCGCGCCTCTGCGTTGGCCGGGAGCCTGCTGTCGCTGCTGCGATGGTGGCTTGATCGCGGCGCGAAAGAAGCACAACGTGCTATGGACGAGCTGTTCCACCGGATGGTGTGGAACGGACTCCAATAGCCGCCATCATGCGACCTGCGAAAGGAATTGCGGGTTCAGACTGTTTCGCACATAACCCCAGCGCACTCGCCCGGACCCATTTTATCTTCCCGCTTTGACACCGAACCGTTCGTGGTGCGAGCGCACAAACATTTGCCGCATTCCCTTACGAAATGTGAGCAATTTTGAGCAGAATTGGGGGCAGCCCGGCTATATACCTAGCCGGTATGGCGACCAACAGCACGCTACTCTGCATCCACCGGGACCCGGCTCAACTGAGTTTGTTGCAAGAAAACGGGTACGAGTTGGTGACAGCGACCAATGGTCACGATGGTCTACGGCTTTTCATGTCGCGGCCCGTGGATGCAATTGTGCTCGAGTACTATCTGGGGCTTTTGGATGGCTCAGTCATCGCGGCTGAGATCAAGCAGGTCCGGCCGGAGATTCCCATTGTCATGCTGACCGAGCACCTGGAATTACCCGATGGCGCTTTGAAGTCTGTAGATGCGCACGTGACCAAGTCCGACGGGGCTCACTTCCTGCTGGCGACTGTTCACTCCATTCTCAATGTGGAGCCGACCCAGCGTAGTGAAGGAAAGCTGGGAGCCCAGACGCGGACAGATCTCCGTCGTCCCGCCAGTTCATGGGACGGAGCGGAACGTCGGCAGGCCAACCTTCAGTTAGCAATTGACGAAAACGATGTACCCTTTTCACCAAGAGTGTGGCGAAGCATTCGGAATGGAACTATCCGATTCTGAGCGGACGCCCAGAAACTCTGCGATTGTCTCAAGTCTGCACTCCCCGCTGGCGATAACGTTTCCTGCCCTAAGGTTCCACACCTATTGCCCCAAACCGCAGACCTCGTAGAAGGACTAAAATGGAGATGTGAGATATTACACCACCAAATCGATGAACGGCGGCACCAGATTTAAATGCACCTTCTGCGAACATAGCGTCACCACGCTCGACTTTAGCAGCACCGATGGTAATCGCCGCACGCAAGCGGCGACTGTGATAAATCGGCATGTTGCCTCATTGCATTTGCGGACGCGGGTTCCGATCAGGCTGGACCGGAGTCCACTTTGAAATTCGGAGCGCTCAAGAACTAACGCATGCTGCAGTCGCAGTGCGACGAAGTTGGCATCCCTCATCTGCACGAGCACCCAAGGCAAGGAGACTACATGAAGCATGGAGATCACGTAAAGGTCATTGGAAAGGACGGGCTTTATGTATTCCTGAAAGAGGTTCAAGGGACGGCAACCCTTCGAGTAGGTAGTGCGAAAGGTGCAGACGAATCACTCGTGGCCATTCCGATAAATCAGGTAGTATCTCTGGAAAAAACAGAATTAGTTTCGTCGGCTGGGCCCAAGCGCATGGGATCTCATTAAATTCCTGTTTTGGCGCAGACCACAATCCAAAAGAGCACAATTGACCATCTCTTCAATTGGCGATGTTGAATAATGTTGGTGTGGAACCCGAAAAACTCACGTTGCGACAGATATTGTCCGTCCGTTGCCCTATGTGCGGAGCGAAACCGAAGGCGAAGTGCACGCTTAGCACGGGACATCCGTCCACCAAGACGCATCTTGCCCGCGGGCTGGCCGCCGCCAAGGTTTCCCGCCCCGAGAGCTCGGGCCAGGCGGTTCTGCGAATCCTGAAGGCAATTACGAGCCGTGGCCTTCGCGTCCTCCAACACAAATAGGGACGCAGGTTGGAAACCCGAACTGCCCAACTCCGCTAACTCTTCAAGAAACGGCCTTTACGCCACACGGCGGCCGCTCATCAAATTAATGACTAGCACTACCAACGCCACGACCAGTAGCAGGTGAATCAGGCCGCCGGCCACGTGAAGGCTGAAACCCAGAAGCCACAGAATCAGAAGCACAATGAAAATCGTCCAAAGCATGATTATCTCCTTTGCTTATCCTTGCCTTGCATCTTTCCGCTCCAGTTGAGATCCTCTGAGCGACTTGCCGCACTCCAAACAGAATCGCTTGGAGCGCGAGGTGATCAACCCGCAAAACGGACACATCCGTTGTGACCCGAAATCTTGAGTCGGCGGCTTAAGCAGTGCAAGCTGCTTCTTGAACGAATCAACGATGAAGGCGAGACGTCTGCGTAGCCGCTTGCGGAACCGGCGAAGGACGGGTTCCATCGATTCACCTTACGCTCTCTACTTTACCTAGTTGGGGATTGTCCGTCACACTCTAAGCGGGAGGGCTCTCGCGGAACCGTCTCGTGCCTCGCGTTTTGTGCAAGCCGAACTGACAGATTCAAACCTGGCAGAGTTCAACCTTGCAAGTTCAACCTTGACAGACCAAGACGGACGATTCTGTGCAGGATTGCTCACATTCGCGGAAAATTCGGTCTGAACTGTGGAGAGCATGTGGGCTTAAGGAAAGTAAAGAACGACCAGCCTGCTTCTACCTCCGCTCTAACCACAGAGCCGAAGTGAGCAATTCAGACCAGCCATTCTTTTCTGACTGGGCGATCATGATACTAGAGACGAGCACTTCCTCTCTCTCTTTCAGGTCCTCTGAACTAAGTCAGCCCATCTGAAGTCCTCTCCACTTAGCTCCGCAGTTCCGAAAGGAATCATTTCATGAAAAAAACGATGTCACTCCTGTTGATAGGCTTTATGGGTTTGGTAGGAACGTACGCGTGGGCGGGCTCGGATCGGGAAGACACGATCGAGCGCATGCAAAAATCCGTCGATGTTCTCCAGTCGATCATGTCAACGCCCGACAAAGGCATTCCCGAGGAAGTATTGAGCGGTGCAAAGTGCATTCTCGTCGTGCCGAACTTGATCAAAGGCGGCTTCATCGTTGGCGCCAAGCACGGCCGCGGCGTCGCCACCTGCCGTACGCCGGAAGGCTGGAGCGCGCCCGCATTCGTTTCCGTCGGTGGTGGCAGCTGGGGATTGCAAATCGGAGTCGAAGGCGTCGACCTGGTCATGCTGGTCATGAACGACCGTGGTCTACAGCATCTGCTTTCCAGCAAGTTTGAACTTACCGGAGAAGGATCGGTGGCAGCGGGCCCGGTCGGCCGTCATGCTTCCGCGGGAACGGACTGGACGCTGAACACAGAAGTACTGACCTACTCGCGCTCGAAAGGCGTATTCGCCGGCCTGACATTGGAAGGTGCGGTCATCGAGCAGGACAACGATTCCACTCGCGCCATTTACGGCAAGCACATGATGTTTCGCAACATTCTTTCGGGCAAGGCGTCAACTCCGCAAAGCGCAGATGCGTTTGTGAAAGCTGTCTCCGAAGCCGGCCATCAGGCCCACATTGCAGAAGCCAGAGAAGACCAGCAGTAATAGCACCAAGAAGCGTCAGCGAGCCGGATTTGGGCTGACCGAAACCGCATACCGGTTCCGGTCAGCGCCACAGACCGGACCCTGGGATGACCCGGCTCTCGTTACCGAAGTGGATACTGCGATCCCCACGGCGGAGGAGACTCATTCTCTCCAGCCATCAAGGGTCACTGATTTCAGGGTCACTGATTCTCGGTGAAGTTCGCCGGTTGCGGGAAGGGCACGACTTTATGTCGTACTGTCCACTGGACACAATCGAAAGCGGCATTAGCCGAAGAGGGGCGCAGCCGGTTAGGGGCAATGGAATTATGATTCAACGACAGTGCCCGGAATGTGGCAGCGAGTTGGTGCTAGCCAGGCGTCCCGACAACCAACAGGAACCGGGGACCGCGTTGCGCCCGTCTACCTATTGGCGGTGCAGCATCTGTGGACGCGGATTCACGGCGGAGCAGATCCGCGAGAGCAAACGTGCCAAGTCCTCCATTGAGCACGCGTAGTCCGTCGTCTTGTCAAACCGGCGCAGCACGAAGATCTAGCGCGGCTTGGCGGGAAGGACGTCAATCGCTACAGCGCAAGGTTGCAGCACGAAGTGGAGCAAGGCTCTTCACTTTCGACCCTTTTGCAACATCACTAAATCGGGCTAGCGGCGGATGTCCCAGCCTTTCTCCGAGTGCATACACCCGCACCAGAAGTATTGCCGCAGAGTGGGCGTGTAGCGGGCGGCAGGGGCAGTAAGAAATCGCAAGAGAATTCGCGTGGAGTCCCGCGCTTTCGCAAGAACGCGAATGCGTCGATTTGGATAAGAGCGAAGACTCGATTCGAAACCCGGTAGTTTTGGTTTCAGAACTAAAAGACGCTGGCAGGAAAAGGAGTCTTCGCACGATGATTATAGGGCGTGATTTCCATCCCCTGCTGCCACCCGGAATTCCGGCCAATCATTCAAATCCGGCCGAGAACCAGAAGAATGATAACGATGAAGAGGACCAGCCCCAGTCCTCCGGTCGGATAATAACCCCAGTCTCTGCTGTGCGGCCATCTGGGTAGCGCACCAAAGAGTGCTAAGACCAAAATCACGATCAATATGGTTCCAAGCATGTTCTGCCCCTTTTCCAACTCCAAGGCGAGTCAACTTTGGTTATAGGCGTTCCGCCGGTCTCTTGAATGGTGAAAAATGCTCAGCGAACAAAGAAATGGCCGAAATGGCGGATCAATTTCTCTCGTGGAAGATGCGGGCGATGACAGCGGGTAGATTGCATCTCCACGATGGGGGCATCGCTTCGATCGCTGGAGGCCAGCAGAATGGCTGCGGGTCCAGGCACTGGACCCGCCAATATGAAAGGAAATAACTCGATCGGCCTGACGCAATATGCCGCGGTCAATCACTACGGACGAGGCTGGTCTTTACCTCCAGGGTTTTTCTCCGGGCGAGGAGCGCTCTCCGGGCGAGCTTCAGGCCGGGGTGCAGCCTGTTGACGAGGAGCAGGCTGCGCATGAGCCGTAGTTACCGGATGAGAGGCAGGCTGCGCATGAGTTGGAGTCGGCTTAGACTCAGTGGGCGCGCGAGCCACCTTAGGCTTTGCAGCCTTGTTCTCATTGGAGCGAGTTGCAGCCGCTGTATTCTCAGCAGCCTTGTTCTCAGTTGCGCGGGTTGCAGCGGCTTTATTCTCGTTCGTGCGAGTTGCGGCTGCCTTATTCTCAGTCGCCTTATTCTCACTCGTGCGGGTTGCAGCGGCTTTATTCTCAGCAGCCTTGTTCTCAGTTGCGCGAGTTGCCGCCGCCTTGTTGGCCGCCGCCTTGTTCTCGTTCGTGCGGTTCGCAGCGGCTTTATTCTCG
>Ga0302324_100013337_pt1 | contig 16667 bp, 19 predicted proteins | sample Palsa_T0_1_FD_201949 | JGI IMG/M metagenome (GOLD analysis project Ga0302324, IMG submission 201949) | Peat permafrost microbial communities from Stordalen Mire near Abisko, Sweden - Palsa_T0_1 | ecosystem: Environmental > Terrestrial > Soil > Palsa > Peat permafrost | place: Sweden: Abisko...
GTTCCGATAGAGCATGGCCGTAGGTTTAATCAAAGTCTCTCCCAGGGACATGACCGGAAATTCGACAGGAAATCCTCCCGCCTCGGATACACCTCGTTTTACAGATTCAGCCAATTCGCGAAAATGGGCATTGCATGGCGTGAGCTCAGACCAGGTATTGCAAATCCCAATCACAGGCTTGCCCTCAAATTCATGGTGGGGTATTCCCTGGTTTTTCATCCAGGCCCGGTAGATAAATCCATCCTTGCCTTTTTTACCAAACCAGTTTTGACTGCGAAATGCTTGCATAGAAGTTAATAGGCACTAAAAATACCGATTACAAATTGAAATGAGTCTTATCATTGTATCTACAATAATAGTGATTACATTTGATGATATGTCGATCGAGCACGATATCCAGCAGGAAAAATTCACTAACGAATTTGACAAGGCGGTGGTAAACATTCTTTTTACAGGGTCCTGGCTGCACAATCTGAATACCCTCCGTTTTAAAAGTCATGCGATTACCCCGGAACAGTATAATGTTTTGCGGATTTTGCGAGGCAGTTACCCCAAGTCGTTGATGCTTTCGGAGATCACCGCGCGCATGATTGACAAAAGCAGCAACTGCACTCGCCTGGTGGAAAAGCTTCGCCAGAAAGGGTTTCTAAAACGGGAAATTTGCGAAAATAATCGTCGTCAGGTCGATATCATCATTACCGAAAAAGGTCTTTCCCTCCTCCGGAAAATTGATACCGAATCGGAGCGCTGGCTGCAGACTTTAAAAAACATTTCCAAAGCGGAAGCTCAGGAGCTGAACCGGATTCTCGACAAGCTCCGGAAGTAGAATTCATTTTTCTGACGATCAAATAATAATTGTACTAACAATAATTGTATGTATCTTTATTAGCTTGTTTACGTATATACCTGGGTAGGGACAACACAAAAGTCCCGGTAAAAACCATGAAAACAACACTTTACAAAGCCAACACACGCGGCCACGCTAACCACGGCTGGCTGGATACGAACCACACGTTTAGTTTTGCCCATTATTACGACCCCAACCGGATTCACTTCGGTGCCTTACGCGTCCTCAACGACGATGTGGTCGACGGCGGCAAGGGGTTTGGGACCCATCCGCATGACAACATGGAAATTATTTCCATTCCCTTGAGCGGAGACCTGGAACACAAAGATAGCATGGGCACGACCGCCGTCATTCGTCAAAATGATATTCAGATCATGAGTGCCGGCACCGGCGTTCAACACTCGGAATACAATAAGAACAAAGACAAAAAAGTGAATTTTCTTCAAATCTGGGTATTCCCCAAGGTTAGGGATATTAAGCCCCGATATGAACAGAAGGTTTTTAAGCCTGAAGACCGGGTCAATAAACTTCAGCAAATTGTTTCTCCGACTCCGGGAGATGAAGGGGTGTGGATCAATCAGGATGCGTGGTTTTATCTTGGCAATCTTAAAAAAAGCTTTCAAACAGAATACGCCATCCACAGAAAGGAAAACGGGGTTTTCGCATTTGTCCTGAATGGCGATGTAACCCTGGCTGGACAAAAACTTAACCCACGCGATGGCTTGGGTATCTGGGACACCGAAAAGTTTTCCGTTGTGGCCAATACCGATGCCGAAGTACTTCTTATAGATATACCCATGGAAATCAGTTAAATGAAACTACATATTCTTGTCGTCGGCCGGAACCCGCAAATCATGGAAACTGTTCTACGACTGATCAACGCGCAGGAAAACTGGGAGGCCTTTGGAGCGCTGACCGATGAAGATGGTTGGCAACTCATCCAACAACATCCTATGGATTTAGTACTGATCGGTGGAGGTGTCGATGAACATTCCGAACAATTTTTTTCAACAGCCTGTGAAGAAATAAATCCCGCCATACGGGTCATCCGCCACTATGGCGGCGGAAGTGGCTTACTATTTACCGAAATTAAAGAAGCCATGAACTTAAAAAATTAACACATGAAAAACAGAACTGTATCAAACGCATTATTTGCCGAGCCTTTCGATATGGGTGGCATGCCCATCCGCCAACCCTTTCCTTCCCGCGAAGTGGAGCAAATCGATCCCTTTATTTTACTGCACCATGCCAGCATAAAAGTGCCAACGCATGTCGAACCCGACCACGGTGGCGTGGGGCCTCATCCCCACCGTGGATTTTCTCCGGTCACTTTTATTTTTAAAGGAGGCGTACACCACCGCGACAGCCGCGGAAATAATAGTGTTATTTACGAAGGTGGAGCCCAATGGATGAACGCCGGAATGGGTATCATTCACAGTGAGCGTCCACCCCACGATATTCAGCAACAAGGCGGCAGACAAGAGATCATTCAGCTTTGGATCAATACGCCCGCCATGCATAAGATGGACGAACCAAAATACTATCCAATTACTTCGGAAGGAACCCCTACCCTGATAACAGAAGACCAAAAAGTTACGGTGAAAGTTCAATCGGGAGAACTTTTGGGATTAAAGGGCCCCATTCCCGCTATGAGTCCGGTTAATGCGTCCACCCTGGAATTTAAAAAAGGCGGAAAAATCTCAATTCCCCTTCCCGCAAACCACAATGCGTTTATTTACCTGCTGGATGGGAAACTTAACGTAGAGGGATTCGGCACCGTGGAGGGCCTGCATGCCATCGAGTTCAAAAATGACGGTGAGGGCATTTCTCTCGAAGCCCTTGAAGACACGCGCATCTTGCTGATGAGCGGCGAGCCTTTAAACGAAAAGATTGTGGCTCATGGACCTTTCGTAATGAATTCCGAAACCCAAATTCTTGAAGCCTTGCGGGACTACCAAAAAGGGAAGATGGGAGTACTTATAGAATAATTGGTCAATTCTTGAATTTACTTTGAATCCGGAGATTTTTATTGTTTAAACAAATTAGAAAAAAACTTTCGAATGAATAAATCCACGGAACTTCATCATCCGGTTGCACATCTTATAAAAAACCGTCGAAGTTTAAGAGCCTACGATTCAAGACCGATCGAATCTGAAAAAATACAATCGCTTTTTGAAGCCACCCGCTGGGCACCCTCCAGTGCCAACGAACAACCGTGGACGTACATTTACGCCACCCGGGAAGATCGGGAACTTTGGCAAAAGTTATTTGAGTGTCTCAACGAAGGCAATAAGATTTGGGCGAAAGACGCCCCTTTGTTGATTCTGAGTTTGTCGCGCAAAACATTTCTACACAACGACAAACCGAATGGGTTTGCCCAGTACGATTTAGGAGCTGCCAATTCTTTTTTGGCGCTGCAGGCCGTTGATCTTGGGTTGCAATTGCGGCAAATGGGAGGCTACAATCAACCCAAAGCAAAAGAGTTGTTGAACATCCCGGATACCTTTTCGATGGGCGCGATGATCGCCGTAGGGTACCCTGGCGACCCGAATAGTTTGCCTGAAGGTTTGCGCAATCATGAACGTGCGCCACGGGAACGGTATACGCAAAATGAATTTGCAAGGAACAAATCATTTTAACCAGAGTGACGTCCTTCATCGGAAAACGAGATATTTATCTCAAGGGGACGTTAAGTGTGGAACAGCAAGGCTTCTTTCACAAAACCCTTACCTTCCCGATTGAAAAAAAACTCAGATTCGATGAAAGACATTACCAAAAAATACACGAACGGCGAAGTGACCGTCGTGTGGAAGCCTACCCAATGCATCCATTCCGGAATATGCTTTAATGGACTTGGAAAGGTTTTCGATCCGCAAAAGCATCCCTGGATCACACCGGAAGGTGCTACGTCAGACAAAATCATCGAACAGATTAAGAAATGTCCTTCGGGGGCATTGAGCTATTATCGTAACGACCAAACCCAGGATAACGTCATTGTGAATGCCGAGACCATTGTGGAGACTGTTCTCAATGGTCCGTTGCTGGTCTACGGCAATGTTACAGTAAAAGACTCCGGCGGAACACTCACTAAGAAAAACAAGGTTACTGCATTTTGCCGTTGTGGCGGCTCTTCCACAAAACCGTTTTGCGATGGGACTCATCGTTCGAATGGTTTTCAGGGATAATAAATGACTGCCACAATCCCTGGCCTTCCATTCGGAGTATCGAACAACTCATAAATCAGATGTATTTTGAAGACCTCAAAAAATGAAGGTCGCGCGGATGGATAAACCGGGTTAATTGCTATTTTTGCGCTTCATTTTTACTGGGGTGTTAGCTCAGCTGGTTTAGAGCACTACCTCGACAAGGTAGGGGTCACTGGTTCGAACCCAGTACACCCCACGGACCATCTGTTGATTGGTTGACTTGATGATTGGTTGATTTAAATCATCAAATCAATAAATCGCCAAGTCACCAAATGAATTGACTCCGTAGCTCAGTTGGTAGAGCAGCTGACTCTTAATCAGCGGGTCGAGAGTTCGAATCTCTCCGGGGTCACAGAATAGCCTTCTTTTGGAGGCTATTTTTATTTAATTTGTGCTTGGCGCTAGTTGATTTTTCTGCAAATTACCCTTGATTTGAAAACTGTGAAGTCGATACTCCTCACGTTCCTGGCACTTGCTTTCACGGCGACCGTTTCCCGGTCACAGGACATCATCACAACAAAAAAAGGTGAGGATATACTGGCGAAGATCTTCGAAAATACGAAAACGGATATTAAGTACCGGTTATACGACGATCCGGAAGGTCCTGTCTACACGCTGTTGAAATCGGATATTCTGATGATTCGCTACGACAATGGCTCAAAGGAAATCTTTACCGAAGAATCGAAAAGCAATAGCGTGCCGTCCCCCACCCCTTATCAGCCCGGTCGGCCTGAACAAGTGCAGCCCGACCAGAAACTTTTGTATGCAAAAGCGGAAAAATACCGAAGAATGAAAGGCAAAGGAGCGTCATTAACCATACTGGGTGGAGTCTTGTTCATTGTCGGTGCGGCCACATTGTCCAATGCTTCTTATTACTACAATGCCAACGGTACAACAACCAGTTCCGGTAGTGCGAACACCGGAGCCGCCGCTCTCCTGATCGGAATGGGAGCTCTTGGTGCAGGAATTCCCCTGTGGATTGTGGGCGCCCACAACGAACGGAAATATGAGAAAAAATTACAGGGACTCTCATTCCGGTTCAATGCTAACCCTCAGGGAAAAGGCTTGTTGTTGACATACCGCTTTTGATCACTGGTCAGCGACGCTTGCATTGACTCTGAATTTGGCTCAAAACATTCAGTTAACCTTACGTCGACTCGAAATCCGGACACTAGCGAGTTGTGGACAGACGAATAAAAATCACTTTTTTGATGCTGGTTTTGGTCCAGGGACTCCACTCAATGGAGGAATACTGCGGCAGACTCTGGGCAGTCTTTGCGCCGGCCAAATTTATGTCCGGCCTCGTTTCCCAGAACGCGGAAAGAGGATTCGTAATCATCAACTATGGCCTAATCATTCTTGGGTTAATCTGTTGGGCTATTCCGATCCGCGGCAATTACCCGGTTGCCCGGGGACTAATTTGGTTCTGGATCGTCATAGAAATGATCAACGGCATCGGGCATCCGGCCTTGGCATTGTATGAGGGTTCCTATGTTCCGGGCGTAGCTACTGCTCCCGTGCTGCTCGTCCTGGCCGTTTACCTTTCATACCTTCTTCTACGGCAAAGGCCAGGATCGGACTTATAAGACCCACGGAAATTTGTAGTTTTAGTTTTCAAAATCCCTGATTTAAATCCCTTACCCATGAAATGCCTTTTACCAGTCATTCTATTTTTCTGTTTTACACACGCTTTCAGCCAATATCCTGTTATCCTGAGTCAGCGCGACCAGGCGGCCGTGATCGACGATTTGCTGGACGACCGCCTGACGAATCTTTTGCCCCAGCTTATGCGCAGGGAAGGATTTGATATGTGGGTGATCATCTCGCGTGAATACAACGAAGACCCGATTATCAAAACTATGCTGCCCGCCACCTGGATGGCTTCGCGCCGAACCACTATGCTGGTGATCTTTGATAAAGGAAGCAACCGCGGACTTGAGTTCCTGGCCGTAGCCCGCTACGATGTTGGCAAGATTTTTAAACGGTCCTGGAACCCGGAAACGAATCCCGACCAATGGGGTCAGCTGGCAAAAATTATTTCGGAACGGAACCCGAAAAAAATCGGTATCAACAAGTCGGCCACGTTTGGGCATGCCGATGGAATCAGCGCCAATGACTATGATAAGTTGATGGGCGTACTTTCAACCGAATTTCAAAAACGAGTAGTCACCGCCGAAACCCTGGGCGTGAGCTGGTTGGAGACACGCAGCGAGAAGGAAATGATTATCTACCCTCAGATTTGCCGTATAGCCCATGCTATTATTATTCAGGGGTTTTCCAATGAGGTGATCCAGCCCGGAGTCACGACCACGGAGGATGTCATGTGGTGGTACCGGGAAGAAATCAAACGCCTGAAATTAGATACCTGGTTTCATCCGACCGTAGATGTTCAGCGGAATGAACCCGACTCGGTCACCGCCAAACGTCCTCAGCCGCTGGTGATCCTTCCCGGAGATCTGCTCCATGTCGATTTTGGCATTACTTACCTCAGGTTGAATACCGATACACAGGAGCTTGCCTATGTTTTGAAAGCGGGAGAGACCGAGGTACCCGCGTTTCTTCAGAATTCGTTTCATAAGGGCAATCGCCTGCAGGATATTCTAACCGGAAATTTTAAAGCCGGAAAAACGGGTAACGAAATATTGCAGTTGTCTCGCCAACAAGCTATCGCTGAAGGACTAACTCCTTCGATTTATACTCATCCGATCGGCTATCATGGTCACGCGGCCGGAACGAATTTCGGCATGTGGGATATGCAAAGCGGCGTACCCGGCACAGGCGAGTACGCGATGCATTACAACACCGCCTATTCCATCGAGCTCAACTGCACAGTAAATGTGACGGAATGGAAAAAGAAAATCAGAATTGCCCTGGAGGAAGATGGTTTTTTCAACGAAAGGGGTTTTCGTTATATTGATGGACGACAAACAGAGATTTTTCAAATTCCCGGATCTCTCGGGGATCTCAGATAAAAAAGTAAATGAAAAGATCCTCTATGCCAACTATGCGCACTCCGTCTTTACCGGACGGCAGTCCAAGCAAATCGAACACGGTCCAGGGAAAGCACCGGATACCAATGATTTCTGAAGGGTGCCATCAGTGTGTTGAGTGACCACATGTTAAATGAGTTTCCCACCACAATTAGTCCCGTTGCCGACCCAGCCTGCCCTTTGCCCTGTATAAATTCTAGCCTAAAAGTTTTTATCTTGTCCCGACATTTTATCCACCTACTCTAAATTGTACATGATTTCTGTTGGAAGTAAAAGGCTGACGTCCGGGGACTTTGCAGATGTGCTATATCACGGTAAGAACGTGCAGTTGGATCCCGCGGCAGTTGAAAAAGTTAATTTGAATTTTCATTTCCTCCAGGCCTATTCCAAGGACAAAATTATTTATGGAATCAACACCGGCTTTGGCCCTATGGCCCAATACAAAATCAGCGAAGCGGATCAGCGCCAGCTGCAGTACAATTTAATCCGAAGCCACAGCTCCGGGTCAGGCGATATTTTCCCAGAAGATCTTTCCCGCGCTACTCTACTGGCCCGTTTGAACTCGCTAATGCAAGCGGCATCTGGCATTCATCCCGAAGCGGTCAGGTTAATGGCCGAATTACTCAACAAAAATATTACCCCATCCATCTACGAACGGGGAGGAGTCGGGGCCAGCGGCGATTTGATTCAGCTCGCTCACCTGGCATTGAACCTGCTCGGAGAGGGGGAAGTTTTGGTGGAAGGCCGGTTGCGGGCCGCGTCTGAAATATTCCAAAAAGAACAAATTAACCCACTGAATATACATGTACGCGAGGGAATTGCATTGCTGAACGGAACGTCGGCCATGACGGGTGTCGGGATAGTCAATATTATACATGCCAGAAAGATCCTGAATTTATCCGTGATGCTCTCGTCGATTACCAACGAGCTGATGAAGTCATTTGATGACCACTTCTCCCCCGAACTCAATCAGGTTAAACATCACATCGGTCAACAAAAAATTGCCGAAGGTATTCGAAATTTTCTGCACGACAGCAAACTCATTCGGAAACGCCCGGATCATCTTTATCATGCCAAGATCAGTGAATCTCTTTTCACGGATAAAGTTCAGGAGTATTATTCGTTGCGGTGCGTCCCCCAGGTGCTGGGTCCCGTTTATGACACGCTGGTCAATGCCGAAAAAGTCCTGGAAGACGAAGTCAATTCGGTCAACGACAACCCGGTAATCGATCATGTGAAAGAGAATGTTTATCACGGTGGCAATTTCCACGGCGATTACGTCGCTCTTGAAATGGATAAGCTCAAAATCGTGATGACCAAACTTTGCATGCTGGCCGAACGTCAGATCAACTATTTATTGAATGACCGGCTTAATCAAAAACTTCCCCCCTTCATCAATCTGGGAACGCTGGGATTAAATTTTGGTATGCAGGGTATGCAGTTCACAGCCACCTCCACAACCGCTGAAAACCAAACCCTGGCCTACCCCATGTACCTCCACAGCATTCCAAACAATAACGACAACCAGGATATTGTGAGCATGGGCTGCAACGCCGCTCTGATCACGCGCAAGGTCATCGATAACACATTTGACGTGCTCGCCATACAAACCATATCGCTCATGCAGGCGATCGATTATTTGAAATGCTCCACAAGACTGTCGTCCGCCACCCATACCATGTATAATGAAGTGAGAGCGATCATGCCAGCCTTTGACGACGATCAACCGAAATACAAGGCCCTGCAGAAGATCCGGCAGTATTTAATCCAGAACCAATCCTCTTTAATTTTCTGAGTGTGAAATACGCATTGGTCACCGGAGGATCAAGAGGCATAGGCCGGGCAACGTGTGTGAAACTGGCGGAGCAGGGCTATGCGATGGTTATTAATTATCATAGGCATGACGAAGGGGCTTCTAACACACTCGACTTGATAAGAGAAAAAGGCGGTCGTGGAGAGCTGCTAAAGTTTGATGTGTCAGATAAAGATGACGTTGAAAAGGTACTGGGCGGATGGCTGGAAACGAATAAAGACAAATCCATCGACGTGCTCGTGAACAATGCAGGCATACGTCAGGACGCGCTGATGATCTGGATGAAGGATGAGGACTGGAAAAATGTTCTTGGCTGCAGCCTCGATGGGTTCTATTACGTCACCAAACTAGTGGTTCAAGGCATGCTTATCCGAAGGTATGGGCGGATCGTTAGCGTGGTGTCTCTTTCGGGTCTCAAAGGGTTACCGGGGCAGGCCAACTATTCAGCGGCGAAGGCTGGTGTGATTGGAGCTACCAAAGCCCTGGCCCAGGAAGTTGCCCGAAGGAATGTAACAGTCAACGCCGTCGCCCCGGGGTATATCCGCACCGACATGACCCGCGACCTCAATGAACAGGAATTAAAATCCCTCATCCCGATGCAGCGGTTTGGTGAACCGGAGGAAGTAGCGGACACCATTGCATTTCTTGCATCTCCCCAGGCGTCGTACATCACCGGCACCGTCCTGTCCATTAACGGGGGTTTATATTCGTAGAATTTTTTTGTCTATTCCCCACCTAATTCAGAAAATTCATTGAATGATTTATTTCTCTATTTTTACAAGAACACAGACCATTTTAATTACGCCGAGTATCACTTTCTTTATACAGACTAAAGTTAATCATTAACGCAATGAATCGGGTAGTGATTACGGGAATCGGAATTTATTCATGCATCGGCAAAAACCTGTCGGAAGTCAGGCAATCATTATACGATGGTAAATCCGGAATCGTGCTCGATTCTACCCGGAAAGCTATGGGCTATCGCTCTGGGTTAACCGGGTTTGTCGAACGACCCATTCTCAAAGGACTGCTCGACAGGCGCTCACGCGTTATGCTCCCGGAACAGGGCGAATATGCCTACATGGCCACGACCGAAGCGTTGCGGGGAGCGCAGATCGATTCGGATTTTTTAGACAAGAATGAAATTGGAATTATTTACGGGAACGATAGTTCGGCGCAACCTGTCATAGAGGCCATCGACATTATCCGGGAGACGAAAGACACGATGATGGTAGGCTCGGGAAACGTCTTTCAAGTACTAAACTCAACGGTCAATATGAACCTGGCCACCATTTTCCATTTGAAGGGAATAAATTTTACAGTGAGCGCTGCTTGCGCCAGTGGTTCACATGCGATCGGCCTGGCGACTATGTTTATCCGTAATGGTATGCAAGATTGTATTATTTGCGGTGGCGCCCAGGAAATGAATGTCTACTCCATGGGAAACTTCGACGCTCTGGGGGCTTTCTCCATTCACGAAAAAAATCCCACTCAGGCCTCCCGGCCGTTCGACAAGCACCGCGATGGTTTGGTGCCGAGCGGAGGAGCCGCAACTGTCATTCTGGAGAATCTTGAATTTGCGCAGCGACGCGGGGCAAAAATACTCGGCGAAGTAATTGGTTATGGTTTTTCATCCAATGGCCAGCATATTTCAAATCCGAGTGTGGAGGGACCCGCTCGTTCTTTGCGCATGGCCATAAAAAATTCCGGTCTTAAGCCCTCCGAAATAGACTATGTTAATGCCCATGCAACGTCCACGCCGGGTGGAGATACCAGTGAAGCCAGAGCCATTTTTGAGGTTCTGGGTGACATCCATACTCCTATCAGCTCGACAAAATCCATGACCGGACATGAATGCTGGATGGCCGGAGCAAGTGAAATTGTCTATTCCCTACTCATGATGCAGAATTCGTTCATCGCTCCCAATATCAATTTTGAAACGCCCGACGAAGATTCGGTGAAACTCAATATTATAGCGAAGACCTGGAATAAAAATATTGATGTATTTTTGTCAAATTCCTTCGGATTTGGAGGAACAAACTCTACATTGATTGTTAAAAAATGGACTAATTAGAACGATGCACAGAGAAATCATTATTGAGAAGGTCAACCGTTTTTTAGTAGCGGAATTTGAAATTGACGCGGGGATGATCACTCCTGAGGCAAACCTGGGCGAAACTCTGGGATTGGATAGTCTTGATTACATTGATTTGGGGGTTGTTATTGAAAGTAATTTTGGCTTCAAGGTTAAGCATGAAGATTTTGCTACGATGGAAACCTTTCAAAGCCTCTATGATTATGTCATACTCCATGTCGGGGAGAAAGTACAGCCCTGACTATGCCCGACTGGCAAGGTAAATCCAAAGGAAATCCTTTACTGGGATATCGGATCATTTTTTTTGTCTGCACAAGGCTGGGCGTGTCCACCGCCTATGTACTACTGCGATTCGTTGCCTTTTACTATTATTTGTTTTCCCGGAGATCTTCACGCAACATTTATCGGTATTTCCGGGATCGTCAGAACTATGGAGCCATTAAATCATTACTAAAAACCTATCGAAATTATTATGTTTTCGCACAGTCCCTGCTCGACAAGGTGATCGTTATGGCCGGCATCGAGAATAAATTTACGTATTATTTTGACGGTGAACAGAATCTTCAGGACATCGCTGAGAGGCGCGGCGGCGGAATTTTACTCAGTGCGCATGTCGGCAATTGGGAAGCCGCCGGGCATTTGTTAAGCAGGCTCAATACACCCATCAATGTCGTGATGTTTGACGGAGAATATGAGGGCATCAAAGAATTTTTTGAAGGGATAACAGGTAGACGCAATCTGAACGTCATTACGATAAAAGAAGACTTGTCCCATATATATATAGTAGGAGAAGCATTGTCGCGGAATGAATTGGTGTGCCTCCATGCGGATAGATTTATGGAAGGAAACAAAACCATGACACGGGAATTTCTCGGAAGTCCTGCAAAATTTCCGGAAGGACCTTTCGCGTTGGCGGCCATCTACAAAGTACCGGTCTCCATGGTCTTCGCTTTTAAAGAAACATCCAGGCATTATCATTTCTATGGAAGTGAGGCGATTCAACGCGAACAGTACGAAACAAAAGAGGACTTTGTTCAGCGACTGATGGGTGTATTTGTGCAACACCTTGAGCAAAAAATTAAAATGTATCCTGAACAATGGTTTAATTATTATAACTTTTGGGAGTAACTTCATGCTGGTAACCCGTGACGAAATTATCCAATACATCCCGCAGCGGGATCCCCTTGTCATGATTCATGATATCGTTCAGGCAACGCACACCCATGCGGTAACCCGGTTCGAAGTTTTGTCAAATAATGTTTTTGTCAAAGATGGCTTCTTGCGCGAACCGGGCCTCGTTGAAAACATTGCGCAGACCGCCGCCGCCCAGATGGGTTACATGTATAAAAAGAAAGGTATGTCCGTGCCCATTGGTTACATTGCCAGCATTAAAGACCTCAATGTATTTGGCTTCCCCCCTATGGGTGCCGTACTCAACACATCCGTTAAGATTATCCACCAGGTTATGAATGTTATTCTGGTGGAAGGGTTCGTCCACTTCGACGGAAGCGTAATTTGCCAATGTGAAATGAGAATTTTTATAGAAAAAGAAAGCTCCTCAGAATAAATTCCTGAAAGAAATCAGACGCAAAATGAGTGTGTGGATTTTAGCTGATAGCGTTGTTTCGCCGCTGGGGTTTACGAGTGAAGAGAATTATTCTGGAATCAAGCACAATACGACCGCCCTTGCTGAAGTAGATGATCCAACTTTTTCGGTGAATCCTTTTTTCGCGGCGCGGATTGACGGTTTAGAGTCCACGGCGACACAAACAAAGTTTGAGAGGATGTGCCTCAGGGCCATGGAAATGGCGTTGAAAAGAATTGATCTTGATCCTGAGCGGACGCTTTTCATTCTTTCCACGACAAAAGGGAACATTGAACTCCTTGAGCAGGAGCGTACGACGGAGTCAAGAGTTTATTTGCACGCCACGGCAAAATGGTTGGCCGCACAGTACAATTTGCGATATTCCATCGTTGTCTCTAATGCTTGTATTTCGGGTGTTCTGGCTATCCTGGTAGCCAAACGTTATCTGGAATCGGGGAAGTACAACCATGTCGTCGTCGTGGGGGCTGATGTGTTGAGTCATTTTGTCGTTTCCGGATTTGAGAGTCTTCAAGCGTTAAGTTCGGAACAATGTAAACCGTTTGATGCGGCCCGAAAAGGAATTAATCTTGGGGAAGCTGCTGCCGCATTGGTACTGAGTTCTGAACCTGATCCTGTTGGCCTGAGACCGTCGATTAAAGTTACGGGCGGAGGATCAAGCAATGATGCAAATCATATTTCGGGTCCATCCCGAACCGGAGATGAACTGGGCTTTGCCATTCAGCAAGCCTTACAAGAGGCCCGAAAAGAAGCCCATGAAATTGATTTTATTTCGTCTCACGGTACGGCTACCTTGTTTAACGATGAAATGGAAGCGAAAGCTTTTCACCAAATTGGTATGAGCAACGTCCCCATGAATAGCTTGAAGGGTTCTTTCGGTCACACCCTGGGGGCAGCCGGTGTAGTAGAGACCGTAATGAGCATTCATAGCTTGTTCAACAATGAAATATTGCCAACGAAAGGGTTTGAGAAGTCAGGGGTATCTCAAAAAGTAAATGTGAGCCGCGAGCTTGTGTTCAAACCGTTAACGACGTGCCTGAAAACTGCATCGGGATTTGGCGGCTGCAATGCAGCTATTGTTTTGCAAAAAGTATAATTTGGAACTATTTAGAACAATGAATTTTTTCGAAAAAGAGAAACTTTCGGCGTTACAGGCAAAAGAAAAAGCCCAATGGATCACCTTTGCTCCATTTGTATTTCAGGCCACCCGGGTTCTCCGCGAGAGTGGTATTTTAAAGGCAGTCGAAAACCATAAAGAAGGAATGACCCTGGAGCAACTTACCGCCGAAGTAAGACTTCCGGACTATGGAGTTCGGGTATTGGCCGAAGCAGCGTTGGGCATTGGTTTGCTGGTATTGAGCGAGGGAGTTTATAAAATAACCAAAACTGCCTATTTCGTCCTGCACGATGAGCTTACCCAAGTGAATATGGATTTTACGCACGATGTCTGCTATCAGGGATTGTTTTTTCTGGAGGAGAGCATTGCTCGAAAAAAGCCAGAGGGATTAAAGGTTTTTGGCGATTGGCCGACCATTTACGAGGCGCTGGACACCACATTGCCGGAAAAAGTAAAAAAAAGCTGGTATGCTTTCGACCATTTCTATTCTGACTATGCGTTCCCCGAGGCTCTTCCCCTGGTCTTTAGGCAAAAGCCAAGAACGTTATTGGACATTGGCGGGAACACCGGCAAATGGACTATCCAAAGTCTTGAATTTGATCCGGATGTGAGGATTACTATCCTGGATTTGCCACATCATTTAGAAATGGCAAAAAGGGAAATTTTTGAAAAAGGTTTTGGCGACCGTACCTCCTTTTATTTCTGTAACATTCTGGATGAATCCCAGGAATTTCCAACTGGCTTTGATGCCATTTGGATGAGTCAGTTTCTGGATTGTTTCTCGGACGAACAGGTTATCTCCATCTTAAGACGCTGCAAGAAGGCGTTAACTCCTGCGGGGAGCATTTATATCCTGGAGACATTTTGGGATCGTCAACGCTTTGAAGCCTCTGCTTTTTCCCTGCAACAGACTTCGTTGTACTTCACAGTTATGGCCAATGGAAACAGTCAAATGTATGATTCAAAAGTTTTTATACGCTGCGTGCAGCGTGCCGGATTGGAGATCGTACAGCAAAATGATTTCATCGGCGTAAGTCATACGTTATTGACCTGCAAGGCGATCGCAGAAGATTAATTTACACAAGTAAATAAATGGACGAAAAAGTGGATGTATTAGTGATCGGCGCAGGCCCGGCCGGTTCCGTAGCTGCCTCGATAATTCATCGGTCAGGGTATTCTGTCCGTGTCGTGGAACGAGAAAAATTCCCCCGTTTCGTGATCGGCGAAAGTTTGTTACCGCGGTGCATGGAGGTGCTCGAGGAGGCCGGGTTTCTGGACTGCGTAAAAGCCAAAAATTTTCAAGAGAAATTCGGCGCTAAATTTATGAAAGAGGATAGGGTTTCGGATTTTAATTTCTCCGACCAATTCTCCAAGGGTTGGACATGGACCTGGCAAGTTCAGCGCGCAGAGTTTGATTTGACCCTGATCGCGGAAGCCCAACGCCAGGGTGTTTCCGTTGATTTTGAAACAACCGTAACGTCCATTGATTTCGGGGCTGACGAAAGTTCAGTCACTACAGTCCAATCCAAAGATGGTTTATTCCGGAAAATTTCAGCCCGTTTCATCGTCGACGCCAGCGGCTACGGGCGCGTGATCCCACGCCTTTTCCATCTCGACAAACCGTCTAATCTGGATCCGCGGAAAGCTGTCTTTGCCCACGTCAATGATGTCCATCGCAAGGACTATGACGAGCCCAACCGGATTATCGCCGTCATGTATGCTCCTGGCGTATGGGCATGGATCATCCCGTTTTCGAACGGTGTAACTTCGTTGGGCTTCGTCGGAAGTTTCGATTTCTTTGCCACTAAAGCCGGCGACACTTCGCAACAATTCAAAACATTTATCGAAGGAAATGCTTATTTGAAAAAGCGGTTCGGCGATGTTCCCTGGGTCTTTGAGCCCCGGAAGCTGGAAGCCTGGTCGGCCACGACCGACAAGTTTTATGGAACGGGATTTGTCCTGACGGGTAATGTTACTGAATTTCTGGATCCCATTTTTTCGTCCGGTGTGATGTTTGCGACCGTATCCAGTCATTTGGCCGGTAAGCTGGTGGTCCGGAAATTAAGAGGTGAGTCCGTCGATTGGGATAACGATTACACTCATTTTATTCGCCAGGGTGTAGATACTTTTCGAACCTACGTGATGGCCTGGTACGACGGGACGTTGGAAAAGATCTTCTTTTCAAAAAATCCAGACCCCACGATCAAGCGACAAATCTGTTCCGTATTGGCTGGCTATGTCTGGGACCAGAGTAATCCCTTTGTCCGGCAGCATGCGTCCGCCGTGAAACGATTGGCCAAACTGATCGACATGCAGGAACGCGTATCGTCCCTGTAGTTTTATGGTGCCGATTTTCATCAATCTCTACTGTCGTATTCAAAATCGTGCACTGAGCCGGCAGGGGCGCATTGTTTATAAAAAAAAAGAAGGAAGCCTTGACGATTTTCTGGATGCTGCCTTTGAGTTCTTCGCTGTGAACTATCCGAAATTTCACAAAATGGACCATCTTTCAAAGCTTGGCTTCCTGGCCAGTGAATTATTAATGAGAGACATGCCTCCTCTGGTCGAGCGTTATGCCGCGGAACACGTGGCCGTCGTTTTAGCAAACGCCCACGCAAGCCAGGATACCGACCTGCGCTATCTTGAATCCGCTAAAACAAAACCAAGTCCGGCCCTGTTTGTGTACACACTCCCTAACATAGTGGCAGGGGAAATATGTATCCGTCATGGCCTGAAAGGAGAAATCGCATTTTTTGTATCCCCGGATTTTGATGCCCATCAAATGTCGGATTATGTTAACCTGGTCATGGCCTCGGAAAAAACCAAAGCCTGCGTGGCAGGGTGGGTAGAGGTTATGGGCGACCACCACGATGTTTTCTTATATTTGGCTGAGAAACAAAGGGGTTCTAACGGATTGGAACATACTGCCGGACAACTTCAAAAACTATATCAGTCGAATTATGGAACAATTGATGAAAGACCTTAAAAAGCAGATC
>Ga0302324_100013339_pt1 | contig 16665 bp, 14 predicted proteins | sample Palsa_T0_1_FD_201949 | JGI IMG/M metagenome (GOLD analysis project Ga0302324, IMG submission 201949) | Peat permafrost microbial communities from Stordalen Mire near Abisko, Sweden - Palsa_T0_1 | ecosystem: Environmental > Terrestrial > Soil > Palsa > Peat permafrost | place: Sweden: Abisko...
GCAACCCTCCCCCGGTGTAATAGGGATCGGTGATAACGCCCTTGATGCCGGTCAGAATCTCCAGAAATTCAAGCATCGGCCGGCTGTTCATAAAATAGAGAACGTCTCTTACGGCCACGGGAAGTCTTTCCACAACATCGAACGCCAACTTCTTTTCCTGGGGCCTGTCGAATTCATCCCACTTGACTTGCCGCGGCTCGGGAAAATCGCGCAAAGCTGCCTCCGCGGCATGTGCCGGCAAAAAATCATCAAAATAAATATGTGGGAACGGGCGAGCGGTAGCATATTTCTCTGCGTTCGCCCTGGCCAGGCTCAAAAGCTTGCTCGCAAATTCATCGCTTAGAAGCTCTTGGGCTCCATGGCGCGCGATGGATGGTTCAACGGTCGTCTCAGAAGCGTAAGCCATAGGTTGTTGGTCCTTGTGTAAGAAGTTATACAGTATAATCCTGCCGATGCTGCGAAAATCTGAGGGTTAGTAAAAACCTCGTTCTGCGTGGCCATGAACAGATTGTTGCTAGAGATGTAGTTGTGTTGTGTACTACCTATTTCCTGTCGTTGACGTGGTCAATCGTAATTGCCGTGTCTGGCTAAGTGACCGCGGGCGCGCACAGCTTTTCCTCCCTAGTCGTGGCATCACCGTAATCCGTAGTTTTCCAAAATCTCTGATAAATCCTCGCGGACCGTCTTCTCCGAGCAGTGTTCGCTTGCAAAACGGAAGCCGTTCTCCCCCAATCTGCGCGCAGTCTCAGGGTTTTCCCAGAGCGCGGAGATTTTCTCCGCCATGTCTGCCGGATTACGGGGCTTGCAGAGCAGTCCGTTCCAGCCGTCGGTCAAATAATCAGAGATGCCGGCGGAATCTGTGGCCACAATGGGTCGCTTCAGCAGCATTCCGGAAACTAGCGTTACGTGGCCGCAGGGAACCTGAGAGTCCCTCAGGGGTACTACCGTCAGCCTGGAGTTCGCCACCACATTCATTGCGCGAGGATAAGGAATATTGCTCAATACCTGCACATGCGGCGGTAGATCAAGCCCCGCAACATTTTCCGGTCTGACGACCCACACCATCAGGACCCCGCGCAACAGGCGCGCTGCGCCAAGAAGCGTCTCATAATCGCGTGCATTGCCGCCTACCGCGGAGACATACGGCTCGCTCAAAACAGGAGGATCGGGCGATACCTCGGGGATATTCATGCTCCAGAGGCGCACTTCGATTCGCTCCTCATCAATACCGAAATAGTCCCGGTACAGCGTTTTCTCCATCTGTGAGTGGACACGCAGGCCCGTGAGCTGCCGAAAACCAAAGCTGAAGATTTTCCTTTTCCAGCCTTTCGGCAACTCGGCGAAATTAAAAGAGAAAGAAAAGTGATCAACCTTGCTTCCGAATACCCAGGAGAACAGACCACACCAAAAGCCAAGCCGGGGACCAATCGTGACCAGCAGGCGAGCGTTGTTGCGCTTCGCGTAGAGCACCGCCCGCATACCTGCGATCAGCGTATTAAAGTTAGGGCGCCTCAGATAGCGTTGCCAGAAATGCCTGTGAGCGTCGCTGAAATACTTCCAACGCACGTCGGGTGCGGCTGTCTCCTCGATGATCCAATGCCAGCCATCCCCAAAGGGAGTGCATAGGACAACCAGCTTCTCGCTCATTCTGGTACTCCCCTGGTTCCACCGACGGGGCCCATCTTCTGCTAGAGCGCTCCATGAAACGGCGGCCGCACTGTCCTGATCGCTTTTTTCCTCTTCACTTGTACCAGCTCCAGCAACCACGCTTATCTCCTCGCCCTTGAAGTCCTTCAGTTAGCCCCGGAGTTCCGGTGAATGATTTCCGGGCTCATGATGAAATCGTATTTGCTCCGTAAATTAACCCCAGCCTCGAGCTCAATCGGTTGCCCCTCAGCACACCTCAAGCGGAGGTGCTTTGCGACTGTCATAAGATGGATCTGCATCTCCATCCGGGCCAACGACTCTCCGATGCACTTCCGTGGGCCTGCCGAGAACGGGAGCATCGTCATGGGGTGGCGGCCGCATGATTCGAGAGGCCCGAACCGGTCCGGATCAAAACTGTCTGGAGCTTGCCAATAATCAGGAGAACGCTGAATCAGATAAGGGCAAATATACAATTCTGTGCCGGGCGGAACAATAAAATCGCCGAGCCGATCCTCCTTGAGTGCCTTACGCGTCATCAGCCAACCCGGCGGGTACAATCGCAGCGCTTCTTCGATCACTTGACGGGTATAAACGAACCTCGACAAATCGTAAATGCCGGGGAAAGCACCGTCAGGAAGAGTATCAAGTTCACTCCACAATGTTTGCTCGACTTCCGAGTTCGTCGAGAGTAGATACCAGACCCAATTCAATGTGCTGGCAGTTGTTTCATGTCCGGCGACAATCAGGGTCATGATCTCCTTCACCAGTTGACTATCAGTCATAGGTTGGTCGTTTGTCCGGTTACGCGCCTCCATAAGGGTACCGAGCACGTCGTGAGCCATTATGGCCCGATTGCGTCTTTGAACGGCGATGTCAACAACCAGTTTTCCCAGGGGCCTGAATACCTGCGCAAATTTCAGGTTGCGCGCCGGATCTTCAGAGAGAATATTGAAATGTGGAGCAATTTGTTCGTAGTCGTCTCCGAAGATAGAGATGAGAACAACCTTCAACACCATACGGCTGATGTCACTAGTGATATTGACCGTCTTCTTCTCTTCGGCTGCCTGGCTCCATTTCTGGAGCAACGCAAGGTTCGCTCCTGCAATCACGTTTATCAGCGCGTCAACTGCTTGATTGTGAAAAGCCGGTTGGACCATTCGCCGCTGGCTTTTCCAGAACTCGCCTTCACTGACCATTAAGCCATTGCCGAGGAGCAAGCCAATGCGTTTAATGGCCTGACCCTTGGCGTAGTTCTGCCAGTTGATTCGGAGAATATGATCTACATACTGAGGGTCACTCACAACATAAACATTCGTGCCGTACACGGAAGCCCGATAGATGCTTCCAAATCGATCGAACTGACCCTTCATCCAGCTCAAAAGATCGTGAGAGGAGTCACACATCTCCGTTGGGCCATGCGGGATACGTAGTAGCTCCGGACTCATCGGACTTGCACTCCGTGCTTATCTTTGTATGCTTGCGTTCAGCAAACTTCGCAAGGGATTACGAAGTCAATTTAGGCTTCGGTCACCGCATTTACAACTGTGTTTACCGAACCCAACCGGGTCGCGGCGCCGATCATATTTGTTCGTTTCGGCCGGACTGAATCTTCTTTTGCAGCGCGTATATACCGCAGCCAATTGGTGTAAACCCTCCTGGCGCTGAAGTGCCATGTGTTCTCAATGCTTATACTGCTAAGCGCAGCCAAGGCTTCCGGCAGTAATTCGTCCCCCTCTCTGGAAACCAGCCGCTGTTGCAGCGCATTTACTATGTGCGCAGTCGCAGTATCGAAATAACCTTGGGGCATCAGAGGGTATTGGGGAGTATCACCTTTCAAGTACCGTCCAATATCGCGCCGGTATTCCCGGAGCAGGGTATCGGAGTCATATTCCGGGTGGCCTTGGAAAAATACAAAGAGCTTCTTCTGCTGCTTAATGAACGTGTCCACCTCCGCGTCAGCAGTCTGCGTAAGCACGCTGTACCCGCACTCCCTCAAGGTGTCTGCGGGTAAACCGTTCCAACGTGAGTGCGGAAGCCTAAAAATCGAGCTTGTTCGCGCCGTCAAAGGATGGTCCTGTACACCCGCACACTCGAATACCCCGAAGAGTTTCGCGTCCCTCTTGGCCCGGTTGATGCCGTCCATGTGCTGAACCGCAGCGTGGGCTGCCAGGCACGACCAAACCGTGGAATGTGCATTCTCCCCCGCCCATTCCAGCGTCTTGGTAAAACTCTCCCAGTATGGTTCTTCTGTCAGATTGGCCGCGACAGGCTCTCTGCCGGTGACGATCAGCCCGTCGACTTGGTCCTCCCACAGATCTTCGATGTTGGAATAAAGGGCCGCGATGTGTCGGCTGCTCGACTCGTTGCGGGGAACACCTGGCAGCGTGTAAAGCGACAGAAAGATCTGCATGCCGTCAGACGCCGAATCAAGCAAAGAGATGAACTGTCGCTCCGTTGCCTTGAGTGCCTCGTCCGGCATGTTGTTGATCAACCCGATGGTAATGCAGCTGCCGGAGCTTGACCCGCGGGGATATGAGTCGAAAATAACGGGCATCAGGCTCTCCTTTCGGCCGCAACCAGGGTGGCTGCATCGAGTGCCTGGTTCAAATCGTCAAGGATGTCGTCGATGTGCTCGATCCCGATGCTGAGGCGGATCATCTCCGGCACCACGCCCGCACTGCGTTGCTCCTCGGCCGACATCTGGCGATGGGTGGTCGATGCCGGGTGGCAAGCCAGCGACTTGGCGTCACCCAGGTTAACCAGCCGCTTCACCAGCTTGAGCGCGTCGTAGAATCCGGTGGCAGCTTCGAGACCGCCCTTGATCCCCATGGTCAGCAGCGAGCAAGCCCGATTCCCCAAATACTTCTGCGCTAAAGCGTAGTAAGGGCTCTCGGAAAATCCCGTGTAATTGACCCATTCGATCCTGGGGTCTTCGCGCAGGAACTCGGCTACTATTCTCCCGTTCTCCACGTGCCGCTCCACCCGGAGCGCCACGGTCTCGATGCCTTGCAATAACAAGAAAGCACTTAACGGCGATAAGACTGCCCCGGTTGTACGTTGATAAACGCTGCGGCAGCGTCCCAGGTAGGCACCCTTGCCGAAATGCTCGGTGTAGATCAAGCCATGATAAGACGCGTCCGGCTCGTTGAAGGCAGGGAAGCGCACAGCATGCTGTTCCCAGGGGAAGTTGCCACTGTCCACGATGGCTCCTCCCAGAGTCGTGCCGTGCCCGCCCATAAACTTGGTCAGCGAATGGACAACAATGTCAGCACCGAATTCGATCGGCCGCAACAGGATCGGCGTGGCGACCGTGTTATCAACGATGAGCGGCACGCCTTGTTTATGTGCCACCCGGGCGATTCCCTCGATGTCGCAGATATTGCCCGCCGGGTTCCCCACACTCTCGCAGAAGACGGCTCGTGTATTTTCATCAATAAGCTTCTCTATTGCCGCCGGTGAATCCGCCTCGGCAAACCGGACGGTCACTCCCTGGCTGGGCAGCAGATGCGCGAACAGTGTATGCGTGGTCCCGTACAGTTGCGGGGTCGAAATGATATTGCATCCCAACTCGGTTACATTTTGCACCGCGTAGTTCACCGCGGCCTGACCGCTGCTCACGCACAGCGCGTCCAGGCCGCCTTCCAGCGCGGCCACCCGCCGCTCCAGCACGGCCGTGGTAGGGTTGCTGATGCGGGTATACCGATAACCCTCCGCTTCGAGGTTAAATAGCGCCGCAGCATGCTCCGAGCTGTCAAAGGAGTAGGCGACCGTCTGATAAATCGGAACAGCGACAGCCCTGGTCGTTGGATCCGTTTCGTAACCGCTGTGGATGGCAATCGTTTCCCGTTTCATTGCTTCATCAACCCCTGGCCGGTCCCGGCATATTGTTCTTCTCGAGCGAACAGGCGATTCATCTCGGCTACTACCCAGTGGATATCTGTCGCGGTCGTCGTATAGCTGGTAATGCACGCTCGCACCACATGGGTGCCGCCCAGCCGCGCCTCTGACATCCACGCGATCTGCCGCTGGTGCAGAGCCGCAAGAAAGCTGGATGGAACCAGCCCCTCCCGCGTGAAACAAACCAGCGGCAGCGGCGTGGAGTTGACGATGCTCCACCCCGAATCCCGGAGAGCGTCTCGCAGCACATCGCCCATGCGCGTCTGGTGCTCCAGCATCTCCGCATATCCTGTTTGGCCGTGCTCCGCGAGCGTCATAAATAGCTTCAGGCCGATAAACCGCCGCGACCACTGGGCTGAGGTGGTATATGGATCAAAAACCGGCCCGGCTTTCCTGCCCGGCATGTACGACACGTCCGCACGAAAGGCCTCCGACACCGTCTCTGGATGACGGCAGAAAAACATTCCGCACCCCATCGAAACCGAAAGCCACTTATGTGCGTCGCAGGTGATGGAATCGGCGCCTTCAATCCCAGCCAGAAGATGCCGAAGCTTCTCCGAAATAATTGCGCTGCCGCCCCAAGCGCCGTCGACATGAAACCACAGCCCCGTGCTCCGGCAGAATTCTCCCACTTCAGGCAACGGGTCAATGATGCCTGCCGCCGTCGTCCCCGCTGTAGCCACAACCATGAAGGGAATGAACCCATTCTCCCTGTCTTCAGCCACGCGTCGTTTCAGTTCCTCGACGTCCATCCTCAAATCGCGGTCCGTGGCGACGGTTCGGAGTGCTCTACGCCCCAGCCCCGTCATGTGCGCGATCTTGTTGAACCCGTTATGCGCTTCTGGTGTCAAATAAATTGTGGGCGAGCCCTGCAGCCGGCGAAGACCGTGCTCGCCATAATCGGGAAATGCATGCGTTAACGCGACCACCACGGCAGAGAGATTCGCCTCCATCCCCCCGCTGGTGAATGTCGCTACCGTGTCTCGGGGAAGGCCAAACTTTCCCGCTAGCCAACCCAACGTGTGCCGCTCGATTTCGTTTGCTGCCGGGGAGGTGCGCCAATTTGCCAATTGCGGGTTATACATGGCGACCAGCGCGTCCGCAACTACGGAAGCCAGCGTCACGCTCGGATTAAAAAGGCCAAAGTAGCGCGGATGCGTAACCTGAACCTGCCAGCTACGCAACATCTTCTCGACCTCGGGAATCACTTCCTCCAGAGGCATCTTTTGGGCGAAGTCATAACGAGACGCGAGATAGGTTCGAATCTCCTCCGCCGTCACTGTGGGCAGGATCGGGCCATCCGCAATGTCCGACTGCAGCCGCGTAAAATCAGACCGGAGTTCATCGATGAACATGCGTACCTTCTCTAGAAGCCAATGACGCCCGATTGAATGTGCTCATACAGCGCCTGCTCGAGCCTGGTGAACGCTCTTGCCTTCGGGTCGTCGAAATAAACCACGTCATCGCTCGCCGCGGGATTAAATCCCTGAACAACCAGATCAGTCTTCGAATACTTGAACGTGCCTGTCAGGTCCATGTTCTTTCGTATGCGCAGAAACAGAGGACGCGCATACGCCGGCAACCGGCTGACCAGGTGGCCGCGAAGTTCAAACAAATTGAATTCGTGGTTGGTGACCAGCGTTGCCATGCCGGCCCGGCCCTCGGCTCCGGGAATGGCTACACCATACACGCTGGCGTGCTGCACCCCGGGGAACGCGCAGATGGCTTCTGCAACCTCGGTGGTCGCAACGTTCTCCCCCTTCCACCGGAAGGTATCGCCGATGCGGTCAACGAAGTGAAAATAACCCTGCTCGTCCTTGCGCATCAGGTCGCCCGTACGAACCCACATATCTCCTGGTTCAAAAACGTCACGTAAGATCCTGCGCTCCGAAGCCTCCTGGTTGCTGTAGCCCTCGAAGCGGCTCCCGATTCTCGAAGGGTCGTCCACCACCCTGCCGAGCGCCTCGCCGGGCTCGTTCGTAGCGCAACGAATGCAGAACCCCTGCACATCCCGCGCCGGTTCTCCTCTCTCGACATCAAGCACCACCAGAGCAGGGGAAAATCGATGGGCCAGGTAGCCGGGAACATGGCCGATGGCGCCGCGCCTGCCTTCAATGTTGAAGAGAGAAACGGCGCCCTCCGTGGCCGCATAGAACTCAAAAATCTGAGGAATAGAAAATCGTTCCTTAAAACGCTCCCAAACCTCAGGTGCCAGGCCGTTGCCGCAGGCCATCCGGATCTGATGGCTGTTTTCGTTCGCCGTGGGAGGCGCGTGCAGCAGGTAGCGGCAAAGTTCCCCGATGTATTGAAAAAGCGTGCAGTTCCAACGGGTCAAGTCGTGCCAGAAGCTGCTGGCGGAGAACTTCTCCCGGATGACAACCGAACCTCCGGCTGCCAAAATTGCGCCGGGCGCAAGTACTCCACCAACGCTGTGATACATGGGCAGGCAGTTATAGAGCCGGTCGCTCGGTTGCGCGCCCATCATGCCGGCGAACCAATAGCTCCATTGCATCACCCGGGCGTGGCTGATGTTGGCCGCCTTGGGTAATCCGGTGGTGCCGGAGGTATAGATGTAGAGGGCGCGGTCTTCAATGTTGGCCGGCCGGCGCTCCTCCGGGCTCAGTGCCGCACCCGATAACCGTTCGATTGCGCAATCGATGCGCGGGCCCAGATCGCCTTGCCCATGAACCCAAATGCAAGGAGCGGCCGCCGAGAGATGGGGCAGCGCCGCAGTTAGCTGATCGGCCAACTGTGCCGACACAATGAGATGCCGCGGCGACACGACATTGATGCAATGGGCGAGCCCCGGGCCGGTCAAATTGGTGTTCAGCAGGGAAACGACACCACTCACGCTGGTGATCCCAAGCCAAATAGCGAAGTATTCGGGCCGATTTTCCATCAAAAGGCTGACCGTTTCACCCTTGCCGACGCCCTGCTCCAGCGCCCATCGCGCGTACTGATTCGCTCTTTGAAACAGCTCCTGGTAGGTCAGGCACTCGCGCTCGGAGAGCAGGGCCGGCGCGTCATCCAACTGCGCCGCCAGCTCCTCGATGACCGTCGGTAACACGCGATCTCGATTACGCGCGATCGGCGCGGTCAGTTCCAGCGCGCGCAACCAGGCCTTAGCCGGAGTAACGCCGGCAGGTGTAGGCGCCATGGTTTCAACTGGAGTCAAGCCGTGCTCCCTGCGTCAACCGTAACTACTGTCCCCGTAATGTTTTTCGCGCGATCGCTTAGCAGGAATTCCACTGCATTCGCCACATCTTCCACTTCTACCAACCGCCGGAGTGGGCTACGCCGCACGATCTGCTCCCGGCGTTCCTCGGTGAGCGTCTTGGTCATCTCGGTATCAACAAAGCCGGGCGCGACAGCATTTACGTTTACTCCCATGCGTCCCACTTCTCTGGCCAGCGATCGGGTAAAGGCAACGAGTGAGGCCTTCGTGGCGCTGTAAACCGAGAGTCCGCTGTACCCCGTAAATGCGGCGATCGACGCTACATTGACAATCCGGCCCCCGCCATCCGCCATCATGGAGCGCACCACATACTTCGTCATCACCATGGGCGAAACTGTGTTCAACTGCACCACCTGCTGTATCTCCGAGTTCTGCATCAGTGACAGAGCACCTTCCGCGCCTACCCCGGCGTTGTTTACCAGGCCATAAATCGGCCCGTAATCTTTCCGCAAGGTTCTCACCAGGCCCGCAATGCCTTCAATCTCGGCCAGATCGAATGGAACGAAATGTATAGCTCCGCTTTCTTGCATGGCCTCCGTGAGTTCACTACTTTTCTTACGCGCAATCACGATCGCACAGAATCCCGCTTCCGTCAGTGTGCGGGTTATCCCCAAGCCTATTCCGCGGCTGCCGCCGGTGATCACTACATTACGCATGGAGCCGGATGAGCTTACCTGTATCAGCCACCGCCAGGGTGGGAACGAAATTGATGATGGTGGGGACCTTGTGCGCGGGCAGAGCTTCACGGCAAAATCGCAGAATATCGATACGGACATCGCCGCCGGGCGCTCCCTGCGCGCTCTTGAGCACCACATCGGCTACTACCAGCGCGCCGGTGATGGGATTTTTTTTCCGGGTTACCAGCGACATCTCCACCTTGGGGTGGCTGTTGATCACTGCTTCCACTTCTTCGGGATACACCTTCATGCCGCCGACGTTGATCATCCCGTCGCCTCGGCCTACGAAGTGGTAGCGATCCTTTCGTAGTTCGAGCAAGTCGCCCGTATCGACAAACCCATCTCCATCGCGCAGACTCTGTTGTGTGCCGCCCAGGTAGCACCGCGCGGTGCGGCAGGATCGAACCCGCAGCGTACGGTTCTCAATCTTCATTTCCACCTCTGGGGTGGCTTCGAGCGCGTTCGCCGGAAAGCCCGCCAGCCCGTCATTCACGGCGAACGCCACGCCGGCCTCTGTAGTGGCAAACGCATGGCCGATGCTCGCCGTTGGGTACACCGCCCGGAGCTGATTCAAGACTGCCTGGTCTGCGATTTCCCCGGACAAGCGGACGTATTCCGGCGCGATCAGATGGGCCGCGGAGCTCATGAGGGCACGCCGCCAATGCGATGGTGTACCCGAGATATGCGTCACCCTCCGAGACCCCGCGCGCGCAAGAAAATCAGCCGTGGACTCCTTTGCATTCGATAGCACCAGCGATGTCCGGTACAGTACTGCGCGCAGGAATATCTGCAGACCGCCATACCGGCGAATGTCATAGAACGTGCTCCAAACCACATCGCCGGATTGCCGATGGCCGGTATCGATCGCACCGGTGAGACTTGCCAGGGTGTGGACTACCAGCTTCGGACGACCCGTGGTTCCGGACGTGAGCAGAATCCACTCTGTTTCGTGTTGCAGACCTTTATCTCGATTGCCGGCAATTTTCGTCCACCCAGAGGGAGTCACACAGTCTATCGTCTGGAACCTAACTGGCAGGCGATCCGACACGATTAAATCGACCGCAGCGCAATCAACCACAAACCCCAGGTGATCGAGCGACAGATCAGGCGGATAGAGGATAACTCGCCGCGCGACTCCATCGAGCTCTACCAACGTGCTTACTGCCGTGAGCTGGCTGGTGGTCGCGATCAGGACTGACTTGCCCCCGGCTTCATTCCCCTTGCCGCCAAGCACAGTTCCCGTGAGCAAATCGTTCCAGCAAAGATTTGCTTCCTCACCGTACACAACGCCGGCCTCCCCGGCAGCGTTGAGCGCCTTCCTCAGCGACCCCGGGCTATTTCGTCGCATGCTCATAGAAATCAATAAATTCGCCCAGCGTTACCGGAAAGCGTGCATCTTCCGAGGTACTGAATGGGTCGATTCCCAGAGAGCCTTCAAGGCGGGTAACGATGATGGCAAAGCAGAGTGAATCGAGACCTGAATCCAATAACTCCAGCTCGTCGGTTAGTGGCGCAAGGCGCCGGCCTTGTTCGCGGGCTACCTGCCTGACTTGAGCTACAATTTCGGACCGAACATCCATATCTTCCAGGTTTCTACCCTCCAGGACTTAACTATTGGTGCAAATAATCCACATGGTAAAGCTTAGTACTGTTAGCCACGGGCGATAGGTCCCTGTGAAGAGGGAAGCAAGCCTCCAACCATTCCTTCGTATGGTGTTGAACCGCCGTCTTGCCTACGCGATTCGAGAAGGTATGGCCTGCACCGGCGATCACCTTGATGACAACCCGGTGACTGCTTCCGGCCTGTGCAAGTGCGTATTTCAGATAATCGAACTCTTCGCCTCGTGTCTTGACGTTCGGCGCCTTGAATACCAGGATCGGCAGCCCTGTCGATGCAACCGACTTCCAGCATTTGAGCAGGTGGGCATTTGCATTCTGGGGGAGGGCATTTCTACGGAACCTCAGGCGAAGATCGGTTAACCGTCCGAAGACGTTCTCGATCACCCGTCCCGGGGCAGTGCGCGAGATACGACCAGTAAGTTTCTGCCACAGCCACGAACGATCCGGCAGCGGCAGGTGAAAATACGGATCAATCAGTACCAACCCTTTGCACCTTCGGCTTGCGCAGGCTGCGCTATAGATTGCAGATAAGGCCCCTGCGCAGAGCCCCATAATCACCACTCCCGACAAGCTGAATCTCTCTGATAATTCTTTGATCAGCGCCGCGGCTGTGGGCCCATAGCCTCCGGTGTTAATCACCTTGAGCAGCTCTGCCGGAGGATTACCTTCGGAGTCTCCGAATCCTGGCAGGTCCAACCGAAAGACCGGATAACCAAATTCGGCCAAGCTCTCCGCCAAATACACTGCAGAATCCCCGGCGGCAGCTCTCGTCGGAGAGAGCGAATTCAAAATCACCACGCCCATCCGCCCGGAGTCAGCGGCATCCTCTCCACTGCGATGATGAGTGCCGCGAACCACCGCACCCAGGCAATTCAGCGTAAATAACTCGCGCGACTCAATTACCTCTTGCATCGCAACCTTCCTTGCATGCAGGCGGAACGTGCGACGAATCTGCCGGCGAGCACGATATGCGTGCCAAAGCGCCTGTGACCCATTCAAAGTTGCTTAAATACAACCAGCTAAGGTCCTTTACCTCGTCGTAGCCGACGTATGGTTTGACCAAAGGGGCTGCTTCTTTGCCCAGCTTCACTATCTTCACTGGCCGCTTGTACGCCTCCCAGGCACTCCCTTCGTCTGCCAGACTGGCTGGTAAGACGAAGTCATAAGACCCATGCCAAAGAGTGCTCGACCATTCGTAGCCCGCCACCTCGATCGACTCGCCGCGTTCGAGTTGTCGAATGTAATCCGTAGTGGTTCTACGGTTTTCAGTGGATTCGAACAGTTGTTCCAGGCCTGCCCATCGCCGAAGACTGGCGCGCAGCGCTTGGTTTGCATCCGGCGGCGGCGACCAGAGTAATAGGGCGTCGCCCCGCCCCTGGGCAAAGCATCGGCCAGCGAGAATGGCGCCAATTTCCAGCCCATGCAGGACCAGCGGTACGCCCGGCGATCGGCCTGCAAACCAGCTGGCCAGGTTTTCTACGTCTTCACTCCATTGATCAAAGCCCATCCTATAAAAAGCGCCCGTGCTTTCACCCACGCCGCGATAGTCATAGCGAAGAACTTCAATGCGTCTGGCGGCCAGGTAGCGCGCCCAACGCACCCAGGGATGGTATGAAAAATGCCGCTCCGAAGCGAACGGTCCAACCAGTAACACTCGTGCTAACGGATTTGAAACTTCATGGAGCACGGTATAAAGATATGCCCCGGACACTGGGTAGTATCTGGCGTGCTCCATAAGGCTGTTATCCGTATAAACCTGGGTCTGCAACGGGCTATGCTTTCTCTGCGTGATTAGGCAGCGAGCTTTTCCCCACGGCCATAAATGATCGTCTGGATGAGCGTGCGCAGCAGATCCACACCTTCAAACAGGTCCGTTGATGGGTCAATCGGGTCGACCGCCAGCTCCGCGGCAAGCGCCCGAAAAAGTTCTTGCGAGTGCGCTACGTCGCACACCCCGTGGACATCCGTATACACGCGTTCCGCCGACCCCTGGGTTCCGGCGAGGTTCGCCAGGTAGGCCATGAACTGCTGTATGAAAGCCTCGAAAAATGCCATGGTGAGCAGATTCTGCACCCCGGAAAGCCGGCCGAGAAACAGGCGCACGTTGGTCAGATCGTCATGAACTTCGAGTGCATCGGAATCGGTTGGGAAAGCCTGCGCGGCAATGGTGAAATTGCGTAGCATCGCCGGATGGCAATCGCGGATTTCTTCCCTGAGGTTATCGAGCAGGATGGGTCGTGCTTCCTCAGACTTGGCAGACAGGTAGGCGGCGGACATCCAATAGATGAAGTTTCCCTCGAGCACTGCGGTATATCTCGCAATGATGCCGCGTCGTTCGCTTGGGCTCAGTTTGTCAGGGTCGGGCAGGGAGTCGATGAGCTCTCCGACAATGCTGTCGATCTGCGGCTTGAGTGAGGCGCCAACCACGTCGTCGTGCACGGGCGGAATAGCGAGCGAGGTCATAACTGTCTCCTTATTACAAGGTTAAGTGTCAGGCTCCGGATTCGGAGTGTCGTGCGCCCGGTAGCGATTGCGAACATGAAGGAGAGTCTACGGCAAAGGAGAGTCAGCTCACATTCGATTTCACTTGTACGAAGAACCGCGAACAAAAGACCAGAACTCTCGATTGCTGCCGAGGCAGATCAATAGGAGCCGTTAACCCCGGTATTAAATTGGATGAAGAAACCGGGGGATTACTTCAAAGTACCAAGGCAAGACTACGAATAACCACTAACTTAGCTTGTTGTCTCTGGATTCACACCAGCATACATGAAAAGCGCTGAGTAAATCATTTGTTGTAGTACCTATTACCAGAGTGTCGGAGCGATTACCCGGAGCCCTAAATGCTTATTTTAGATGTCTATTCTGGATGCGTATCCTAAATACGTCCGCCAGCGGGGCTTTGTTTCCTCACCCCGCTATATTCGCCAATAACGCTCGCACGAATATTACGCCGAAGCCCGATCGATAGCAGCCTTGTATATCTCAACCACGCGATCGACCTTATCCTCCCAATTGAACGCCGCTTCAACTTTGCGCCGGGCTGCAGCGCCAAGCTTGAAACAAAGCTGGGGATCCTCGATCAACTTCTTCATCCCCTGGGTAAAGCCGTCTACCACGGCCGCTGCGCTCCGGGGCGGAATCAGCATTCCGCAAGTCTCATCGAGGTAATCGCGTGGTCCTCCCCATGCGACGGCGATGACCGGCGTGCCCGTGGCCATCGCCTCCAGTACCACTGCGCCCCCGCACTCATAAATGCTTGGTAGAAGCAGGGCAGTAGCTGACCATAGGTATAAGGCGCAATCCTGCTGAGCCATCCAGCCGTGAAAGCAAACTCGATCGCCCAGGTCGAGGCTGGCGGCCAGCCGCATCCACTCTGTGCGCATGGGCCCGTCACCGATAACGTCAAGGTATGCGCCAGGGACGTTCGCCAACGCCTGAATGGCCCAATCGAGGCGCTTCCAGTCGATCAGGCGACCCATGAAAAGAAACCGGGGCGGATGCTGACCGGCAACCTTATCAGATGGCACCGACCAAAGCTCCAGCTCCACCCCATTCTCAGGGATATCAACCACCTCACCCTGGATGCAGGAAGGCAACGCGAGCCGTGTCCGCTGGTTCGATACCAGCAAGAAACTGGCCTGCTTCTTTCCCGGGATCGCCTGGTTGATCCAGTTCGCGCACCCCCGTCCTAAGGCAACCGACGTTCGTGTGGCCCAGGATTCAACCCGGCGAAACGCTTCAGGATAATCCATTCCTCCGTTCATCGGCCCCATAACTACCGGAACTCCGAGCTTGCAAATCAGCGACGGAGCGCGGGGAGAGACAGGGATAGGTTGGTGGACGACATTCACACGATCCTTGGCGATTATGTCCCGCACCATCTGCCGCTGGATCCATTGGTTCACCAGCACCATCACTGTCCCCAACGTTGCCTGCGAAACTCGCCGTGGCAAATACGTGCTCAGGCGCCAAAGCAGTTTGTGGAACCATCTGTCGGGGATAAAGCGGATTCTCCCCGCGTTGTCCGGGAAGAGCGCTTCGAGTTCCTCCCGAGTCCTTCCGTGCACGATAAGCCAGGCTTCCACTCCTCGTGCCCTGAGACGAGAATAATAGTGCAAAGGGAGCGAAGCTTCGCCGCCGAATCGAAAGGACGCGTTTTCGGCCACGATACAAACTCGAATTGGCTCTTGATCTCTGGTTCCCATGCGGCCTACTGCAAAGCGCCACTAGGGAAGAGACTGTAATATCCGAATCGCTTAAGCCAGGATTTTACCGTCTGTCCCCGGCGATATGTGCCCGGCGTCAACTCTACAAAGGGTAAGACAATACCTGGTTGGTCCAGCGTGTTGTCGGAGTCCAGCCAACTCCGGCGGGACGCCTCGTCCAACCAGTATTTCGCTTCTCCCCCTGCATGAAAGCACTTGACCGTTGCAAAAGGCTCACTACGCAGTAGCTGGGGTCCGGGAACACCCAGTTTGCGGAGTAAACGGACCCGCTGGCTGCGCCGCCAGCAATGCCAGTGTTCCAACGGCAGATATCCACCGCCGACACGCATTGCGATTGCTGCCCAAACGATCGCCTCTATATGCATGCTGCCCCTGGCATTGGGGTGGTCAGCTATACCCAACTGGCCCAAAAGCCACTCTACCCACTCAAGATCGATCTGTGCGCGCCAATGTGCCACCCCGATATCTACATGGTGTGCCAGCGCGATTCCGCTCCGGATCGCAGTGTCGACGATCGCGTGCGGAAGCAGGCAGCTGGGCGGCTGCCACATCAGCAGCAAGCCCTGAGACGGCGTCGCCTCGAAGCTGAATCTATTAGGAAAGTAGAGATCGGGGTCGAGCAGGATCATCTCGTTCTCTTCGCTACTCAGTAAAAGGGGATCGGTAATTTTCCGCCAGCACGGATGTCCAGCGCGGAAGAGCCGAAGGTTAGGGTAGTGGCCAAACATCCTGGATTCGTAATCGTCTAACTCAGCCTTGGCAAAAACCTCACAACGATGGCGGTCACGCAAAGGATAGCTAGCCAACTCTTCGATGAGCCGCTCTTTATCTGAACGTGAGTCCGTGATCAGGTGCAAATGAAGCGGCTCCAAAGCATTCATTAGCAGGCTTTTTATACCGTGTCTCGCGTAGGGCAGTGCCCGTGGCGAGAGGATCATGAAGATCCGCCGTGCTGGTACCGTTTCGGAGACGTTCATAGGATTTGTTAGAAACCTTGCAACTACGAAATTGTGGGTGTGGCCAACATCCTCCCCGATGAGATCCGCCCAAACTACCGGCCGAACCAGTGAATCTGATCAGGCGTAAGTTGAATTCTCGGTGCCTGCCCCTTCATGGTCCTCGTGCGCCACCGGAGCGGCCTCTCTGTTCCAGGACGGGTTCCATTTGAGGTTGATTTTCTCCATCCGAGCCTCGAATGCACTTACGTCATCGCGTGATGCCCGGTTTGCTCGAGAATAGGGAATTTTATTAAGAACCACCGCCATACCCTGGATGTGGAGCCGTTCTAATAAGCGTGCAGTCCGCACCAACTGGGACCGGGTAGTTTTCCCCGCATCCAAAACCAATATGGTCACGTCCG
>Ga0302324_100013343_pt1 | contig 16661 bp, 13 predicted proteins | sample Palsa_T0_1_FD_201949 | JGI IMG/M metagenome (GOLD analysis project Ga0302324, IMG submission 201949) | Peat permafrost microbial communities from Stordalen Mire near Abisko, Sweden - Palsa_T0_1 | ecosystem: Environmental > Terrestrial > Soil > Palsa > Peat permafrost | place: Sweden: Abisko...
GAATGCCGTGCCGCTAAGTGTGATAACCAATTGAAATAGCACAAATTAAGGTCGGCATACAATGAAAAGGCAAGTGAGGGGGCGATACATGAAGCACACAGTGGCCTACGGCGCTGAGCCTGGCGTGACGCGAGCCAAATCGGTGTCCGGGGTGGCCGCCGCCGTGGCCCTGGCACTGGCCGGTGCAGCGCTATGCCCGCGCAATGCGCTGGCGCAATCGGCTGCCATCGCCGAAAGCCAGAGCGATCAACTACAGGAAGTGGTCATCACCGCGCAAAAGCGTGCCGAAGATCTGCAGAAGGTGGCCATCTCCGCAACCGTCCTCAATGGCGATGAATTGGCCCAGAAGGGGGTCAGCACGCTTCAGGACCTCGGTAACGTAACGCCCGGCCTGTCCATACAGCCGCAGACCACCGGCGAGAGTTTCATCAATATTCGCGGTGTCGGCGTGCAAGCCACCTCGCCGACCTCCTCCAACGGCGTGGTGTTCTATGTCGATAGCCAGTACATCCCGGACAACTTCACCAATTTGTTCAGCCTGTTCGATATCGGCAGTGTCCAGGTCCTGCGTGGCCCACAAGGTACGTTGGTGGGCGTCAATGCTACCGGCGGCGCGATTCTGGTCAATACGGCACAACCGGAACTGGGCAGCACCTCGGGCTACTACACTCAGACCATCGGCAACTACAGCGACTTCAAGGAAGAAGCGGCGCTGAATCTGCCGATCTCGGACACGCTCGCAGCGCGGGCCGCTGTGGTCAGCGAGACCGAGGACAGCTTCACGAAAAATCTCGGCAGCGGCGTGACCGGGACGTTCAATCTGCAAAATCCGGGCAACCTCAACACCAAGGCCGTGCGATTACAGCTGCTGTGGGCACCAAGCGCGGATTTCCAGACTACGGTGCGCCTGGAGAAGTTCCAGAGCCTGACCGATGGTCCGGCGGTCAAACCGCTGGCGAATCCGGCGACCGATCCATTCAGCGCCAGCATCCAGAACGAGCCTTACGTCGTCGCCTACAGCCACCCCACGTTCTTCAATATCTACGGCGAGCGCGGCTCGGCGGAAATCAAGTGGGACTTCCTGCCCGGAGTGCAGATCCGTTCCGTGACCAGTTTGCAGGATGGACACGAATCGGATCTGGAAGACCAGGATTTTGGCCGCGATGTGTCCAACGTAACCCTGCAGCGGCGCACCGACGTACAGACCTTCACGCAGGAGTTGAACCTGCTCTCCACCGGCGCCGGTCCCCTGCAATGGATCGTTGGCGTGTATTACCTGGATACCAGTACACCGCTCGAACTGGCGTTCACGTCGCAACCGGCGGGCGTGCCTGCGCCGATAGGCTTTTTCGTCAGTCCCTACGGTGTCGCCAAACACTTATCCAGAGCGGCTTTCGGTCAGGTGAGCTATAACTTCACGCCGAGCTGGTCGGTAACGCTGGGCGGCCGCTATACCGAGGACAGCCTGCCCTATAACGCTCTGAGCTTCCTGGGCCCGAACACCGTCGTGACGGCTGCCGACCCCACCTCGGACAAGCCCACCGGCAAAGCCGCGATCAACTGGAACGTCACGGAAGATTCGCTTCTGTACATGTCGCTGGCCAACGGCTACAAGGCCGGAGGCCAGAACCTGGTCGGCGCAGCCTACGGTGATGAAACCAACGTAGTCGCGGAACTCGGGCTCAAAACCACGGTTCTGGATCGCCACCTGCGCGTCAATGCGGACGTATTCAACTCCAACTATCAACACATCCAGCTGCAGCAGTTTATCGGCGGAGCGCCGGTGACCTCCAACGCCGCCGGAGCGAAGTTCGATGGCGGCGAATTGGAATTAACCGGGCTGCTCGGCGATTTTCGAGTGGATGCCAATGCGGCCTATCTGCACGGCTACTTCACCGGGCCGTTCGTCTACAGCACCAATCCCCTGCCGACTTTGGCTGGCTCGCCTACGCCCTACTCACCGCGGTGGCAGGGTACTGTCGCGGCTCAGTATGATTTTCATATGGGCACCGGCAAGCTGACGCCACGCGTGCAATGGTCCTATGAGGGCTCTGAAACCACCATCCCTGAGTATGCCGCTCAGACGCTTCCGATCTATAACATCCTGCAGGCGCATGGCATCGTCGATGCCAATCTGACCTACAGGGCAGCCGAGCATTGGACAGTTGCCGCGTATGTTCTGAATCTGGGCAACAGAGTCTATGTCGCCAACACGGTCGATATTGGTCTGGGCGCCAACGGTCTGATGTATAACGCCCCCAGACAGTTCGGGGTGCGCGCCAGCTACGCCTTTGGAGCGGCCGGGAAATAGCAGCGTCGCAGATGGTTCGCGGCGTACCGCTGGGTGCGCCGCGTGAACTCGGCCACCTCGGACGCGAACGTAGCAGCTATGACCAGAACCGGACGGCCGTGGGCGGCAGTTATGGCACTCCTCATTACTACGGCCTCGGCCGCGGGCGTACCCGTTCCCATGGCCGAAGGTCCGCTGGTCGATTCTGCGCGTCAGGGAACGTTGGTCTGGAACGTCGACAAGCTCGGTTATGTTGCCGAGGAATATCTGATCTCCGGCCGCGCCGATGTGTTCGATGCCGTCGCCATGGCCGATGCCGTCGATATGACGGCGCGTGACACGCCTAAGGACATGGCCGCACGCGATAGTTATTCGCGAGTGGTTCTCAAGGCTGCCGAGCCCTATATCACCCGGATCATCGTCTATCGTCCCGAAGATCCGGCGCGATTCAGCGGCAACGTGGTCGTCGAGACCGCCCATCCACTGCAGGGCGGGCTGGCCATCGTCTGGTCGCAGATCAGCGGCTACTTCGCACAGCACGGGGATATCTACGTCGGCATCGCTCATCCGGTCACGTTCGCTAGCCTGCGTGCCAGCAATCCAAGCCGCTACGGTCAACTCAGTGCCGTCGATCCGACGCAGCTCTGGGGAATGATTGCGCAAGTCGGAGCGCTGATAAAAGCCGGCGGCAGCGCCAGCCCACTGCGTCGCTTTCAGGTCAAAGCGCTGTTTCTGACCGGCTATTCCTATACTGGCGTTGCCGCCACTACGTTCGCGGATTTTCATCACGAGAGCGTGCGACTGGCCGATGGGCGCCCCATTTTCGATGGCTACCTGTCGATGGCCAATTCCATGTACGTGCGGCCCATCGATGTTCCCGTGATCCGACTCATGACGCAGAGCGATTTCAACAGTTTCGGAGGCCTGAACAATCGGCGGCCTGATAGTGATGCGCCAGGCAGCCGGTTTCGGCTGTGGGAAGTGGCCGGGGCATCGCACCTCAATGCCTCACCGGTCATTGAACCGGCCGCAGAGCCGTGGATACCCGCGGCAGCCATGCTCGAACCTCCCAATTTGCCGCATTTCTCCGCCAGCGAATGCAGCAAGTCGTTCCCGTCAGGATTTGGCCCCAATACCCTGCCGCTGAACTACGTCATGGTCAGTGCGTTCGAGCACCTGTACGCCTGGGTCCGAAGCGGTACACCGCCGCCGCACGCTGCTCTCATAGCAACCAACCAAGACGGCTCGGTCAAAACCGATTCGAACGGCAACGCCATCGGCGGTTTGCGGCTTCCCGACATTGCAGTGCCGGCCGCGAGCTACGGAACCGGCGCCGGTTCGTGTTTCCTGTTCGGCTATCGTCAGCCTTACGGGGCCGCGCTGATGAAATCCCTATACGGCACGCGAGCGCACTATGTGGCCGAACTCAGCGCCGAAGTCCGCTCGCAGGTGCGGCAGGGTTGGCTGCGCGCTCAAGAGGCGGCCAAGATCGAGCAAGCAGTTCCGCGGAGTGAAGCGTTCTGAAACGCAGGCACGGGCCCGCGCTCGGGCCACGGCCGCGCTGGCATCGCACGCTGTGGGCCATGACCGCGGTGCAGTTCATCATCAGTAGCGCCTTCTCGATCATCCCTCCCGTGATTCCGCTGCTCCTGCCGGCCATGGGCGTACATGAGCCGGGGGCCGTGCGCCTGTGGGCCGGGGCTCTGCTGGGTGTGACGCCGCTCTCGGCCGCGCTGATGTCGCCCTGGTGGGGACGCTTGTCCGACCGCATTGATCGTCGCCTGATCATTCTGATTTCCTGTGCCGCGGTCGCGCTGTGTACCGCGTTGATGAGTCTGGTCAGCCATCCCACGCCACTGCTCGCTTTGCGCTTTGGCATGGGACTTTTCGGCGGACACGTGGCCGCCGGCATGGCCCTGATCAGTGCCGTTACGCCCGTGTCGCGCCTTGGGTACGCGTTGGGATGGATGGCGACCGCTCAGCTCGCAGGCTCCCTGCTGGGACCGGTGATCGGCGGCGGCCTGGCGGATACTTTCGGGAATTTGCGCGCGCCGTTCTTCGGGGCCAGCGTCGCGACCGTGCTTGTTGCAGGCGCGATCGCCCTGGTGCCGTCGCAAGCGCGATCTTCGGGCACGCGCCCAGCCGTCGCAAGCGCCGAGGTGCCGGTAGCGCGCCCAAAGCATGGCGAACTGGCACCATTGATCGTCGTCCTGCTGCTCGTGCAATGCGCCATCATGAGTCCACAGCCCATCGTCTCGCTGCGAGTGCTCGAACTCGAAGGGCCGCGTCGCGAGTTGGCCACCTTGGCCGGCTTCGCCTTCTCCGTTGTGGCGCTCGCCGGGCTCATCGGTGCGCCCGTGCTCGGCCGACTCGCCGATCAGATGGGGGCACGGCAGGTGCTGCTGTGGAGCGCGCTGGCAGCGGCACTGTGCACCGTGCCGCAGGCGTTTGCGCCGGACTATGTTTGGTTTGTCGCCGAGCGCTTCCTGGGCGGCCTGTTTCTCGCGGGCATTATCCCCACCGTCAACGCATTGATCGGCAAGAGCGTCGCAGAAGCCGATCGCGGCCGCACCTATGGCATCACAGCGAGCGCGGCATTCCTTGGCGCCTTTCTCGGCCCCGTCGGCGGCGGAGCGCTGGCAGCGCAATTCGGTCTACCCAGCGTGTTTCTCGGCAGCGGCTTTTTACTGCTGGCGGCTGCCGTTTGGATCGCTGCGCGCGTAACCCCGTCTTCGAGCTCGAATCGATAGCTGCGCGAGCTCGGCCACGCTGAACTTCAAGCGGCCCGCTCGCTCTCCCACTCGGCGATGCTTTTGCCCGTACGCACGAGTTCGAGCAGCAACGGCGCCGCCTCCCAATGCATGGCTCCGAAACGCTCGCGGTAGCGATTGAGGCCATCGAGCAGCGTCGACAGTCCGATGGTCTGCGCATAGAACATGGGACCGCCGCGATAGCGTGGAAACCCGTAGCCGGCGCACCAGACCACGTCGATGTCGCTGGCGCGCTGCGCTACGCCCTGCTCCAGAATCCGAAATCCCTCGTTGATCAATGGATACAGGCAGCGCTCCAGGATCTCCTGATCACTGTGGGATTGCGGCGCCACACCGAGTTCCCGGGCGCGCTGCTGCAGTATTGCGATCGCCTCGGGATCCTCATGGCGCGCCCGATCGCCCGGTAGATAGCGGTAGTAGCCCTTGCCATTCTTCTGTCCCAGGCGCCCTGCTTCGACCAACGCGAAATCCGCCTGGTAGTAGCTCGGATCGGGCGGATAACGCTCGGCGTTGGCCTTGTGCACGTTGACTCCGACTTCCACTCCGGCCATATCGAACACCGTCAGGATGCCCATGGCCATGCCCCACTGTTCCAACACCGAGTCCACCCGAAGTGGTGTTGCGCCCTCGAGCACCATGCGCTCGGCCTCGCGCGCGTAACCCTCCATCATGCGATTGCCAATGAATCCGTAGCACACGCGCGCGAGTACCGGGGTCTTGCGCAGCGGCCTGGACAGCTCCATGACGGTCTGAATCGTGGATGCGGAGGTCAGGTCGGTGCGTACCACTTCCAGCAACGGCATGATGTTTGCGGGGGCGAAGAAATGCATGCCGATGACATCCGCCGGACGCGAGGTCGCGCGTGCGATCTGCTCGACGTCGAGCGTCGAGGTGTTGCTCGCCAGCACCGCGCCGGGTTTCGCTATCCTGTCCAGCGCGGCGAAGATTTGCCTCTTGAGCTCCATGTTCTCGAATACCGCCTCGACGATCACATCCGCCTGCGCGAGATCGGTATAGTCGAGCGTGCCGCGAATACGCGACATGCGCCGCGCCTTTTCCGCCTCATCGATGCGGCCGCGTTTGACCATGGAGGCGTAATTGCTCTCGATCAAGCCGAGTCCGCGATCCAACGCCTGCTGACTGGAATCGAGCAGCGTAACTGGCATACCGGCATTGGCAAAACACATGGCGATGCCGCCACCCATGGTGCCTGCGCCGATGATGCCGGCGGCCTTGACTGCGCGCGCCTGCGGGGCCGCCTCGCCCACTGCCAGCCCCAGCACGCGCCGGCTGGCGCGCTCGGCGAAGAACACATGTATCGAGGCTCGGCTTTCGACCGTGTTCTTGGATAGATTGGCGAGTTGCTCCTCGTAAAGCAGGCCCTGAGCCAGCGGCAACCTGACCGATGCCTCGGTGGCTTTGATCGCAGTCAGCGCCGCCTCGCGATTCGGATACAGGCGCCGTGCCAGTGCCGTCAGCCGCTCGATGATGGCCGTTGAGGCAGTGGCCGGATCCACAACGCGCGCGCTGGTGGGTCGCGCAACGGCGCCCTTGATCACAAGCCGCCGCACCGCGGCTATCGCGGCAGTTTGCAACTCCCCCTCAACCACTTCATCGATAAAACCGAGCCGCAGAGCCTCAGCGGCGCTCACGGGCTTGGCAGCGATGATCAACTCCAGCGTCTGCTCCACTCCGATCAGCCGTGGCATGCGCTGAGTCCCGCCGGCGCCCGGAATGATGCCCAACGTGACCTCGGGCAACCCGAACCGCGCGTCAGGGGCAGCAATCCGATAATGGCAGGCGAGCGCGAGCTCAAGTCCGCCGCCGAGCACCGTGCCCTGCATGGCAGCCACGACCGGAACACCGAGCGATTCGAATCTCGCGAACAGTTCCCGGTATTCGGCCTCTTTGGGCGGCCCATTGAACTCCGCAATGTCCGCACCGGAACAGAAAGTGCTGCCCTCGCAGCGAAGCAACACGGCCTGGATGTCCGGGAGCCTAGCCAGCTCATCCAACGCCGCGCTCAGTCCCGCTCGCACCGCGGCCGTTATGGTATTGACCGGCGGATTGGCGATCGTAATGACTGCGATCTGCCCATCGCGTTGCAGACGAACTATCGGGATGTCCACGCTTGCCTCCGCCAGCCATCGTTTGTGACGATATTGTACTGGAGGAACACGTATTCACCGCGCCGTACGATTGCTGCGCCTGGCGCCGGGCAGGCGTGCGCCGGCGCGCGGAGAAAGGCGTACTATTGCGGCCAAGCGCGCGCCGGCTCGCGCACCAGCTTCAAAACCTACAACCAGGGGTAACAGATGGCTACTAAAAAAGCGTCGTCCGGGATTTATCGCGTCACCGAGATCATCGGCACCAGCACTGTTTCCTGGGAAGACGCGGCCAAGACCGCGGTCGAAACCGCATCCAGGACGCTGCGCGATCTGCGCGTGGCTGAAATCGTCAAACTCGATCTTAAAGTCGACAGCGGCAAAATCGTCGCCTACCGCGCACGGGTCTCATTGTCGTTCAAGTACGAGGCGTAACGGCCTTAAGACCGCCGCGTGAGCGCCGGCACACGCGTGACTGCCTGCGGGTACGCCGCTAAGGGCAGATTGCGGCGCTTTGCAGTTCGACGCGCTTTCTGGCCGGTATGCACCAGATGTCGAGCGGTGCGCGACGGCCGCGCAGCTCGTAGCGCGGTAGTTGCAGGAATGCGATTGGCTCGTGATTGAGCCCGGAAATCGAGGTCTGGGCCGAGCGCGCGTCCAACGCCGCGGCCACCGTGCAGGAAAACAGCACCTCTCCGGCACGCGCGCGACCGCACAGACGCGCGGCCACATTCGGCGTATCGCCCACCAAAGTGGGTACCCGCCGGCCCGGCGGGCCGAACGAGGCCAGCGCCACCTCGCCCAGATGCACGCCGATGCCCACACCGGATTCGATGTGCGACTCCTCCCGCCAACGCTCTGACAGGGGTTCAAAACGCGCCAGCATGGCGCGACCGGCGGTCAGAGCCTCGCGCGTGCCATCCAGGCCCGGCGCGGACAGACCAAATCCGGCCATCAGCGAATCCCCGGCCGTATGAAACACCTGGCCGTCGTGCCCTTCCACCACATCCGTCATCACGCTGAAGAACTCATCGAGCAGGTTCGCCAGGTATGCCGGCGCGAGCTGCTCGGCCATGGCCGTGTAGCCGCGCAAATCCGCGAACAGCACCGTGGCGCGCGGCGTTGCCGCCACCGCGACGGGCAGTGCGTTGATCCACTCCAGACGCATGAACCTGCTGTCTCCCTTGGGCGCGAAGCCGCCCACAATGATTTCACAATAGTCCTTGTTGGCACGAACTGCCAGACCCCCCGCCCTCAGGAGCGTTTGAGTGCCGCCTGCCCGAGAATATAGGTCTCGGCAATGGCCCGATCGTCCCCCAAAACCATGAAAAGCAGCAGGCGCTCGGCCAGAGTGCGGGCCTGCGCCATGCGCCAGGCCAACAACGGCGTCGCTTGCGGATCGAGCACGATGAAGTCCGCCTCGGTACCGGCGGCAAAACGGCCCACTTTGTCCGCGAGACCGAGCATCTGCGCGCCTGCCAGCGTAGCCAGATAGAAGGCCCGCAGCGCTCCCAGCGGCTGTCCCAGCAGTTGCGCGACCTTGTAGGCCTCGCCCATGGTGCGCAGCATACTGAAACTGCTGCCGCCCCCGACGTCCGTAGCCAGCGCCACGCGCATGCCGGCCGCGTCACTGGCGGCCAGATCGAACAGCCCGCTGCCCAGGTACAGATTGGAACTGGGACAAAACGCTGCACCGGCGCCACTGGCTGCGAGCCGTGTGCGATCGGCGCCGTCCAGATAAATGCAGTGCGCATAGGTGGCCCGCTCGCGCAGCAATCCGAAGCGATCGTATACGTCGAGGTAGCTGCGATCCTCGGGGAACAACTTGCGCACCGACTCGACTTCGTCGCGGTTCTCAGCCAGGTGGCTGTGAATGAATACATCCGGATAGTCGTGCGCCACGCGGCCCGCGCTCTGCAGCTGGGCGGTCGAGGAGGTCAACGCAAAACGCGGTGTGATGGCGTAGTGCAGTCGCTCGCGGCCGTGCCAGATCGCGATCAGCTCACGCATTTCCCGCTCGCCCTCCTCGGCGCTGTCGCGCAGTGCCTGCGGGCACAGCCGGTCCATGAGCGTCTTGCCGGCAATCATGCGCAGTCCACGCGCTGAGGCGGCTTCAAAGAAAGCATCGATGGAACTGCGGTGCACCGTGCCCAGCACCTGGGCGGTGGTGGTGCCGTTGCGCAGCAGTTCGTCGAGAAAGAAGTCAGCCACCGAGCGGGCGTAATGGGCATCGGCAAAGCGTTGCTCAGCGGGAAAGGCGTAGTGCTCCAGCCAGTCGAGCAGGTTGCGGCCGCCCGCACCGATGATGTCCGTCTGCGGATAGTGAATGTGGGTATCGATAAAGCCCGGCACGATGAGCCGCTGGCCATGGTCGACAATGCTCAGGTCGCTGCCCGCGGGCAGCAATACCGCGGCGGGTCCGACGGCTTCAATGCGCCCGCCGGCGACGATCAGTGCGCCGCTGTCCCAATACTCGTAGGCATCGGCGCGTTCATTCGCACCGGGATCGCAGAGGAAATGCAGTATGCAACCGCGGTGGGCAACTCGAGACAATTGCGTCATGGTTCAGCTGCGCTTCAATAGCCGGAATGGAAACTGCGCCCCAGCGAGGCTGGCCGATTCAGCAGTATGGTCTTGGCATCGCGGCAGATCACCACCAGCACTACTATCGTCGCCACATACGGCAGCATTGACAGGAACTCACTCGGTACGTGTATGCCCAGACCCTGCGCATACAACTGCAGCACCGTCACCGTGCCAAACAAATAGGCACCGCCGAACACGCGCCACGGTTTCCAGGTTCCAAACACCACCAGCGCCAGCGCAATCCAGCCGCGCCCGGCGCTCATGCCTTCGACCCACATAGGGGTCAGCGCCGTGGACAGATATGCGCCGGCAATGCCGCTCATGGCGCCGCCAAAGAGCACCGCGAGGTAGCGGATTCGAGTCACCGGCTCCCCAAGTGCGCGCGCAATCTCAGGCGCCTCGCCCACGGCGCGCAGTCGCAGACCCGCACGCGTGCGCTTGAGCAGCCAAGCGATCAGCGCACACAGCACGATGGACAGATACACCAGCGGGTCGTAGTGAAACAGCAGCTGACCTGCCACCGGCAGATCGGTGAGTAAGGGAATGTGCAGCGGCGGCACGCGTGCAATCGGCAATCCCACGAACGAACGCCCGGCAAAGGCGCTCAACCCTACACCGAACAACGTCAAGGCCAGGCCGGTCGCTACCTGATTGGTTTGCAGGCTCAGCGTCAATACCGCGAACAGCAGCGCGATCAGCGCGCCGCCGGCAGCGGCGGCCAGAAAGCCCAGCAGCAGGCTGCCGGTCGACACACCGACCGCGAAGCCGCTCATGGCGCCGACCAACATCATGCCTTCGACGCCGAGGTTCAACACTCCTGCCCGTTCGGTGACCACCTCACCCAAAGCAGCGTAGACCAGCGGCGTCGCGGCGCCGACGGCGCTGGCAGTGATGGCGACCCAGGTGCCGATGCTCATGTGTTGGCTGCCGGCACGTGTGCAGGCGTGCGCCGCGTGCGCCGCACGCGAAAATGGATCAACAGCTCGGCGGCCAGAAGAAAGAACAGCAACGCGCCCTGAAACAATCCGCTGACCGATGAGGGCAGCTGCAGTTCCACCTGCGCGGATTCACCGCCAAGATACAGCGCCGACATCAGCAACGAGGCCAATACGATGCCCAGCGGATGCAACCGGCCGACGAATGCCACGATGATGGCGGCAAAGCCGTACCCCGGCGAGATGCTGGGCTGAAGCATGCCAATGGGTCCCGCGACTTCGCAAATGCCGGCCACGCCGGCCGCGCCACCGCCGATCAGCATGGCCAGCCAGATATTCCGGCGCTCGCTGATGCCGGCGTAGGCGGCAGCGGCGGGCGCCAGGCCACTGACGCGCATGCGGTAACCGGCGGCGGTGGCGCCGCCGAACCACCATGACAGGCCTGCCAATGCCAGCGCGATCACGAACCCCACATTCACGCGCATGCCATCGAATAGCGGCCCCAGCAGCACGCTATCGGGCAATGGCGGTGATTGCGGGAAATTCAGTCCGGCCGGATCGCGCCACGGACCATGCACCAGGTAGGACAGCAGCAGCTGCGCGATATAGACCAGCATCAGGCTGACGAAAATCTCGCTGGTACGAAAATGCGAACGAAGGAAAGCCGGTATTGCAGCCCAAGCCATGCCGCCGACAACGCCCGCGACCAGCATCGCGGGGATTGCCCAATGCGTTGCGGCGGCACCACTGTACAAGGCGATGCCGCTGCCGCTGATCGCGCCGATCGTGAACTGCCCCTCGGAGCCTATATTCCAGACGTTGGCGCGGTAGCCTGGCGCGAGCCCGAGCGCGCATAACATCAGCGGCGTGGCCTTGAGCAGCAATTCGCCGATGCCGTACATCGAGCTGACCGGTTCGATGAAGAACACTTTGAACGCGGCGATGGGGTCGGTACCCAAAGCGCTGAGGGCCAGGAAGCCCGTGGCCACCGTGGCTACGGCGGCCAGAGGCGAGGAGGCCAGACGCATGGCGATCGAAGGCTTGGCGCGCCGTTCGAGCCGCCACGGCCACCGACAGTGACTAATGACCCACATAATCCGGGCTCGCGGCCAGTGCGGCCGCATCGAATGCGCCGGTCATCCACACGCCCACGGTCTCGAGCGCCAGCTCTGCCGTGGGCACACAGGCTGACAGACGCCCTGCCGCCAGAACCGCCAGGCGGTCGCAGATCGCGAACAATTCATCGAGTTCCTCGGAGATGACCAGCACCGCGGCGCCGGCATCGCGCAGATCGATCAACGCCTGGCGGATCAGCAACGAGGCGCCCACGTCCACACCCCAGGTCGGTTGCGCGATCAGCATGACTTTGGGCGCGAGGCGAATCTCGCGGCCGACGATGAATTTTTGCAGGTTGCCTCCCGACAGACTCTCTGCCGGGGCCAGCTCGCCATCGCACTTGACCGCAAACTGCGCGATGGTCGCGCGCGCAAACGCGCGCGCGGCGCGGTGCTGCACCAGCCCATGACGCACCAGTCCGGCGCCCGCCCCGGTGAGCACGCAATTGTCTGCCAGGTTCATTTCGGGCACCGCGCCACGCCCGAGCCGCTCCTCGGGAACGAAGCGCAATCCGAGTTCGCGCCTCGGCGCCGGAGTCAGCCGACCTGCCTGCTGACCGCACAGCCGCACTGAGCCGCGCAATGGGCACAGTGTTTCCCCGGAAATCGCCGCCTGCAGCTCCTTCTGACCATTGCCTGAAATTCCGGCAATGCCCACGATCTCGCCACTGCGCACGCGCAGATTGATCTGCCGCAGGGTGGTGCCGAACGGGTCCTCGGTGGGCAGCGATAAATTGATCAGCTCCAATTGACTCGGCCCGGGCTCGCGCGCTTGCAGGCGGCACTCTTTGAGTTCAGTGCCCACCATCATGCGCGCCAGGCTGGCATTGCTCTCCTGGCGCGGGATCGCGCTGCCGCTGACCCTGCCATTGCGCAGTATCGTCGCCACATCGCATAGTTCGCGGATCTCATCGAGCTTGTGACTGATATAGAGAATGCTGAGGCCCTCTTCGGCCAGCCGGCGCAAGGTGCGAAACAGTCCCTGCACGGCCTGCGGCGTCAGCACCGAGGTCGGCTCATCCAGAATCAGCAGCCGCGGGGATTGCAGTAGACAGCGCACAATCTCCACGCGCTGTCGCTCACCCACCGACATGCCGTGCAGCAAGCGTCGCGGATCGATCGGCAATCCGTAGCGCTGCGACACCTGGTCGATGCGAGTCGCCAGCTCCACAGCATCCACACGTTCATCCAGGGCCAGAGCGATGTTTTCGGCCACGGTCAGCGTCTCGAACAGGGCAAAGTGCTGGAACACCATGCCGATACCCAGACGGCGCGCCTGTGCCGGGCTGCGGATGTCGACGGGGTTACCCTCCCATTCGATGCTGCCCGCATCGGGCTGGGTCACCCCATAGACGATCTTCATCAGCGTCGTCTTGCCCGCCCCATTCTCGCCCAGCAGTGCGTGAATCTGACCCGCCGTGACTTGTAGATCGATGCCGTCGTTGGCGACCACGCTCGCGTAGCGTTTGCTGATGCCGCGCAGAACCAGGCGCGCCGGCGCGGCATCAGCGCTCATGCGCTCGCACCGTTTCGCAGCAGCACATCGGTGATCAGCCAAACTTGGTGCAAGGCCGGTGAGCTCAGGGCGCGGATGCGGCCGGCACGCCGTTCTGCCACAGCTCCCAGTGCTGCACGATCGCCGTCACCAGCGGCGTGCCCGCAAGCACCAGATTGTCGGCAGAGACTCGCAAGGCGCCGGTCAGCGCCCGCTGTGCGCGTACCGCATCGAACGCGCTCTGATGCGCATAGGGCCGATCGAAATCAGAGCCGCTGCGCAGCACTGCTACCCGCCGCAGATCCACCAGACCGGATTGCGCGCCGCGGGTCAATGCGTTGAGGGTGGCATTGTCTTCCTGCTGGGTGGTGCAATACACGCCCTCACCGTCGGTGAGCAGGCCAGTCCAGCGGCGCGCGTGTTCGCCCAGGCGCTCGCCCGACCACCAGGTATCGCCCGATGCGGTGTCGCACTGGATGACCCGTGGCGGCGCGCTGGCCGGTATGGTCCGGTAATGTTGCCTATACGCGCGCACATCCTCGCTGTCTTCCAGTACCACGCTCTGCGACAGCGACACGGCTCGCTGCAGCAGCGCCTCGTCGAGACGAAACACCTCGGTACGATAGTCCAGCGATGGCTTGAGGCCCGGGCCATCGGTATTGATGCCGAAATAGCCATCCTGCCAGCCGCGCGGGAGCTCGCGCGCATCGAGCTCCTGCGCGATGCCGACGTCGACCACAAAGCGCGCCCACGCGGCCGAACCGATGGTGCCGCGAAGCGGATCGATTCCGGCGATACCCGCCACCACAAAGTAGCTCTGGTGCAGATCGAACAAACCGCTGTAGAGCAGCGCCATCATCGAGGCCGCGGCATTGGCATGGCCCATGCCGGTGGTCATCTGGCAGACTGCAGCGGCATTGCAGCGAACCGCTGGAAAGTCGCTGGATAAGCCCGGCACCGCAATCTCTCGCGCTGCTCCCAGTGCCTTGAGCCATGGGGCAGCCTCGAGCCCGAACATATTGACGATCATCACTTTTACCGCCAGCGGCGCAGCGGTGACCGGCTGCGCGGCAGCGCCGGTCCCCGGCGCAGTCAGCATCGCCAGCACCATGCATCCCAGCAGCCACGCGCGCAGGCAGCATGCCGAGGCTGCAGTGTGCGCGCGAGGCAATTCGTTAGAGTTCATAGCATTTATCCCCAGGGCCCCTGTCCTTGCGATCGTATAACATCGCTTCACATTCCATGGTATGCAGGTTGCATGCCCGCTCCACCTGGTCGCGAAAATAAGAGGCAAGCAACTCATGCCGCATCGATTCCGCTCTGCGCTGGCCAGTGCCGTGCTGTTCGGTTTGATCTCGATGTGCGTGGCCGCAACGGCACCGTTGCGGGTAGCCTTCGTCTATGTCGGACCCATCTCCGACGGCGGCTGGTCGTATCAGCATAATCTAGGACGCCTGGCGCTCGAAAAGGAATTCGGCGCTCGGATCGAAACCACCTACGTCGAAAGCGTGCCGGAGACGGCCGACGCCGAGCGCGTCATTCGCCAACTCGCTGCCAAGGACTACGCGGTCATCTTCGCCACTTCCTTTGGTTACATGGAGCCGACGCTCAGAGTCGCCAAGCTGTTCCCGCGGGTGCGCTTTGAGCATGCCACCGGTTACAAGAGCGCCGCCAACGTGGTCACTTACGATGCGCGTTTCTACGAAGGGGCATATTTGCTTGGCGTTCTGGCCGGCCGGATGACCAAGACCAATACGCTCGGGTTCGTCGGTTCGTTTCCGATTCCGGAGGTGATCCGCAACATCGATGCCTTTACCCTGGGCGCCCGAAGCGTCAATCCGAAAATCCACACCAAGGTGGTTTGGGTCGATACCTGGTACGACCCCGGTAAAGAGCGCCAGGGAGCCGAGGCGCTGATTGCACAGGGTGCCGATATTCTGTGTCAAAACACCGACTCCCCGGCCGCGGTCCAGGTCGCCGAAGAGAAGGGCCTGCACGCCTTTGGTTGGGATTCGGATATGGCGAAATATGGACCGCACGCGCAATTGACCGCCAACACCGAAAACTGGGGTGTGTACTACATCGACGAAATCAACAAGGTGCTCGACGGCAGCTGGTCGGGCAATCGCAAGGTTCACTGGGGCATCAAGGAAGGCGCGGTGGTGCTGACACCGCTGAACCCGGCCGTGCCCGCGGATGTTAGCCGTATGTTCGAAGCCAAGAAGCAGGCCATCGTGGCCGGCAGTCTGGTGCCGTTCGCGGGCCCCATCAAGGATAACAGCGGTGCGATCAAGGTCCAGTCCGGTTCGGAGCTGTCGATGGACGATCTGCTGGCCATGAGCTGGTATGTGGAGGGCGTCGACGGCACCGTGCCTAAGTGACCGTCACGGCGCTCTCGAGCTCAATCTCCTCACAGTTCTCACCGGGGCCGCCGCGATCCAGCACCAGAAAATCCGAAGCTTGTTCGAGCGCAATCAGCCCATGGTGCCAGGTATTGCGACGGTAGCTCACGCCCTGGCTGCCGGAACTCAGATAGGCGTGAATGCGCGGCGCGACCGGTGGCTGCTGGCCTTCGGCGACCACGATCAGAAACGGCCGCCCGTGCAACGGAAAGAAGCTTTGACTGGACAGCGGATGACGTTCCAGCACGCGCACTTCGAACGGCAGCGCTCGCGGCGATGCCCTGAAGATGCTGATCACGGGCCGGCCGCCTGCTTCCAGCACATCGATGTGCGCCAGATCGTCAAAGCGCTGGCTGGTTCCCTGGTTGATGGACAGCGATTCGCGGCCGGCAATCTCAATGACCTCGCCAAACGGCGCGAATGCCTGCGCAGTGAGCGGTAACGCCCTGAGCATCAATCGGGGTACCCGAACAGCCTGACCCGGCTCAGGCCGCCATCGGGGTGCATATTCACACGTACATGCGAAAGCGGCCCCAGATCGCGCAATTGCGCTTGAAAACGCTGCACGTGATCGGCCTGCAGAGGCTGAGGCTCGAGCAGCGCCGGCCAATACAGACATTGGCTGGCCAAGTCCGCTGCCACGCCGTCGGCCAGCAGCGCGCCGTGGATGGATACCTGGTGCGGATAGTTGCCCTTGAAGTGGGCGGTATCGATTTCGATGTGCTCGATGCGACCGCGATGGCCCAGACGCACGATGACCCAGTCATACCCGGGCTCGCGCCGCCGGCGCGTCTCCCACCCGTCAGCCATGCTGGCACCGCGGCCCGGCAGCAGCAGATTATGCATCGAGCCATAGTGCTCGTCGCTGCATGCGAGCGCGCGGCCGCCGTTCAGTGCCGCCGCCAGATCGATGGACTCGGCGCCGGCCGCGACCGTCCAATCTCGATGCACCGTGCCGTACG
>Ga0302324_100013345_pt1 | contig 16660 bp, 11 predicted proteins | sample Palsa_T0_1_FD_201949 | JGI IMG/M metagenome (GOLD analysis project Ga0302324, IMG submission 201949) | Peat permafrost microbial communities from Stordalen Mire near Abisko, Sweden - Palsa_T0_1 | ecosystem: Environmental > Terrestrial > Soil > Palsa > Peat permafrost | place: Sweden: Abisko...
CCGCTTGCCGTACTGATAGTCGGCGTTTTCACTGCGATCGCCGTTGCTCGCAGCCCACGCCACCACCTCCGTCACGGCCCGGCGTTCCCTGGTGAGCAGAAACCGGTGCTCATCTTTGAGGCGCTGCAGGCCGTCTGGCGTTATGTAGTTCTTGCTTGGCGTCGCGGGCTCGTCCCCTTGCGGTTTTCTTGTAAACCCTTTTCGCATATCTCAGTCCTTCCAGCGCGAATCGCTGAGCCGCCGAGCGCTTGCGTCCCGAATCGACCGTGCGTATCATGGCCGTGGACTCGGGCGAGGCATGTTCCGCGACGTCCGAGCGGCCGCATCTGACGAAGCTCGCCCAGATTCTAACCCTCAAGGATCTTTCCCGCTCGCTCGATCCCGCCAAACGGCAAACGGCTTCGAATCTCGTAAGAAGCGATAAACTTCATTAAATCAATAACCTAACGCCACATAGCAAAAATGCAGAACCGAACCCAATCCCAGATTCGGACACCCGCCTCTACCACCCACCGCCCACCACCCCCCCACCCTCTTGTAATAATGTACCCAAACCCCTGTCCTTAGGTATGCACGAACAGGAGGTGCCCTCTGCAACTCGCGATTCGGGAGGAACCCGTTACTCCGATACCAGACGATCTCGAACGGATGTTCCAGGCTCACCACGGCCTGGTGTTCCGCACGGCCTATCGCATCACCGGCAACGCGGCGGACGCCGAAGATGTGCTGCAGACGGTCTTTCTGCGGATGCTCCGGCGGGATCAAGCAGCTCGGGCCCTGGAACGCCAGGAAAGCTACTTCCGGCGCGCGGCCATCAACGTCTCGCTCGACGTGGTCCGCTCCGGCAAGGATGCCCGCAGCGTTCCCATCGACGAGGTCGCACCCGGCGACCTGCCGCACGGCCGTCAGCAGCCGGAAGCCCGCGAGCTGCGCGACCATCTGCGCGGCGCGCTGGCCCGGCTGAATCCACGCGAGGCGGAGATCTTCGCCATGCGGTTCTTTGAAGATCTCCCCAACCAGGAGATCGCGAAAATTTTGGGCATTTCCCAGATTCACGTAGCAGTGATTTTGCACAGGTCGCGTACCCGGCTTCAGAAAGAGCTCGGTTCTTACTTAGGAGAGAGGTCATGAAAAAGGACAGACTGGATCAGATCATAGACGAAATCCGCAACCAGCCAGTGGATGCGGCCGCCCTGGAACAAGCCGCGGCACGGGTCCGCGCGCGCATTCTTCCGCGCGAAGGATCGGGCGCGACGCTCGAACTGTTGCGCACCTGCGCCGATTTCCAGAGCCTCATCCCCGCCTATCTGGCCAAGACGCTCTCGGAATCCCGCACGCTGTTGCTGCAGGATCATACCCACCAATGCGTCGATTGCCGGCATGCTCTTGAAGCCGCTCGCTTCGGGAAAGTGCGAACGCTGCCACGTCCGAAAGTGGTAGTACGCCCGTTTCCCGTGGTCGCGAAATGGGCCATCGCAGCCGCCCTCACACTAGGTGTCGGACTCACAACATATGGAGTGCTGCGGAATCTCATCCCGCCTCCTGGAACGCGCGCCACCGTGCAAACGGTCCACGGCATTCTTTATCAGGTTGCCGACAACCACAGCACGCCGGTCTTTTCGGGTAAAGAGCTCGGTGAAAGACAGGCGGTGAGGACGTCTCCTGGTTCCACCGCTGTGTTGCGCCTTACCGATGGCTCGTTAGTCGAATTGAACGAACGGTCGCAAGTATTTCTCACCCGTGCGGCGCGCGGCGTCACCATCCACCTGGATCGCGGCAACGTAGTCGTGCAAGCAGCCAAACAGCACAATGGCAAGCTGTACGTCGCCACCGCCGATTGTCTGGTCTCGGTGAAGGGCACCGTCTTCGCCGTCACCAAAGGCACCAAAGGATCCCGAGTCTCCGTTGTAGAAGGCACGGTAACTGTCGAAGAAAACAATCGGACCGACACGCTACACCGCGGCGATCAAGTTACCACCGATCCCAGCATCGCCAAAATCGCAGTGGAAGACGACGTGGCCTGGAGCAAGAATGCCGCTCAATATGTCGCCGTCCTGGGTGAACTGTCCACGATCCAGAAGCAACTGGAAGCCATGCCCTCGCCCGGATTGCGCTATAAATCCAATCTCACGAAATTCGTCCCGCACGATGCAGTCATCTACGCTGCTATTCCGAATATCGGCCCCAGCATAACCGAAGCCTATCGTCTCTTTCAGCAGCGCATGGAACAGAGCGAAGTACTGAAGCAATGGTTAACCGAGCACCAACCGGGCCCGAACGAACCCACTATCGACGACATCGTGCAGAAAATCAAGACCTTCACCGATGGCTTGGGCAACGAGATTGTCTTCGCTATGACGGTGGATGAAAACGGCAAAAAGGAGCCGCTGTTCCTGGCCGAAGTTACGCAATCCGGATTGAAAGAAACTTTGCAAGCCCAATTCCAGGCCCTAAGCGCGAACCAGCATGGCATGTCGCTCACCATTCACGAAAGCGCGGCTACCCTGACACCGGCTGCGGCGCCTCCCAATGGCCTGCAAGCGTATATCAAGAACAACATCATCGCGCTCTCGCCCGCCACGCACCCGCTGCAGGAAGTGGCTGGAATCGTGGAAGGCGCAACCGGGTCCGAGAACTTTGAGGACACGCGCCTCTATAGCGACGTCATGCAGTCCTATCAATCCGGCGCCGGATGGTTGCTCGCGATTGATACGGAACAAATGTTCTCGGATTCCGTAGAGGCAAGAGAGCATCAAAGATCAATGCGCGGTTCCACTCATGAAGATCAAACCGGAATCAAAGACCTGCGCTATCTGCTGTTCGAGCGCAAGGAAACCGGCGGCCAGGTGGAGAATCAAGTTTCGCTCACCTTCAACCGCGAACGCAGCGGCGTGGCATCCTGGCTGGCTGCTCCGGCGCCCATCGGATCGCTGAACTTTGTCTCTCCCGACGCCAGCCTGGCGGCCGGCTTTGTAATCAAAAACCCGCGCGGTTTGCTGCAGGATATAATGAATTCCGCTCAGGCTCAAAGTGAGCAGGGCAGCCAGGCGCTCTCTGACCTGAACAGTCAGGGCTACCAGATCATCAACAATCTGGCGAATGCTCTGGGCGGCGATGTTGCGTTCGCCATCGATGGTCCCATCCTGCCGGTACCAAGCTGGGAATTCGCGGTGGAAGTGAACAGTCCGGATCAGTTGCAGTCCGCGATCGAAGCGGCCGTCAGCTACGCCAACCAACAACCCAACACCCCATCCAAGCTGACCTTAACCAAAGGTCAGTCCGGTGCGCTGACCATCTACACTGTGAAGCCGGATATCGGTATGTTCGAAGCCGACTATACCTACGTCAACGGATATCTGGTCGCTGCTGCCAATCAAACCTTACTGCAGCGCGCCATCCAGAATCAGAGCACGGGATACACGCTGACCAGTTCCGTGAATTTCCGGAACCAGATGCCGCACAACTCCAGCACCAATGTTTCAGGTGTGATTTATCACAACCTGGGGTCGGTGCTCGGTACTCTCGCCGATGGATTGAACGCCACCAGCGCAGTCTCGCCCTCGCAACGGGCTGCCATCGCGCAACTGCAAGCCAACAGCACCCCTGGTGTCATCTGCGCCTACGGCGAACCCAGTCGGATTCTGGTTTCATCCACCGGATCGTTCTTCGGACTCAATCTGGATACCTTCGCTATACCCCAAATCCTTGGAAATGCCATGCTGGTACAGAAGAAACTTGGATCCGAAGCCAGGAAATGACACCTGTAATCGAACTCGAAGGATTGGGAGTACGGTTCGGCAAGAGAGAAATTCTTAAAGGCCTGACCTGCTCCCTCTCCGGACGAACCATAGGACTTCTCGGCCCGAACGGCGCCGGGAAGTCCACACTCATTAATACCCTCCTCGGCTTCTATCATCCTTCCGCCGGTACCGCGCGCATTTTCGGTCACGATATCCGAACCCAAACCAAGCAAATCCGCAGCGTGGTGGGCTACATGCCGGAAAACGACGCCTTTATCGCCAACATGACCGCGGTTTCGTTCATCCGCTTCATGGGCGAATTGTCGGGATTGCCGGCGGAAGCCGCTCTGGAGCGCGCACATGAATCCCTGTTCTACGTCGGCCTCGGGGAATCGCGCTACCGGAAAGTCGGGACTTATTCGCTCGGCATGAAACAGCTCGCCAAGCTGGCCCAAGCCATCGTGCACGGGCCCAAGTTGATTATTCTCGACGAGCCTACCAACGGCTTGGATCCACCCGCACGGCAGCGGATGATCCGCATGATTAAAGAAATGCGCCAGGTGCATGACGTCCACATCGTGCTGTGCTCGCATCTGCTGCGCGACGTGGAAGAGATCTGCGAAGAAGTGCTGATCTTGAAGGACGGCCGCATCGTGCATTATTCGAACCTGGAAGAAGAGCGTAGCGCCAATCGCCGCTTTGTGGAGATGGAACCGGTGGGCGATAGCGCGGCATTCACGCAGGCGCTGGAGGCGATGGGCTGCGAGTGCGCCCTGTCTGCCAATCGCCTGAAAGCAGTGCTTTCGAACGGCATGGAAATTCGCGACATCTATCGGCTGGCGGCCGAGCGCAACGTCCAATTGCGGCGGCTCAACTACCGGCGCGACACGCTGGAAGATATTTTCCTCAAAGCCATGGAGACCAATACCAATGGCAGTTTATAAACGCAGCTATCGCCCCTATACGGGGCGGTTGACGCCGGCCTGGTCCCGCTTCTTTGTTCTCACGCGCTATGCCATGCGCGGCATGTTCAAATCCAAGTTTCTGACCGCGGTGTTCGTGCTGAGCTTTTTCAGCCCGCTCATTTGCGCGCTTTTGATTTACCTGAATCACAATCCCGCCATTCTCACCATGCTGCACGCCCGCCACAATGAAGTGGTAAGCGTGGATGGCCAGTTTTTTCTTGGGTTCCTGGGAGTCCAAGGCGGCATCGCGTTCTTTCTAACCGCGTTTATCGGACCCAACACCATCGCGCCCGATCTCGCCAATGGCGCGCTGCCCCTGTATTTCTGCCGTCCCTTCTCCCGCGCCGAATATGTACTTGGAAAATTGTGCTCGCTCTTCTACCTGCTGTCTTTCATCACCTGGATACCGGCCTTAGTGCTGTTTGGAATTGAAGCCAACCTCTCGGGCGCTGGCTGGATGTGGGAACATCGTTCCCTGGCGATCGGTAGCTTGTTGAGCTCCTGGATTTATATTTTGATGATTTCATTCAGCGCCATGGCGCTCTCGGCTTGGGTGAAGTGGCGCATCGCCGCGGGCGCTCTGATGCTGGCCGCCATGTTTTTGCTGTCCGGCTTCGGTGCGGCCATCAACGCCGTGCTGCGCTCTAATATCGGTTTCTACATTAGCCCTGGCGCTCTCATCACGCGCGTCTCTTCGCAGCTTTTTGGATTGGATTCTCCGATCAATGTCTCAGCCGGAAGCGCCTGGGTGGCCTTGCTCGTGATGTGCGGCATCTGCCTGGCGCTTTTGGCCAAGAAAGTTCGCGCATTCGAGGTGGTTCGTTAAAATGCGCGCGAACGATCAAGTGATCTTTGAGAATGTCTCCAAATTCTACGGGGATGTTCTCGGCGTGAATCGCGTGAGTCTGTCCATCCCACCCGGCATCACCAGCTTGGTTGGGCCCAACGGATCCGGAAAAACCACTCTCATGAATCTCATGACCGGCCTGATCCGCCCGTCGCGCGGCGCCATTCGCGTCCTTGGCATCCGTACCGATAATCCGGAAGAGCTTTTCCGCTACGTCGGTTATTGCACGCAGTTCGATTCGTTTCCCAAAGGCTTCACCGGCTACCAATTCGTGTATTCGTACCTACGCCTGTATGGTTGCGCGCACGGCGAAGCCGAAGATCTGACATGGAAAGCCATTGAACGCGTGGGACTGGTAGAGCCTGCTCGCCGCAAAATTGCCGGCTATAGCAAAGGCATGCGGCAGCGCATTAAACTTGCCCAATCCATCTGCCACGGGCCCAGCGTCCTGGTGCTGGATGAGCCGTTGAACGGCCTGGATCCGCTGGTACGCGCCGAAACCATCGCGCTGTTTCGCGTCCTGGCCGAAGACGGCATGCACGTCATCATCTCCAGCCACATCCTGCACGAGGTGGATCAGATTTCCGATCAGGTGATTCTTCTCAGCAACGGCTATGTAGTCGCCGAAGGCCAGATCCGCGGCGTCCGCAGCGAAATGCAGGACCATCCCATGCAGATCCTGGTCCGCTGCAACCATCCCGGCAGGCTGGCTGCAAAAGTCTTCGAACAGGATTCGGTGGTGGAAGCGCAGATTCACAAAGATGGCCTCGGCGTTTTGGTGAAGACCAGGGATCCGGACAAGTTCTATCTGCTGCTGAACCACATCGCGCAGAACGGCGTGACCATCGAATCCGTTGCGCCCGCCGATGACGACGTGAATTCCGTGTACGAATACCTGATCGGTTCCGAGGAGGCCGGCCGATGAACCCGTTATGGATCACGCAGATCCTAGCCGTGCTGCGCCTGGAAATGCGCAAGACGTTTCTCTCCAAGCGCGGATTCTGGATTTATCTGCTCGCCTTCTTGCCCGTAGTACTTTTCACTTCGAAATCCATTGTGGAAATGAAAATGGGCCGTACCGGTGATTTTGGCCAGGACACCAATGTCTTCGCCACCATGTTCCAGCTCTTCTTTCTTCGCCTGGCCGTGTTCTTCGGATGCCTGGGAATTTTCATGAACCTGTTCCGCGGCGAGATCCTGGACCGCAGCCTGCACTACTATTTCCTCGCGCCCATTCGCCGCGAGGTGCTGCTGGCTGGAAAATTCCTGGCCGGCGTCATCGCCACCTGCCTGATCTTTACCACCAGCACGGTGCTCCAGATCGCGGGCCTATATTGGTCGCACGGCTGGCGCGTCTTCTCGGATTATCTGATGAACGGCAACGGCCTCGCGCACATGGCCGGATACCTGGGCGCTACCGTCCTTGCGTGCATCGGCTACGGCAGCATTTTTCTGACCGCTGGCGTACTGTTCCGCAATCCCCTGATTCCCGCCGCCGTGATCCTGGTGTGGGAATCCATCAATAGTTTTCTGCCTTCTCTGCTGCAAAAGTTCAGCGTGATCTACTATCTGAAATCGCTGTGCCCCATCCAGATTGTTCCCGAAGCCGGCACCTTCTTCGCGATGCTCTCCATCAACACGGACCCGTTGCCGGTCTACATCGCCGTCCCCGGCCTGTTGCTCTTTTCAGCCGCTGTCTTAGTGGCCGCCGGCTTCCAGGTCCGCCGCCTGGAAATCAACTACGCCACCGAGTAGCGCACGCACTCGGAATCCGTTACCGAACCGCGACCGCAAGGGAGCGTGCCGAATCCCGATAAGAATAACCAGTCTCAATATCCGCGTACGGCTTGCCGTCAACTTCTACGTAGGGATAAACAAAATAGTTCAACGGATCCCCCTGCTGCCTCGGCGCAAGCACTACGTCCCGCCCCTTCGAAAACTCCACGCGATTCTCATCGTGCGCCCCGAAGAAGTACTCGCGCTTGGCGGGATTCTTCGCCGCTTCCGACGCATCCACCGGCACCCATCCAATTCCCTTCGCATAGAACTCCGCCCAGCAATGATACCCGCCGATCTTTCCCGCGCCCCGATCGGCCGGCAGCGGGAATCCGATAGCGAAACGCGCCGGAATGCCCACGGCGCGCGCATATCCGATGAAGATGGCGTGGAAATCGGTGCAGTTCCCGCGCCTGGCGTCGCAGGCATAGTAGATGTCGCCGCGTCCCCAGCCCTTGCCGGTTTTGTCGTACTTCACCGTCGCTACAACGTGGTTGTATATCGCACGCGCCATTTCCAGATCGGTTTGCGCGTGCGCGGCTTCCACCACTTCGCGCGCCCAGGTTCGGATCTGGCCATCGATGGGCACCAAGCGGTCCGGTTTCAGCCAGCGGCTTAGATCGCCCTCGTTCGTAACGGCAGTTTTGGCTAAAACGATCGGCTGAATTCTCTCCAATCGAACGGCATGAAACGTGAGAGTCACCGGCACGCTGGATTCTTTCGGTTGCGCGATCTCCAAATGCAGCATGGTATTACCTTGATCGCCGGTCAGGATCTGGTGTGGATACGGGGTGTCGATGCTAACATCGGTGATGCGTTGGTAGGGATCGTCATGGGGAACTGGAATCCAGAGCTCGAGCTTCTGGGTTCCGGCGGGAATGTCTTTTACAGTTGCTTTGTATTCGAAAGTGAAGTCCCGCTGATGAGCGGTCTCGCCTGCGATCAGGACAGATGCTGCAAACAGAAGGACACAGCGCATAGGAGCTATTGCAGCCAGCCGTTCGGACTGCCCGCCAGTCTCCAGCTCCACATCAGGAACGAGGTAGATGTAAGATCGATCGCGGGCTCCGTGGTGCTGTATGACTGCACGTTGTCTTTATAAATGGCCGGGATGGAAGGATTGTCGAAAATCTTGAATGCGTTGCCGCCATCGGCGGGACACTTGAGCATTCCATCTACCAGACCGGAGGTGGCGCCGTAGGCCGGGCCTTCCGACGCCGCGCCCCACAAAACCGGGGTGCCGCCGGAAGTCCCATCCAGCGCGCCCGCCAGGTTCGCCACCTGATGCTGGATGCAGTTCGGAAAGGTGGAACCGTTGCCCACAAGGAAGGACGATCCCCAGGCATTCGCGCCGAGGATATTGGCCAGCCAGCGCTGGGAGTAAGTATCGTACTGGGCGGAGTTAGTCAGGTAATGCGCCTGACTCGCCATTACGGAAATCCCTGCGCCGTGCGACGTGGTGTCACCGTTCCAGGAGTTGCCGAAACCCCAAGGGTCGGTTCCAGCCCGGGTAATCGCATCGCCCACTTGTTTCAAGAACTGATTCTTGATTCCCGCCTGAGTGATGGCAAGCCCACTCGGATTTCCCGCCAGGCGTAGCGCGCGATACAGTTCGAAATGCGCCAGTCCGCTGACGTCGTAAAGATTGAGGGTATCGGCGCCGCCAATGTTGTAGACCTTGTTGATGTAATTTTGCGCGTATTGAGCGGCCTGTTTCAGATAGAACATGGCGTTCGTTTGCGGCAATCCAGCAGGTAGAGCGGAGGGCTTGCCGGCGCATTGGAGCGCGAGATACAGTTCCGTTGCGCCCAGCTCCAGGTCGTCCGACCAAACTGTTTCGCCATAACCGTCGAACGGAATGATGGTGAGTAGGCAGCCCGTAGTGCAGGTGCCGCCGTCCACGGAGGGAGCGGGCTCGGCGAAGGTAGTATTGGCTAGCGCGAAAATATCTTCGGCGCTCTGGAGACATTGATTGGCGAGATCTGGTTTCGATGTCCGGTTCAACTGATAGCAGACCGCGAAGTCCGCGGCCAGCCGTCCGGCCAGATTGGGACTGATGGGCGATCCGGCAGGTCCTGCGACGAATACAGGACGATGGCAGATGAACGTTGCGTCCGAGCTGCAGCCATCCCAATTGTCGTCAGCCTGCGGCAAGCGCCAGATGTCGTAGTCGCTCAAATTGCTGAAATTGACCCAATCCTGGCTGTTGCCCACCTGATAGTAAAGTGTGCGGGAGTTGTCATCCCACATCTTCAACAGAAACCGGATGCCGAATTCCGCTTCCGCCGTGAAATCGGGAGACGACGGCGCGCCGGCCGCGTTTCCGGCATAGGAAATGGAACCAGGCGGGGCGGGTGGATTGTGCGGGGCTCCGGGCCCCATCTGATTCGGGAAATCCCGAACTCCGATCTCCTGCAGCGCAACGGTGTAGCTGATGGTCTCCACATACTTCATGTAGTCGCCGGCGTCCCACCATCCGCCGGACGCATCGATGCTCTTGCCTGTGGAAGTAAGTGGGGTTCCGGTTGTAGTAATTGAGTCGTCACTGTCGAGCGGAGGAGTCTGATACACCGTAGCGCTTTGGTCATTGAGATGGCCAGGCGCGGTGCGCAGCGCGTTCGGGATGTAGTTCGGGCCATCGCGCTCGGTCTGGTAAAAGAATATGGAATTCAACAACAGGCCCGGATAGAGTACCGCGGGCGCATTCACCGCGAAAACCGGCGAGGTTGCCTCGGAATGACCAGGAATAGAAATGGTGTAAGTGTCGCCGCCGGGAACGGTGAAATCGAGCGCGTAGACGTTGTAAGTCAGGGTGGCGCTGTTGGTCCAGGCGCCGAGAAGCGCGCCGATGGGCGAAGTAACTAGAGTCTGGCCGGCCGAGTTCATGACTTTGAAATTAGTCGAGGATACTCCCGACTTCGACATAAGATAGGCGCGGAAAGGGCCTTTGCCGGTCTCGTATCCGGCTTGGTTTACACGGACATAGACGGATTCGGCACGGGCCATGGGCGCCGCGGCAAGCATAGCTGCGGCCAAAGTGAAAAGATTGCGGTGTCGCATGCAGGGAGTATACACCCTCGCGCGAGTGGAATCTTTCAAACCGGCAAAGTTCGAAACGCCCTGAGTTTTCCCATGAGTGGATGTTTGGACACTTTCGGTTGCTCAGCCAGGATCACGGAATGGCCCTGTTTGAGCAGACGCTTGATCAGCTTTTGCTCGCTGGAGAACCATCCAGGATGTTGGTGGCCGGCGATCAAAACGGTTTCCGGACCGAGCGCGGCGTGCAAAGTATCGAGCACATCGCGGCCGAAAAAGATTTGAATTTCGATGGGCATTCCGGCCTGGTCAGCGAGGTTGCGAAGGCGGCGCGAAAGGAAACGGGCGTCAACGGGAGAGTGTTCGAGCGGAAGTGGATAAGGAACCACTTGCACGTAAATGAGACTGATGCGTGCATTGAGTTCGGCAGCCATATTCTGGGCCATTTTCAGAGCACGCAAAGTCTCCGATGAGGAAGAGAACAAGACTCCGACTTCGAAGCCGGCCCGCCCGGCCGCTAAAGGAACTGCAGTCACACATCGAGACTAACTGCAAAGGGATAAGGAAGGCATAAAGATGGAATGAGGATTTCGTAAATCGAAGAACGTCAAGCCGTATAGCCTTTGGGGGATTCGAACCCTCCAACAACATCCGCGATCAGGCGCGCGAACTCGATGGGAGTGGCGTCTTCCAAATACGGGCCCATGATCTGGATGCCTACCGGTAATCCCGAGGCGGTGCGGCCGGCGGGCGCTACGGTGGCCGGGCAGCCGGTCAAAGTGGGGGGCATGATCCAGGGAGTGATATCGGAATACGGGCGCTTGCCTTCCGGCGTCTCCAAGGTGCGCCGATCGAAAGGCTCGCTATGATCGTGCGGGAAGGCGGGAACAAATGCCACCGGCATCAGGAAGACGTCGTGATCCTTGAAATATTCTTCCCACACTGCGCGCGCGGCCAGCCGTTTGGCGGTCTCGGCCGCCCAGCGGGAGTGGGGTTCCACCAGGGCCGCGCCGGCGACATTCTTCGGATCGGCGCGATAGGCAGCGCGCAGCGCCTCCTGTGTCTCGGGAGGAAAGCGGGGCGCCATCACGGCATAAAGCAGGAAGAGATACGTATTCAGCTGCTCAGCGAAACCTACACCAGCCGGCCAGCCACGCGCTACTTGGACACCGGACTTCTCGATTCTTCCGACGGCATTTTCCAGCACAGTGCGAACGTCCGAACCTACCGGGCAGAGGGGATCGTCCAAAACGCAGCCCACGCGAAAATCGGCTAGCCGGGTCCGGCGCGGCGCCGCCGGCGACCAGCGGTAACCCTTGGCGTCAGCCCCGGCAGGTCCGCCGATTGCCTCCAATGCCGCTCGCAGATCTTCGGCTGAGCGGGCCATGGGTCCGCACACGGAGAGATCCACGAACTTGGCGGGCGCGGGATCGACGAACGGCGGGACGTGGCCGATGGTGCTGACCAATTCGAGGGTGGGCTTATGGCCGTAGATGCCGCAAAAGTGCGTGGGAATGCGAATGGATCCGCCGATGTCGCTGCCGAGCGTCAGATGGCCGAGGCCGGCCGCCACCGCCGCCGCGCCTCCGCCGGTGGAGCCGCCGGGAGTTCGCGCGAGGTCCCAAGGATTGTTAGACGTTCCATAGATAGGGTTGTAGCTTTGCAAATCACCCAGCATCACCGGGACATTGGTTTTGCCGATGACGATGGCGCCGGCGCGCAAGATGCGATCCACCGCGATGGCGTTCTGCTTCGGCCGGAAATCCTTGTATTGAGGCACGCCGGCGGTGGTGGGAACGTCTTTCATGCCGTAGCTCTCCTTGACTGTGATGGGCACGCCGTGGAAGGCGCCCCACCAGTCCTCTTTCGCAAGAGCCTGATCCGCCTGGCGGGCTCGCGCCAGGGAGGCGGCGCGGAATTCCAGGATCACGGCGTTGAGTTTCCGATTGAATTGATCCAGGCGCCGAAAGGCGAGCTCGGTAAGCTCCACGGAAGAGATTCGCTTGGCGCGGATGGCGGCCGCTGCGGCGAGAGCGGTGGCGAAATCGGGGGAGAACGGGAACGGAGCGGCGGCCGCGGCTGCTGTTGAAATCGCCGCGCCCAGGAATTGCCGGCGAGTGGGTGTCATGGACAGTCATTCTACCCGATCCATAGCAATAGGACGCCGTTCGTACCATACTCTCGATTCCATTAATGCCGATATAGTAAGCGTGTCTAGGGTTACCGCCAGTTTGCACGGCGCCTTCCTGCTGGCCGCGGTTGCATTTTCCCCCGCGGAATCCCTAAAAGCACTGCCTGTACTAAGGGAAGTATCTGAGATAAGGAAACTTACCGTAGCCGAGGCCCGTCAGGGATTTCCTGTCCAACTGCGCGGCGTAGTAACTTATTTCGACACCATTGGTCCGGACTTCTTCTTGCAGGACGCAAGCGGCGGCATCTGGATCCACTGGACGACAGGTCTGCCAAATCCGAAAAAAGGCCAATTAATCGAACTGGAAGGAATCACGGCCCAGCCCGACTTCGCGCCCGACATATCCCAGCCGCGCTGGCGGGTGATCGGAGAAGGCGCCATGCCAGCCGCGGTCCATCCCTCCTACGAACAATTGGCATCGGCGGAGGAGGACAGCACGTGGGTGGAAATCGACGCCATTGTCCGCGCCGTTTCGCTGGATACGGTTACTGGATATCTCCGCTTGAAACTGGCGGTGGATGGAGGCAGAGCCTTAGCGTTGCTGCCTTGGCCGCAGGCTCGCATTCCGACCGAGCTGGTGGAGGCACGGATCCGATTCAGCGGCGTTGCAGCTTCGGTTTTCAATCGCAAAAACCAGATTTTGAGTCCGCTGCTGCACATCGCAAAGCTTTCCGACATCACCGTACTGGAGCAGGCGCCGAACGAGCCGTTTGAAGCTCCGATCCAGGCAATCGAGGGCCTGCAGCGATTCAGCTACAAAGGCGCGTCCACTCGCCGTGTGCATGTGCGCGGTACGGTGACCGCGGTGATGGGAGAAACGGGTTTCTTCGTCCAGGATCGCAGTGGAAGCATCTACGTGGGGGGTGGAGACACAGCTACGCTGAATCCGGGAGACGTGGTGGATATAGCCGGTTTCCCGGGCGTAGTGGACAATCGGCCGGCGCTGGAAGAACCTAGCCTGCGGAAGTTAGGCAGCGTACCGCCGCATACGCCGCCGCTCATCACGCATGCCGACGCACTGAGTGGGACCTATGATTCCGCGCTGGTGAGCATGGAGGGCCAGGTGGAAGGAGTGGCGCAATTGCCGGGCGAGACCGATCTGGTACTACGGGACGCGCAAGGCATGTTCACGGCGATCTCAAGGAGCAAGGCGCAAAGCTTGGATCTTAAAACACTGCGGCATGGCAGCCGCATACGGCTTACTGGAATCTGTCTGGTGGAATCGGACGCTCTGGGAACTCCGGTTTCCTTCAGCCTACGCTTCCGTTCCGGTCAGGATATTGCGATTCTGGAAACGCCGCCCTGGCTTACGCCGGAGCGCGCGGCGGGGATTGTTTCGGTTCTGGCGTTCGCCATTCTAGGCGCACTGGCATGGGTGGGGATCCTGCGGCGGCGGGTACAAAGCCAGACCGAGATTATACGGACCACTTTAGAATCCACCGCGGACGGAATCCTGGTGGTGGATTCGCATGGCCACACCGTGCTTTGGAATCAGAAGTTCGCAGAAATGTGGCGTATTCCAGAAGAAGCATTACGCGCCCGAAGTTCCGAAAAGCGGCTGGAGCACATTGTGGATCAGCTCAAGAACCCGCAGGAGTTCAGCGCGAAGCGGGATCTGCTGGTGGAGACTCCGGGGGCTCAAAGCGACGATGTGATCGAGTTCAAGGATGGCCGTGTTTTTGAACGGCACTCGGAACCGCGGCGCGTGGGCGGCCGGACGGAAGGGCGGGTTTGGGGAGTTCGTGATGTGACGGATCGCATGCGGGCGGAAAATGCACTGCGGGTGCGGTCGGAGCAGCAGGCGGCGGTAGCGGTTCTGGGTCAATCGGCTCTCACCGAGACCAGGCTGGATTCGGTGCTGGAGACGGCCAGTGTTCTGGTCATGCGAACGCTGGGCGTGGACCGCTGCGACATCCTGGAATTGAGCGAGGACGGGGCGTGGTTCCTGACGCGGGCCAGCGCCGGCGGAGCGAGTCAACTAGGGCTCCGCAGACCGGCGGAAGGATCGCAGGAAGCTTACACGTTGCAAACTGATGCTCCGGTGGTGGTGGAAGACTTCGGCGCTGAAGAGCGCTTCCACGGTTGGAGTCTCCCGGAATTGGGTTTCATCAGCTCGGCCAGCGTTACCATTGCCGGCGACCGGCAGGCCTGGGGAGTGATGAGCGCCGGCTCTCTGGCGCAGCGCAGATTCACCAGTGAGGATATGAACTTCCTGCAGGCCATGGCCAATGTGCTGGCGTCGGCCGCGGCGCGCCAGAAAGTGGAAGGCAAACTGAGCCTGGCCAAAGATGCCGCCGAAGCTGCCAATCGCGCCAAGAGCGAATTTCTGGCAAACATGAGCCATGAGGTACGCACGCCGATGAACGGCATCCTGGGTATGACGGAGCTGATTCTGGACACCGATCTTTCGCCCGAGCAACGCGAGAACATTCACATCGTGCGCACGTCGGCGGAAGCTTTGCTGACCGTCATCAACGATGTGCTGGATTTCTCAAAAATCGAAGCCGGCCGGCTGGAGTTGGATGAGACAGCGTTCAACCTGCGCGACTTCATCGATGAGGTAATGCGGTCGTTCGCGCTGCCGGCGCACCAGAAAGATCTGGAACTGGCCTGCGACGTGAAAGCCGGCGTACCCACAGTTTGCGAGGGTGACCCGACGCGGCTGCGGCAGGTGCTGAATAACCTGGTGGGAAACGCCCTCAAGTTCACCGACCAGGGCGAGGTGGTGCTGGAGGTGGATGCGCCGCTTCCGCCGGCGGGCGGCAAGGTGCTTCTGCATTTCGTGGTACGGGACACAGGCATCGGCATCCAGCAGGAAAAACAAAAGCTGATTTTCGATCCGTTCTGCCAGGCGGATTCCTCCACCACCAGAAAGTATGGGGGCACCGGACTGGGACTGACGGTGTCCGGGCGCCTGGTCCACATGATGGGGGGCGAAATATCGGTGCGAAGCGAGCCTGGCAGGGGCAGCGACTTCCACTTTACGGCGCTGGTGGGTCTGGCATCGGCCGCCGCGGTTCCAGAGAACGCCGAGGCCGTGCAACTGGCCGGGAAACGGGCCTTGGTGGTGGACGACAACGCGACGAACCGGCGCATTTTGGATGACATCCTGCGCGGTTGGGGATTGGAAGTGGTTACCGTGGACGGAGCGCGCGGGGCGCTGCTGGCGCTGGATGAATATCGAAGACTGGGTTGCCCCTTCGACTTGATGATTACCGACGGGCAGATGCCGGAAACGGACGGCTTCCAGTTGGCGGCAAAAGTGAAACTGAACCCGAACTTCGGATCGCTGGTAGTGATCATGCTGACTTCGAGCGGGCAACGCGGCGATGTTCAGCGCTGCCGGGAAATGGATATCTCGGCGTACCTGACCAAGCCCGTTCGGCAGTCCGAGCTACGGGAGGCCACCTGTGCGGCATTCGGACGCCGGATGGCCGGATTGCCGGGTCCGGCAGTGGTGACTCAGCATGTCCTCAGGGAAGCCCGGGCCGCGGCCAGCCGCCGAATTCTTTTGGCCGAGGATAACCATGTCAACCAGATCCTGGCGGTCAGGCTGCTGGAGCGGCGCGGCCATCGCGTGGTGGTGGCGCAGAACGGCCGGGAAGCGGTGGAGATTATGGAGAAGGACCAGTTTGATCTGGTCCTGATGGACGTCCAGATGCCGGAGATGGACGGATTCGAGGCGACGGCCGCGATCCGCCAGAAGGAAGGAGAAAAGGGGCGCCGCACCCGGATTCTCGCCATGACCGCGCGCGCCATGAAGGGCGACGAGGAAAAATGTCTGGCGGCGGGAATGGACGGCTACATCGCCAAGCCGATCCATGCCGAAGAGCTGTACCGGTTGCTGGAGCAGACTACCGACTCGGTGCCTGTCACAGGCTTGCTGTAGGTCCGAATTCATCCCCACAATCTTCAACCATAGTTACTAGCCAATGTGGGGCGGGCAAACCTGCCCGCAGCAGCCGCCTTTTCAGGCGGCTTTTTTTGGTGGGCGCCGCGCCCGGCGGAAAGCCGGAGGCTTGCCCCACTCTTCTGCATGACGCATTAAATAATTTATTGGCAGTCCGAATTTTGCGGTGTGTGTAGGAACGGTGACCGCGTCAAT
>Ga0302324_100013347_pt1 | contig 16658 bp, 19 predicted proteins | sample Palsa_T0_1_FD_201949 | JGI IMG/M metagenome (GOLD analysis project Ga0302324, IMG submission 201949) | Peat permafrost microbial communities from Stordalen Mire near Abisko, Sweden - Palsa_T0_1 | ecosystem: Environmental > Terrestrial > Soil > Palsa > Peat permafrost | place: Sweden: Abisko...
GTCGCTTCATTCCGAACCGCGATCGCGAGGGATTGAGCATGAGCCTGCGGCCCACCAAAAGTGATGACGACACTTGAAAACCAAATCACCGGTCGCTTACGCTCGCGGCTCGGAATGAGGTTGCCCCTTGCCGAGCCGCGACCGTGAGGGAGTCGGTGCCGTTGTTTTTCAATCACCGACCAACGTCTTCAAGGGAGTGCCAGCAGCACTGTTATGGTTTGGATTTTTTCTTACGCTCCCTTGCGGTCGCGGTTCTGTTTGGCTACGAAGGCGAGTCCAGCGAGGCCAATCATCGCAATTGCGCCGAACCTGGGTTCGGGAACTGCCGCGCCGGCGCCAAACACCGAACCTGAGACCAGCGTGCCGCACCCATTGCAAACGATCGTTGAATCGCTATCCGCGCCCAGATCTCCTTGCAGGAGATTCACCGTTCCTCCCGCGCTCGTGATCCCGGGCGAGTCGAAAAAGAGGTCGATGTATTGACTGCTTGATCCGTCCCACAGATCAATGTGGTTGGCATCCATGGGAAAAGTTCGGAAACTGTCGCCAGGAGTGTACTCATTATCGGCGCCATTGACTCCGTTATTCGTTCCCTCAACGGTGATGTCCCAACTAATCAGGTTGGCTCCGGTGTCATCGGTGGTAAAAACGCTACCAGTGGCGATGTCGTTGTCCAGCTCATTTGAATAACCGCAATGAAGACAAAAAGTGGTGGTATTAAACGTCCAAGTGATGTCTGCGGAGGCGCACGAGGCGAATGCAATAGCCAGCCCGGCGATGGTTAATAGCTTTGTGATGCTTTTCATGTTGCTAGAACCAGCTTTTCAGGTTGGCTGAATCACGTCAACGGTTCACTCGTAGATTTGGTACCACCCAAGTACTACTGCAAATACTTTTGCCACCATTCCAGCTCGTAATAATAACGATGCACCATGTCCCACGGCGGCCAGCCGACATGAAAGTTTCCCGGATAGCGAATGAACTTGGCGGGCACGCGCAGTTTTTTTAGCGCGGTATACATTTGTTCAGCCTCCTCAATGGGGACGCGCCGGTCGGCTTCGCCGTGAATGAACAGCGTGGGAGTCTTTATGTTCGCGGCATGTGTGATGGGAGAAAGCGCGCGCATGCGCTCGCTGGATTCCTGATCCCAGGGCGTACCGTAAAATTCGCTCTCCTTGGTGCGCGGGATATCCGCCGTGCCGTAATCGCTCAACCAATTGGAAATTCCCGCTCCGGTTACGGCGGCCGAGAAGCGATTGGTCTGAGTGATGATCCAGTTGGTCAGAAATCCGCCGTAAGAATACCCGCTCACTCCGAGCCGCTTGCGATCGATTGGATAATGACTCAGTGCGTAATCCACGCCCGCCATCACATCCTGATAATCCAGCTTGCCCCAGCCTCCCCAGGTGGCCCACAGAAACTTTTCTCCATAGCCGGTGGACCCGCGCGGATTAATATAGATCACCGCAAAACCATTGGCCGCCAGCCATTGGAACTCGAAGCTGAAGGCGCTTGAGAAGGAGCCGTGTGGGCCGCCGTGAATGCTGAGGATCAATGGATACGGTGTCTGGGCCGCGCGTGGCAACACCATCCAACCTTCCACCTCGGCGCCGTCCGCGCTCGGAAACCGGATGCGCGTGGCCGGACTCAGCTCCAAGTCTTTCAGCGACGAAGCATTTAGCGCGCTGAGTTTGGTTTCGTCACTGCCATCCACGCGCGCCGCAAAAGCTTCGGCGGGATGCTGAGCGTCGGCCGCAGTGTAGGCCATACGGCCGGCTGCCTCCGAAAAGCTGAAACCGCCCAGTAGGCGCTCGCCCTTTGTGATTTGTTCCACGCCACCGCCCGCTGCTGCCTTGCGGAACAAATGTATGTCGCCTCCGATGTCCGCGCTGAAGTAAACGAATTGTCCCTGGCAAACAGGCGACTCGGGAATCAGGTCCCAGTCCGCTGTCAGGTTCGTCAGCGGGCCGCCGGCCGCCGGCATGCGGTAAAGATCCACTGCCGCGCCGTGGTTCTGCCGGGCCTGGATTATCTGATTCAATCCTTGCTGGCGGCGGAAGACTAAGGACTGCCCATCAGGCATCCAAACCGGCGAATCGTGCTCATAACCGTCGTCGGTCAAGCGCTGGATTTTGCCTTCGAGATCTATCACCCACAGGTCGGCGCGTTCGTAGGAATATTCGTCACGCTGGTGCGAATCCGCTATCAGCGCAAGCGCACGCGAGTCCGGCCTCCAGGCCGCCGATCGCACGTCCACGGCCAGATCGGTCAATTGCCTGGGCGTCCCGCCTGCGCGCGCCACCATGTAGAGTTCAAGCGGCGGTGTAGCGGCCGGGTCGCGAGGATCGGGAAGATAGCCGCGCCCGTCCAACCGGATATTCATCCAGTCATACACGCGGCCTTTGAAGCGCTGCTCCAGTTCCTTTTCAAATGGCGATGGCTCGCTCGGCTTGAGCTTCGGCGGCGTTTTTTTGCGGAACGCGATCCAGCGGTTGTCCGGGCTGAAAATGGGCGCGCCGCCCACGCCGGGGATTCGAAATGCTTCGCCGCCGGCTTGGTCCATGCGCAGAAACCACGTGTCGCCCTCGCCTTTGCGTGCGGATTGAAATGCCAACAGTTTCCCGTCGGGGCTCCAGCGCGGCGCGGTGGCGTTGAACTCGGGGTTGGTGAGGCGAACGGCCGGCGTGGAACCGTCCGATGGGCTCATCCAAAGCTCGGTGTGGCGTTGGTTCTCGGCTTCACTGATGGAATTGCGCACCCAGACCACCGAGTGGCCGTCCGGGGAAATTGCTGTCGCCGAAACAGACTCGATGCGGTAGTAGTCTTCCAGTTGCAGGGATCGCGCCGGTGCCAGTGAGGCTAACAGGAGAACAAAGGCGGCCATTCGGTACATGGCGGAAATTATAGCGGACCGGGGGCTTGGGATTGGGCGAGCTGGAGAATTACTGCAGCCACCAGTTCAACGAATCCGACGCGGCGGTGAAAAACTGGTCCTTCGATTTCGGGTTGCTCTTGGTCCAGTTGCCTTCCGGTTTGTATTGCGGATCGTGATACACCCAGATTTGCCCACGCTCGTTTTGCGTCAGGATGGGCGATGCCGAGATGCAATCATAATCTTCGTTGTCCACGGTAAACTTCAGCTTATTATGATCCACGTCGCCTATCTGAACAAAGGGGAGCGAGGCCACAGGTTGCGTCGAGAAGAAATAGCCGCCGCGCGTAGGAATGTAGAACATCGCATAGGGACCATAAACCATCGCGGTCGCCCCATTGGCCAGGACAGGCGCGCCTTTGATGGAAACTCTAAGTCCGGCGAATCGGATCTGCGGCACGGTTGGGGCGCCGGGCTGGGATCCGGCGTCGCCCCGCGGATCCGGCTGCACCTGAACCAAGTCGGTACGATGCTCGAACAGGCCGGGATTGGTGGGTATGTCGATGGTGAATCTGCCGCCTGCGCCGAGCGGAGGCGATTCGATCGGCATCGAGAGTGTCGGCGTCGGTTTTCCGCCGTCGGCATTGGGGAACTTGGCTGCGAACTCCTGGCCGGCCGGTTTCGCGATGATTTGAAAATGATCGCCGTCGGGCATCCGGTCCACCACCAGCTCATAGGCCCATACCGCCAGACCACTTTCGTCCTTGAACATGCGATACATGCTGTTCCCCGACGCTGGTTTCATTTCAACCTGGAGCGTATCGGGAGCATCTGTTCCAGTATTCGCCGTGACTTTTATCCGGATTCCGTTGCTTAAGGAAATTGAGGACGAAGGCTGCGCCAGGCAAGTGGCGAGCGGCAAGACGAGCAGAGCCGTGAAGGTTCGCACGGAGGTTAGACGCCTGCCGGGAGTGAAACGTTCAAGCGTCGCGCAGCCCATTCATAATGCAGGGCGACCCTGCGGCCGGTTCGTTGACTTTCCGTATAATGACTGGGAGGTGGGAGATCACTTATGAAGAATATTCTGTTCGGATTTGGCGCCACGCTGGTTGCCACCGCGGTTAGCTTAACGGCGGATGCGCCGGCGCCCAGTTTCGGCAAAGCTGTGGACCTGGCGGTCCAGATCGCGGAATCCGAAGTAGTGCCGCTGGCCGAAGCCATGCCTGCCGGCAAGTATGACTTCGCTCCAACCCAGGGCGAGTTCAAAGGCGTACGCACTTTCTCACAGCAAATGATGCATATCGCGGCGGTAAATTACCAGATCGCGTCCGCCGCCCTGGGCGAGAAGAACCCCAGCGAGATTGGACCAGGGGAAAATGGTCCGGCATCCATCCAAGGCAAGGACGCCGTGGTGGCGTACCTGAAGGATTCCTACACCTATGCCCACAAAGCCGCTACGTCGCTGACCGCGGCCAATGCCATGGACATGCTTCCCTCGCCCTTCGGCGGGAAGATCGCACGGATTTCGCTCGCGTCCATCGTGGGATGGCATAGCTTCGATCATTACGGCCAGGCCGTGATCTACGCGCGGATGAACGGGGTCATCCCGCCTGCCAGCCAACCCCGGAAGTGACCGCTCGACCGGCCAGACCGGCGGATGCGGACTCGATCGCACGCATCTACAACGAAGGGATTGAGGATCGTGCGGCTACGTTCGAGACTCGCCTCCGATCGGGCGACGATGTGCGGGCTTGGTTTGACGGCGTGCATCCCATCGTAGTAGTGGAGGATTCGGATCGTGTGGTTGCTTTCGCAGCTACGTCGAGCTACCGGCCGCGCGCTTGTTATGCAGGTATCGCAGAGGCCTCGGTATATGTTTCGCGCGAGCATCGCCGCCGCAGCGCTGGGCGTATGGCACTCCAAGCGCTGATCGTTGCGGCCCAGGAAGCGGGCTTCTGGAAACTGCTATCGCGTATCTTTCCTGAAAACATTGCCAGCCGGGGCTTGGTCCGCCAACTCGGCTTTCGTGAGGTGGGCGTGTATGAAAAACACGGCCAGTTGGACGGCGAGTGGCGCGATGTGGTGATTGTGGAACGGCTGATCGGGTAAAAACCGTCCTCGCGCAATGAGACATCCCGGCACCGATCCAGCTGGTCTTCGGCCAACTCCACTAACCGGCTGGAAGGTTGGATTTTCTCCGCAGGGCGGCAAGCCGATCTCTCGCGGCGTTGTGCTGAACGTCTGTCAGCAATCGCTGGCCGCGCAAGCGGGCTAGGGCGCTTATCGTTTCGAGCGCCGATCCCCACCAGATTATGGGCGGATATTCCCGCAGCAATCGCCGGCCATTCCCGGGACGCTGCGCCGGAACGCAGAGGGGTGCCAATGCACTAGCGTCCCAAAAGCCCGGCATCTCGGCCATCCCGGTCTTGGGAGACAGCCGCGCCGGCGATCCCAAATATGTCACGCGTAACCGGATTGCGGGCTCCGATTGCCCAAAATTTCTTCTCGTTCAACTCCGCGGAGGGTAGCCTTAGGCCACCCGTGGCCGTCAAGGCAATTTCATCAGGGGGATCTTCGCTAGAGAGCAGGAGCGCTTTCAGTTCAGCGATGTTAACCGCAGCCATTATCAACATTATGGTCATGTTCCCGTCCTGACTGTTCTCCCTGTCTCGGGAAAGCAGAAACGAGAAACCAGAAACGAGAAACGGAGCAACGAGAACCACGTTTTTCTGGGATAATTGAGGCGTGAGCGGGCGTAGCGCACTTACGGATTTGATTCGTCGCGGACAGCGGCGGCAAGTCCGTCATTTGCTTGTTCAGGAAGCATCGTTTTCCGCCGCGCTCGCACTGGGCGGCGCGATTCTGCTGTTGCTTACGGGCACGCAGATTCTGAACTGGTATTGGCCCGTGCTGCTTTTTGCCGGGAGCCTCGCGGTGGGCGCCTATCGCGCGCGCGCCAAACTGCTCTCCAGCTATCAGGTGGCGCAGCGCATGGATGACCGGCTCAATTTGCATGACGCGCTTTCCACGGCGTACTACTTCGGCCGGCATCCGGATCGAACGAAATCTTCTCCGGAGTTGATCGAGCATCAAAGGTCGGCGGCTGAGGATTTGGCGCGCTCGGCGGACGTGCGGCAGGGTCTGCCGTTCCTGGCTCCGAGGACCTTCTACGTGAACGCCGGCCTGATTCTGGCGGCAGCGGCGATGTTCGGGGTGCGCTATGGAATCACCCGCAGCTTGGATCTGCGGCCGCCGCTGGTTCGTATCGCCTTCGATGGATTCCTGGGATCGCCCCGCGAGACCGCGCAAGCGAAGAAGCTGAAGCGCGAGCGGCCCTTCGACCAGGACGGGCATCGGGAACAGGGCCAAGCCGTCGATCCATGGGAATCGAAAGCCGCGGATCTGGACCCCGCTCCCGACAGCGCGCTTCAAACGATAGAGACGCCGGAAGCGAATAATCCGGAGGGCGGCGCGGATGGGAAAGCCAGCGCCGCGGGCAAGCAGTCAGAACTGCCCAGTGGCGATCCCTTGGATGCTAGCGAGAAAAGCCAGGGATCGAAAGCGGGAAACGACGCGATGAGCGATGCTAATTCATCGCCCGATGGTGGTTCTAAAGCCGGAAGCCAGTCCTCGCCGAAGGATTCCAATCAATCGTCGAATCCGGGCGAGAATTCCAGTCTCACCGACAAAATGCGGGATGCGCTGGCCAACTTGATGGCCAAGCTGAAGATGCAACCGAAGACCGGCGACGGCAAGCCGGGAGGATCGCAGAAGCAGAGTGGCTCGCAATCGGCGCAGAAGCAGAATCAAAGCCAGGATCCAAACGGGTCGAACTCCAGCCAACAGCCGGCGGATGCGGCCGCGAGTTCGGAATCACAAGGGCAGCAGCAATCCCAGAACGGTGCGCAGCAGGCGGCGCAGGGCAAGAGCGACAGCCGCAGCGCGGACCGGCCCAATTCTCCCGACGGCAAGAGCGGTGTGGGCAAGCAGGACGGCGACAAAACGGCGCGAGAGGCTGAGCAATTGAAGGCCATGGGCAAGATCAGCGAGATCATCGGCAAGCGCGCGGCCAATGTCTCGGGTGAAGTGATGGTGGAAGTGGCGTCGGGAAAGCAGCAGTTGAAAACGCAGTATTCGGATCGCAAGGCCGCGCACGGGGAGGCGGGCGGCGAGATCAACCGCGACGAAGTGCCGCTGGCTTACCAACAATATGTACAGCAGTATTTCGAAGAGATCCGCAAGCTGCCTGCGTCTAAGGCCAAAGCCGAACCCAAGCCAAAAACATCCGGCAACTGAATTTCCGGCCGGTTACTTCTTGTTGTCTTTGGTCTGCGAGATGGAAAGCGCCAGGTAGTTCACCACTTTCGCTTCGTCCCGCGCCACTTCGTAATAGGCGGCGCGAAGTAATTGATCCTTGCGGTTGATCAATGTTTCCCGAATGTTCTGCTGGACGCGGGGATCCGTCAACTCGCGCTGGCCGGCCGGTTCTTTGGAATAAATCTTGAACACCCGGTAGCCTTCCGCGGTGTGAACCACGCCGGTAACCTGGCCGGGCGACGCTGTTTGAATGGCTTTACGGAGTTCCGGATTGGCTTTCTCCAGCGCCGATTCGGGCACGAAACCCAGGTCGCCGCCGTTGGGGGCGGACGTGGTTTCTTCCGAGAAATTCTGAGCCAGTTGCGCGAAATCTTCCCCCTGTTTCAGCCGCGCCATCAGCATCTCGATTTTCTTGCGGGCCTGCTCCTCGTTCTGCGCCTTGTCGCTTTTGAGATTGCGGACGTTTGGATCCGGATTCGGGGTCACCATGATTTGAGCCAGATGAATCTGCGGCTCCGGGAAATTGAAGCTGGTCTTATTGGTATTGTAAAAATCGGTGACATCGCGATCCGAAATGGAGATATGCGAGGTAATCTCTTTGCTGAATAGTTTTTGAACGCTGAGATCGCGCTTGAGCTGCTGCTTCATGTCTTCCACGGTCATCTTGGTGGATGCGAGTTGTCTCTGAAATTCTTCCTGGGTGTAAGGCGCTTTGAGCTCGGTGAATTTCGATTCCACGTCGGCGTCGGTGGCCATCAGCCCCAGCTTTTCGGCGCGCTGCAGCATGATCTCGTTGTCCACCAGGCTGCGCAGCACTTCGAGCTTCTGGATCGCCATCTGGTCGTCGCTGGGCCGTTCGGTGGACGACATAAACGTGGATTGATATTTCTTATCCAGTTCCGCGTAAGTAATGGTCCGGCCATTCACCGTGGCTGCGACGTTATCCGGCGTGGCGCGTTTGCATCCACAGAGGGACAGGACCGCGAGCGCTGCGAGGATGGCGGGGAGAGAACGAGGCATTCAGATGGTATGAACTATTCTACAGGAACCATCCCCCGCGACGCGGGAGTAGTGTCCTTCCGTGGCGCCTTCAAGGGAACGCGATCTTCGCCGCAGAATCTCGGAAGAATCGCACTTTTGTACAAACTCGAAGAAGCGCATTCGCTTAGTCTGGCTACACCGGGAGCAAAACGGCTCTCGAACTTGTCAGATTAGGAGAAAGCACACAATGACTGCAGTTGAGACGCAAACCCAAACATACCCGGTTCATTACAAGACCGTCCGTATTCACAATCAGGACATTTTTTGCCGCGAAGCTGGACCCCAGGGCGCGCCCGTGATCCTGCTGCTGCACGGCTTTCCCACATCCTCTCACATGTTCCGGAACCTGATTCCGCGGCTGGCCGGATCGTTTCGTGTCGTGGCGCCGGATTATCCGGGCTATGGCCAGAGCAGCATGCCGGATCACAAATCCTTCGAATACTCCTTCGAGAACCTCGCGAACATCGTTAACGGCTTTGTGGAATCCATCGGGCTGACCAAATACTCGATGTACGTGATGGATTACGGCGCGCCGATCGGCTACCGCCTGGCGCTGCTGCATCTGGAACGGGTTCAGGCGCTGATCGTGCAAAACGGCAATGCCTACGAGGAAGGGCTGCTCAAATTCTGGGATCCCATCAAGAAATATTGGGCTGAGCCGACTCCCGAAAACCGGGCCGCGCTGTACTTCCTGAGCGATCCGAAATCCACTCGATGGCAGTACGAAACAGGCGTGCAGGACACCTCACTGCTCGATCCGACTACGTGGTTAGTGGATCAAGTGGGTTTGGATCGCCCGGGAAATCTGGACATCCAAATGGATTTGATGCTGTCTTACGGGACGAATGTGCCGCTGTATCCGGAATTCCAGGCTTTCTTCCGGAAGTACCAGCCGCCTACGCTGATTGTCTGGGGCAAGAACGATTTCATCTTCCCCGCCGAAGGCGCCGCCCCTTATCCGCGCGACCTGAAGAATGTCGAGACCCATTTGCTGGATACCGGCCACTTCGCGCTGGAGACTCACGGGGAGGAGATCGCATCCCGCATGGAAGGGTTCCTGCTGAAGCAGGATTCCAAGCGCACTGCGTCGAGGAACTAATCATGCATCAAACAGCATCCGGCAACATTTCGCGCAGGCGTCTTTTCGCGATGGCCGGCCTCTCCGCCGGCGCCACGCTGCTGGCCCGGCGGCCGCTCTTCGCGAAAGAAGACGGGGTTGTTCCGACCATGGTTAATGCGGCGGCGAAGGCGAAGATCAGCGTCTATCCGGTCCGGCGCAATATCTCGGTCCTGGAAGGCTCAGGGGCAATATCGCCGTACTGACCGGGCGGGACGGGAAGCTTTTGGTGGAGGCAGGTTTTGCGGTCTCGCGGCCCGCAATTTCGAGGGCATTGACCTCCATCAATTCCGATCCGATCCGGCATCTGATCAACACTCACTGGCACACGGATCATACCGATGGCAACGCCTGGCTGCATTCCGAGGGCGCCGCCATCACCGCGCATGAGAACACGCGCAAACGCCTTTCGGTGGACACGCGCGTGGAAGGCTGGGATTGGACTTTTCCGGCTGCGCCCGCAGGTGCACTGCCCGTAACGGTATTTGCGGCCGAGCATGAAATGCGCCGCAACAACACTCGAATCGCGCTGAAGTATTACGGGCCCGCCCACACTGATAGCGATGTCTCGGTTCATTTCACCGAGGCCGATGTCATGCATGTGGGCGACACCTGGTGGAATGGCGTGTACCCGTTCATCGACTATTCCACCGGAGGCAGCATCGATGGGCAAATCCGAGCCGCGGAGGCCAATCTCGCGATGATCACCAGCCAGATGATCGTCATTCCCGGGCACGGACCGGTGGGCGGCAGATCCGATATCGTCGAGTTCCGCGACATGTTGGTGGCGATTCGGGAGAACGTAGCCGCTCTGAAAAAGCAAGGCAGGTCTTTGGAAGAGACCATCGCGGCCAAACCAACCGGCGCCTACGATTCGAAATGGGGACAGTTCCTGATCCCCCCGGCGCATTTTACAGGACTGGTCTACGCGGGAGTCCAACAGCCTATGGCGGAAGTGCGGAGGCTGGCAAGAATGGGGACAGAATCGGGGAATGAGTATCCTGTCTCCACATTTGCCCTGTCACCACATTTGCCTACAACCAAATGAAAATCTTATTAGGCGCGATTGTGGCATTTTTGATCGGCGCGGGATGCCGCTACTTCGAGATACCCGCGCCGAGTCCGCCGGTACTGCCGGGAGCGCTGTTGGTGGTGGCGATGACGGCCGGGTACTCGGTGACAGATCGAGCGCTAACCCGCAAAGTGATTATCGCTAAGACAACAATGAAAGAGAGGATACCTACATGGAAATGACCGGGACAAGAATGTCCTGTTTCACGTTATGTTTTGCCGCGCTGCTGTACGCTCAATCGCCGGCGGACCTCAGCCAGCAAATCGCCGCGCTGATGAGTCAGGGTCCCAGCGGAAAGGCACACCAACGCTACATCCATGCGAAAGGCATTGTGTGCCAGGGCAGCTTTCAGGCCTCGCCCGATGCGTCGGCCATTTCGCGAGCCGCTCATTTTCGTGGCGGCGGCGTGCCCGTTACGGTGCGCTTTTCAGATGGAGCGCCGGATATGACCGTTGCAGACAACTCTCCCGATGCCGCTCCGCGCGGAATGGCGATCCGATTCGAGACCGGCCGGGGAACGGACATCATGGCGATTTCGCACAACGGTTTCCTGGTGGGCACGGGGGAAGAGTTCCTGGCGCTGTTGCAGGCCCAAGCCGCGACGGATTCCACGAAACCGCATCCCTGGCCGATCGAGAGTTTTCTAGGCAGCCATCCCAGAGCGCTCAAATTTGTCCAGGATCCGAAGCCGGTACCCCTAAGCTTTGCCACCGAATCGTTCTACAGCAACAACGCGTTCCTCTTCGTCAACAACGAGGGACGGAAGCAGGCCGGCCGCTACCAGATTGTTCCGATAGGCGGCCCACAGTACCTGGACGATGCCGCCGCGAAAGCCAAGCCGCCGAGTTTCCTGAGCGACGAACTGTGGTCTCGCCTGGCGGAAGCTCCCGCCAAATTCCGCCTGCTTTTGCAACTCGCCGGCCCCGGCGATCAGACCAACGATGGCTCGCTGGTGTGGCCGGACGACCGCAAGAAGGTGGAACTGGGTATCCTCAGCATCACTTCGGTTGTGCCGGACACAGTGGCGGCTGAGCGGAAGCTCGCATATGATCCTACGCATCTCACTGATGGAATCGAATTGTCGGATGATCCATTGCCGGCGCTGCGGTCCCGCGTCTACGTCTATTCGGTGGCGGGGCGCCGCGGTCAATGAGCGCTCTACCTGCAAATTTGGCCCCGCCGTTCACCTGGGAAACCGCCGTTCTGAAAGTACGCAAAGCGGAAGATGGCTGGAATTCCCGAAACCCGCAACAAGTTTCACTCGCCTACACCTTAGATAGCCGTTGGCGCAATCGCTCGGAGTTTCTGACAGGCCGGGAGGCGATCATCGCGTTCCTCACTCGGAAGTGGGCGGGCGAGTTGGAGTATCGCCTGATCAAGGAATTGTGGGCCTTTCACGAAAACCGGATCGCCGTGCGCTTCGCCTACGAATCGCAGGACGCGTCCGGGCAGTGGCGGCGATCCTACGGGAACGAGAATTGGGAATTCGATGAAAGAGGAGTGATGAAACATCGCCACGCCAGTATTAACGACCTGTTGATCCAGGAATCGGAGCGCTTGTTCCGGTGGCCGATCGGGCGGCGCCCGGATGATCATCCTGGGTTGAGTGACCTTGGTCTTTGAGTGGTGGCGCAGGCTCCCACACCGTTTTAAAGAATTCCGAGCGTTCACACGAGTGTGAACGCAGCACGCAAGAGTGCGTGCGCTACAAGGAACTATGCCGTGGTCGCCGGGATGCCGAGTTTTTCAGCCATCCGGATGAGTTCCGCAAAGGAATTTTCGTGCGGCAAGCGCTTTTGCAGGTCCAGACCATGCATGTTAGGCAGAAGCATTTCGAGAATCAAGCAGGCCGCTGAATCGGCTCTCTCGCATGCCAGATATTCGGCGGCGGTTCCAAATGTCATGACCGATCGTCCGAGCGAAGCTAGCAACACGGCGCGCGATTCCCGAACTCGGACGTCGGCATCCACGATATAGACGGTCTCACGTTCTGCTGCCTTCGTATAACCAATTCTTTGTACACCAGACGCAATGCCCAGGATCTAGCACTTTCCTGTAAACAGGATTCGCCGGATCCACCTATACTGGCGGGGTATGTCACAAAAACTAGCGGGGAAAATTGCGGTGGTTACAGGAGGCAGCAGCGGCATCGGGCTTGCCGTTGCGCAGCGATTCGTCGCCGAAGGGGCATACGTGTTTATCACGGGACGCCGGAAAAGCGAACTGGACGCGGCGGTGAACCAGATCGGCCGTAACGTGACCGGAGTTACAGGCGATGTATCGAAATCGGCGGACCTTGACAAGCTGTACACGGCGGTCGAGGAGCAGCAAGGCAAACTCGACATTGTTTTCGCCAATGCGGGTATCGGCGAGTTCGCTCCGCTTGGCCAGATTACCGAAGCTCACTTCGACAAGCAGTTCAACGTGAACGTAAAGGGGCTCTTGTTTACCGTACAGAAGGCCTTACCGTTGTTCAAAGCGAGCGGCTCAATCGTGCTGAATGCCTCCATCGTTTCCATGAAGGGGAGCCCGAGCTTCAGTGTTTACAGCGCAACCAAGGCGGCAGTCCGCTCATTTGCGCGCACCTGGTGCGTGGACCTGAAAGAACGCAAGATACGGGTGAATGCAATCAGCCCCGGCATTGTCCCGACTCCGGGTTATAACACCTCGCTCGGAATGACTCAGGAGCAGGTGGATGGGTACGTGGAAAGCTCGATCGGCAACATACCTCTGGGCCGTGCCGGCACCACCGATGAGATTGCCAAGGCCGTTACGTTTCTGGCTTCCGACGACAGTAGTTACGTGAACGGGATCGAGCTATTCGTGGATGGCGGTTTGGCTCAGATCTGACGCCCCGGGGGGCTGAATCTTTTCGGGATGAATGGAATCTAATACGGAAAAGGATAATATGCCAAGCCCCATCGCCGGCCTTCATCATGTCACTGCCATCGCCTCCGATCCTCAAAGGAACCTGGACTTCTACACGGAAGTTCTGGGCTTACGGTTCGTCAAGCGCACAGTGAACTTCGATGATCCCGGAACCTATCACTTTTACTTTGGCGATGACGCTGGGTCGCCCGGAACCATCATCACTTTTTTTCCATGGCCGCACGCCACCGGCGGAGTTGCCGGCGCCGGGGAAGTAGCCAAGACTGCCTTCAGCGTCCCAGCCGCGTCGCTGGAATATTGGCGGCAAAGGCTGGCTGATGGAGGCATTCCGGTTGAGCAGACGGGAAAGCGATTTGACGAGCAAGTACTGACCTTTCCCGATCCGGACGGCATGCAGCTTGAAATCGTGGCGCACGCGGATGCCGGTGGGGTGAATGCTCCGCGTTTTGCATCGGTTCCACCAGAGCATGCGATTCGCGGCTTCTGGGGCGTAACATTACTCGAACAGAAGGCCGAGGAAACTACCAGAATCTTGAACGTGATGGGGTTCCAGAAAGCCGGCGAAGAGGGGAACCGGCTGCGTTTCTACGCCGCGGGGCATGCGCTTGGAAACCACATCGATTTGCTGATCGACGCAAGTGCGAGGTTCGGACGCTTCGGATCGGGTTCGGTGCATCACATTGCTTTTCGCGCCAGGGACGCCGCCGCACAGAATGAGTGGCGCCAGGAAATCGCGAAGCATCTGGACGTAACGCCGGTGCTGGATCGCACCTATTTTCACTCCATTTACTTCCGGGAGCCGGGCGGCGTGCTCTTCGAACTGGCGACGGACCCACCCGGATTCACGCTGGATGAGCCCATCGAATCGCTCGGCGAAGAGTTGCGCATTCCTGAATGGCTGGAGCCCAGGCGCAGCTTTATCGAAAAAAGACTGGCACCGATAACTTTGCATAAGAGCCTGCCGCCGATTGAGCTTCAGACGGAAGCGGGCGCCACGATATGAACAACGATCCGCATAAGGAAGGGCCGGTTCGGCAGTTTGGAAGGGCGCTGGCGGAGGCCTCCGGCGCGGTTATCCTTTTGCATGGACGCGGCGGCTCGGCGGAGGATATCCTGTCACTGGCGCGCGAATTTTATCTTCCGGAACTCGCCTATCTGGCGCCGCAAGCAGCGGGTAATACCTGGTATCCCAATTCGTTCCTTGCGCCGGTTGCCCAAAATGAACCATGGCTCACATCCGCGCTTCGGAAAGTGGAAGCGGCCGTGCAAATGGCCAACCAGGCAGGCATCGCGACGGACCGGATTGTGATCGCAGGTTTCTCGCAAGGGGCTTGCCTGGCCACCGAATTCGTTGCCCGGCATCCCGAGCGATATGCCGGACTGATTGCATTTACGGGAGGCCTGATCGGCCCGCCGGATGCGGACTTGACGCATACCGGCAACCTGGCCGGCACTCCCGTATTCTTTGGCTCAGGCGACCCTGATCCACACGTTCCCTGGCAGCGGGTGCAGCAATCTGCAACGATCTTCGCCGGGATGGGAGCGGAAGTGACAGCCCGGCGTTATACCGATCGCCCGCATACGATTTCGATCGAAGAAATTGATTTTGCGAGAAGTCTCATTCGCGATGCGTACGGCGCCAACGCCAACCACTCGGGCGCTTGGGTTGCACGCCCCTGAGTAGTTACTTGACTAGTATATTAGGCATAATGGCTTTAGAGAGTGCCTGATGACCAGACCCAATGGCCAAGTGCAAAAGACCTGCGAAAATTCGGCGAAACGCGCGCGGGCGCCGCTCCCGCCAAGGCCCGATCGATTTTAGAGCGCGTCTTCGAAGCGATTCAGGACACTGCAAAAGAAGTCCGCTCCTATATCGGGCAACATCCGGCATTTGAGGAGCTCGGGCAAAGGATGCTTCAAGAATGGGAGAACGGCTCCGCCACGTCGCTGCGCGGCTAGCTGCGCCTTACACGATCCGCTGGTTGCAACCAAGATGACGCTCCGCGGTCTGGACTAGGTATCCGAGTAGGCACTGGATCTAGTCCAGTTCTCCGCCCCCGGCTCGTGAGCATGCGGCCGGGCGATTTGAGACAATGCAAATCAGCAACGCCGGAGAGTCGCCGGGCCCTTAGCTCAGTTGGTTAGAGCGGCGGACTCATAATCCGTTGGTCGTAGGTTCAAGTCCTACAGGGCCCACCAGAATATTCTGTCAGTTCTTTTTCTTGGAAGGCTTCGGCTTCAGGCTGGCAACATACTCGTAGCTCAATGCGAAGTACTGGCCGAGTTCCCTGGTGTTTTTTAGCAAGCTGCCGGGAACCGTCACGTACTCCTGCATGACCGCACCATATGCCTGGAACAACGTTGTCCGATATTTCTTAAGAAACTTTTCTCGTTCCTCCTTCGGAAGCCGGAGCGCTAAGGATCCCGATGGATTCAGGTAAGTAAACATGTGGCCATTCAGCGATGTGTAAGGGTTCGCGGCGCCTTTCCGTTCGACCTTCGGATTGGTCGCCACTAACTTCTCGTACAATTCCAACTTGTCCGCCGGGATGTTGTTCTTTTTGGGTGAGCTCATGACGGTGAAGCCAAGATCGGCTGTCCAGCTCAAAACAAAAGCTTCAATCCAAACTGAATCTGCCGGGACGTGGAAGCCGTGGAGGTAATCACCCCGGCCGTCGGCGCAGGTGTGGTGGACGCTGAAGAGAAAACCACCGGATTGGGCGTCCCGAAGTTGGCGTGATTCAGAATATTGAAGAACTCCGCCCGGAATTGCAGGTTGACTCTTTCCGATATCCGAGTGTTCTTGGTGGCCGATAAATCCAGCTCGGCTAAGCCCGGCCCCGTCAATATGTCCCGGCCCACGTTTCCGTAGGTCCCGGCCGCCGGCACAATAAACGCATTCGGATTAAAGTACTGGTTGGGAGTGCCCAGAATCACGGGTCCGGTGAAGGATGGATTCCACGACGGCCGTATCGGATTGCGACTGTCGCCGTTGTTGGCCGGGTTGAATCCCAGTTGCGGTGTAAACGGGAAGCCGGACTGCACGCTGGCGATCCCGCTGAGGCTCCAGCCACGTTCCAACTTTTGCTGCCAGCCGGTTTTGCCTCGACTGAAGGGCAGCTCATACGATCCATTGATGGACGCCAGATTCCGAACGTCCGTGGTGGCCCGTCCCCAATCCAATTTCGTATTAAGCGGGAACATAACGAATCCGGGAGCATTCACGCCCACACTGCTGTTCAACGCTGTTCCATCGTCCAGATTTTTCGAGTACGTATAAACTCCACGCAACTGGAATCCATGGTTGAAGCGTTGATTGAAATCCACTTCCAGTCCATTATACGAACTCA
>Ga0302324_100013349_pt1 | contig 16656 bp, 15 predicted proteins | sample Palsa_T0_1_FD_201949 | JGI IMG/M metagenome (GOLD analysis project Ga0302324, IMG submission 201949) | Peat permafrost microbial communities from Stordalen Mire near Abisko, Sweden - Palsa_T0_1 | ecosystem: Environmental > Terrestrial > Soil > Palsa > Peat permafrost | place: Sweden: Abisko...
ACCGTAACGGAAACGATCTGAACAACAGGGCGAACCTCGGCACCCTGCAGGCGGTGCAGGACCTGTATGGTGGAGGGCAGACATGGCGCCTCACCGATTTCTGGTTCGATCAGGTGTTCAGCGGAAGCCGCCTGGATTGGAAAATCGGGCGGCTGACAGTCGGCGAGGATTTTGCGGATTTCACCTGCAATTTCCAGAACCTGACATTTTGTGGATCGTCGCCAGGCAATATCGGCGCCAACTATTGGTATAACTCGCCGGTCAGCCAATGGGCTACGCGCCTCAAGTTTGCCATCAGCCCGCAACTGGATGTCCAGATCGGCGTCTACCAAGTGAATCCGACTTATAACAATCCGGTGTGGGCGCAGGCAAACGGACTGTTTCCGAATTTTCCGGGCGGGACGACCGGCGTGCTCATACCAGTGGCGCTCGATTGGAAACCCGCACCCTGGGGTAAAACTGGCTCGTACAAGGTGGGTGTCTGGTACAACACATCCGATGCCGATGACGTTTACCTGAACACCAACGAGCAGCCGTTGGTCATTGCCGGCGGATCGCCCTTGCGCCGGCACTCAAGCAGCGGGGGCTACTTCAACCTGGAGCAGCCGCTCTCCGCTAATGCCAATCAGGTCGGCGCCAAAGTATTCATCAACGGCCTGATCTCGGATGACGAAACTTCCCCCTTGGTCGATCGTCAGTTTGCCGTCGGAATCGAATACAAGGGCTTGATCGATCTGCGCCCGCAGGACTATACGGGCATCGCCTTGGGTACCAACCGTGTAAACAGCCGCGTTGCAGAAGGAGAGATCCTGCTCAATGAGGCGAAAGGCGGTGATATGGTGGTGCAGGGCTCCGAATACGTCACCGAGGCCTTCTACTCGTGGTGGATTGTGAAGTACTTGAATCTCCGGCCCAGCGTGCAATACGTCGTGCAGCCCGGCGGCACCTCGCGCAACTCCAACATCCTGGTAATCGGCCTGCGAACGGCCGCCGTGTTCTGAGTGCTTCAATCGGGATGAGAAGGACGGGATCTTTCGAGTTCAATCGCGAAGGCTCGCCGATTCTGCACGCAATGGCGGCAAGTCAAAGGACGCAGCCATTGACTCATGAGTGCCGGCTGAGGCCCGCAACCGGCGACACCCACGGAGATCTAATAAACAACCGAGGGGTGCGGTGAGCGAATGCCGTACCCCAGTCATTTTGCGGCGCACAACAGTGGCGAACTCTCGGTATAGAAGTTTGCACCACGCGGGCAATAAGACTACGTTGACCGTCGCGATCAAGCTAAGTTCGGTGGCGCACAGAAGGCCTCGAACCCGATCGGGCAATTTCCTGCTGCGCCTATGCTTTAGAGCTCAAGGTTGAGATGCCCATGAATTGCAGCGTCGCCGCCAGGCTCGCGATGGCCTTATTTCTGTCGCAATTGTACGTGCCTCAGGCATTCGCGGCGTCGGACAGCACAGTGCCGGCCGCCTCACTGGCGCCCCTTACGGCCTTGCAGAGCACATCCGCCAGTACTGCGCCAAACGATCCTGCCGGCGAATGGCACATGCAGGCTCACGACTACGCCAACACCCGTTACAGCACGCTGGATCAGATTAATCTCTCCAACGTCGGTCGCCTGAGGGTGGCATGGACCTTTTCGGATGGCGCCATGTACGGTCATGAGGGCGCGCCTCTCGTGGTTGGATCCATGATGTATGTGGTGGCGCCCTTTCCTGACGTCGCCTATGCCCTGGATCTGTCCAAGCCGGGATCTCCGATCAAATGGAGCTTTGCACCGGACCCGTCGCCCATAGCCATCGGGAAAGCCTGTTGCGACGCGGTGATACGGGGTTGGGCCTACGCCAAGGGCAAGCTGATCTACAACCTTCTGGATGATCACACGGTCGCCGTAGATGTAAAGACCGGCAAGCAGATCTGGCGCACAAAGATGGGCAACGTAGAGAACGGCGAGACCATGACCATGGCCCCGTTCGTTGTTGGTGACAAGGTCTTTGTCGGCAACAGCGGTGGGGAACTCGGCAAGATTGGTTGGCTGGCTGCCCTGGATGTCGATACGGGCAAAGAACTCTGGCGTGCCTACAGCGCCGGGTCCGATCAGCTGGTAAAGATCGGGCCGGACTTCAAACCCTACTACGACTGGCTGAAGGGCAAGGATCTGGGAATTTCCACGTGGCCCGCCGATATGTGGCGGACTGCCGGTGGCGCCGTGTGGGGTTGGATCTCCTACGATCCTGATCTGAATCTCCTCTACTACGGCACCAGCAACCCGAGCCCTCGTGTGCCCGTTCAGCGACCCGGACTGAACTTGTGGAGCAGTTCCATGTTCGCGCGCGATCCCGATACCGGGGCCGCGAAATGGGCCTATTCCTTTACGCCACACGACCAGTGGGACTACGACGGCGTCAACGAGAACGTGCTTCTGGATCTGACCATCGGCGGGCGCCGCCGTAAGGTGCTCGTGCAGTTCAATCGCAACGCCTACGCCTACACCATCGATCGCGAGACGGGGGAAGTGCTGGTGGCAGCGCCCTTCGCGTACCAGACCTGGTCGAGCGGCTTCGACATGAAGAGCGCGACCGCCATTGTACGGCCCGACAAGGAACCCAAACCCAATATCAAGACCACCGATGTATGCCCGCCTGACATTGGCGGCAAGGACTGGCAACCCTCGGCGTTTTCCCCCAAGACCGGCCTGCTCTATGCCGGCATCTTCAACATCTGTATGGACGTGACGGATCACCGCCAGTCCTATATTTCCGGGACACCCTACGATGGCATGGAGATGACTCGGCAGGCGGGCCCGGGCAAGCACTGGGGCGAGTTCATGGCCTGGGATCCAGTGAATGGACGAAAGGTCTGGGCTATCGAAGAGACGTTCATGACCATGAGCGGCGCGCTGGCGACCGCCGGCGATCTGGTGTTCTACGGGACCGTCGATGGCTGGTTCCGAGCGGTCAATGACCGGACTGGGAAGGTTCTCTGGTCGCAAAAGTTGGGTTCCGGGATCATCGCCGCGCCCATGACCTACCAGGGACCTGATGGCCGGCAATACGTGGCGGTCTATGCCGGTGTGGGTGGGGGCGCGATGGTCTCAAAGGCGATGCCAGGCTTCCCGCCGCGAGGAAGCACTCTGTACGTCTTTTCACTCGATGGCGATTCGGTCTCCACAGGGCTCGAAATGCCGACCACCGAGGGCGGCAGTACCTCCACGCAAAACGACAATTCGCAGACGGGTCGCTAGTTGTGGTCACTACCCGTCGAAATTCGCCTCGCGCCTCGCTGGCCGCGACCGGCCTGTTCATTGGTATCGCCGTGGCACTTTGCGGCTGCAAGCAGGGCCGTCAATCTTCGGCGCCCAATCAGGCCCAAACGCTGCCGCCCGAAGGGGCGCTGAACTCTTTACCGCTCGGAGCTCTTGCCGGCGGCGCCCGGCTCGGCGTGCCGGACAACATTGCGAATCCCCTGGCAGGCAACGACGAGGCCATTGCCGCCGGGCACCAACTCTTCATGGAAATGAATTGCGCAGGATGTCATGGCTACGATGCGAAAGGAGGTATGGGCCCCAACCTCACCGACAAGTACTGGCGGTACGGAGGCATGCCTTCAAGTATTTATAACTCGATCTACGCGGGCCGGCCCCAGGGCATGCCGGCCTGGGGCAAAGCCCTGCCACCCCAGGACATCTGGAGACTGGTAACCTTTATTCAATCGCTGGGGGGCACCGTGTCGGCCACGTACTATCAGGTGGGATTGGAGGGCGACCACGACATCAGCAGCGTAGCTCCGGAGGTACCGCACTCTCTGGGAGATGCATACCTCCCCGCAGGTGTCGCAGCGGTCACCGGCTCCGGGGAGCGTCTTTCAGCGCCCACCACCTCGCCATCGCAGAGCCCCTGAACTCATGAACGGGCGGCACTTCGCTTCGGCCGCCAGCCTTCTCGCGCTCTGCGGGTGCAGCTACGCGCCGCTCACTTACATGCGCACCTATGGACCGGCCGCCGATCCGATCACCTCGCTCGGGTGGGGGTTGACGATCGTGTGCTCCATTGTTGTGGTCGTGATTACAATGTTGGTTTTGATCGCCACTTTGCGCGCACGCGCAACACGTGGATCGATGGCCGCTATCGCGATCTCACGCTCCAGCAATGGGCTGCTGTGGATCTATATAGGCACCGGTCTGTCGTCTCTGGTGCTCCTGGGTCTCCTCATCTGGACCATGATCACGTTGGCCGCTGTGGCGGACTCACCTAAAGCTCCCTCTCTGACTATCGAAATCCGCGCCCATCAATGGTGGTGGGAGGCGCGCTATATCGATCCGATAGCCGCCGATACCTTTGTCACCGCCAACGAACTGCATATACCGGTAGGGACCGCCGTACGCCTGCGCCTGATAGGCGACGATGTCATCCACTCGTTCTGGATTCCTGCGCTGGCGGGCAAGACGGATGTCATTCCCGGTCAAACCAATGCGGCCTGGATTGAGGCGACTACCGCGGGCCTGTACCGCGGACAGTGCACGGAATACTGCGGGCTCCAACACGCTCACATGTCCGAAGCTGTAATCGCCGAGAGCGACGCACAATTTCAGCAATGGCGGACTCTACAACTCAGCGACGCTGCGAGCCCCGAGTCAGCAACAAGCTTGCAGGGCCAGCAGGTCTTCCTCTCGCATTGCGCCGCCTGTCATACCGTCCGCGGCACCGATGCTGGCGGCATCCTGGGGCCAGATCTCACCCATCTGATGGGCCGACGCACCATCGCTGCGGGCACGCTGCCCAATAACCTTGATTCACTGACGCGCTGGATCGCCAACGCACAGGCCATCAAACCGGGGTGCCAGATGCCAGCCGTCGAGCTCTCACACGAGGATCTGGTGGCTGTGGTCGCCTACGTGCAGACGCTGGATTGAAGGAGCATCGCATTGATCACGCCCGGCCTTACTGAGTCAGACCCCTTAGGTGTTCAGCGCGCGTTGCCCATTGACGCCAAGCTCGATGCCATCTGGCGGACGCAACCTGGTCTGATCGGCACGCTTTCCTGCGTTGATCACAAACGGATCGGGCTGCGCTACATCGTCACTGCCTTCATTTTCCTGATCGTTGGCGGAATCGAGGCGCTGACCATGCGATTGCAGCTCTCGCATTCCAATCTCACGATCCTCTCTCCCGAAGCCTACGATCAGCTCTTTACGATGCACGGCTTTACGATGATCTTCCTTTATGCGGGACCGGTATTATCGGGCTTCAGTAACTACCTGTGGCCTCTCCTGCTTGGCTCGCGTGACATGGCCTTTCCGCGCCTGAACGCGCTCTCTTACTGGGTTTACTTGCTGGCCGGAGTCTTTCTATATGTGAGCTTCCCGCTCGGCATGGCGCCGAATGCCGGCTGGTTCAACTACCCGCCTCTGGCATCGGGGACCTACAACCCGGGGCCCAACATCGACTTTTACTTACTCGGGCTCATCTTTCTGGGGATATCTGTCACCGTCGGATCTGCCAATTTCCTCGTAAGCCTGATGCGCACACGGGCGCCCGGCATGTCGATCAATCGACTGCCCATTCTTGTGTGGGGCACGCTTACTGCCTCGATCGGCAATCTTCTTGCAGTGCCGGCCGTCAGTCTGGCCTGCGTACTGCTGTTCATGGATCGACAGTTTGGCACTCATTTCTTTGATGTCGAGCAGCAAGGCCAACCGCTCCTGTGGCAGCACCTCTTCTGGATGTTCGGTCATCCGTGGGTCTACGCCATTGTGCTTCCGGCACTTGGCATCGTCTCGGATGCGCTCCCGACCTTCTGCCGCCGACCGCTCGTTGGCTATACGCCGGTGGCGATAGCGACCGTCGCGACAATGGTGGTGGGGTTTGGCGTATGGCTGCATCATATGTTCGCTACCGGCATGCCCATGCTGTCCGTGGCGTTTTTTAGCGCTGCCTCGCTTGTCATCACGATCCCGAGCGCCGTGTCCACATTTGCCTGGATTGCGACCATCTGGACCGGCAAGCCAGTATTGACCACGGCGTTCCTCTTTCTCTCAAGCTTTATTGTCCTGTTTGTCATCGGGGGTGCCTCCGGCGTGATGACCGGTGCGGTGCCTTTCGACTGGCAGCTTACGGATACCTACTTCGTCGTCGCCCACCTGCACTATGTGCTGATCGGCATCAATGTATTTCCTGTGATCGGCGGCATCTATTACTGGTTTCCGAAAGTCACTGGCCGCTTGATGAACGAGCGCCTGGGCCGCTGGAATTTCTGGACCATGCTCATCGGATTCAACGTGGGATTCTTCCCGATGCACATTGCAGGCCTCATGGGCATGCCGCGACGGATTTACACGTATGATCATGGCCTCGGCTGGGATACGGTGAATCTGATTACGACGGTTGGCTCCTTTGTATTCGCGATCGGCGTGGGACTGTTTCTCGTCAATCTGTTTGTGAGCCTGCGGCGGGGTAAGGCCGCCGGCGACAATCCATGGGACGCACCAACGCTGGAATGGTCAGTCCCTTCCCCGGTACCTGCCTACAACTTCCGCGTGATTCCGATTGTTGCGAGCCGTCACCCGCTCTGGGAGGGCCGGCTGGATGAATTTCCGGAGCGCTCATCGCTGACGGACGGCTATGTGCTGAATCAGGGACGCGAGACACTGGCAACGACAGTGCTCGATGCGCAGCCCGATCTCATTCTAAAGATGCCCGGAGACTCGATGGCCCCACTGCTGTTATCGCTGGCCTTGAGCCTGCTATTCGTCGGACTGATCCTCCACTCTGCCTGGATCTCTGGCATGGGCGCACTCCTGAGCGGCATTGCCATCGTTATCTGGCTGTGGCCCAAACGCGCCCTGGGCCAGCGCGCGGAGGCCCCCCATGTCTGAAGAAAGCCTGCGTGGTATCGTTCTCCCAGTCGGTAGTCTTGGGCGAAAGTCCTCGGGCTGGTATGGGGTCTGGACGCTGGTCCTTACCGAAGCCGCTATATTCGCCTATCTGTTGTTCAGCTACTTCTACCTGGCCTCCCACGCAGGCACGGACTGGCCGCTGGGGGGCATGCCATCGCTGCGACTTGCCGCTCCGAACACGATCATTTTGCTGATGAGCAGCGCGGCGCTGCTTTGGGCCGAGCGAAGTGGTGCCCGCAGGGCACTGCGATCACGGCTTTTATGCGGAATCGCAGTGGCGCTCGTACTAGGGAGCGTCTTTGTCGCAATCCAATTGGTGGAATGGCACAACAAATCTTTTACCTTCCACAGCGGCACGTACGGATCAGTCTACTTTGTCGTGACTGGATTTCATCTGGTCCACGTAGTCGTGGGATTGCTGATGCTACTGACACTCCTGATCTGGGCCATACGGGGTTATTTTGATCGCGAGCATCACTCCGCTCTGACCATAGGGGCCATCTACTGGCATTTTGTGGATGTTGTGTGGCTCATCGTCTTTGGCGCGTTGTATCTAACGCCGCGGCTCGGATGACTTATCATGTCTCAAGAGCCCTCCATTGCGCAGCACCCGGCACCCGACAGAGCGAAGGTGCCGCTTTGGTCGCTTATGTTCTCTCTGGCTGCACCGCCGGCTGCGTGGTCGGCGCAAACGATAGCGGGCTACGCAATCTCAAGCCAAGCGTGCTACCCGGCCGATATGCTGCGCACCAAGCCCACCTTTACCGGTATGTGGGACTTGCTGGTGGTGATCAGTCTATCGGCACTGATCGTGGGTGTCCTGGGGGCTGGCATCGCTTATCGCAACTGGTCGAGCACTCGATATGAACGGGGCGGGGCTGGCCCGGAACTGATCGAGCGCGGCGAAGGGCGTACCCGCTTTCTTGCAATGTGTGGGCTGATTGTTGCCGGCGGATTTTCCGTGGCGACCGCCTTCTCAATGGTCGCGTTAATACTCTCGCCGCTGTGCAAATAGTTTAATGTTAATGTGATTTCATCGTTACTCCTCTTTTTTGCGGTGATTTATTCCGTCGGCGTAGCGCGCGTCCGAAGCCGCAGTCGGACCAGAGGCGCACACACTAGAGGGAGGATCGGCGCGATGGGCATGGCGCTGCTGACACTGTACGTCGCCCTCGCCTCGCCACTTGATGAGCTCGCGGAGCGCATGCTGTCCGCCCACATGACACAGCATCTCCTGCTAATGCTCGCCGCGGCGCCGCTGCTGGTTTGGTCGAAACCAGTCCCTTACTTGATCTGGGCGTTTCCGCTGCCGTTGCGACGCGCTGCCGCGCATCTGTGGAACCGATACGGGCTAGCGAAGACCATCCACCTCATCGAGAGGCCGGCGATTTGCTGGGCCGCTTTTTCCGGCGTCATCATCCTCTGGCATGTACCGGCGGTTTATCGGTGGGCGATGGCCAGCGAAGTGCGCCACGTCTTGATGCACTTAAGCTTCCTGGGGGCAGGCCTCCTATTTTGGTCCGTGGTCCTGGAGCCGTCAGGCCGGAGGCGTCTGGGCTACGCCCCCGCTGCGCTATTTGTGCTTTCTGCTGCTCTACTAACGGGCTTGCCGGGTGCCCTGATTGCGTTCGCCCAACAGCCTCTGTACCAGGGCGGGATGAGCTTGCCCAATCCCTTCGGGCTATCCGCCTTGGCGGATCAGCAGCTGGCGGGCCTCATTATGTGGATCCCGATGGACTTGATCTTATTTGGCGTTGCGATAGCTTTATTTGGATTAGCGCTTGCTAGACCAAGCCCCACAATTGGAATCACACGTCACAGGCATGCGGCCTGATCGGCAACCTTGTAGTACGTACAAATTTTCCTGGAGGCCATTGAGCGACGTCGATGCGAGCACGCATCTAGCCACTACCCCTGTTCGCCATGTCGGTCGCGAGAATGTGGGCTTATCGAGGGTACCCCTCCTCCCGCCGAATGAAATCAATGCGAATCAACTCGAACCCAAGCGCGGGCGGCGTTCTTGCATGAAGTTGGACGCAAGGAGCGTGCCAATTTATCAGTCTCCGGATGACGAGCTTGTCCAGCGCACTCCTTATTCGGACTTACCTGTCGTGGTGGAGGCGTAGTTCGGACAGATTTTGGAGACTCGCGCCCAGGTTTCATCAAGCGATTGGGGAGATTGCTCCTTTGCGATCTGGCGGGCGCTGTCGTTCGTCATGAAGGTGTCTTCTTGGCGCATGACCAAGAACGGCTGATCAGCTTTCGATTGGTACAGCATGATGTAACCGCAGTGTCGATCAATGTTCTTGAATCTACTGGCGAGATCTACGGCGGCATAAATACCCGGCGAGGAGCGTTAGCAGGGTCCTTTGTCCATGTGCCCTGAACGATTCGCCGCTCCACTACGGGCCCCGCCCCCGAAATGAAATCTTTCACACGGCTTGCAAAACGATCGAATGTCTCCTGCGCTCTCTGAATTTCGGACATCAGGCCATAAGCCTTTTGGAAATTGCCGCTATCCAAAGCTGCAAGGAACTCTTGGGTGACCTGCGGCACTTGAACTTGCTGCTCTGCTGATGGCAGCCATCCAGGCACTGAATCGGACGTCACATTAATGCTTCCCCGAGGACCGCTAGCCTCGGCCGCCTTTCCCAGCGCATCCGGACTCTTGCCGGTGGCATCCGGTGGGGACCCCCTGACGTTGCCTAGCATCTTCTGATTGAGTTGCTGAAAGTCGACAACCAATTGATCGCATGCCGCCTTACTCGCTTCGCACAACACTTTCATGTCGATATAGGTCGCGCCGCCCCTCGTGGTGACAGACCGCTTGACGGCACTTGGATACGCTGGATGCCCAGTCGGCGTAAACGACCAAAGCGTGCTCAATCCGGGATCACTAATGATGGTCCACCCGCCTCGCTGCGAAATTTGGACGCCGGGCTTGCTACGAAGAGCCGCGAGGGCTTCTGCGACCGTGGGGTAGCCCATTTCATTGTGAAGGGATTCTAGCACCTCGCCGGCGAAAGCCGGCGGAAGGCCGATAGCCAAATCGGACACTAAAACTATTGCACAGGCCGCCACAACGGACCACGCAGCAAAACAGCCAGCAGTCTTTCGATCCGACTTCATTACTGTCCATCCCCAAAACATCGAATTCGCATCGCCGTTACAGCGAGTCTCCTAAAGCTCACTCCGCGGCGGCGTTCGTAAATTGACTTGCGCTACTTGAGGCTACTCGGTTTGCGCGCGGAGCCATTGCGCTATGCCATGCCTGGCGAGCAAGGGGGCCTTCGCCTCATAGACTCCATAAGTCATTCGTGAAAGGCTTGGAGCATCTGATCAATGACGGGATTTAGTTTAGAAGCCGTCCCGGCGTACTTCCCCAAATCAAAACCGCCATGGCCATTCAAGTGATAGTGCCCACTGCTGAGGTAGGCGCCATCCTTGGTAATCGTTAGCCTGGCATCCGCCATATACGGCGCCATGTCCCACCAGCGATCAGCGGTATACTCCAGCACGTAGTGACAATCTGCGGGCATTGGACCGTCAATGAGCTTAGTGGTGAGGCCGTGCCTGGCAAACCCCTCTTGCACTACCTGGACAAAATCATCCACATTGACGTCGGCGTTCTTCTTAATGCACACGCAGTCAATCTTCACTGGTTGACTTGGTAACGCTCTTACTTCCAGCGATGTGCAGCCCACCAAGGCCGCTAAAGTGAGAAACAGCATTATTCTTATCATCAGTCACTCCTTGACGAATCCAAGCGCCGCGCCGGCTCTCACTCGGCAGTCAATTTATATGTCCAAGCTATGTTTCAGTCCATCTGCGTCTTGCCGCCACCGCATATCATTTAATTTGAAATGCCCTCTCGAAGGCATCTTCATGCTCCGCACCCACTATCATCGGCGCAGGTGTCGAGGAACAATGTATGACACGGATTCTGCCAGAACCTGTCGGGACAAAATCCAGCCAATGCAGTCCACCTTCGTTAAACACTACGTCCCACACCACACTCGTGTCGTCCGCCTCGGTGTAAGGGGGATTTATCGTGCCGGTTAACCGAGACCGGCGATCAACATACACCAGCAGAAGCGTATGCTTTGTGGAGGAATCATAGAAGCCGGTGAGCAATTTGCCACCTTGTTTCGATGTCAGGATTGTAGACACCCTGGCAAACCGCGTTCGTGCCGGCAATAAACTCAGGCCCATATCGATAGCCTCTCTTGTAAGCGGCGCCGCGAGAGCGCCGACGGACGTTTCTAAGTCGTGCGTCTTCAGATCGATCCGCAACGCAGTACTTACGTCGGTACTTTCAAGGGGTTGATACGGATGCCCCGCAACAGCGCCCGGAACCGCACTTAGCCTAAACTCCGCGCCACTGGGCCGTTCACTCACGGGTATCGAACTACCCGCGGCGTCCAAGTACACGACGGCTACGTCTCTGAGTTCTAAAGAACCACTCGCGCCCGACGGAACGACTGTGCAGCCAAGGCAAGCCATTGCCATCGCGAGTGCCAACAGCGATGCAACCCTGAGCTGCAATGGTGTGCCTTCGGAGATGGTGGCCGAGGCCGCCACAACATTGAAGGCACGTGACTTGAAAAGCATCCTGCTTCTCCCCTTCTAAGTTCACCCAGAGTATCACTAGCTGATAGCCGCCTGGGCTTATCGTCGGAGTGCGGTCCATTCCGGGTGCTACGCGGCCAGGTTCACGGCTGCTGGGACCGAGCACAGTTGGGGGTGCCAACGCTCAAAGTCTCCGCGCAATTGCTTATTGAGCACTCGCGCCCGCACCTGTAGTAGCTGGTGCGCGCCGCCCTGCGGTCACATGGCGTCCACGCCCGGCCTGTCGACGGCCAAGTACGTCGCAATCGCCAGGTCCAGCACGACTCCGATCCGCGTCCCCGCCGCGAGCGTCGAGTCTTCTGCGACTGTCAGGATTCCGATGTCACCCGTCACCAATCGGACACGAAGCCGCATCGCGTTTCCACCATATGCCGACGTCAGCACCGTGGCCGAAACAATGATAACCGTGCCGTCCTGCCTCACTTGGTCGACCGGATTACAAATGGACGTTTGATCCGATCGCCATAACAGTCTGAATCCTCCGGCCTGTGTCCGCATCGCGGGAAGCTCAATAGTAGCCCCGACGGCCTCCAATCGAGCTTGTCGTTCATGGATGACCGCTGAGATAGAGAGTGAATCGCCGAAAAAGTCCGCGACAAAAGGTGTCTCGGGATTGCGGTATACAACGCGCGGCACGCCAATCTGCTCGATACGGCCCTTATTAAAAACGACGATACGGTCGCTTAGCGACAGAGCCTCATCCTGGTCGTGAGTAACATAGACAATTGTGATGCCGAGCTGCTCATGTAAAGATTTGATCTCAAGCTGCATTTCTTCGCGCAAGCGCCGATCCAGCGCGCCGAGAGGTTCATCCATCAGGAGCACGTCGGGCTCATAGACGATGGCGCGAGCGATCGCCACACGCTGTTGTTGGCCGCCGGACAGTTGATGAGGCTTATGTGATTCGTAGCCGGTCAGGGCCACCCGAGCCAGTGCTTGACTGACCCGGGCGCGGCGTGGACCCTTTGGTATGTTTCTCATCCGTAGAGGGAAATCAACGTTGCCTGCTACGTCCATATGCGGAAAAAGAGAGTAGTTCTGAAAAACAACTCCGATATTACGATGTTCGGGGGGCACACTGGTCACGTCGCGCCCTGCAAGTAGAACGCTCCCGCTGTCGGGTTGCTCGAAGCCGGCGATGATCTTCAGCACCGTTGTCTTGCCGGAACCTGACGGCCCGAGCATCGTGACGAATTCGCCCGGCGCGACTTCGAGGTCGAGTCCATGAAGGATCGGCGTACGCCCATAGCTTTTCGTTATTCCACGAAGATTGATGCCCGACGATACGGTGGTCCGACTCATTCGCGCCGACCACGCAGGAACAACAGCGCGAGCATTAGGCTCGTGGTCACGGCGAACAGGGTCGCCGCCATCGCTGCGACCGTCGGGTCGACGCCCTCGGTGAGCTGGCTCCACATTTCGACCGGAACTGTTCGATAGGTCGGTGATGTCAGGAAGTTGGCGATGACGACTTCATCCCATGAGGTGACGAACGCGAACATGGCACCGGAGAGAACCCCAAGCGAGATCAAGGGCAAGGTGACATGCCAGAAAACGAGGACCGGTCGAGCGCCAAGGCTGCGCGCTGCGAGAAGGATCACTCGGTTTATTTGCTTCGCGGCCGACATGGTAGTGATGACCACGAAGGGCACGCCGATAACGAAATGGCTAGCGGCCAGGCCCCAAAGATCGGCCAAACCCAGCCGTGCATAGACCTCGTACATGCCGATCGCCAGCACGACGTTGGGAATCACCAGTGGGAGGACTACGAACGCTAGACTCAATCGTCGACCGCGCCAGTTCCGCGAGCCGAAGGCGAGGCCCGCCGGTACGCCCAAGAGCAAGCAGAGGATTGTGGCGGTGAGGGCGACTTCGATGCTGTGGCGCAGGCTCGCCAACCATGCGGCGCTGCCGAAAAGCTGGTGGTACCACTGTAGGGTGAATCCCTGTGGCGGCCAGGAGAGCGCCGGGTTATTCGATAAGCTTAGTGGGATCACGACGAGCGACGGCATAAGCAGCGAGACGATCGTCGGACCAAGGAGCGCCGCCAAACCGTATTTCGTCCAACGCTCGCTCCATGTCAGACCCAGCACTCTGCCGTGCTCGCCAGCCATCATCGGTCTGCCAGGAAAACACGTTCGACAAGGCGCCACCCGGCCGCCAATAGCAGCAGCACGGCCGCAATGACGATCGCCGACATTGATCCCGCCAAACCCCAGTTGAGCTGGTTCACAACCTGTGAATTGATCAAGACCGCGACGGGCTGGTCACCGGGGCCCCCGAGCAGTACGGGCGTGATGTAGTAGCCGAGGCTCAGCAGGAACACGAGAAGAAGGCCAGCCATCAGGCCGACCCGGGTGCACGGGAAGAACACCAGCCAAAAGGCCTGCACCGCGCTTGCGCCCATGCTGCGCGCGGCGTAGAGAAGGTCGGGGTCGAACTTGGTCATGCTCGAATAGGTGGGCAAGATCGTGAATGGCAGCAGAATTTGAGTCATGCCGATGGTTATCGCGAGCGATGTCCGCAACAGACCGATCGGCTGATCGATCAGGCCTAGATGCAACAGCACCCAATTCACGATGCCGGTGTCGCGCAAAATGACGCTCCAAGCGAAGCTGCGAACGAGCAGGCTGGTCGAGAATGGAAATAATACGCAGATCATCAGAAAGACGCGCCAGCGTCGCCCAAGTCCATACATGGCATACGCGTAGAAGTAGCCGAGTGTGCCCGCAATCAATGAGACAAGGACGGCTAACCGCAGGGTGTTGGCAGCGAACCGGGCAAAGGTGGGATCGGAAAGAACGGTAAGGAAATCGCCAAGTGCAATATTGGTCGGCTCGGTGACGGTGCCGCTGATCACCTTGGCAGCAGGCCATAGGAAGAGCCCGAGCAACGCTATCATCAGCGGCCATGTTCCGAGGGAGCTGGGAAGCGGCTGATGACCCGTCCGCTTCCCCGGTAGTCTGTCAAATCCGGCTTGATCCAGCACTGTCAAGGGAGGGCTATTTTCCAGGCTTGATAGCGCGACTCTTCCACATTCGAATTTTCAGCGATCCACTGATCGTCGAACACCGCATGCGGCTCGCTCAGGTGGCTCGTCGGCAGTTCGGCGCTCATGGTGAGGTCGTGCGTCGAGTATTTGTTGGCGGGCGCTACAGGCAACGCCGCGCTCAGCTTGCCGTTGACATCTTTGCTGACGACATAGGCTATCAGCTTCATCGCCTCGGCCACATGCCTGCTACCGAGTGGGACCGTAAGATATCCGGCCGACAGGATCTGTCCGCCGAAGACGTAGTTCACCGGTTTCTTCAGCCGATTCTTCGCGTCGTACGCTCTAGTATTGTAGGTCATCGCCATCGACACTTCGCCTGAGCCCACCAGGTCTTCAGACTGTGCTCCGCTCTCCCAGAAGATCAGCGAGGATTTGATCGTATTGAGCTTCCTGATTGCCCGGTCGATATCGAGCGGATAAAGATGGTCAGGCGCTACCCCGTCGGCGAGCAGGGCGATCTCAAAGATGCCACCTGCAGAGTAATCCATGACTGCGCGTTTGCCGGGGAACTTTGCCAGATCGAAAAAGTCGGCCCAACCCGTCGGCGTCCCCTTGATTTTGTCGGTGTTGTAGCTGAGCAGGACCGAATAGATCATGTTGGCGATGCGATACTTTGAGACGAAACCGGGCAAAATCTCGTCTCTAGGAATGACCGTATAGTCGAGCGGTACCAACCACTTGCTGTCGCGTTCGGTTCCCCACGTGTTATCGCCATTGTAGACGTCCCAGTCGACGCGCTTCGCTTCGACCATCGCCCTAAGTTTGGCATTATCGGTGCCTGCCACCGGCACGATCTGATCCCCAGACGACGTCTGCCAGGGCGTCAGATAACGATTCTGTACAGCGGTGTGATACGAGCCTCCGCCGTCGACCCAGACCAATGTCTGCGGTTCGGCCGAGATCGCAGGCCCTATGCCCCAAGTCAGCAATGCGGCCATTGTCGCCAATGCGTTTGTCGGACTCGGGTTTCGCATACTATGACTCGTTAGGGAAACTCTGATTAACCCATGATGTCTTATTATGCATTCAGGGTCATGTGGGGATGACGATGAAGCAGACAACGCTGACGGGTTTTGAGAGATACGGGAAGACGACGCGCCGAGCGCAGTTTCTGGCGGACATGGACAAGATCATTCCGTGGACGGAGCTGGCGGCGGCCGTGCAGACGGCCTACCCGAAGGTGAGCGAGAGCGGTGGTCGACCGCCGATCCCGCTGGAGCGGATGCTGCGGATCTACTTCCTGCAGCTGTGGTTCAACCTCTCGGATCCGGCGGTGGAAGAAGCCTTGTATGACTCGGTGGCGATGCGCAGCTTCGTGGGCATCGATCTTGGGGTGGAAGGGGCTCCCGACGAAACCACGGTGTGCAAGTTCCGGCACCTGCTCGAGCGTAACAAGCTGGGCAAAGTGCTGCTGACGGCGGTCAATGAGCATCTGCGCCGCAGCGGCATCAAGGTTGCCAAAGGCACGATTGTCGATGCAACGATCATCGGGGCGCCCAGTTCGACCAAGAACCAGGATGGCAAGCGCGACCCGGAGATGCATCAGACGGCCAAGGGGCAGCAGTGGTATTTCGGCATGAAGGCGCACGTCGGCGTGGACAGCAACAGCAAGCTGATCCACACCGTCCTGGTATCGGCGGCCAATGTGCACGACCGCGAGGCGCTGCCCCACCTGCTGCATGGCAAGGAGACCCGGGTCTGGGGTGATCAGGGCTACCAGGGCCAGGGTGCCCTCATTCGCCAGCGGGCACCGAACGCCAAGGACTTCACCAACAAGCGGTATCGTTACCACGGCAAGACCAACGAGATCGAGAAGGCCAAGAACCGCAACAAGTCGCGAGTGCGCGCCAAGGTCGAACATGTATTCTGTGTGATCAAGAACATCTTCGGCTTCCGCAAGACCCGCTACCGGGGTCTTGCCAAGAACCTGCACCGCATGCAAGTCACTGCGGCGCTCACCAATCTGTACATGGTCCGACGGCGGCTGCTCAGAACGTAGGAGACGTGTCGGTGGAAAGCGGGAAATGACGGATATCGAAGGCAAAAACGTCGAATCGACGACCAAAAGCTGCGCGTT
>Ga0302324_100013352_pt1 | contig 16655 bp, 21 predicted proteins | sample Palsa_T0_1_FD_201949 | JGI IMG/M metagenome (GOLD analysis project Ga0302324, IMG submission 201949) | Peat permafrost microbial communities from Stordalen Mire near Abisko, Sweden - Palsa_T0_1 | ecosystem: Environmental > Terrestrial > Soil > Palsa > Peat permafrost | place: Sweden: Abisko...
TGTCAACATTTCACGCCAGACCTCACGATCCGTCGCGCATGACTCGAGGCCGGCATGAATCGCTAGTTCCTTGCCGCAGGGGACTTCCACCCCCTACCCCTTACCGATTTTTCTGACATTTACCATAATATACATTATGCGAAGTCATGGTGTGATACCCAGATAAAATGTCCGCTTTGGTCCCGGTGATCCACTCTCCAATGACCGTCTTTACTGCCTTGAGACTCTGATGATCGCCCGCCGCCTATGAGTGGCGCGAGAAGATTTCGGGCATCGAAGATTCAACAACCCCGGATTCGACGAGCTCTGTCTGCGAACTCATCCAGATCGACGGTTGCGAACATCATATGCCGGGATGCTCCGATTGAACCCACTCCTGGAACGCCTCATCCTCAAACCGGTAAACGCCTTTCTCCGATTGGATAAGGATCTGGCGTTCGCGGAGCCGCCTCAACGAGTTTTGCGGGACCGACCGGTCAGCCGAATGACCAAGCTTAAGTGCGTGCCCAATTATTGCCAATGACTTGGAGCCGTGCAGATCACCTTCGCCGAGAGCCACCCATCGCAGGATTACCTTATCAGCGGGTAACAGGTTGGCCCATCGCTTGGCGAAGCCTGCTTCCGCATAGATAGATTGCTTGCTAATGTCGATCGCGTGATCCACACCCTCAAATGCATTTCCCAGGTACTGGGATAGGAATCTTCTGAAAAATTCCGGCACTCCCTTCAGAGTATCGAAGGCCCTCAAGGTATCTGCAAGCTGAAGCTTTACCGTGGTCAGAGCATTGGCGCGTCTGGTTAGCTCACGAACAAATTCCTCACCGAGTAATGGCAACGGTTCCACTCGAGCCCAGTTATAAAAGGCCTTGTCTTCTGCGCCGAACATTATTCTCAATCGGTCTTCAGAGGACCCGGTGAATATTACTTTCAGGCGGTCTTTGCGGGTGTCCAAAAGTGCCCGCAATGCCATCTCCAGTGAAGCGTGCTTTCTGTCAGCTAGTATTTGAGCCTCGTCGATCAGTAGCAGGCCGGTGTTCTTGCTTTTATCGAAGGTGGTGAACGCGGAACGCAGTTTGGTTGCACTCATTTTTTCATTGTCTTTGAAGCCAAGCTCGGCGCTCCCTTCTCCGATAGTGGTCAGTTTTCCCGAAAGTTTTAGTGTTGACACAGGCGTTTCAAGTTTGGCGCGTACCTTTGCAATGACACGCTGAGGCGCCGAGCATGCGGTAATTGCTTCCGCAATGGCGGCAGCTGGATCCTGATCCTCTTGCCAGAGATTGCAGTAACCGACTGTGTAACCTTTCTTTTCAGCCGCTGGAGTAAGATCTTTCGTGAGAAATTCGGTCTTGCCCATTCGACGTCTCGCATGCAGGGCTGTTGCCGATATCAAACCTAAATTGAAGGCTTGTAGATGATGCGCAGCAAGCTCCGGTCTCGCAAAATGCCAGCTAGTAAGCACCGAGTGGCGCATATGTTATCCTATGGTATGCTATTTAGGAATTCCTAAATATCGTACCACATGCTACCACAAACTGGTATTTACTAGCGAGGCATCGTTACCCTCTGCCGTCAAGGCAGTTGCACCGCATTCGGTAGCGCAACAGAGGGGACATCAACAGTCTTCATGCCTCCAATTTGGCGTTGCGCCGATTCTGCCACTATCGCGCAACCGGTCGCGCTGCTCGCCCGGGGACTTGGAGCGGCAGCGACGGTATTACTGCTTGCGAAGGCGGCATTTCGAAGCCCGTGATGGTCAAGCGCTGAGCTATCGTCACTACCCGGGCACCGGGCCAGATGTCGTGGTGCTCATCCACGGCTCGTCCGGAGAAAGCAGCGGCATGCACGCGGTAGCGAAGACCCTGAGCGCCATTGGCGACACCCGCGTGCGGATGTCATCCTTGTGGGCCACTCCTCCGGCGGCGCATATGTCTTGCGGATTGCGGAGGGGTCCAATGCGCGCTGGTTCAAGAGATTCGTGGTTCTGTCACCCGCGCCGACCGCTTCGCTCCGCCGATCAATCGGGAGCGCCCGGACGTGCCGGTCACCCTCGTCCCTGGCGTCAATCATATGGGAATGGTGACGGACCCACGGGCGCTTTCCGCCATCGCCACCACGATAAGTGAGTGGTTGGCCCGCTCCGAGGTCGCGTTACGAGTCGTTGACGTAACGACGATTCGGAAACAGGCGGAAAATCGGACGCCGCCATTGCTGTGCGTCGCAGCCAGTCGCTACGTCGGAGTGCATCTTCGGCCGCTGCACTCAATAACTCGGGACAATAGTAGGCCCCCAAAACGCCGGTATCGATATAAGATGTGCCACCGCTTTGCCTTGTCATATGATGACAATCTCCTCACCCGCCTCTACTCGATCAATAAGGTCCGGTAGTTGTTGGCGCGCTTGCTTGATCCCGACCTGCTTCATATTTGACTCCATTGTGTACACCCAACGTGTACACCCAAGATTCTTTGGTCAATCTGCCCCACTTTCCGGACTATCCCGGTACCTTCGGGCGCAACACATTTGATCCTTAAACGCGTCTAGAGCCTCAGTGGCTCTTGCGCTTATGCCGACTTCGTCGCGCAACGCTGGACGCACTCCTATTGCCGCGCATCGACGCCGGGGCGCCTACCCATTTGCGGCGCCACAACTGGACAACGTACTGAACCTACCTGGCCGGTGCGTCGACTCTGAGTCGCCCTTCCCGATGGGCCGCTTCCGGGAATCGAAATCGAATTAACTACAGGCGTGGTGCGACCTTATCGGCAGCCTCCTTCGAGGACATGACGGGGTAGACCTGAAAATCGGCGATGTCGCTCCAGTTTTCTATCCATTGATCAAGCAGTCTGCGATCGTCGGTTTCCATTATTTGGAAGCAGCGCTCAAGCGCCTCGTCGACCCAACTCGCAATGTATCGCAGGCCTTCTGGGGCAAGGCGCCCACGATCGCGAAATCGTCGGTAAATTGGGAGCGGCTCGGCGTTCCTGAACTGCTCAACGATCATGAATTGCATCAACAATCTCCAAATGTTGCTGGACGCGGGCCAATTGATTGCGGTCGAGCCTCGGACTCTGCGCTAGATGTCCTGTATTCTCAGCGCAAACCGGCATTTTTCTTGAGCTACGCCACCGTGGCGCCTATAGAAGCGGCAGGCATCTACGTTCCAGCTCGGCGTTTGCCACTGAATTTCGGCATAACTACGTTCCCGAGCCAGCTGCAGTACTGAAGCCATGAGTGCCGCCCCGATACCTATGCCACGGCGTTCCGACCGCACGTAGAGACAGTCCATGTGCAAGTACTCTGCGCCGCTCCAGGTGGAATATTCGGGCGCCGCCGTGGCAAAGCCGACGAGGTCGCCGTCGACCACGGCCACCCACGCGTGAAGCCGCGGAACCTCAGCAAATAGGGCTTGGCTCAGCCGCACCGCTTTGTCGGTAGTGTCGTAGGCAGCGCGCTCAAAACTCGCGTGTTCGGCGCACAGTGCTACTAGACTTTGGATGTCCTGCCGTAGCGCGCCTCGTATGGCGCACCCTTGCGGGCCCCGAGATCGCTGCGGATCCACCGGTTCGGATTGGGCGCAGTCGCTCAGGCGGCAACTCCTAACTCCAACGCGAAGCCCTCATCGATCCAGCCGGCGATGCCACCGGCCATGATCTTCACCGCGAAGCCAAGATGAGCAAGCTTCGCTGCCGCACGCGCCGCGCCGTTGCAATGGGGCCCCGCGCAGTACGTGACGAACAGCGTGTCACGGGGATAGGAGTTCATGCGGGAGGCGACAATCTTTCCGTGCGGCAAATTGATCGCTCCGGGTACATGGCGCGCCTCGAACTGCGCCGGGCCGCGCACATCCAGCAGGACAAACCCCGGGTCGGAAGTGCGCATCGCTTCATGTGTGTCCCAGCAATCGGTCTCGAATGTAAACTCTGACTCGAAGTGTTGAATCGCCACTTCCGGCGAAGCCGCCGGTATGAGCGTTACCGCATTGTGCATGGTGAGCCTCCTTCTTGATTAGTGTTCACCATTGTTCCGAACGCACCGGCGGTGCACAATTGGCAGAATTGCCAATAGTCGATCAAATCATGCCAAAACCAAAAAACCGCTCGGGAACCTTCAATCCGCTGGTTGTTGCTCTAGCCTACGATGGCCTGTGCGCATTCGAGTTTTCCTGTACCGCGGAGGTTTTTGGCTTGTCTCGACCGGAACTCGGGCCGGGCTGGTATCGCTTTGAAACCTGCACAATGAGGGGTCGCAAGGTCACAGGACAGTACGGATTGAGCATGGAAGTTGACGGCGGATTGGACCGACTCACTGCGGCCGGTACCGTCATGATCCCGGGATGGCAGGGCGTCGACGTCCCCGTACCACCGCCGATCATTGATGCTCTCCGCACCGCGTACCGCCGCGGCGCGCGGTTGCTATCGATCTGCTCCGGGTCCTTCGTGCTCGCGGCGACCGGCTTACTCGACGGCAAGCGTGCGACCACCCACTGGCGCTACGCCGAGGAGCTACGGCGTCGCTACCCACGTATTCAGGTGGACCCGCAAGTACTTTACGTGGATGAAGGCCAGATTCTGACGTCGGCGGGAAGCGCTGCCGGCCTCGATCTTTGCTTGCATCTCGTTCGCCGTGACTACGGTCCGGCGGTCGCAAACCAGGTAGCCCGTAGACTGGTGATCGCCCCCCACCGTGATGGTGGCCAAGCGCAGTTTCTGGAAAGACCGGTCGATCAGCGGGAGAGTGGGTCCTTGTCTGCGCTACTGGACAAGATGAGGCGCCGTCTGGGCGAGCCGCTACGGATTGCAGAAATGGCTCGACTGGTCGCCATGAGCGAGCGCACGTTCATGCGCCGGTTCCGTGCAACCACCGGAATGACGCCGGCCGACTGGATCACGCAAGCCCGTGTGGATCGCGCCCGCGAGTTACTCGAGAGCACGGACCTTTCCATTGATCACATCGTCTCACACACGGGCCTTGGAACAGCCACCACATTGCGACATCACTTCCGCCGTAAGGTGGGCGTTAGCCCTGTTGAATACCGCAGGCGATTTTCGCAGACTCTACGTTCTGGCGCTCGCGGTGGATCGTATTCCACAGCACGATCATGTTGACGACCAGCCCGAACGCGCCGTGTGATCTTCTTGGCCCTCGCGGTAGCGTTGCCGCAGTTCGCCCCGTTTACCGCTGAAAACAACCCGCGCGACGCTGTGTCGCTCTTCCGTGCGATTGAGCTGCGTCAACCTGCCCCGTCACATATCTTTGTCGTCGATGCAGCGAAGCGGGTGCCGACGCGGCGCAGCGGGTTGGTGGCGAAGTGCTGCTTCCAAAACCCTGGGTGTGAGTTCGGCGATGCGCGAGGCTGGATGCTCCCCGAGGCCCAGGGTCTGGCCCCCGAACAGTACGAGGTCATCGGCGAGAAGGTCGGCGCACCGCGCGGTCAACCGGCCGCGTCTGGCCGCTTCGGAACGCGTTGCGCCGGATCGTAGAAAAAGGTCTCCTGCACGATTTTGTCGCCTTTCCAACGCTGGTATGCGAGCTCCTCCATGTGCGTGACGGTGCCGTCCAGCCATTCGAAATGAAAGATCCACCGGATGACGACCACGTCGCCACTGACCAACACAGGCCGCACACAAGTCGACGTCATCGACTTCGCGCGCGCCATCACCTTACGTTCGTTAGCGACATGCGCATCGCGGCCGACGCGTGGGGTTGTCTGGTTCTCCTGCATCGTCGAATGCTCGTCATAAAACGCCTCGCACGCGGTGTCGTGCGCGTTGCTCTCGACGGCGGCGATGAAACGTTCGAGCGTATCCGTGCTGGGCATTCATTGTCCTCGTATGTGTCAGATAGACCAAAGAGCCTAAATCCGTGTCAACACGAGTGCAAGAGTAACGGAGTAAGGTCAGCCACCGCCTTGGCGTTTCCTTGATTGAAGGATAACCCCCACGAATGCTTCAGTTCCGTCGGGACGCCGGGTTCGACCGTTCGCGGACACGCCGCACATGCGCCCAACGTAACCACCAGGGACGCAGCGCCGAGACGCCGCATTGATTTGAGCAGAAGCGTCGGTCTCCGGTTCATGGGGGGCTGTCCTTGGCTGCCGAAGGTTCCGAGCGAAGCTGCCACGCTTGATCCACCAGGTATGCATGAATGGCCTGGGCATCATCGGTGGAGAGGACATCGTCCCAGCGGCCCATGCCCTTTCCTTGATAAATTCCCCTCAGCACGATCTGATAGAACAATTGGTGGGTCACCGGTGAGATTTGGCGCAGATCCGGCAGCAACGCTCGACCGAACGCGTGACATCTTCCACAATATCGGTTGTACAGGACTTCGCCGCGGTCAATCGTCGCCGAGTTGCCCTCCCGGGCGGGGAGGCTTTGCGGCGGCGGATCGATGACCGGAGGCGGCTTGGGCGTCACGCCCCCGTCCAATCGAAAACTGACGATACGGCCCTGATTGCCATATTTGAAAGCGGCGCTTTCCGGAGGGAACGGCAGGAAGAGCACCCCTCCTCCATATCCGGCCATCACGGAAATGTACTGCACTCCGTTGACTCGGTAAGTCATTGGAGCGGCCATGATCGACGTCCCGACATCGAGCCGTTTGAGCACCTTCCCCGTGTCGGCCGCGTACACAGTGAGGAAACCTGCGGAGTCGCCGCGAACGACCAGATTGCCGCCCGTCGAGAGAATTCCTCCGTCCCATAGACTTTGCGTCTGCTGTTCCCACGCAATTTTTCCGCTGGCAGGTTCGAAGGCTCGAATCAAGCCGCGCGACTTGGGAGGATGTTCATCCTTCGACAGGGACTCCAGTGACGGGAGGGGTCCATAGAGACTGTCCAGTTCCTTTGGGTCGTAGTCCTCTGGGAAAAAGAACGCCAGATCGAAATTCCCCTCGATCAATCCGGCGCGACGCTTGGAAGTGTCGACGTACACCATGGCCGCGTCGATTACCGGAATGTAGACCAGACCGCTCTTCGGATCGAACGACATCGGTTGCCAACCATGCGCACCCACAGCGGCCGGAAAGAGCAGTACGGGAGCTTTCACCCAGTCCGCAGCCGGCTCGCGGATGGGTCGATGGGTTTTCGGATCGAGTCCCTTGGTCCAGTTCACGTAGGCGAATGGTTTGCCTGATAGAAACTCTCCCGTTGCCCGGTCGAGTACATACAAGTACCCATTTTTACTCGCCTGCATGATGACCTTGCGGTTCTTCCCGGCGACGGACAGATCCGCGAGCACCATCTTGTTGGTCGTATCGTAGTCCCAACCCTCCCCGGGGATTTCCTGGTAGTACCACGCCATTTTTCCGGTCTCGGCATGAACCGCGATGATGGACGCGACATACAGTTCATCGCTGCGCCCCGCAGTATCGTTCTCTCCGTGGTATGGCGAGGCGTTCCCGGTTCCTAGATAGACCAGGTGCAGAGCGGGGTCATATGCAAGCCCGTCCCATGCCGTACCACCGCCGCCGTTGGCCCAATCGTAGTCGGCGGGCCAGGTTTTTACCGCCGCGTCGAGATGCGGTTGATCTTGTTTTCCAAGGGTAGGATTGCGCGGCACGGTGTAGAAGCGCCACCTAAACGTACCTGACTGCAAATCGTAGGCGGAAATCGAACCGCGGGCGCCCTTGAAATCGGAACCGCCGTTCCCGATCACGATGGAATCGCCGGCAAGCACCGGTGCGCCGGTCACGAAGTAGTGGAAGGCTTGTGCCCCACGATCCGGCAATGTGTCTACCCGCCATATACGCTTGCCGCTCTTCGCATCGATCGCATGCAGATACCCGTCCACGCTGGCGACGTAGATGCGGCCCCGCCAGACCGCGAGGCCTCTATTGACGATGTCGCAGCAGGCATAGCGCCCGTATTGTCCGTCGACGCCCGGATCGTAGGTCCATATCTCGCGGCCGGTAGCCGCATCGAGTGCATACACGCGGCCCCAGTTGCCGGACGCATACATGACGCCGTCGACGACGACGGGAGTGCCTTGCAGCCCACGCTTCGTGCCGAGCTTGTATTCCCACGCAAAGCCCAGGCGCGACACATTGTGATCGTCGATGGTGTCGAGCGGAGAATAATAAGTGCCCTCGGCATCCCGACCCGGCGTAAACCAGTTGTCGGGATCTTGTTCCGCGTTCGCAAGGCGCTCTGCGTCCACCCGAGCTGCGGTGGAGGCCGCGGGGACGCGTGTTTCACCTGAATCGGCATCGCGGCTGTACGAAGCCGTGAGAGCCGCACATGTCAAAATCAGCGCTGAAGTCCTGCGAACCCATGTGCATGCGGTCATGATTTCTCCCTTAACACTGCAATGCAGACAATCGGTCCGTTAAATTCGTAGGTAACGCCTTTCCACGGCACCGTTGACGACGTGCCGCCCAGGCGACTACGCCCGTGGGAATTTGACTGTTGCCAAACCGCCGCCGTTGCAGATTAAGATAGCGTTTAGTAGAAGTAGGTGTTATCCAGTTTGCGCAGACATTGGCCCCACGATGGTTGGACAGAGTAATGCAGAGTGAATCGTCCTTCGTTGAACGTCCCTGGATCTCCTCCGCCGGTTCTCGCAGTACTACGGCCTGCTGTTTGGAGTCTCGATCCGCATCAGCGCATACCTCGCGCAACTCCCCGAGCGTTATTTTTCCAATAATTGTCTTTAATAATCAATATATTATGAGCATAACATTCAGCGATTTTTGAACTTCAGGCCGTTCCGGCACGGACGCGGGCCAATGCGGCCAATCTTGATCCCAGGTAAATGCGCCGCTTCGACGCGTTCTGATTATCGATACCTCACCGAATACCCAAGTTGAGTCCTGTTACCGGGCTCAATGTTGGGGGTGTGCGGTGCACGAAGGTTGAAGATTGATGCGATCATGCGCGGATGACTGAATTCTCCACCTTGACACTGATCGACCCACTACAGCGGGGTCTGAAGGAGATCGGCTATGCCGAGATGACGCCCGTGCAGGCGTCCTGCTTGCCGGCCATTCTGGCGGGCCGAGACGTTGTCGCCCAGGCGCGTACCGGCAGCGGGAAGACAGCGGCATTCGCGCTGGGACTGCTGGCGGCTCTCGACGCGGCATCGGTCCAGCTGCAGGGCTTGGTATTGTGCCCAACGCGTGAATTGGCCGACCAGGTCAGCCGCGAGATTCGACGGCTCGCAAGGTTCATTCCCAACATAAAAGTGCTGACCCTGTGCGGCGGGGTGCCGCTGCGGCCGCACCTCGCCTCGCTGTCCCACGAACCCCACATCGTCGTCGGTACGCCGGGCCGAATTCTCGAGCTGATCCAGAAGCAAGCACTGCCGCTCAAGGCCATCAAGGTGCTGGTGCTGGATGAAGCAGACCGCATGCTCGACATGGGCTTTGCGGACGATCTGCGCAGCATTCTCGAGGCCACGCCCGCCCAACGTCAGACATTACTGTTCTCCGCAACGATCCCGCAGTCAATTCGGGAAATCAGCCGAGAACTGCAGCGTTATCCCCTCGACATCGCGGTACCCGACGAGCCAGACGAGACCACCATCGAGCAGACCTTCTTTGAAGTCGAACAGCAGCAAAAGCTGGCCGCGCTCGAAGCGCTGCTCCTGCAGCACCGCCCGGAATCCGCAGTGGTGTTCTGCAATACTCGACAGGACGTCCGGGGGGTGGCCGAGGCACTCCACGCTCGCGGTTTCGCGGTGCTGGCTCTTCATGGTGAACTCGATCAACGCGAACGCGAGGAAATGCTCGTGCGCTTTGCCAATCGCAGTTGCACTGTCCTGGTCGCTTCCGACGTCGCAGCGCGCGGGCTCGATATCACCGGCCTACCGATGGTCATCAACTTCGATATCGCTGCCGACGCCGATACACATCTGCATCGCATCGGCCGCACGGGTCGTGCCGGTCGTGGCGGAGTAGCCTTCAGTCTCTGCCTGCCGCGTGAATCGAATCGCGCCAATCTGATCGAAGATCGGCTCGGTGAGCCGCTGCACTGGGGCAAGCTACCCTCCCCCTCCGATAGCACCCCCTTGCTTGCTCCTTTCGTCACGATTGCGGTCGACGCCGGTCGCCAGGACAAACTACGCCCCGGCGATCTGCTCGGAGCGCTCACTGGCGATGCGGGACTACCGGCCACGGCCGTCGGAAAAATCGACGTATTTCCTACGCGCACCTATGTCGCCATCGCCCGCGAATGGCATGACAAGGCATTGCGGCGCTTACGCGCGGGTATGATCAAAGGCCGGACCTTTCGGATTCGCGAGATTGGAAGCCAGGAATGACTTTCTCCTCATTAGGATTATCGGCTGATCTGCTGCGTGCTATCGACGAGCGCAACTATCCCGCGCCGACTCCGATCCAGCAGGCAGCGATCCCGGCGATCCTTGCGGGCAGGGATGTGTGGGCTTGCGCTCAAACCGGGTCAGGCAAGACAGCTGCCTTCGCTTTGCCGCTTCTGCAGCGGACGCTGAACCGCGATCGCGACACGCCGCTTCGTGTTCGTACCCTGATACTCGTCCCCACACGGGAACTCGCCGCACAGGTAGGGGAATCGATTCGACTCTATGCCCGCTACATGCCGCGGCCGACCAAGACAATCATCGTCTACGGCGGCATATCCATCAATCCTCAGATGATGGCGTTGCGCGGTGGCGCCGACATCGTCGTCGCGACTCCCGGCCGCCTGCTGGACCTGGTAGATCACAACGCGCTGCGGCTCGCAGACGTGACGGCACTGGTGCTTGACGAAGCTGACCGGCTCCTCGACCTGGGGTTTTCCGATGAACTTGCGCGCATCATCGAACGACTGCCGCGGCGGCGCCAGAACCTGCTGTTCTCCGCGACCTTCCCACCCGCCGTGCACCTACTCGCTGAAGAGTTGCTACATGATCCGATTCGTATCGACGTGCCGTCGACCGCCGCCACGCAACCTGCCATCCTGCAGCGGGCCATTCACGTCGACCCCGCGCGTCGCACCCAGCTTCTGCGCCACCTGATCATGGAACAGGGCTGGACCCGGGTGCTGGTCTTCGTCGGCACCAAGTACTCGACCGAACACATCGCCGAGAAACTGCGCCGGGCTGGAATCCAGGCGGCCGCCTTTCACGGCAAACTGAGTCAGGGCGCCAGAACCAAGGCGCTTGCCGATTTTAAGGCCAGTCGGGCCAGGGTTCTCATAGCCACCGATGTCGCCGCACGTGGCATCGATATTGCGCAATTGCCGGCGGTGGTGAATTACGATCTGCCGCGCTCGACCGTGGACTACACACACCGTATAGGACGAACGGGGCGCGCCGGAGAAAGCGGTGTCGCGGTGAGTTTCGTCACTACCGGCGCCGAGGCTCATTTCCGCTTAATCGAAAAGCGCCACCGTATTCATTTGCTCCGGGAGGTCATCGCCGGGTTCGAACCTGTGGAGGCTGCAGCTCGTAACGCGTGACAGTGTAATGCGTTACGTCCACGCCGCCGGCATCAAGTCTGGTCGGCGGACTTGCAATTGCTGCTCCACGGCTTCCCATCCAGCCGTGCACGCACCCAATCGAGTTGCAGATCGATGGTTTTCTCCATGAGTGGGTCATGGTCGAGGCCCGGTCGATGCACGAACTCGACTGGCAAGTGGTTGCGGCATGCCTCTTCGACGCCCTCCTGGATATTGGGAAAATTCACGGAGGCGTCGTCGTCACCAGCCAGAACCATGAGCGGTCCGCGGATGGGTTTGTCGGTGCTCCGGCTGTCCCGATTGTAACGGGTGAGCTCGGGTATCTTATTCCAGCCGGGCCGCACCGCCGCCTGGTGTCCGATCTCCGCGGCCGCGGCGTAGGCGTAATACCAGCATCCTTTCGACGTCATATCCTCGTAGCGCTCGAGCATGACCGGCGAGAGCATTCGTGCCACGTCGAGCGATGGGTAGCTCGCTTTCACACCAAATGCCGTCAAGGGCCAGTACAAGTTCGTGATCGTGTCGAAGGTGACTGCATCGTGCGCCTCGAAGCTCTCGTAACTCATGTCGCCCGCGACGGAAATCGCGCCACTGTACGTCGGATCCTTGAGCTTGGCCTCGAGCTCGGCAACGCCCCACACCGCGACTCCGCCTTGTGAATGACCGATGGCGACCCAGCGTCGGCCGAGCAAAGGGACCGCGGCGCGGGCGGCGGGAATCGAGTAGACGACGTCGTTGGCCTGAGCAATCTTGTTGTCATACAGATGAGGACCAGGTGTCCCGAGACCGGCGTAGTCGGTCGCGACTACGACGAAGCCCGCGGCCACCATAGGCATGAGCCCTTCGCTACCGTATTCAACGTCCTTCATGAGCGAAGGCGCACACATTCGGGCGACGCCACTCGTGCCGTGTGCCCACGCAATGATCGGCCACCCGCGGCGTGGCGGCGGCCCCGCAGGGATCAGCACGACCCCTGACGCCGCGACCGGTGCGCCATCGAGCGAGCGCGACACATACAGGATGCGCACCGCATGCGCTCCCGGCGGTAAGCTGTATCCTTGGAACGGCTCCGAGCGAATCAGCGCACCCGGAGTGCGCGCTCCGAGCGGGTCCGGTGGATTATAGAAATTCGTGAGCGGCAGAGCATCCTTTGCCTCCATGGCGAGCGCTTCGGCCCGCGACTTGGGCAGAACATCATCCGCAGTCGCGGTGACGGTGGCGAATATGCTTAACGCTGCGATCAAGACTCGGCTGGTTTTGTTCATCGGCTCGCCGCGAAAATCGAATCACTCGTGAATAGTAATGTTACTCGTTCCTAGCGTCGAGGGCTCGGTAGAACCTGACCGGAATGGCTGAACCAATCGGCTGCGCCGACCCCGAATGCCCCATCGGGGGTGTGCGTTGCTCACCCCCAGAATCCGGTTACTCCCCACTATTCGAAACAGTTCCAAACAATAGAGCTTCTTCGAACCCACCACGTATACAATTGATCACCGAGCCTAGGCGGCAAGCTGGAACAAGGGGTACGAGGTATGAAGGTCTCGCAGATCATCGGCGCGCTTCTGATCGCGGCCGGGTTGTATGTGTTGGTCAAGGGAGCGAGCTATCCATCCGACAGGAGTCTGTTCAAAGTGGGTAATGTCGAGGCCAAGGTCGAGGAGCATCACGACATACCGCCGTGGGTGGGCGGTGTCGGCATCGCGGCGGGTGTGGTGTTGGTGGTGGTCGGCATCGGCAAGAGGTCGGCATAGCCCCATCTACCCCGGACGGCGCCACGCGCAAGATAGATCGCCGCGGGCAGCGACATCCACACGCCCAGACCGATCGTGATGTGCCTCGCGACCACGGCGCTCGCGTGTCCGGCCAGCGTATTGCCGAATCGGGTCAGCGCATTGGTGATGCTGCCTGCTCCGGGACCCGCGGTGAACGTGTCGCCCGAGGTGACACCGTACAGGACTACACCGCACGCGAGCATCAGGCAGAGCGGTATACAAGGCCCGAACCGCGCGAGCCGATGACGCAGATAGCACGGTGCGAGCGATGCGGCAATTGCCGCGAGACAAAGCACACCGAACGGAAGCGTGAGGGCATCCCCCCGATTGACACCAGTGACTAGCCGCGACGGGCGGGCGATGACGGATACAAGATCGAAGAAATGGAAGTGCAAGCGCAGTGCCCCCACCGTCGTCGATAGCGTATCGCAAGGGAACCAACCCACGAACACGGCCGCCAGGCACACCCAGAACGGCCACGGAAGCGAGACTGCCGATCCGCGCGCCGTGTCATGCCTCTCCAATCCGACCACATCGGGTGCCATGAGTTACGCTCGCTTGGTCCGCGCAACGCCCTGCTCGACGACCTGGGTGGGGTCGATACTGCGCGCCGCGACCGTGACGTGCACTTCGCGGTACCAGTTGTAGAACCGCAGAAGTGCCGCCGTGGTTGCGATTCCAACGGCGACGGCCGCAATCGCCGGGGCGAGCCTGACGATCAGGGGTGTCTTGGCCAGATGCAGCGCGATGAGGGCTTTGTGCCAGCCATGCCCCATCGCGTTCTGCGCCATGACGCCGACAATTACCGACACGGCGCTCGCGAGGCCGGCAATCGCCCCAATCGAGGGGTCGAGCCTCTTCGGATGGAGCCTATGAAGCCATTGCGGGCGTGGGTCATGCATGCGGGGCGCCTTACTGCACAGCGGCGATCGGAGCGGAAGGAGCAGCGACGAATTGCTTACGATAACCCGCGACCTTGACCACGTACTGCCGCGTCTCCTCGTAGGGCAAATTGACTCGCAGCCGCTCGAACAGCGCCGACGGATCGAGCTGGTTGATGTCGTTGAGCGCCTCGGTCTTGTTGTTCGAGAACACGCGGGTCACGTTTCTCGGTCCGGTGTTATAGGCCGCGATCACGCAGTAGTCACGTGAGTCCGGATTCTCGACAGCGCGAAACTCGGTGTCGCCGAGCAGGCTCAGGTACACAGTACCGAGCTCGATATTGTGCTCGGGATCGAACAGGTATTCCGGCGTCGGTGTGTCATCCACGCCCTGCGCCCGCTTCAGCGCCGCACGGCCGGCACTGGTCGGCACCAGCTGCATCAGCCCGTAGGCCGGAGCCGGGCTCACCGCGAACGGATTGAAATTACTCTCCGTGCGCATGATGGCCAGCACGAGACTGGGGCTCACGTGGTACTGCGCCGCGTATTTCTCCGCGGCGACTCGGTAATGCTCGGCTCCCTTGATTTCATAGTTCTTGACCATGTTGATTCTCACGAATAACGCCGTCTGCGCGCCCTGATCGGCAGAGACGGGGCGTGTCTGCGTTCTTTGCGCGATGAGGTATTTGGCGAAGGCCTCGGCCTGCGCCCGATTTTGGATCGCCTTGCCCTGATTGTCGTGCACCAGGCCGTAGAGGTAGGGCTTACGGCCGGTGTCCAGATTAACGTCCTTGTCGGTGAACAGGTCTACGGCCGCCGGATCGTTCGTGGTCAAGAGCGAGGCCACGATGGCGGCCTTCAGGCTGCCACGCGGATCCGTCTGATCGAGCGTCTCCACGGTGAGCGTTCCGTGATCGAAATCGGTTATCACTCGGCTCTTGTAGCCCTGCGTGTATTTGACATAAACAGTCCGGTCCGCCATTTTGGCGTCGTTTTGCCCCCAGCGCTTCTGTACGTTGGCGCGTAGCTGCGCGTAGGCCTCTGCGACTTTTCGCCGCAGTACCTCCAGGTTCGCCTCCATGTCCCGCTTATCCGACGCCACGGCCTGCCCGAGACCCGAGGAGTCCATCGGTTGACCCTTGACTACGTGCTGGACGTTGCTGACTACGACCTTCGAAGTGGCGCAGCTCGCGCTGACGCTGACCACGGCAAGGGCAACGGCAAGCTTTGCAATGGAACCGGATCGCATGAATACCCCATGGACGCCCGCGTTTTTATAAATGATTGCGAGGTCGCCGTGAACTATGCATCGAGAACGTGGTGCGATCAAGCCCCATTGGCGTTAACGCTGGCAGCAACTGCGCCAGTAGCTCGGCGGCTTGGCCTAGGCGTGCATAATGTCAAAGGTGCCGTTTTCGAGTGCGAATTTGTCCGCATTATGGTGTGTATTCCGGACGCCCTAACAGCTTCGGCCTTCGGCTCGTCGACTTGAGCCCTTTAGTACCAGGGATCGCGCAGGATAGCCTGTGGATCTGCGGGAACAGTGAGCAAGCGACTTTGAATATACGCCAACTGTGCCAAGCCGGCGGCCCGCACGCTGGGAGTGAACAGCGGATCCTGAAGGTTCGCCTTAGCCAGGTCGTCGCCGCGAATAGCAGCCAGTTTTATCCAACCGTACCCGCGTGCAGGATCAGCAGTCTCCACCCCCCTACCATGTTTAATCATGGCACCCACATTGTTCTCACACAGCGCAACGCCGAGCTTTGCGCCCAACAAATAGATTTGAAGCGCACGACGGTCATCTCTGGCAATGGGCGCGCAACCCTTGTCGTAAATATAGCCGAGATCCACCGCGGAATCGGCATTTCCGTGGTCAAGAGATTCTCTAAAAAGCTTGTCGGCGGTTTGACAATCACGATCCCTGCCGCAGACGGACAACCTCTATTCGCTCACCTTCCAGACTTTCCAACTTGACTTCAAATTTTACGAGGCGACCTGCCGCCACGACATTGCGCACCTGATGGAGCCCTACTCGAACGAACTGCTTCGCAGGGAACCAGAAATATCGATGTCCGTAGCCGACGATATTTAGGGAGTTTCGGTCTGCCGAAAGCTCGCCCTTTCCGATCCATTTCCATTGGCTCTTGGGCTCGCCCCACGATCGGCCTTGACCAAAGAGCGATTGGATAGGCCAACTAGCGGATGACGAATGCGTCAGCTCTATATCGGCATTGGGGGTCACTGTGCCTTTCTCCATTTCGGCTGCGGAGCCACTTCGTTCCCTTTATCTGGGCTCGCGTTACGATATCGACAAAGGTACGTACGGATCCGTGACCGTGTTGGGATTTGCTTTCGAGTGTCTGACGCAGCGATCCATTCAGAATGCAGGCTTCATGCTTCCACCGCATCGAGGGTGACGCCGACGTCACTCAGCCCGTTATGCGAAAGTTTGTGGCGGTGCACCAATATAAAGTCGAGATCGGGAGGTGACGCAACGTAGGATCGCGGATTCTACGGTTTGGCGGCGATGCGGCCGTAGCGCTGCAAAATCGCGCGCAGTTCGTCATGAGGCAGTCCGAAAAGGCGCAA
>Ga0302324_100013356_pt1 | contig 16654 bp, 17 predicted proteins | sample Palsa_T0_1_FD_201949 | JGI IMG/M metagenome (GOLD analysis project Ga0302324, IMG submission 201949) | Peat permafrost microbial communities from Stordalen Mire near Abisko, Sweden - Palsa_T0_1 | ecosystem: Environmental > Terrestrial > Soil > Palsa > Peat permafrost | place: Sweden: Abisko...
GCGATGCCCAACCTGCTCGTTATCCGCCCCGCCGACGCCAACGAGACCGCCCAAGCGGTCCGGGCCGCCATCGAGCACGACGGCCCGACGGCCCTCATCCTGTCCCGCCAGACCCTACCCGTGCTCGAGGGCACCGCCCAGCGAGCAGAACAGCTGCAGCGGGGCGCCTACGTGCTCTCCGGGGACGAACCCGGGCCTGACATCGTGCTTGTGGGCACCGGGTCTGAGGTTTGGGTTTGTGCCGATGCAGCCAAGTTGCTGGAGGCGGACGGCCTTCGGGTGCGGGTCGTCTCCATGCCGAGCTGGAACTTTTTCGAGGACCAAGACGAGGACTACCAAGATGAAACCCTCGGCGCCGGCGCACCCGTGCTGGCTGTCGAAGCCGCCACCAGCTTCGGCTGGTCCCGCTGGGCGGACGCCACTGTTTCCCTAGACCACTTTGGCGCCTCCGGCCCCGGCGCTGAGGTATTGGCCCACTTCGGCTTCACACCCGAAAACGTGGCCGACAATGCCCGGGCCTTGCTCCGAAAGACTGACGAAGACCAGGAGGAAAATAAATGACGCTTCTCAATCAGCTCTACACGGAGGCTGGCCAAAGCCCTTGGATCGACAACCTGTCACGCGACGCCATCCGCTCCGGGCGCCTCGCGAACATGCTCGATGAAGGCATCCGTGGTGTCACGTCCAACCCGACAATTTTCCAAAAAGCGATGACCGGCACCGACGCATATTCGGCCGATTTCGCCCGCCTCATCGAAGGCGGCACAGTCGAGCAAGCCTTCTGGGAAATGGCCACCGCCGACGTCACCGCGGCTCTCGAGATATTCCATCCCCTCTACGTCCAAAGCGGTGGCGGCGACGGCTTTATATCCCTCGAGGTTTCACCCCGCCTCGCCTATGACACCGAAGGCACTATCAAAGATGCCCGTATTTTTCACGAGCGCATCGCGATGCCCAATCTGCTGGTCAAAATCCCTGCCACAGAGCCTGGAGTGCCCGCAATCCGCCAGATGATCAGCGAGGGCCGCAACATAAACGTCACGTTGATCTTCAGCATTGACAGGTATAACGATGTTATTGAGGCTTACATCTCAGGTCTCGAAACCTTCGCCGGGACCGGAGGAGATCTCTCCCGAGTGCACAGCGTGGCATCGTTCTTCGTCAGCCGCGTCGATACCGAAGTCGACCGCCGGCTCGAAGCTTTGAACAACGACAAAGCCCTTGCACTTCGAGGGAAAGCTGCCGTCGCGCAAGCGAAATTGGCCTACCAGTTGTTCCTCGAGCGTTTCTCCGGGCCCCGCTGGGAACCTCTCAAGGCGAAGGGTGCACACGTCCAGCGCCCGCTTTGGGCCTCCACCTCCACCAAGAACCCCGCATATCCGGACCTTCTCTACGTGGACTCCCTCATCGGGCCTGACACCGTCAACACGATGCCGGACGCCACGGTCGCCGCCTTCTCGGACCACGGCACCGTTGCCCGGACCGTGGACCAGGGTGCAGATGCGGCCCGTGCTGAAATCGAGGCGCTCGGCCAGGTTGGCATCGACATGGCCGACGTGTCCCACAAGCTCGAAGAAGAAGGCGTAGCCGGGTTCTCCAAGAGCTTCGACGAGCTGCTCCAAGCGCTCGAGGACAAGGCCAACGAGCAAAAGGCTGGCAACCAATCGTGACGGACACCCCCCTGCCCCCCAACGTCCTCGCTGAGGGGATGGAAACCGTCCGTCGTGCTCCCCCGGGGGTCTTGGTGGTCTTCGGCGCGTCCGGTGACCTCACCCATCGCAAATTGCTTCCCGCCCTGGAACACCTTTCGCGGCGGCGGTTGCTACCCGCTGCTTTTTCCATCGTGGGCGTTGCGCGTTCCGAGATGTCCGACGACGGCTTCAAGGGCCTCATGGCAGAAGCAGTCCCCAATGCCGGCCCGGGATGGGCCGAGATCATCAAGAACAGTGCGTACGTTTCTGGCGACTACTCCCACCCGAACACTTTCAAGCAACTGAAGTCCCGGCTGAAGAGCATCGATGAAGCCCTCGGGACAGGTGCCAACCGGACCTTCTATCTGGCCACGGTGCCTGACGTGTTCGCAGAGGTGGCCGCAGCGCTCGGCAAAGTTGGGCTCAATCACCCCGAGCCGGGCGGATCTTCGCGCCTGGTCATAGAAAAGCCCTTTGGGCGCGACCGCGAAAGCGCCCGGGAGCTCGACACCGCGCTGCATGAGGTCTTCTCCGAGAACCAGATTTACCGGATCGACCACTACCTCGGCAAAGAGACCGTGCAGAACGTGCTCGCCCTCCGTTTTGCCAACGCGATATTCGAGCCTTTGTGGTCGCGCAATTACATCGACCACGTCCAGGTGACTGTCGCGGAAACGGTGGGCGTCGAAAAGCGTGGCAGTTTCTACGAAAAAGCGGGGGCGCTGCGCGACATAGTCCAGAACCATGTCATGCAGGTCCTCTCCCTCACCCTTATGGAGCCCCCCGGCACGATCGACGCCGACGGCATCCGCGACGAGAAGGTGAAGGCCCTCCGCTCGGTCGTCGTTCCGAGTGTGGCCGAGGTGGCCAACATCGCAGTACGCGCCCAGTACGACAGCGGTTGGGTCGAAGGCATGGCTGTCCCCGGCTACCGCCAGGAAGAAGGCGTGAGCCGCGACAGCCAGACCGAGACCTACGTCGCGCTAAAGCTGACGGTCGACAACTGGCGCTGGGCTGGCGTGCCGATCTACATACGCACAGGGAAGCGCCTGCCCAAGCGGGTGACCGAAGTCGCCCTCCAGTTTAAGGCGGTGCCGCACCTCGCCTTCCCCAAGGCGGCCGCGACCGGGCTCAACCCCAATGCCCTGGTCATGCGCATCCAGCCCGACGAAGGCGTGACGCTGCGCTTCGGCGCCAAGGTCCCCGGGCAGGCGTTCATGGTCCGCGACGTGCTCATGGACTTCTCCTACGGGGCTGCGTTCCTAGAAGAGCCGCCGGATGCCTACGAGCGGCTCCTCCTCGACGCCATGGTCGGCGACCCCACCCTGTTCATACGCAGGGACGAGGTAGACACCGCCTGGGGGATAGTCCAGCCCTTGCTCGACGCCTGGGGCAACGACGGGGCTCCTCTCGCCGGCTATGCGGCCGGGTCCTGGGGGCCGCGCCAAGCCGACACCCTCATAGAGCGCGACGGACGGCAATGGCGAACGCCGTAGCGCCACCGCCCAACCCATCCAGTCCTGCGCAACCGTTGCGGTCAGGTCAGCATGCCGGCGCGAGCTCAGGCGACGACGGCCCGGCCGTTGTCCATACATGGGAAAAACGTGACGTCACAATCAGCGAGGTCGTTGCAGCCTTACCCGAACTGCGCCGCCAGGCCGACGGCAGGGAAGCCGCCACCCGCACCGCGGTCCTGACGATCGTCATGGTCATCGGGCCGAGGGACGACCCGGTCTCCTGCGCCGAATCGGTGCGTTCGCTCGGTGCGCACCACCCATGCCGTGCGGTCGTGCTGCGCCCTGACCCCGACAGCACCCCTGTGATCGACGCCAGCGCGACCCTGTGGCGCGCCTCGGCCGCCGCAGCCGAGGGGCACCCCATGTTTTTCGAGGAGGTGCACATCAACGTCGGAGGCCAGGCCGCTTCCCACCTCTCGTCGATCGTGGGGCCTTTCATCCTGGCCGACCTCCCTGTTGCCATGTGGTTCCCCACCGACCTCCCCGACCCGACTGACCCGCTGCTCCGGCTCGCTTCGGTGCTCATGGTCGACACGCGCCTGGTTGGGCCGGAGCTGGCCGCCATCGGCCACTCCTACCGTACCTTGCTCGAGCTGGCCAACCACCAGCCCGTCGTCGACCTGTCCTGGGTGCGCCTGCAGCCTTGGCGTGACCTCCTGGCGAGCCTCTTCGAACCAGAGCACAGCCGGCATTTTCTCCAGGGCGTCCGCCTGGCCTCTGTGAAGGGCAAGCCCGGCCCGCGGCACATGCTCGGCGGGTGGCTCATGGCCCAGCTCGACCTACGAGCTCGCGAGGTCCTCCTGACCGATTCCAAGCACGTCGACATAACCCTCGAGGCCTTTTACGACGGCGAAGAGGGCAAGTTCCAAGTGAGCCGCGACGAAGGGGCCCGCGCTGTGTGGGCGAAGGCTTCCCTCTCTGGCGGCATGGCGCACGGCCAGGCCATGCCACTGCCCGACGACTCGCTGACCTCGGCGCTGTCCGCCGCGATTGCCAACCTCCGGGCTGACCGGGTGTGGGAACGCGCGTTGGCTGCCGCCGCAGCCCTCGCGTCCTAGGCGTTAGGGTCAAGCCCGTGAACGGCGAGCTTGTTGTAACTGATGACCTCCCCGGTGCTTTCGCCAGCGAGGTGATCTCTGCCTTCGCAAACCGCCCTGGCGAGGAGTTCGACATCGCTCTTTCGGGCGGGTCGACGGCGCGGGCCTGCTACGAGCGCCTCGCGGCCGAGGGTGCTCAGGAGATCGACTGGCTGGTAGTCAACGTCTACTGGAGCGACGAACGCTGCGTCCCGCCCGACGACCCTGACTCCAACGAGTTGCTCGTGCGCCAGGCTCTGCTGGAAAGAGCTGGGGCCGCCAACGCCGTGTACCCGATGCGCTGCGACGAGGGCCTCGACGCCTACCAGCTCCGCATAGGCGAGATCGGCCAACTCGACGTCGTCCATCTCGGGATGGCGACGGACGGGCACACCGCCGGCCTTTTCCCCGGCTCCCCTGCCCTGGACGCCGACCCCGGCCAGCTGGTCACCTTCAGCGAGGACCCGAACAGGCTCTACAGCCACCCCCGGATGACGTTCACCTATTCCGCCATTGCGAGAGCGCGGCTCGTCATCTTCACAGTCGCCGGCGAGGCCAAGCGCCCCGCAATGGAGGCAGTCGTTGCCGGCAAGGACATCCCGGCAGCACGAGTCCGGGCGGGCCGCATCCTGTGGCTCGTCGACAAGGACGCTGCTCCCCGGGCCCTATGACCTCCTCTGAGCCATATGACCTCCTCTGAACCACCGGCACAGCCTCCCGCTTCACCTGCACCTTCCCACCAGGGCCAGGGCCACGGCCAGGCGCACGGCCAGGGCCGCGGGGCCAGCACGGGAGACCCGGAACTGGACGCCCGCCTCGACTCGCTGCTCGACGAGCTGGCGGTAACCGCCAACCGCGACCAGGTCCGCGAGCTGATCATTTCTGTGGTCCGCCTGGCCCAAGGCAAGGCCGACCGCCTCGACCTGAAGATCGCCAGCGCGGCCCTGCGCGAGATGCGCGAAGGCTTCGAGGTCTTTGCCCCGTACAGGAACGTCCGCAAGATCACGATGTTCGGGTCCGCTCGCACGCTGCCGACCGACCCGCTCTACGCCCAGGCACGCGACCTCGCATCGCTGCTGTCGTCCATGGGCTGGTCAACCGTCACGGGGGCTGGCCCGGGGATAATGGCCGCCGGCCTCGAGGGTGCCGGCCCGGAGCATGCGTTCGGGATCAACATCCGGCTCCCCTTCGAGCAGGAGGCGAACCAGTTCATCTCCTCAGACCCGAAGTTGGTCTCGATGAAGTACTTCTTCACGCGCAAATTGCTGCTCGTAAAGGAGTCCGACGGCTACGCGGTCCTCCCGGGAGGCTACGGCACCCTGGACGAGGCCTTCGAGCTGCTCACGCTGCTCCAGACGGGCAAGGCTGAGCCCTCGCCGGTGGTGCTGCTGGAAGTGCCCGGAGGAAGTTACTGGCAGGCATGGGAGCATTTCGTGACCGAGGAGGTAGAAGCCCGTGGCCTCATCTCACCGGGGGATGCAAGCCTCTACCTCATCACCGACGATGTCGCCGAGGCGGCCGCGGAGCTCCTCGGCTTCTACCGCAACTACCAGTCGGTCCGATGGATCGGCGACCGCATGGTGGTCCGCTTGCTTGCGCAACCGACGCCGGGCGAGATGGCCGCCCTATCCGAGGAGTTCGGCCACATTTTCCTCCGTGGAGCGATCGAGATCCTCCCCGGGCCGCTTCCGAGCGAGGTTCGCGAAGACGACCACGTCGACCTCCCGCGCATCGCCCTCCGTTTCAACCGGACGTCGTACAGCCACCTTCGCCAGTTGATCGACGCCCTCAACGCACTCCCGAGCGCTCCGCCGCCGCCCGCCGGGCTGCCGGTCCCGCCGCGCCACCTACTGCGCGAGCGCTGAGCCCTCGTTGCAGGGCGGGCAGGTCCGAAGCTCTTCCTCGGCGACCGCCGCCAGCACCCTCTCGCAGACCGCGGCGAGGGTGTCAAGCTGTTCACCCGCAAGCAGGTCGATGAACAGGCGCCTCACTGCCTCCAAGTGGCCAGGGGCGGCTGCGCTGATCTCGTCCCGGCCGTGCGCACTCACGCCGACGACCGCTCCACGCAGGTCAGAGGGGCACTTGATTTTTTCGACCAGGCCACGCTCCGCCATACGGGTCACCTGATGGGAGAGCCGGCTCTTTTCCCAGCCCAGCAGGTGACCCAGTTCGAACAGCCGCATACGGCCCTCCGCCTGGCCCGTTAGGGCGACGAGGACCATGTAGTCCTGGTAGCTGAGCTGGGAGTGGGCGGCGAGGTCCCTTGCCAGCTGCGCGTTGAGGCGCATCTGCATGAGCTGAAGGGACCGCCACGCCCGCTCTTCTCTCTCGTCCAGCCATCTGACTTCGTTCATTACATGTTTCATCCTACCGGAATAGTGGATATATCCCCTATGTTTGCTTTAGGTGACAGGTTCACCACTGACCCAAGGAGATCGCTCAAAATGACCGACACCGGAACATCTGTAGCCCAAGAGACTCTAACTGGCGACTACACCCTCGATCTTGCTCATACACGTATCGGCTTCTCAGCCCGCCATGCCATGGTCACAAAGGTACGCGGGCAATTCAATGAGTTCACCGGCTCAGTTCACCTCGACGCCGAGGACCCGGCAAACTCCAAAGTCGAGATCACCATCCAGGTCGCCAGCATCGACACCCGCAATAGCGACCGCGATACCCACCTCCGGACCAACGACTTCTTGGCCATGGAGGAGTTCCCCGAGATCACGTTCCGCTCCACCCAGGTAACGCTGGCGGGCGACAACAACTACGACGTCACCGGCGACCTCACCATCCGTGGCGTCAGCAAGCCCGTGACGGTCAATTTCGAGCTCAACGGGGGCGCCCAGGACCCCTGGGGCAACTTCCGCGTTGGCTTCGAAGGCCATACCACCATCAACCGCAAGGACTGGGGCGTCAACTGGAACGCTGCCATGGAGGCCGGCGGCGTCATGGTGAGCGACAAGGTCACCCTCGAGTTCGAGGTCGAGGCCGTCAAGGTCAAGCCGACCGCCTAATAGGTCCTACCTAGTAGGTCCTACTGCTCTTACGAGGTACTGCTAGGCACCGGCCGCCTGAGACCGGTGCCTACTCGGGACCTTCTTCGGCGATGCCGCCGCCGGCGGCGAGAAGGGCCGCAGCTTTCATGACAGCACGGCGTGCGCGAGCGAGACGGCGCTCCTCCGCCGCTGCCTCCGTGTTGTCCTCCCTCACCGCCTCCTTCAGCTTGGCGAGCCCGATATCTGCGAGCTCCTCGGCTATATCGTCAAGCCTCGAACGCAAGTCGTCCAGACGGTCGTCACCCATGCCGCCCAGTCTGCTGCGCGTGCGGCCGCAGTCGCCAGAGTGCTCAGTAGTTGACCCAGGCCATGTCCCAGTAGTCAAGCGACGGCAGGACCTCCGGCCACTTTCGACTTGCGGTCCTGGGCACTAGTGTCAGCGTGTGGACGACCTCGCCCTCGCCGGGTACCTCGAACGTTCCAAAGACCGTATCCTCGCCACGCTGTCGGATTGGCTCCGGATCCCGTCCATTTCCGCCGACCCGGCACACGCCGGCGACGTCGCCAACTCAGCCGAGTTCTGCGCCCGCCTGTTGAGGGAGGCCGGGCTTCATGAGGTGGAGATCATCCCGGCAAACCCCGCCGGGACGAACGGCGCCCGCCTGGCCCCGGCGGTTTACGGTGAATGGCTCGGGGCCGGCGAGGGAGCACCCACGGTGCTCGTATACGGCCACCACGACGTCCAGCCCGTCGACCCGCTCGATGAATGGACCTCACCTCCTTTCGAACCTGTCGTCGTCGACGGCCGGCTCCTGGCGCGTGGCTCCGCTGACGACAAGGGCCAGGTCCTCATGCAGACCGAGGCAGCGCGCGGCTTACTCGGCGAAATGGGAGCCCTGCCCGTCAACTTGAAGTTCCTGATCGAAGGCGAAGAGGAGGTCGGCAGCCCTCACTTCGAGGACCTGCTCGAGCGTGAGCGCGAGCGGCTCGCCACCGATGTGATCGTTGTCTCCGACACCACGATGGTCGCGTCCGATATCCCTTCGACCACGCTCAGCATGCGCGGGCTCGTAGGTTTCGACGTGGCCCTACGAACGGCAAAGTCCGACCTACACAGCGGGCTCTGGGGAGGCACGGTCCCCAACGCTGCCATCGTGGCTACACGCCTCGCGGCGAACCTCCACGACGGCCTCGGCCGCGTGAACTTGCCCGGTTTTTACGACCGCGTAAGGGAACTTAGCGAAGAGGAGACGCTCTCGCTCGGATCGGTACCCTTCGACGAGGCAGAGTTCTGCGGCCAAGCCGGCGTTGCCTACCTCGAAGGCGAATCTGGCCGCACCCCTTACGAACGCACAGGTACTCGACCCACGGCCGAGGTCACCGGTCTCCACGCGGGCTATGGCGGGCCCGGTATGAAAACCATCGTGCCCGCGACCGCCAATATCAAGATCGCCATCCGGCTCGTGCCGGACCAAAACCCCGAAGAAATCGCAGCGTCGTTCCGCAACTGGCTTGCCGCTCACACCCCAGAGGGTGTCGACGTCACGGTGACACCGGTCGGCGCGGTGGCGCCCCTTCTCACGCCTCTCGACCATCCAGCGGTCCAGACCCTCTGTGGGGCCATCGAACGCGTGTGGGGCAAGAAGCCACTGTTCACCAGGAGCGGGGGCAGCGGGCCTGAGGAGGCACTGGGCAGAGTGCTTGGAGCACCGGTCACTTTTCTCGGCGTAGCGCTCCCTGACGATAATTTCCATGCCCCCAACGAGCACCTGGACCTCGACCAGCTCTGGCGGGGCGTGCTCGCTGCCGGGGAGCTCCTCCTCGACCTCGGCACCTTGAAGGTCGGCCAATGAGCCGGCACGGGCACGGCAAAGACCACGACAAACACTCCAAGAACGGCGCCGGCAAGGGCCCGGAAATGACGTCCTCTAACGGAGCGAACGGCGGGGTCGGCGCGAGTGGCGCGAGTGGCGGGGGCGGCGGGAACGGCGCCAAACGGTGGCACCTCAGCCCGGCTGACGCTCACGAATGGGTGAGCTTCGAGGACCCAAGCGAGGCACGAACATGGCGTTTCGACGTGACATTTCTCCTCTCACATTGGGAATGCATATATGGCAACGGCTGCCAGGGTGTACTGACGGCCCCGGCGCCTGAACTGGCACAGGGCTGCTGTTCGTACGGGGCGCACATGACCGGTGACGAGGATGTCGCCCGCGTGAAGGCGGCCGCGAAAACATTGACCGACGACCAGTGGCAGTTTGCAGAGCAAGGGCGTCGTGGAGGGGTGGCACGGCGCGGTACTGCCGGTGTCAGCGTCACGAGGTTGGTGGAAGACGCTTGTATTTTCCTCAATAGACCGGGGTTCCCAGGTGGCCCGGGCTGCGCCCTCCACCGAGCCGCCCTCGAGCGCGGTGAAAAACCGATGGACCTTAAGCCTGATGTGTGCTGGCAATTGCCGTTGCGGCGCGAGGACACGGTCCATCCCGACCATTCGGTGACATCGGTGGTCGGTGAATGGGACAGGGTTCACTGGGGCCAGGGGGGCGAGGAGTTTGCCTGGTGGTGCACGGAGGCGCCTGAGGCGTTCCGAGGTAGCACGCCGGTATGGCGGCAGATGCAAGACGAGTTGTGTGCCATGGTAGGCCCGGCCGTCTTTGCGCTACTGGCGCCGTACTTGGAGGTCCGGGAGGCCTCCGGCGCTTTGCTCCCCCACCCTACAGTTCGCCAACGGGAGTAAAATCCCAGCAGTGAGCCCAAAGGAGCATTGGAGAACCGACCCTGACGAGCACGATTATCCCGCAGCTCAAGATTATCTGACGCTTGTTATGTCGCCCGCAGCGGCCAAAGGTCTCGTCGAAGCGCTAAAAACTGCCCCCCTGCTCCACAGGGCGGCCAAAGACCTGCTTCGTGCGAGCGCTTTGCCTCTCCTACCCGAGAACAATTACCACGTCGGCAAGGACCTCTCCAAGGTTAAAAAAGGCCAACTTCTTTCTCCTGTCCTGTTGGTTGCCGGCGACGCCTCGCGCGGAGCTCACCTAACGATTGCCGACGGTTACCACCGGATTTGTGCGAGCTGGTACCTCAACGAGGACGAGGCTATCCCTTGCCGGTTGGTCGACCTGCCTTAGGGTACGCCGGGCCCTCGTCGGTGTTACCCGTGAGGCCCGACGACGTTTGTTCGCTGCGCGGTGAAAGACTTCGGTAATGGCATTTAACCGACTGGCCCTCGAGTTCCCCCGCTTGGCTGCCGAGCTCGAGCGGCTCTCGGGCGACGACCTTGAAGCGGCGGTCGGGCGGATCGTCGAGACGGCGTTGACCGCAACTGGTGTACAAGTCACCGAGAGAAGCCCGGCCGCTGTGAACACGCTGGTTTGGTCGCTTGACGACGTCGCCTGGGGCCTCCAAGAGGCGGTGGACAAAGGCACAGCTTCTCAGCTCGACTACGTCAGGGCATTTCGTAGAGCAAGGGCCGCCAACGGGCTGCTCGACCTGCTCGAAGACCGCTACGACTCTGCCGTCTACGAAGCCTGTCAGGCGCTAGCCGCTAACGAGGATGCCGTGCTGCAGCTGTTAGTCCATCCCCCCACATAACGTTGGCACCACCAGGACATCGATTTCGGGAACGTCGGCAATGCGGAGCCTGCCGCTATAGGAAATGTCGTCCACGCCGACAACTTTCTCACGGTGAAGGCCGGCATCGCGCTTTGAAGGTCGCACCTACCGCCGCCGCAATTGTGTTCCGATCGGAATGAACGAGGAACTTAGAAGCGTACCGGGTCGACTTCGATACGCACTCGCTCGCTGGGCCGCCCGACAGCTGCGAGAGCGTCGGCGAGGCTGGCGTGGTCGGGCGAACGCACGACCCAACGCTCGTCCCCCAGCTCGCTTAGCTCCACCGGCTCGCCCGGGACAACTCTTGGCTCGACCTGCTCGCCCAGCACGTCGCTGTGGCTCGCCAACACGGCAACGTCCAGTTTCTCCAGGGCGCTAACCAACTCGCGGGCACCCGGGCCGGACAGGACGGCCAGGGCGGCGAACGGAGGGAGCCGGAGGGCTTTGCGCACAGCCCCCTCGGAGGCAGCAAGCCGGCCCGGGTCGGCCAGGACGGCCGCCTCGATCACGGGGTGGCCGGGCGCTCTGGTTTGGACGAGGACCTTCCCGGCGCGTTGGCGACCCCCGACCAGGCGCGAGGCTCGAGCCAACAGAGCCAGGGCCTCCTCGCCGGCCCGGTAGCGGGAAGCCAGCAGCTCCTGGTCGAAGTCCAGGAACGCCACGGCCCCCACTCCCCCACCCTTTCGCAGCTCTCCCTCCCGGTACAACACCGCCTCGGTACCCACCAGTACGGGTGTCGCAGGGAGCGGTCCGCTACCAGCGGACACCTCCCCGACCGGGCGGCCGGAGAGGGCCTCGAGCTGTTCTCTCGCCCGGCTCACCCCGACTCTGAGCAGCCGCAACACACTTGAGCCGCACGAGGTACACACGAGCGGTCGGGACGTCCCGCAGCGCCGGCAGAGCATGCCGTCGCCGACAACGGCGACAGCCGCCCCGCACTGCTCACAGGTAGCCAGGTCCCCGCAGGCGTCACAGGCGGACAACTGGGCACGGCCCTTTCGGTTCAGCACACATACGACCCGGTAGTCGCTCCTGAGCACTGCGACGAGACCCGAGGAGTAGAGCCCCGAGCGGGGGTCCTCTCGCCGGCTGTCCACGACCTCCAGGGGAGCCCAACCCGAGCGCTCGGCGGACACGCTCGCCACGTGCACCTGGTTTGCCGCCCCGAGCAGTTCCACCGTTGGGCATGGGGTGACCCAGATACAGGGCACTACGGCGAGGCGGGCGCGTTCGGCGGCCACTGAGGGCGCGTCCCAGGTAGGCGCCGCCCCTTGGACCAGGCCTTCGTCGTGCGCGTCCAGCACAACGATCGAGGCGATACCCGGGCACGGTCCCCAGGCAGCCGCCCGCGCTCCTATCACCACGTCCGCTCCAGCACGGGCCTGTGCCCATTCCCCGGGCAAAAGAGCGACCTTGGCGCCCCGGCTGCGAAGGGCCGCGCACCCGGCTTCTGCTCTCGCCGTCGTGGGAGCAATGACGAGCACAGGGCCGTGCGCCGCCGCCGCAACTACCACCTCGGTGGCGCTGTAGACCGGAGGTAACCGCAAGAGGTGGGCGCCAACGCTCCAAGCCTCTTCGACCAGCCCTTGGACCGTCCCCACCCCTCCCGGCCCAGTCCGGCCGAGCGATGCACCTCCGAGCCCCGGCCCTGCTCCTCCGAGCTCCGGCGCGACCGACGAACGGCCCCTGGCCCGCGGAGGAAGAACCCTGACAGCGGCCTGCGGCGATGCGGTAAACAGCAGCGAGCGCCGCCGGCTAGCCCAACGCCAGGCGGCCCATTCGGCCAGCTCGAACAGCTCCGGCTCGGGGCCCCAGCTGGTCACCTTGGCGATAGGCCGAAGGGCCAAGCCCTCGGGCGACTGCACCGGGTAGGCGACCACCCATCCCCGCACGGCGCGGCCCTGCAGGGGTACCCGCACGATGGAACCGGGGCGAATTTCGGCTGCGAACTTGGCGGGGACCTCGTAGTCAAGTTCTCGCTCGAAGCCGGCGACATCGGGGATCACCCGCGCCACCAGAGGGGCGGAGGGAATGAGAAAAACCGGTGGGCCGGGCGAGGCAAGTCCCCCAAGACCAAATAGAGACCGACCAAAGACCAACTAAAGGCCAACAGCCTGTTTGAATTCGGCCAGCCGGCTGGTCGCCTCCCAGGTGAACTCTTTGTCCGGGCGGCCGAAATGCCCATAAGTGGCGGTGCGCCGGTAAATCGGGCGGCGCAGGTCGAGGTCCCGGATGATCGCCGCCGGCCGGAGGTCGAAAACTTCGTCCACCGCCTTGGCCACTTTGGCGGGGGCAACCTTTTCTGTCCCGAACAGTTCGACCATCAGCGACACGGGCCGGGCAACCCCGATCGCATATGCGATCTGGACCTCGCAGCGCTTGGCCGCGCCTGAAGCTACGACGTGCTTCGCGACCCAGCGCGCTGCGTAAGCGGCGGAACGGTCAACTTTGGAAGGATCCTTGCCGGAAAAAGCCCCGCCGCCGTGCCGGGCCGCCCCTCCATAAGTATCCACGATTATTTTCCTACCGGTCAGACCGGTGTCGGCGCTGGGCCCGCCACGTTCGAACCGGCCAGTCGGGTTGGCGAGAACTTCGTAGGCGTCGTCGGCGTATTGTGCCGGCACGATCGGAGCAATGACGTGGTCGCGGAGATCGGGCTTCAGCAATGTCTCGAGGTCCACGGTCGGGCGGTGCTGGGTCGACACGAGCACAGTCTTCAGCCGAACTGGCCGCCCGTCTTCGTACTCAAACGTGACCTGGGTCTTCCCATCCGGTCGCAGATAGGGAAGGACACCGACCTTTCGCACCTGGGCGAGGCGCTGCGCCAAGCGGTGCGCCAACCAGATCGGCACCGGCATCAGGTCATCGGTCTCGTCGCACGCGTACCCGAACATCATCCCCTGGTCGCCAGCGCCCTGGCCGAAAAGGGCGTCCTCACCACTCGTGCCCTGGCGTACCTCATAAGCATTGTCGACGCCCATGGCGATGTCTGCGGACTGCTGGCCTATCGACACTGCCACGCCGCACGTGAACCCGTCGAAGCCCATTTCCGAGCTGGTATAACCGATCCCGGAGACGACCTCACGCACTATCTGGGGTATCTCGACGTAAGCGCTCGTTGTAATTTCGCCGGCGACAACTACCAAACCGGTCGTCAGGAGCGACTCGCAGGCAACGCGCGCGAGCGGGTCCTGGGCCAATATGGCGTCAAGGATCGCATCGGAAATCTGGTCGGCCATCTTGTCCGGATGGCCTTCCGTGACCGATTCCGACGTAAAGACCCAGCGTGTCATCGTGCGGTTCCCTTCCTCTGCGACAAGGTGCCGTTAGTGCCTAACAAATCTCCGATTGCATCGACCAGCTTGGCCGCGACCGCCCGCTTGTCAGCCAAACCGAGCTCATCGCTCAACCCGACGGATATGATAACAGCGTCGCTACTGTCCTGGCCGAACCCGGAGCGTGCGTGGTCCGTCACGTCGTTCGCAACGATCAGGTCGACCCCTTTGGATACGAGCTTGTGCCTCCCGAGTTCGACAAGCTCCGCACCGGTGGCTGTCTCGGCAGCGAAACCGACGAGGACTTGGCCAAGGCGGCGGCGAGCACTCAGCTCAGCCAGGATGTCAAGAGTCGGTACGAGCTCGACGGCGAGCGGCGCCCGGGACTTCTTCAGCTTTCTCTCCGCTACGACTGCTGGCCGGTAATCGGCCACCGCAGCAGCCATCACGACCACGTCAGCCTGAACGGCTGCGTGGAGCACAGCGTGTGCCATCTCTGCGGCCGTTTCGACGTCCACGACATCGACCTCCGCCGGAGCGGCCAGGTCGCTCGAGGTCACCAGCGTCACCTGCGCTCCCCGCGCCCGCAGCTCCGCAGCGATCGCATACCCCTGCTTTCCTGAGCTGCGGTTGCCGATGTAGCGCACTGGGTCCAGCGGTTCACGGGTCCCCCCGGCACTGACCACGGCCCTCACGCCTGCGAACTGCCCCTCCGCCTCCGCCTCGTCGTCAGCCCTCGGGCCGGCCGCCGCGCCCCCGTGCGCGGTACCGGCGAAGATCGCCGCGAGCGCCGCCACGATCTCTTCGGGCTCCCTGAGCCGGCCCATGCCGAAATCCCCACCCGCCAAGCGACCGTCCGCCGGCTCGAGCACGTGGACACCCCGCCGACGCAGCGTGGCGATGTTTTCTTGAACCGCCGGGTGCTCCCACATCTCGGTGTGCATCGCGGGGCAGACGAGCACCGGGGCACGGGTGGCGAGCAGGGTTGCGCTCAGCAGGTCGGATGAAATTCCCGCCGCGTAAGAGCCGATCAGGCCGGCCGTGGCGGGCGCCACGACGATTGCGTCGGCGTTCCGCCCGAGCTGGACGTGCGGGACGACGTCCCCCGCTCTCGCCGGCGGTGCGCCGGCGGCATAAGCGCCCGAGACCGGACCATCGCTGAACAGCGCAGTCCGGGCAGGCTCGGCCGCCAGGGCGCTAAAAGTGAGCGGCCCGATGAAACGAGTCGCAGCCTGCGTAAGAACGGGGCTCACGAGAGCTCCCGCGTCGCTCAGGCGGCGGCACACCTCGACCGCCTTGTAGGCGGCGATGCCACCGCACACGGCGAGGACGACCCGCTTGCCCGACAGGGCTGCAAGTGGCGAACGTGGCGACCCCGAAAGTGGCGACATGGCCGTTCCCATCGCTGGCAGGCTAGCCCGCCGAGCAGCTCAGACGACCGGTCAGACGGCCGGTACGTCCTCGAGGACCTCTTCGACCTCGGGGGCATCCGGGTCGATGATGCGATGGTAAGTGATCTTCCCGGCGGCCACCTCGTCAAGGGCGATGGACAGCGGCTTGCGGGAGATCGAAGTCACCTGCGGCGGGACTATCGACCCCAGGCCCTCGCCGAGCTGGTTGAAATACGAGTTGACTTCCCGGCCACGCTTGGCAGCGAGGCTGACGAGGGTGTACTTGGAGTCGACCCTGTCGAGCAGCGCCTCGATCGGCGGGTCCATCATCGTCGGCCTTCGTTCAGCCATTCAGCCCAGCTCCTATCGGTCAGCCAGATAGCGGGTCAGTGGGACGCTTTGAGGGCAGCTCGTCACCGTGCAACCTGGCGGCAGGAGTCAATTATACCTGCGAGTTCGGCCGCAGCCCGTTCTAGATCATCGTTCACGACGATATGGTCAGCCATCGCGCGCCCGACCCGCTCCTCTTCAGCCCCCACCAGCAGGCGTTTTTCGATGCTGGCCTCGTCGTCGCCACGCCGGCGTAGGCGTTCCGCCTGCACCTCGACCGACGGGACCGATATAAAAACGAGCTCGGCGTCGGGGTACCGGCGCTTCACCTGCGACGCCCCGTCCAGGTCGATCTCCAGCACGACGTCGCTACCGGCAGGTGGCTCCATCGTCGGGGTGCCGTACAGCTGGCCGTTGCCGGCGAACTCGGTCCACTCGACGAAGCCCCCGGCGCTCACCCGGCCCATGAACTCGCCGCGGGTTGCAAAAACATAGGCGCTCTCGGGCTCCGTGGGCCGGCGTGCCCTGGTCGTCCACGAACGCGACAACCATAGGTGGTCGCGGAGGCTCAGGAGGTTGTCGACAAGCGTTCCCTTTCCCACTCCACCGGCTCCAAAAATGACGAAAATGAGCGGGGTTCGCGGCTCACCCGCTGCCTCGTCGCCAGGCAGGCCGGTTGCGGTCAACGGGACATCCAGCCGGCTCGCACGCCTTCGCGACGCGTTTCACAGCTTCGCGGGCTCACAAAGTACCCTTCGGG
>Ga0302324_100013358_pt1 | contig 16654 bp, 12 predicted proteins | sample Palsa_T0_1_FD_201949 | JGI IMG/M metagenome (GOLD analysis project Ga0302324, IMG submission 201949) | Peat permafrost microbial communities from Stordalen Mire near Abisko, Sweden - Palsa_T0_1 | ecosystem: Environmental > Terrestrial > Soil > Palsa > Peat permafrost | place: Sweden: Abisko...
GGCTTGCTGGCCGCCATGTGCGGCTGACCGCCGGCGATGTCGTCGCCCTGGGCCATCCGGGCGGTGCTGAGGGCGTCCGGAAGGTCGCCGGCGGCGACCGCGATCTCGGTGACCATGTGGAAGGTATCGACAATCTCGGTCCCTGCCCGCGGGTCGTGCCGCGGCAGCCGCTCCAGCAGCCGGGCACGCTCCTTGCTCAGCCCGTGCGCCTCGCGGAGGTGCCCGCCTGCGTCCAGCGCCCCGACGACCGCGTCGAGTGCGCCGCTGATCAGGACCGGATCCCCGGTGCGCCGCGCGGCGGCGAGAGCCTCGCTGGAAAGGCCCAGGTCCGGGACTGTCTTCTCGGGCTGAGCGGTCCACGCGGCGGCAGCCGACAGGTAGGCGGCGCAGACCTCGTCTCCGGCCGGGCACGCGCGCGCTGCCTCGTCGAGAAGCTGGCGCAGCCGGTCGTGTGGTATCTCTGCGGGGAATTGCGCCCCGAACCGGTCGGCGATGGTAACCGCGTACGCCAGGCTGGCCGCCCGGGCGCAATCGTCCCCGGCCGCCAGCGCCCGTTCGGCCGATGCCAGCAGCAGGCCGAACGCCAGGGCGCCATCTCCCTCGGCCATCGCGACATCCGCCGCGGCGCGCAGGTCCGAGACTGCCCGGACGGGATCGGCGGCCCGCTCGGCGGCGGCCTGGTAGTGCTCGCAGGACTCGACCATGAACCGGCGCGCATAGGTCAGGTGACCGAGGGCGCGGGCGAGCCGGTGACTTGCCTCCCCGATTCCGCGGCCCGGGGGACTGGCGAGCGCGGCCCGCAGGTCGTCGGCGACCGCGTCGAAAGCGTCACGCCACGCGACGGCCGCCTCCGCCCGGCGCTCGAGATCCTCCGCAGCGTCGGCGGCCCACCGGAGATGGGCAGCGCGAACCGATGCCTCCTCGCCGCTTTCGGCGAGCCGGTCCAGTGCGTAGGCCCGGATGGTCTCGAGCATCTGCCACCGGCTGCCCTCGGGGCCACGGCGGCAGGTAAGGAGGCTCTTGTCCGTCAGCCGGCCCACCAGGTCGGCGACCATGCCACGGTCGCTTGCCGCGACGACCGCCACGGCGGCGTCGAGGTCGAATCCGCCGATGAAGGCGCCAGCCCGCCGGAACATGGCGCGCTCGTCCTCGTCGAGCAGGGCATGGCTCCAGTCGATGACGGCGCGCAGTGAGCGGTGCCTCTCGTGCACGCCGCGGCTTCCCGCGAGCAGGCGCAGATGATCGTCCAGGCCCGCGAGCAGGCCGTCCACCCCCAGCGACCCGGTGCGTGCCGCGGCAAGCTCGATGGCCAGCGGCACTCCGTCCAGGCGGGCGCACGCGTAGCCGATGATCTCTGCAGCGGCGGTGAAGTCAGGGTCGCTGGCCCGGGCGCGATCGATGAACAGTGCCTCGGCCTCCGAGCCGGCCGTGCCCCCGGTCTCGCCGCCGACCAGGGAAAGCGGCGGAACGGTCACCGTGCGCTCGCCGGGAATGCCAAGCCTCTCCCGGCTGGTCGCCAGCACGGTCAGGCCGGCGCAGTCGGCAAGCAGCTTCTCGGTAAAGGCGGCGGACACGTCGAGCAGGTGCTCGCAATTGTCGAGAACGAGCAGCGACCTGCCCCGGGCGAAATACTCATGCACTGCCGCGTCCAGCGACATCCCGGGCCGCTCGGTGACGCCTGCCAGGGCCGCTACCGCCTGGGCGATAAAGCCCTCGCGTACCGGGACCAGGTCGACGTAGATGGCGCCGAGCGGGTACCCGGCAGCCGCCGCCTCTGCTGTCCTGGCTGCCAGCCGGGTCTTTCCGACCCCGCCCGGGCCCACCAGGGTCACCACCCGGCTGTCCGCCAGCGCTGCGAGGACCGCGGCCTGCTCCTGGTCCCGGCCGATGAAGCTCGTCCGCGCTGCCGGGAGGCCAGCCACCACCCCGGTCCCCGCTGAGGCCGGCGGCCCGGTCCCCGCTGAGGCCGGCGGCCCGGTCCCCGCCCAGGCTGGCGGCCCGGCAGCCGGGGGTGCCTCGCCGTCGTCCCCGGGACCGGCCCTCGCGGCGGCACCGCCGTCGTCGGCGGCCTCTGCCAGCAGCTGCCGGTCAGCCGGGGACAACTCCAGCGCGTCGGTTATCAGCCGCACCGTCGACAGCCTCGGCGCCTTGCGCCGGCCCTGCTCTATCGCCGCGATCGTGGCCGGGCTGATGCGGCACCGCTCGGCGAGGGCCTCCTGGGTAAGGCTGGCCGCGATCCGGAACCGGCGCAGCAGTTCGCCAAACGAATCGGCCATCGCAGTGATACCCCACGCCTTCCGGGCGAGCCAGATCCGAGCCAGATCCGAGCCAGATCCGAGCCAGATCCGAGGCCGGGACGTGCAGCAACCAGCCTAACAAGAACGGCCGCCGGTGAGCGCACGAAGGCGACCAGGCCCTTGTCGGGGTGATGTGGGGGCGATGTGGGGGTCGTGTCGCTGGGGCAGGCGGGCGCCGCGCCGCAGGATCAAGGGAGACCAGCGCCACGGCCGGTCACCACCCGAAAGGAAAGCTCCGATGAAGAGTCTCACCCAGTCCCCCGCCCGCCGCCTCCGGCGTTCCGCTGCTGCCATCGCCATAACCGCCCTGGCGTCCGGTGCCCTCGCGGGGCCAGCGCTGCTTGGCTCGCCGGCCTTTGCCAGCACCGCCACGGCCGCTCACCCGGCGGGCGCGACCGCCTATAAGTTCCAGACCCTCGACAACAGCAACGACCTGACGTTCAACCAGCTGCTGGGGATCAACGACCACGGCGTGATCGCCGGCTACTTCGGCTCCGGCGCGAGTGGCCACCCGAACAAGGGCTACCTGCTCAAGCCGCCCTACGGGCAGGCGAACTACGTCAACGAGAACTTCCCCGGCTCGTTCCAGACGCAGGTGACCGGGCTGAACGACCTCGGTGACACGGCCGGCTTCTGGGTCAACAAGGCCGGGACCAACAGCGGCTTCCTGGAGTGGAACGGAGTCTTCGCCTCCTACACCGACCCCAACACGCCGGCCATGAAGGGCGCCGTCAACCAGCTGCTCGGCGTCAACAACAAGGGCATCGCGGTCGGCTTCTACCTCGACGCCAAGAGCAACTCCCACGCCTACGAGCTGGACCAGGCCACCGGCGTGTTCACCGCCATCAAGGTTCCCGGCGGCGTGAGCACGACGGCGACCGGCATCAACAACGCCGGTGACATCGTCGGCTTCAGCACCGACAAGAGCAAGGTCACCTCCAGCTTCCTGCTGGCCGGCAGCCAGCTGATCACCTACCAGTTCCCCGGCGGCAGTGACACCGAGGCCTTCGGCATCAACGCCAGCGACGAGATCGTGGGCTCCTACCTGGACGGCTCCGGCGTGATGCACGGTTTCACGCTCAGCCACCCGATGGGCCCGGTCTCCCACTGGCAGAGCATCGATGACCCCAACGGCATCGGCTCCACGGTCGTCAACGGCATCAACGACGCCGGTGACCTGGTCGGCTTCTACACCGACAGCGCCGGCAACACCGACGGGATGCTCGCCACCCCGTGAGCTCCCCGGCGATGAGCCCGCCAGCCAGCTGACCTGCCCCGCCTGCTCCCTCGGGCGGGGCAGGTCAGCTCCATGCGGTGCATCGCCCGGCAGATGATGATCTGATGATTAACCCGACATCGCGGGCATCTCGCCAGCTGGTGAGCAAGACTTGAGAGATGACCGACGGCGCGGATCATCTGGAGGTCGGGGTCCTCGGGCCGTTCGATGCGAGGGCCGCCGGCCGACGGATCATCATCCGGGGACCGACGGAACGCGCCTTCCTCGCCCGGCTCGCCATCGACGGCAACCGGCCGGTCAGCACCGACCGCATCATCTCCGATCTCTGGGGCGACCGGGCGCCGCGACGGCCCAGGCAGGCCATCCACGCCCTCGTGTTCCGCCTCCGGCGGGCCCTCGGCGAGATGGCGCCCGCCCTCGAGACCGGTGACCGCGGCTACTCGCTGATGCTCGCGGCGGATGGGCTCGACCTCTGGAGGTTCGAGGCCCTCGTCGGCCTCGGCCGCCGGGCGCGGGCCGACGGCGGCCTCGACGCTGCTGCCCGCCACCTGACGGAAGCCCTGGCGCTGTGGCGGGGTGACGCCCTGACCGGGCTTGACGACTGCCCATTCGTGCCCTCCCGCGCTCGCCAGCTGGCGGAATCCCGGTTCGAGACGCTCGTCGAGCGGATCGAGATCGACCTTGATCGCGGCCTGCACGCACGCCTGATCCCGGAGCTGGAGGCCCTGGTCCTGCAGCGGCCGACGCATGAGGGCCTCTGCCGCCTGCTGATGACCGGCCTCTACCGCTCCGGCCGCCAGGTGGACGCCCTGACTGCCTACGAGAGGCTGCGAAAGCGCCTGGCCGGGCAGTTCGGGCTCGACCCCAGTCCCCGGCTCAGGGAGCTCGAGCTTGAGGTCCTCCGCCAGGACCCCAGGCTGGACTGGCGGGCTCCCGCGGCTCCGCCGGGCTCGCGGCCCGCTCCGCCAGGCCCGCTGCCTAGCCCGCCAGGCTCGCGGCCCGCTCCGCCGGGCCCGCTGCCTGGCCCGCCTGGCCAGCCCGGCCCGCCCGGCCCGGCGTCGTCGGTTCACGACGCTTCCGGGCCGCGGCGGGAGAGAATCCGGGGCAGCCTCCCGCACCCGCTGACGTCCTTCATCGGCCGGGGGGCAGAGCTGGCCGACATCAGCGTCCTCATCAGCCGGCATCGCCTCGTCACCATCGCGGGTTCCGGGGGATGCGGAAAGACCCGGCTGGCCATCGCCGCCGGTCACCTGCTCGCCAGGGACCGTGACGTGCGCTTCGTGCGGCTGGAGGGCCTGACCGACGGCGGCCTGGTCCCGGTAGCAGTGGCCGAGGCACTCGGCGTCCGGCTGGGGAGGGGGCAGTCGGCGACCACGGAGCTCACCGACGCGCTCGCCGGCCGTGACGTGCTCGTGCTCCTGGACAATTGCGAGCACGTGCTGGCAGCCTGCGCCGAGCTCGTCGTGGCGGTCCTGGAATCCGCGCCGGACGTGCGCTTCCTGCTGACCAGCCGAGAGCAGCTCTCGGTACCGGGAGAGGTCGTGCAGAGGCTGCGGCCCCTCGCGGCGCCCCGGCCTGGCGAGCCGGACGAGCAGGTGGATGCCTCCGAGGCCGTCCAGCTTTTCCGGGACCGCGCCGCTGCAGCCGTCGGATCGGCCGACCAGCTGGGCCGGGCAGCGCTGCCTGCGATTGCCGAGGTGTGCCGCCAGCTGGACGGGATCCCGCTGGCCATCGAGCTGGCCGCGGTCCGGCTGGCCACGCTGTCGCTCGACCAGCTGTCGTCGCGCCTGGCTGACCGCTTCAACGTCCTGCACGCTGGGGCACGAACCGCGCTGCCGCGCCACCGCACCCTGCTGGCCGCGATGACGTGGAGCCATGACCTGCTCGACGAGCAGGAGCGCTGCCTCTTTCGCAGGCTGGCCGTGTTTGCCTCGGCCTTCCCGCTCGAGGCGGCCGAGATCGTCTGCGCCGGCGGCCCGGCGGCGCCCGCGGACATCTGTGATCTGCTGGCGCGGCTGGCCGCCAAATCGCTCGTCGTCGTCGAGCGATCGGACGGCGAGGTCGAGTACCGGCTGCTCAACACCATCCGTGAGTATGCCGACTCCTGGCTGGTGGACGCGGCCGAGCGCGGCGAGCTGGCCCGGCGCCATCACGACTGGTGCCTCGACCAGGCAGCCGGCGCGGCGCGGGCCCTGCATGATGGCGACCAGCCCCGGTGGGCCCGTCGCATGCGCTCGTGCATGGACGATATCCGGGCCGCGCTGGACTGGGCCCTGCGTCCCGACGGCGAGACGGTGGCGCTCGCGGGCGAGATGTGGCAGGTCTGGGAGATGCGGGGACAGGAGCGCGAAGGACGGCAGTGGCTGGGGCGCGCGCTCGCCCGCAGTGCGGGAGCCCGGCCGGATGAACGGGCCAACCTCCTGCTCGGGGCCGCGGTCTTCGCCAGGGGAGCGGATGCCTTCGACCAAGCGCATCAGCTTCTCCGGCAGGCCGCGAGCATCTACCGGGAGCTGGCCCACGCTGAGGGCACCGCCCGGTGCTGCCTCGAGCTCGGCCGGCTGCTTGTCCTGGAGAGCAAGCTCGGGCCGGCCCAGCGCTGCGCCGATGACGCGCGGCGGCAGTTCCTGGACCTGGCCGATGAGTGGGGCGTTGCCTGGGCGAACGTGCTGGCCGGCAATGTGCTCATGGTGCGCGGCGAGTACGAGGCGGCATCGCGGATGCTGGAACCTGCCCTTGCCGCAGGGCACCGCCTCGACAACCCGGTCCTGGTAGGAGACACGGTCGTCTTCCTGGGCCTGGTCGCGGTTCGCAGCGGGTGCGTTCGCGAGGCTGCCGGGTATTTCGAGGAGGCGCTGCGGATCGGGCGGATGCTGGGCAGCGACGCCCTGGTCAACGTAGCGCTCGCCAACCTGGGCGTGGTGGCCGGCCACGAGGGCGACCATGGCCGGGCGCTCGCCCTGCTGGATGAGGCGCTCGCCATGGCCAGGCGGCGGGGCGAGCCGCTCGCCGTCGCGCGGATTCTCCTCGAAAGCGGCGAGATCGTCGGCCGCCAGGGCGAGCACTCCCGCAGCCAGGCCCTCGCCAACGATGCCCTCCGCGTCTACGCCGAGATCGGCGCGTTCAGTCCTGTCTCCCAGTGCCTTGACGTGCTCGCCCGGGCGTCGCTGTCGCTTGGCCGCATTCCGCGGGCCGCGACCCTGCTCGGCGCGGCGGACGCGGCACGCCGCGACCTGGGGCTCGCCGCCCCGGCCCCGGCCGCCTCGGCGGTCCTGGCGCAGGAGAGGCAGGAATGGAAGCGCGCGTGGCGGCGGGGAGCCGAGCTCTCGATGGCCGATGCGATCCGCTTCGCCCTCGAGGATGCCTGATCGCCCGGCTCGGCGATGCCTGACCACCCCGGGGGCGCCGCGCTCGCCCGCGGCGCCCCCGGGGGGTCCTGCTCGCTAGACGCCCGGGATATGGCCGAAGCCGTACAGGACGTCGGAGGAGATCGAGTCCTTCCTGACCACGGTCCCGGTGTACGGCGCATCGATCATGAGCCCGTTCCCGAGGTAGATCCCGACGTGGTTCGGTGCGGCCTGGCTGTCGCCAGGAGTGTCGAAGAACACCAGGTCACCGGGGACAGCCTGCGCCTGCGTCACGTGCTGCATGGCCGGCCACTGCGTCTCCGTCGTCCTGGGGATGGCGATGCCCGCCTGCGCGTACGCCCACTGCGCGAGGCCCGAGCAGTCGAAGCCAGCGCCAGGCGCCTCGTCACCCCACACGTACGGCACGCCCATCTGTGAATAGGCCGCGTTGATGATCTCCTGGGCCTTGGTGGTGGGCGGCGGCGGAGTGACCGGGTACGTGCTTCCGCCCAGCGACCCGTAGAACGGGGCGTTGAAGCTGAAGACCCCGCCGTCCTTGGCGGCCAGCCAGTAGCCCTGGGTGGCGGGATCGACGGCGATGCCCACGACGGGGGCGTTCAGCTGCTGGCCGCCCATCGAGCCGTAGAACGGCGCGTCGAAGGTGAACACGCCCCCGTCGGACCCGGCCAGCACGTAGCCCTGGGTGGCGGGATCGATGGCGATGCCCACGATGGGCGCGTTCAGGTGCTGGCCGCCCATCGAGCCGTGGAACGGCGCGTCGAAAGTGAAGACGCCGCCGTCCGCGCCCACCAGGTCATACCCGCCCGTCACCGGGTCGCCGGATACCCCGACGATGGGCGCGTTGAGGTGCTGGCCGCCGAGAGAGCCGTGGAAAGCGGCGTCGCCGAAGGTGAAGACGCCGCCGTCGGCGCCCACGAGCAGATACCCCTTGTCATCCGGCGAGGCAGCCATGCCCACGATGGGCGCGTTGAGGTGCTGGCCGCCCATCGAGCCGTAGAACGGCGCGTTGAAGCTGAAAACGCCGCCATCGGACGCCACCATCCAGTAGCCGCCGGTCGCGCGGTCGGCGACGATCCCGACGATGGGGGCGTTGAGATGCTGCCCGCCCAGTGAGCCGTCGAAGGCAAGCGTGTTCGGAAAGCCGAAGACGCCGCCGTCACCGCCGGCGAGGTAGTAGCCGGCGCCGTTCGCCGCCTCGGTGATGCCGACCATGGGGGCGTTGAGCGCTACCGCCGCAGCGGGGGAGGCGGGGATCAGGGCGGCGGCGAGGCTCAGCGGTGCCAGCAGGCCACCCCACATCAGGGCAAGCAGTCGCGGCAGCCGCCGCCCAGGTGTCGATCGTCGGAGCACGTCTGACCTCCTGAAAATAAGGGCCGAAATAACCTGACGACTCCTTTCTACTGCCCCCTTCTCACGCGGCGCTTATCAGGCACTTACGCGGTGCTTACGGGGTGCTTACCCGCCGCTCAGGCTGGTAGCCATGACGCGCCGGGAGTTGTCTACTTACTGGTGACCTGCCCGGCGGATTACTGGTGACCTGCCCGGCGGAGGCACTTTCCGTGAATGGTGCTTTCCGCGAAATCAGCCTTCCGCGCCCCTGTTTCCCGCGGCCCCTGGGAGAAAATGATGTCCAAGTCACTCGGACGTGCATTCAGATCGGCCGGGGTAATCGCTGCCCTGATCGCCGCGCAGTTCGCGCTGGTGTTTCCCGCGCTGAGCCCGAGTCCGGCCGCGGCGAGCATCGCCCGGCCGCCCGCGGCCCGGCCTGACGCGGTGACGCCAGCCAGCCAGCCGGTAACGGGCATTGCCGGCACCTCGGACTCGGCAGGGTACTGGCAGGTGGCGGCGGACGGCTCGGTGTACTCCTCGGGAGACGCAGCCGGCCACGGCGAGCTCCCGCCGACGGTGCCCAACGCCCCGATCGTCGGAATAGCCCGCACCCCGGGCAACGGCGGGTACTGGCTGGTCGGTGCCGACGGCGGGGTGTTCAGCTACGGAAACGCCGGCTTCTACGGCTCCGCCGGATCGCTGCACCTCAGCGCCCAGATCGTGGCTATCGTGCCTACGTCGGACGGTGCCGGGTACTGGCTGGTCGGAGCAGACGGCGGGGTCTTCAGCTACGGGGATGCCGCCTACGACGGCGGCCTGCCGGGCCTGGGCGTCAGCGTGGACGACGTGGTCGGCGCCGCCCGATACCGGAGCGGGTACTGCATGCTGCGGGCGAACGGGTGGGTCTACTGCTTTGCCCCTGGCGACAATGACGAGCTCGCTCCCGGAGGCATCCAATTCGACATGGCGCACCCGGCCACGGCAATCGCCGCCACGCCGGACGGCGATGGGTACTGGGCCGTCGACCAGAAGGGCGAGGTCTTCACCGAGGGCACGGCCGGCTACGCGGGCGGCCTCGGATCCGATACCCTCAACGCCCCCATCATCGGCATCGCCGCCGGAGCGACGGACGATTCTTACCGGCTGGCCGGCTCCGACGGGGGAATCTTTACCTTCAACACGAGCTACGTCAGCAGCGTCAGCGTCAACCTGGAGCTGGCTCCCGGCGACGCCGAGAACGCGGCCCGGGCGATGCTGCCAGAGTTCGATGCCGGGACTCCGGCCAGCTATTCATGCCTGGTGGATCTGTGGGACGCGGAGAGCAACTGGCGCTGGAATGCGGACAATCCTGCCAGCGGCGCCTACGGGATCCCGCAAGCCCTGCCTGCCGCCAAGATGGCGAGCGCCGGGCCGGCTTACCTGACCAACGCGTTCACCCAGCTGCTCTGGGGACTCGGGTACATCAAGAGCACCTACGGCAGCCCGTGCGCGGCCTGGGCGCACGAGCAGAAATATCACTGGTACGGCGTGAACCGGCCAGCGAACCTGCGCCGGTCCTGACTCACGCGGTCGGGCGAAAACGCAGTTCCGGGACAGCCGCGGAGCCGGTACTGTCCGGCCATGGATCTCGACACTGCGACCGCCACGGCCACCGAGCTCACCCAGGCGATCCGGGACCGGCAGATTTCCAGCCGCGAGCTGCTGGATGACCTGCTCGCCAGGGCAGAGCGGATCAATCCCGCGCTCACTGCGATTGTCGCCTGGGACATCGATCGCGCCCGCGCCGGCGCGGCCGCCGCGGACGACGCCACGGCCAGTGGCGAGCTGGCCGGGCCCTTGCACGGGCTGCCGATGACCGTGAAGGACGCATTCGAGACCGAGGGCCTGGTCACCACCTCCGGTGCCCCGGAGCTGGCTCATCACGTGCCGCGGGCCGACGCGGTCGCGGTCGCGCGGCTCAAGGCGGCGGGCGCGATCATTTTCGGCAAGTCCAATACCCCGATGTACGCAGGGGACTGGCAGACCTACAACGACGTCTACGGCCGGACCAGCAATCCGTGGGACCTCAGCCGCACGGCGGGCGGATCGTCGGGCGGCGCGGCGGCGGCAGTCGCCGCCGGGATCACGCCGCTGGAGCTCGGCAGCGACATCGGCGGGTCGATCCGCAACCCGGCGCACTTCAACGGCGTGTACGGGCTCAAGCCGTCCTGGGGCATCGTGCCCGTTCGCGGTCACATTCCCGGCCCGCCCGGCAGCCTGGTCCAGGTGGACGTCGGCGTTGCCGGGCCGATCGCGCGCGGCATCGCCGACCTGCGAATGGCCCTGGGCGTCATGGCGGGCCCCCTGCCGCAGGACGCGGCCGGCTGGCGGCTCGAGCTGGACCCGGGATCCGGCATCGGCGACATCGGCGGCCTCCGGGTCGCGACGGTGTTCGGCGAGGGCTCGGACCTTGTGCCGGTCGCCGGCGACGTGCGCGCGAGCCTGGACGCGTTCGCTGCCCGGGTGGCCGGCGCTGGCGCGAGGGTGGAGGCCGTTGCGCTCCCGGTGCCGCTGGCCGACGGGTACCGGTCCTGGCGGGACCTGACCTTGCCGATCGTCGGCCTCGGGCTGCCAGAGCAGGAGTACGCCGAGCTCGCGGGCCTGGAGAACGTCCCCGGCGACGACCCGGACCTGGTGATCGGGCGGGCACTGGCCAGCCGGTTCCGGTCGTGGATGCGCGCCACCGAGCTCCGCGAGCGCCAGCGCGCGGCCTGGGCGCGGTTCTTCGAGCGCTGGGATGTCGTGCTCGCGCCGGTGATGCCGACGGCGGCGTTCCCGCACGATACCGACGGCCCGATGCCCGACCGGCTGCTCGACATCGACGGCGTCGCGGTGCCGCACTTCCTCGCCGCCGCCTGGTGCGGGGCGATCGGGTCTGCCCTGCTGCCCGTGGTGACGCTGCCCACCGGCTTGAACCAGGCAGGCCTGCCGGTGGGCGTTCAGCTGATCGGGCCGTTCCTGTCGGACCTGCGGCTGCTGCGGATTGCCGAAATCCTCCAGACCGCGGCAGGCGGCGGTTTCCTCCCGCCGCCGGCCGGCTAGCGCGGCCGGGCGCCGGGCCACCCGGTCCGGGTCAGGATCGCGACCAGCGGGCGCCGTTCCAGTGCAGTATCAGCGTCCTGGGCGAAAGGCTGTCACTGTCAGCGGCACCCGTGGCCCACACATCGGAAGGGGACAGGGCGCTGACGCCGAGCAGTGCGGTGCCGGCGGTCCCGCCGGGATCGGGGCTGGCTACCACTGCCCAGGCGGTGCCGTTCCAGTGCAGTACCAGTGTCTTGTCCACCAGGGTGCCCGAGGTGTTCGTGACGTAGCTCCCGACCGCCCACGCGTCGGAAGGGGACACGGCGCTCAGCCCGCTGACCGCGCCGCCGGGCGGGCCAGGGCTGGGCACCTGCGTCCAGCGGGCGCCGTTCCAGTGCAGTATCAGGCTCTGCTGCCCGCTGCCGGTGATGTCGTACCCGGCGGCCCAGGCATTGTCAGGCGACAGGGCGCTGACGGCGCTGAGATAGCTGTCGTCGTGCCCGCCGGGATCCGGGCTGGCCACCCGTGCCCAGCCCGTCCCGTTCCAGTGCAGGATCAGGGTTCGCTGGCTGCCGGTGGCACTCTGGTAGCTGCCGACGGCCCATGCGTCAGAGCCGGAAAGCGCGCTCACGCCGTTGAGGACGTTGAAGCTGAACCTGACCGGATTCGGGCTGTGCGCCACCGCCCAGCGGGTGCCGTTCCAGTGCAGCGCGAGGGTATTCGATGACTCGCCACCGGAGAGGTAATACCAGCCGACGGCCCAGGCGTCGGCGGGCGACACGGCGCTCACGCCGAGCAGGAAGCTGCCATCGGTCACTTCCGGGCTCGGGCACGCCACCTGTGCCCAGGTCGCCCCGTTCCAGCGCAGCGCCAGCGTCTTGTTACCGCCGCTGGCGGTCTGATAGGAACCAACGGCCCATCCGCCAGAGGAGGGGGACAGGGCGCTCACGCCGTTGAGCAAGTCCAGGCCAGGCCGTCCGGGGCTCGGGCTCATTTCCTTCGTCCAGGCAGTGCCGTCCCAGTGCAGCGCCAGGTTGCCGGAGCCGGCGTACCCGACCGCCCACGCGTCGGAAGGGGACACGGCGCTCACGCCGGTCACCTCACCGGTGTACCTCGTGATCGGGCCAGGCGAAGAGGCCGGCGCCGCCGCAGTGCCGAGCGAGAAGATCAGGGCTAAGCCGCCGGCCATCCCAGGGAGAAGCCGCGTCGGGCGGTGGCAGAGAGCGGACGAGTTCATAACCCCTCACGGCCAGGAGTCGGCTTGCTCAGGTAAAGCTACCTTGCTCAGCCGACGGTGTCCCGTTCCCGCCCGGCGGCCACTACGCGGGCGAGCGGCGGGCGCTCGGTCAGCTCGCTGAGGTGCTCATCCAGGCGCAGCCCGCCAGCCACGGCGACCGCGTGCAGGTAGATGTCCTGGCGGGGCAGCGCCCAGTTGCCGGCTGCGCCCTGCTCGGGCAGTTGCTGCTCCGGCAGGTGAACCCGGCGGGCCAGCGCGCGCAGCACCGTGGAGCTCATCCGGGTGAGGTCCCAGAGCGGCTGATGACGGTTCTGCCGGGAGCCGAGATCCGCCTGCGCCATCGCTGGCAGGCCCGCTTCCGTGAGCACGTCGATCAGGATCCCGATCTCCACCCCGTATCCGGTGAGGAACGGAATACCGCACAGCAGCTCACGGTGGGCCGCGAACTCGCCGGCCAGCGGCTGCACGAACCCGGTCAGCGCCGGGCAGAAGAAGTTGAGCAGGGGCTTGGCCATCAGCTCGGTCACCCGGCCGCCGCCGTCCGCGACGGATTGCCCGTCCTGGGTGAAGGGACGCCGGTAGGCAGCCTTGCTGAACTGAACCCCCGGCACCGTGAGCAGCGGCCCGAGCGTGCCATAGATGAAGTGCTCGCCGAAATCCGGGGTATCGGCGTCAGCGAACATGACGATGTCGCCGCGCGCCACGGACAGGCCGCGCCACATGGCGTCTCCCTTGCCCTGAGCGGGGCCGTACGCGGGCAGCAGCTCGTTCTCGGAGTAGACCTCGGCGCCCCGGGCCCTGGCGATGTCCGCGGTACCGTCGGCGGAGTCCGCATCGACCACGATGACCTGGTCAACCAGGCTGCTCCGCTCGTTCAGCCGGGCCACCGTGTCCAGGATCGGGCCGATGGTGCCGGCCACCTCGCGGGCAGGCAGGATCAGCGTCGTGGTGAGCTGGCCCCCCGCTCCGCGGGGACTGGCGAGGCCGCGGAAATCACGATGGCTGAATGATCGCTGCTCGAACCATTCCCAAACAGTCATTTCCATGTACGGCCTTCATTCAGGTCGGCACATCGGGTAATCCCGGGCTGGGGGGAATGCTGTTATAGCGACTTGCCTGGCAACGCGATTCTGGCACTTCGGGCCAGCCGATGCGAATTACAAAATATAGTCCCGGATTATTAACGCCCTGTTAACGGCATATTTCTTTCGCGTGAGCAGCGGCGGTGCAGGCCGCCCGGAAATCATTCGTTCACAGCGCCGTCGCATGCCGGACACCGCGCCGATATAACGATGGTGCATACTATCCACGGATGTGGCTGACGACCGGAACGGAGTAAGCCATTGATCAAGACGACCAGGCCTGACCGCGACGATGTCGTTCGCGTCACCTTCGTGCTGCCGGCCGACGAGCCGCCCGGGGCCGTGTCGGTGGTGGGCGACTTCAATGACTGGAACCCGTTCGCTCACCCGCTGCGCCGGCGCGCCAACGGTACCCGCAGCACCGTGGTCAGGGTCCCGGCCAGCAGCACGCTCCGGTTCCGCTACCTCGCGGAGGGCGGCGTGTGGTTCGACGACGAGACCGCGAGGGAACGTGACTCACTCGGGGCCTTCATCACAATCTAACCCGGCCCCGGCGGACCATCCCGGCCCGGCGGACCATCCCGGCAGCGGCCCGGCCGATCGGGCCATGGGTCAGTCGATGACCGGCGAGCGCGGGCTGCCGCGCAGTTCCACCCCGAGGTCACGCAGTTCACCGAGCGCGGCGCGCGTCGTGGCGGCGGCGACTCCCGCGGTGAGGCCGAGCAGCACCCTGGTGGCGAGCCCCGCTCCCACGGCGTCGGCGGCGGTCGCCCGCACGCAGTAGTCGGTGGCGATCCCGGCCACGTCGACGCTGGTGATGCCTCGCTCGCGGAGCCAGTCCGCCAGCGGTTCGCCGCTGTCGGCCGCGCCCTCAAAGCCGCTGTAGGCGGCCGCGTGCGCGCCCTTGCGGAACACCTGCTCGACCCGGCTGGTGTCCAGGTCCGGGTGGAAGCCGGCGCCGGTCGTCCCGGCCACGCAGTGCGGGGGCCAGGTCGTCACGTAGTCGGGCTCCGCGGAGAAATGGCTGCCCGGATCGACGTGATAGTCCTGGGTCGCCACCACATGCTGGTAGCCGCCGCCGTCGGGGCTGGCCAGGCGGGCGCTTATTGCCCTGGCCACCGCGGCGCCGCCGGCCACTGCGAGCGATCCGCCCTCGCAGAAATCGTTCTGCACGTCCACGATGATCAGGGCGCGCATGGCCTGCTCCCGTCCCGGCCGCCGCTCGGGCCGTTGCTTGCATCGGGTGGCATCCGGACCGCGATCTCGCCGCCGAGCCCGAACCCGGGGGAGAGGATGAGCTCGTCCCCGCTCCAGAAGCGGCCGGCGTCGTACCAGTTCGGCCGGCGCGTGCCCGGCAGCAGGCCCATGGCCTGGTAGGTCAGGGCAAGCACCTCCGCGCAGTACAGGGTCTCCAGGCCGGCGTCCCCCTTGCCGCGGACGGCGGACGGAACTCGCCCGGACAGCCATCGCGACGCAAGCCTGGCCGTGGAGGGAAACGGCGTGCCGTCCATCCGCGCGATGCTGCGCAGCAGGCCGTCCTCCATCTCAGCGGTGACCGGATGATCCAGCTGGCGGATCCATGCCCGCTGGCCGTACCTGGTCGCCCAGAGGGCGACGGCATCCCGCAGGTCATGCAGCTGCACCCCTCGCTGGCGGCTGCCCGACCACTGGTCGGGCAGCGACCGGCCGAGCTCGGCATGCCACATCAGCGGCGGCAGGTCACCGATGACGACGGACATCCCGACGTGGTTGACGGGGCTGTTGGTCGCCACCTGGATGAGCCGGTCAGCCACCGTGTGCCCGCGGAAGAGCCAGACATCGCCGGTGCGCGTCAGGTCGACGGCCTCGTCGAGGGTGACACTTACGCCGGGCATGGCCGTAGCCTAGGCGGATGCGCTGGTGGAAGGTACTCGGGCTGGCGGGCTTCGCGGGTGTCGCCGCCACCGGAGTCGTGGCCGCCCGCGCCGAACGGCGCCGGCGCGCCTACACGCCGCAGGAGATCCGGGAGCAACTGCACGCGCGGCTCGCCGATCGGGGCGCCGATCGGGGCGCCGGGCAGCAGGGCAGTGCGCCGGGGCCGGGTACGCTCGGAGCGCCGTCTGGGGGCGGTGCCGCATAGCACGCCTTCATCACCGCAAACGTCGCTGCTCAGACGGCTGGCGGCGCTACGAGGAGGAGGCAGTCATGATCGGCGACAAGGTGGAGCATTTCCAGGGCAAAGGCACGGACCTTAGCGCACTGCAGGCCCACATCGAGCAGTACCTGAAGGCTGACGGCTTCACGTTCCAGGCCTCGGCACCGAGCGACCACGGCGTGGTCATCCAGGCCAGGAAAGGCGGTTTCCTGCGCGGGATCATCGATGCCGACCGCGCCATGAGCATCATGATCGCGGGAACGCCCGACGACTTCACTGTCCGTATCGGCATCGGCAAGTGGCTCGAGCACCTCGCGGTGGCTGCGGTCGAGACGTTGCTCATCTCTGACCTGTTCCTCGTCGTTGACGTGGCCGAGAGCGCCTGGAACTTCGAGATCGAGGACAAGCTCGTCAAGGACATCAAGTCCTTCGTCGGCTGAGCTGGCGCCGTCAGTCGCGATCCAGCCGCGGCGGCTGGCCGCTTTCCATCAAGATGGAGGAGCCGCACCCTGCCACCGGGCGGTCCCACCCACGTCATTGACGCCTCCGGCGGGGCCCGCTCCGGCGGGGCCCGCTCCGGCGGCTAGCTCCGGTCCCTTCCTGGCTCACCTGGGTCACTCCAAATAGAGCGTGGCTGGGACTTCACTGCTGCTGTTTCTGCAGTAAAGTCCCAGCCACGCTGTTGAAGTGTCCCGGTTCCGGCGACCCGGGCTGGCATTCCGGCGTCGAAGGGCCCGCCGGGCCATGAGTCCCGCCGCGGCCATTAGGGTCGTGCCAATGACGCTGACCGCGCCCGCGCTGTGGCTGACCGGCCTAGAGCGCGGACTGCTGCTCGCCGGGCTCTCCGTCGCCCTGGGCGGCCTCGCCGGGCGCGGGCTCGCCCGGCAGTACCTCGCCCGGCAGGACCTGGCCC
>Ga0302324_100013359_pt1 | contig 16654 bp, 17 predicted proteins | sample Palsa_T0_1_FD_201949 | JGI IMG/M metagenome (GOLD analysis project Ga0302324, IMG submission 201949) | Peat permafrost microbial communities from Stordalen Mire near Abisko, Sweden - Palsa_T0_1 | ecosystem: Environmental > Terrestrial > Soil > Palsa > Peat permafrost | place: Sweden: Abisko...
GCCAGGATGCGCCCGCGTTCCAGCCCGCCGGGTGACTTCAGTTTTGTTTTGCTAGAATACACGGATTCGCCGCGCCTCGCCGCGGACCACTTATGTTTTCCATCTTCAGCAAGGACGACGAACGCAAGAAGCCCAAGGAGGGCGGGTCGCTTCTGGACCGGCTGAAACAGTCGGTCTCGAAGACGCGTTCGCAGATCACCGCCAAGGTTGAAGACCTGATCTCGGGCGAAAAGAAAATCGATCCCGAGCTGCTCACCAAGCTGGAAAACGCGTTGCTGGCCGCCGATATCGGGCCGCGCACCACTCACCAGATCCTCGAAGCGGTGCGGCAGAAACTCGAGCGCCATGCCCTCAGCAACGCCGCCGACCTCAAAGCCGAATTGAAGAACCAGCTTCTCTATGTCTTGCGCGTCGTGCCGCCCGCGAATGGAACGCCGGTGGCCGCGCAAGAGCCGCGCCCGCGCGTCATCTTCGTCGTCGGCGTGAACGGCACGGGAAAAACCACGACCATCGGAAAACTCGCGCACCGCCTGCGCCAAAGCGGCAAGAATGTGCTCCTGGCCGCCGGCGATACCTTTCGCGCCGCCGCCATCGAGCAACTAGCCGTGTGGGCCACGCGCACCGGCTCGGAAATCGTGAAAACAAAATCCGGCGGCGACCCCGCGGCCGTGGTCTACGACGCGCTCTCTTCCGCCCGCGCGCAAAACGCCGACGTAGTGATCGTAGACACTGCAGGCCGCCTGCACACAAAACTAAACCTGATGTCCGAGCTCGACAAAATGAAGCGCACCGCGACGAAAATTATCCCCGGCGCGCCGCACGAAGTTTTACTGGTGATGGACGCGACGACGGGCCAGAACGGACTTTCCCAGGCGCGCGAATTCACCGCCACCGCCGGCGTCACCGGCATCGTCCTGACGAAACTCGACGGCACGGCCAAAGGCGGCATCGTCATAGCTATCACGCGCGAACTCGGCCTGCCCGTGCAATACGTCGGCACCGGCGAATCGATCGAAGACCTGGTCCCCTTCGACGCCGAAACTTTCGTTTCATCACTGTTCGATTAACCAGTAGGACGGGCTTCAGCCTGTCAGGTTTTGATTTTCCCTGGCGCGGAACCGCAGACAAGCATCACCAGCTGCGGGAACGTTAACTCATTTTGTCATTCCGAGCGGAGCGAGGAATCTCTCCGGTGCTTAGGCCCATGCAAAGAAAGAGGGATTCCTCGCTCCGCTCGGAATGACAAAACGGAGCGGAACATTTTTCCGCAGGCTGCTTAGTCCGCTTGGTTTTGAGTTTCCTTCGATCGAAACGGCAGACAGGCTGAAGCCCGTCCTACTATGAATGCTTCCGCATTTTCGAGTAACGCCTCCACGGTTGCCGCCGGCGCCACCTTCATGGACCACGCGCTGAAGCTGGCTGCTCGCGGCGGCGCGCTAGCGAGCCCTAACCCTCTTGTAGGCGCGGTCCTTGTCCACGACGGCCGCGTTCTAGGCGAAGGTTTTCATACGTACGAGGGCATCCGCCACGCGGAAATCATCGCTCTCGCAGCCGCGGGAGAATCCGCGCGCGGCGCAACGCTTTATATCAACCTCGAGCCGTGCTGCCACACCGGCCGCACCGGCCCCTGCACGCAAGCGCTGATCGCGGCAGGCGTCGCGCGAGTCGTGGCCGCGATGGCCGACCCGAATCCGGCGGTGGCCGGCCGCGGCTTCGACCAATTGCGCACAGCCGGAATCGAAGTGAGCACCGGCCTGCGCGAAGCCGAAGCGCGCCGCCTAAATGAATCCTTCGCGCGCTGGATCGTTTCCCGAAAACCTCTCGTAACGCTCAAATCCGCCCTCACGCTCGACGGCCAGCTAGTCCTTCCTCGCGCAAAAGAAACCGCGCGAAAAGGCGCCCGCATCCCGCAAAATGGCCGCTGGATCTCCTCGCCAGAATCGCGCGCCGAAGTGCAGCTCATGCGCCACGCCTCCGACGCTTTGCTCACCGGCATCGGCACGGTGCTCGTCGACGACCCGCTTCTCACCGATCGCACAGGCCTGCCGCGCCGCCGCAAATTGCTGCGTGTCGTGCTGGATTCGCGCCTGCGCCTGCCGTTGCCCTCCAAACTGGTGCGCTCGGCGGATGGAGACGTGCTCGTCTTCACTCGCGCAAAAGAAAATTCCCCGAAAGCGCGCGCCCTGCGTCGCGCCGGAGTCGAAGTCGTGCGTCTGGCGGGGCGCGGCCCGAACCCGGATCTACGCGCCGTCATCGCCGAGCTAGGCCAGCGTGAAATCCTGAGCGTCATCCTCGAATCCGGCGCGATCTTAAATTCCGTCGCTCTGGCCGCCGGTATTGTGGATAAAATACGTGTGTTCCTCGCCCCCAAACTCGCCGGGCTTGCGGGAACCGCCCCGGGTGCGACTTCGGTCCACGCGCGATTTCCGGCCGCGCAGGATTTACGCAACGTCACGATCGAGCCATTCGGACCGGATTTCGCAATCGAGGGGTATCTCCGCGATGTTTACCGGACTCGTTGAACACGTCGGGAAAATCGAATCGATCGAGCGCAGCGAATCAGGCGCCCGCATTCGCGTCCACGCCGGCCCTCTCATCAAGGGCCTCGAAAAATCAGGCAGCGTTGCGGTAAACGGCTGCTGCCTCACCGCGGTCGATATCACGGAGGAAACTTTCGCAGCCGACCTCTCCGGCGAAACGCTGCGCCGCACCAGCCTCGGCGAACTGAAGCCCGGCACGCGCGTCAACCTCGAGCGCCCTCTGACCGCCATGAAAGAACTCGGCGGCCACTTCGTACAAGGCCACGTAGACGGCCTCGGCCGCGTTGCCCGCCTCGAATCCGAAGGCGCCAACTGGTGGTTCGGCGTCCAGGTCCCATCCGACCTCGCGCATTACATCGCCATGAAAGGCTCGATCGCCCTCGACGGCATCAGCCTAACGGTCGCAGCCTGGCACGACGGCGTCGTCGAAACCGCCATCATTCCGTTCACCTACGAACACACCAATCTGTCTTCGTTGAAACTCGGCGACGCGGTGAACGTCGAATGCGACATCCTCGCGAAATATGTCGAGCGCCTGGTGGGAGGCCGGAAGGAACCAGCAGCATCCCGCCTGACTGTCGCACGCCTGATGACTGAAGGGTTCTAGCAAAGTGGAACAGGCTTCAGCCTGTGGGGTTTGGGCCATATGGCTTTAAACCCCACAGGCTGAAGCCTGTTCCACTGAGGCCACTCGCGGGTTTTCAGCGTGTCCCCACCAGGTCCAATAAGGACCCCACGAAAGACGCTGTGAGAAATCCGCGCTAGCCCCAAGTTTGATTTTCGGTGGACTGAATCACGATCGTTTTTTGAATTGCCAGATGAAGGCCGGCGGCGGCCACATCATCGCGGAGGTAATCGGGAAGCAGCGGGGGATGCGCGCCAAGAATGATCTCGTCAGAAAATCTTCCCTCCACTTCCAAATTCTGGGATTCCAAAATTTCCTGGAAGACGACGGGAACACGCGCGATTCCTTTCTGCAGAAGAGCCAGCGACCGGTGGTAACCATCCTTAAGAAAATACCTGCCCCGGTACAAAACGACTTGAACAAAGGAAGGCAGAACAGCAATGCAAAATCCGTAGCCCATTGCGAACAGGCCGGGCGCCACTTCGACCCGAGCGTTGAAAGGCCCCACGATTCGCGTATCGGGATTACTTGTTTCGTGGATCCAAGCGTTCTTCTGCCGATCGAACTGCGCGGGCAATTCGGCCGGCGTGGAGATCGGCAAGGTGACCCTTGCTAAAGAAAGCATGTCGTCCTGGGCAGCTTGTTGGACGAGGTTCCGGAAGCGCTCGGCATGGTCCAAATAATCCAGATGCACGAGGGGTTGGATGGCGCAGATCTCGTTCAGGTTCGCCATCCTGATGCTGCAGCCGATTGCGCGGTACTGCTTGTAGCTCGGTTGATTCTGAAATTCAGCCGAATATTCGAGCATCTCTTCGCCGATATCTGACAAGATATTCTTCTGATCGACGCCTGCCGGCCTGGCCCTGACCGCTGCGTGGGCTTCCTCTACCCTTCGCACATGTTCGGGAAGCGGCGTGACCGGGTTATGCGGAATCCCGAGCAGAATCTGCGCCTCCCGCTCGGGCATCCATCCGATCAGCCCACGGGCCGGCCTGGTTTTCATGCCAACCAGGTTTCCGTCCCTCCGCAATTTTTCCGTCAGAATATCCATGGGCGCTCCGTGCCCTGCGCTGGTCTGATTGGGCCTTCCCGCGCCGCCTTTGCAAAGGGCGGGTGGGGATGCTAAAGCTTGATTTCAAAATCTCACCGCGGTTCGTGTAATTTGGCTGGCGACCGCGGGCTTCGTAGGAGAGGCTATGGTTTCGTGGCGCCGGCGTCCCGCCGGCGATTTTTATACTCGCTTCCGGCCGCAAAACCGCCGGCGGGACGCCGGCGCAACCAAACCATCGCGGCCAACTCTCGTTTGGCCGAAATCCGGATTCGAGCCGCGTCCGTCATGAGAAACTCCAGTGAAACCCTCTACTTCTTCAGTGCGTCGGCCAAGCTGATTTGATTGACTTCCAGCGTGCGCCCCATAGCCTGGTTGAATTTTAGCTCATCCTCGAGCAAATTGATCCGGTCGCGCAGCTCCGTGCCTTCAGCGGTGGTCACGTCGCGCGAACGCAGCACGACGTTGTAGCTGGTGGACGCTCCCAGCCGGTATTTCTCCTCCTCGTCCTGCAGCGTTTGCACGGCCAGCTTTCGCGCCTCTGCCGCGGCCGCGAGCGAAGCGCGGTCTTCTTGCATGGCGATCAGCGCATTGCGCACGCTCACGAAAACGGCGTTCTGCTCTTGCCGGTACTGCGTCTTCTGCAGCCGCTCGTTGAGCAACGCCTGGGCATTGTCCGCTTGCGCCGCGCGATTGCGAATTGGCAGCGTCAGATTAATCCCTCCCTCGAACGTCGAATAGCTGCCGTGGAACACGCGGCTCAAGTCCTGCCCCGCGCCGCCCGGGAACACCACTTGCGAGGAATTCGTGATGGCCGTGGACTGAAACTCGTCGACAACGGGAACGCCCGCGGAATCGACGACGGGCAAACCGGCCAAATACGCCCCCGTCGGCGTCGTGATCGTGGCCGTCTGAACTCCGCCCAAGCCGCTGGCCACGTATTGCCCAAAAACATTGACCGCCGGCAGCAGCTCATTCTTTGTGGCCTTCACGTCGGTCCCCGCGTTTTCCAGGATCAACGCCGCTTGCTTCAGTTCCGGCCGCTTCTGCCACGCTTCTTTCACGGCGTCTTCGATGCGAATGTTTTCGCCCGTGTCCGGCGTGGAAATCGGCGTGATCGGAATAATTTCCGCGCCCAGCAGCGGCCCGCCCAGAGGGTCTTTCGCGATGTCATTGAGCAGCGTGGTTTCGTCCTGCAATTGCACGGATTGGGCCTGCACGAGCGCCTGCCTGTCGGTAGCCAGCTGCGATTGCGCCGTCAGCACATCCAACGAGGACAGCGTGCCGATTTCGAGCCGCCTCGAGTTTTCCTCGTATAACCGCTGCGAAACTCCCACCGCCGCGTCTTCCACTTTCACGTTTTCGCGTGCATACACCAGCTCCCAATAATCGTTGGACACTTGCGCCGTCGTGGCCATCACCTGCTGCTCCAGCTGCGACAGGCCGACCTTGATGGTGCGCTTGGCTTCGATGATCAGGCGCGTATTCGGCACGATCCCGGCGCCGCGAAGAAGTGGCTGGGTAACGGTCACGGACAGCGCCGACTGTAAAAAGGGATTGTACAAATTGAAAAATCCGAAGTTGGTGGAAGTGCGATTATTGGTCATGCCGACTTGAAGCTCGGTGCCCGTGGGAAAATACTGGCTGTATTGAAAATTTACGTTGCCGATGTGCTGAATGTAAGGGACCGGCACTTGCGCCGTGGCCGTCGTGGTGGCTGTCGGTATGACGCCGGCGAATAGAGGATTGTTGAGCGGCGAGACCGAATCCTGCATGTTGAGATTGCTGGTGAATGTGGGATCGAGCGGCACCAGGCCGTTGATCCCCGATTTAGCGCGCAGCAGGTTGACTTCATCCAGCCACGGCGTGTACCGCTCCACGTCGATCGCCAGATTATTTTCGAGAGCCAGCGAGATGGCGTCCTGCAAACTGAGCATCAGCTTGCCCCCGTGCAACAGCTGATCGATGCGCGGGGAATTCGTGAGCGACGGCTCGGCTTGTTTCATCGGCCGATACGGCTCGATAATGTCCGGAAACCATTTCCGTCCCACGGAATAGTCCAGCATCAAGTCCACCCTTCGCGCCGGAACGGCGGCCGAAGGCGGGCCCTGCGCTTCGGGTGGGGCCGAAGGCTGCCCTTGTTCCGTTTGATTGCCGGCCGTCGGGTCCTGGGCGATGACCGGCGCGGGCAATAATGAGACCACAGCTAAAAATGCGACTCCCGCGCGCAGAAGCTTCCTAACCATTATTCTCCCTCCTCGAAATGATACGTTTTGCAAATAGGAATAGTAACTTAAATGGGAGATTTCGTTTTGCTGTAGCCCGCCTCTTCAGAGGCGGGGCTTTTGCGTCCCGCAAGCCTAAGTTTGCCCCCCGCGAGCGCACCCTAGCAGCAGAGCGCTACCCCTCGCCTCTAAAGAGGCGAGCTACAGCCATGCAATCGCCCAATATACTCTTGGGGCAAATCGCTTGTTTTCTCCTTTGACGCGGCCAGCTTCCCGCAAGATAGTGTACGCGGCAGTGTGATTGGGACTCGATGCGTGAGGTCGTTCCCACCGCCCTACTTTTAGAAAAAAGCTCTTCCGCCTCCCCAGCCGGAAACAGAGTTGTCTTTGCCAATGCGAGAATTCACCCAGCCGGCGTCGGAACGCCGTCAATTTCCACGCACCAAACTCGCGGAGATCGCCTATCTCGGCATGGGCCCAGAAAACGGTGGCCTCGTTTTGGATGTCTCCGACGGCGGCCTTTCCTTTCACGCCGTCGCTCCCGTCGAACCCGCTACAACAATTCATTTCTTATTGTCCTTGCGAGGCCACAGCCGGATCGAAGGCGCCGGAGAAGTCGTTTGGACCAACCAGATGCGCACGGTCTGCGGCCTGAAATTCACATCCCTCCCGAACGGCGCCCGCGAATACTTGAACGATTGGACCAATCGTTCGCGGAGCCCGGCCCCCGCTCGGGAAAGGAATATCTTCGCGCAAACCGCCCAACCCATTTCGCCCGCTCCCGATTCGCGCCTACTGGCGGCGAACACGATTCCCGTTTTTGCCATTCCTCCCACTGCCGAATCCCCTCTATCGATTCCAGAGTCCAGCACGCCGTGGCAGGAACGCTTTTCTTCTTGGACCATGTTCTGGTTTATGGTTGTCACGCTCGCCGTGGCCATGTTTTTCTACGGCCTACATGTAGGAAGATCGGAAAGCGAATCGGCTTCCCAGCCCGCAGCGAGCCCTGCGGCGCTTCCCGAATCTCAGCCAGCGCCGCCGACACTTGCGCCTGCTCCGGTTCCAACCTCATCCGATGCAGCCGGGGATGCTTCTTCCCCGAGAGGCGCGCTTTCTGTTCCAAGCGGCGCCGCTCCGGTTCCAAGAGCCGCGGCTCCCGTTCCAAACGCCGCGATTGTGAACTCCTCAAAGACCGATGACACATACAGGAGCACCGCAGAACCACCCGGCGCCGGCGCAATTGCCGCCGCGCCCGGCCAAAATGCGGAGCAGAAGCTACAGGCTGGCCAATCCGAATTGGCCGCCGCGCAGGCCTACTTGACCGGGATCCATCGCGGCCGCGATAGCTCCACAGCCGCGCGCCTGCTGTGGGCGGCGGTTGGGAACGGAAATGTCACGGCCGAAGTGGTTCTGGCGGACTTGTACCTTCACGGCGACGGCGTCGCGAAAAGCTGCGAGCAAGGACGAATCCTGCTGATTGGCGCGTCGAAAAGCGGAAACGCCGAAGCGCGGGAAAAATTGAAGGAATTGAACGCCAACGGATGCCGCTAGGCATCGCCTCGAAATCAGCTGAGCAGGACGGGAAAAAGCACCCTACCCTTTTTGTCATTCCGAGCGAAGCGAGGAATCTCTCTTTCTTTTCTTGGGCTGAACGCGTAGAGAAATTCCTCGCTCCGCTCGGAACGAAAAAATATCCCCATAACAAAATAGCCCGATGACAAAATGGCCGGATGAGTCCGTGGCCCGGGAGCAAGATTGCGCGATTGGCTTGAGCGCCGCTGGCAAAGAAATATCGCTTTCTCGCCACGCGGAACAGGTGCCGCGCTATTTCAGCGCGCTCTGCAATCGTTTCGTGCTTTTCTTCAGCTGCTTCTTGAGCGATTCCACTTGCTTGGACAGTTCGTTCAACTCTTGTTTCGCCACATGCGCCGCCTTGGCGGCCTTATGCAACGCCTTGTGAGCCGTCCCATCCGCCCTGCCCATTGCGGAACCAATCGTCACCGCCGCATCTTTCAGTTTGTTATCCTTAGCCATTGGATCGCCTCCACACAAAATAACATGGCAGATTCCCCGCACCCTTTGCAAGAAAGAAGTAGGACGGGCTTCAGCCTGTCTAGGTTTTGATTTTCGCCGACCCCAAAACCGACAGGCTAAAGCGCGTCCTACTTTCCGCGCGCCAACACCCCGCGATAATACAAAGCGAGCCCCACCGCGATCGTAAACAGCGTTCCCCCCGCCACCTTGACCTCAAATAAAATTTTATTGCTCTCTTCCCCCGGCGGAATCAGCGAAAAGAAAATCCCCGCGACCACCGCCAGCAATCCCAAAACTCCGCACAAACATACCCCGGCCTTGCCGCCGGGAATCAGCACCGCATTCTTATTTTCCTCGCGATCCTCTCTCCAGGCCAGCTTGATGACCGCCGCATACATGTAAATAAACGGAATGAAATACAGAACGATAGTCGCGGAAACGAGCACCGCGTAAGCGGTTCTCTCCGTCGCCTTGAATTGGCTCATCAGCAACACGACCACCGAAAGCCCGGCCTGAACCAAAATTGAAATGTGAGGCGTTTTCCACTTCGGATGGATCTTGCCGAACCATGCCGGCAGATACCGGTCGATGCCCACGGCAAACGGCACTCGCGAAATCCCAGCCACCGTGCTTCCAACCCCGCCGGCATTTCCCACCGTCACGAGGACCGCCGCCGTCACTCCCACAATTCCGACGCGCAGCGCGGCGGAGCCGGCCGTAATGGCCTGAAATACACCGCTCTTCGGGTCCACCACCTCGGCCGGGATCATCGCCAGGATCGCGACCGTCCCCGCAATGTAAATGATGGCGATCAGCCCCCCCGAAGCAAAGATCGCCTTCGGAAGGGTGCGCTGCGGGTCCCGAACCTCCTCGCTGAGCGCCGAGACAAGTTCGAGGCCGGTGAATGCGAACGCGATCTGCGACCAGAAATTTACCGTGTCCCAATTCCAGTGCGGCAGCATGCCCGCCGCCGTGAAGTGCGTTACCGATCCCTGCCGTCCCCAAAGCCAAAGCGCCACTCCCACGATCATCAGCAGCGGAACGTAAGTCCCCACTCCCCCGGCGTTCTGCAGCCACTTGCCAATGTGCAACCCGATAATGTTCAGCCACACGGCGACGATCAGCATCGCGAGCGATACGCTCAAAAGAAATTTCTGGTTTTCCGCCAGCCACGCTGCTCCGCTGCCGCCGACGTAGGCGCTCATCGCGGCGCTCGCCAGCAAAAGCCCGGGGAAATAAAAAATGGTATACGTCCAGTACGTCCACCCCGCGACGAATCCGTGAAAATCCCCGAACGCCATTTTCGTCCACACGTACAGCCCTCCCTCTTCGGGAAAGCGCGTGGACAGCTCGACCACCACAAACGTGGTCGGCACAAAAAACAGGACCGCCGCCAAAATCCACAAGCTGATCGAGGACTGCCCGCCGTGGGCCGCCGCCGCGATCCACCGCGGCCCCAGCACCGTGGCGATGCAAAACAGCAGCACATCCCAAAAGCCCATCACGCGCCGCAACTGTTGCTTCGCGCTAGTGGCGTTCGCCGCACCGTCGCTCAAGAGGTCACATCCAACTCGGGGATTAGTTCGTCTTGCCGGAGGAAATTGCGCAGGTACATCTCGGGAGCGGCCACGAACCCGTCCCATGGGCCGAAATAAGCCACGTGGCCTTCATGCAGAAAAACGATCCGATCAGCGAGTTTTTTCGCCAGGTGCGTGTCGTGCGTGACCACCACCGAGGTCTTGCGAAACTTTTCCTTCAACCGCAGGATCAAGTCGCCGGTATGCACGGCCATCAGCGGATCGACCATCGTGGTCGGCTCGTCGTACAGGATCGCTTCCGGGTTCTGCGCCAGCGCGCGCGCGATGGCCACCGCGCGCTTCATGCCCGTGCTTAGCTCTGAGGGCAGCTTGTCGGCGATGGACGTAACCTCCAGCATCTCGGAAAATTCCGCCACGCGAGCTTCTTTTTGGTCCTCGGTGAGGTCCGTTTCCTTTTCCAGCGGAAAGGCGATGTTTTCCGCCACCGTCAGCGAATCGAACAGCGCGCCGGATTGAAATACCATGGTCACGCGGCGCCGTATGTCGTGCATTTGCTGCTCGGTCCATTCCGTGATGTCGTGCCCGCCCACCCAGATGCGTCCGGAATCCGCGCGCAAAAATCCCATGATCAGCTTCAGCGTGACCGACTTCCCCACGCCGCTGCGCCCCATGATGACGCACGTCTCCCCGTGATCCACAAAAAAGCTGATGTTGTCGAGCACCACGTGCTCGCCAAACGATATGCTGACGTTGCGGAATTCGATGAAGTGCCCCGCCGCGGCCGGCTCTGTCCCCTGCAGTAGTCGCGCGTCCATGCTCGCCCGCTATTGTTGATGAGAGAGAGAGCGGAAGCAATTCAAAAGTAGGACGGGCTTCAGCCTGTCTGGTTTTGACTTCTGCCCGTGCAGCAAAAATCAAAACCAGACAGGCTGAAGCCCGTCCCACAGGATTCTGTTGAAATTTCCGCATTCACCAGTGTAACTGATTGAAAATAAACAAGTAATCGGAAGCACGAACGCCTACCCGACCCCCGCCCGTACTACGAGTTTCCTTGACATCCCCCACCCATTTGCTATATTAGCACTCGTCTTAGAGGAGTGCTAACGATCTGCTCAGCGCCCCTCTAAGCCATCCCGACTTACCAAATCGAACGGAGGCACGAACCGATGTCAGTCAATGTTACTCCGCTGCACGATCGCGTCTTGATCAAGCGGATCGAAGAGAAAGAGTCCATCAAGGGCGGCATCATCATCCCCGACACGGCGAAGGAAAAGCCGCAAGAGGGCGAAGTGATCGCCGCCGGCGCAGGCAAAGTCGAAAAGGGCGAGCGCATCCCTCTCGACGTAAAGGTCGGCGACCGCGTGCTGTTCGGCAAGTACAGCGGCACCGAAATTAAAGTCGATGACGAGGATTACCTCATCCTTCGGGAAGATGAAATCCTGGCAAAACTGTCCGGCGCGGCCAAAGCCGCAGGCGGCAAGAAGTAACTTTTCCCCTGATCCGCCGTTTTCCCGCGAATTCAAGCGGTGAGCTGCGGCGGGCCAAGGGCCGCAATTTTTGAAACTATCTTGAATAGGAGAAATACTCATGGCTAAGCAAATCGTGACTGGAGAAAATTCCCGCCAGTCCATTCTGCGGGGCGTCAACGTCCTCGCGGACGCGGTAAAGATCACCCTCGGCCCCAAGGGCCGCAACGCGGTGATCGAAAAGAAGTTCGGCGCGCCCATCATCACCAAGGACGGCGTGACCGTGGCAAAAGAAATCGAGCTGCCTGATCCGCTCGAAAACATGGGCGCGCAGATGGTCCGCGAGGTCGCGTCGAAAACTTCCGACGTGGCCGGCGACGGCACCACCACCGCCACCGTGCTGGCGCAAGCCATCTTCCGCGAAGGCGTGAAGACGGTAGCCGCCGGCGCCAGCCCCACCGCTCTGAAACGCGGCATCGAGAAGGCCGTCGAAGCCTGCGTCGAGGAGATCAAGAAGCTGCACCGTGACGTAAAGGGCGACATGATCGCCCAGGTCGGCACGATCAGCGCCAATAACGACCGCCAAATCGGCAGCATCATCGCCGAAGCCATGAAGAAGGTGGGCAAGGACGGCGTCATCACCGTCGAGGAATCCCGGACGATGGAAACGACGCTCGAAGTGGTCGAAGGCATGCAGTTCGACCGCGGCTACCTCTCCCCCTACTTCGTCACGGACCCCGAGCGCATGGAATGCGTGCTCGAAGACGTGCGAATCCTGATCCACGAAAAGAAGATCAGCTCGATGAAGGATCTGCTTCCCCTTCTCGAACAGATTGCCAAGCTCGGGAAACCTCTCTTGATCATTGCTGAGGACGTCGAGGGCGAAGCCCTGGCGACCCTGGTGGTGAACAAGCTGCGCGGCACGCTGCAATGCGCCGCCGTCAAGGCCCCCGGCTTCGGCGACCGCCGCAAAGCCATGCTCGAGGACATCGCCACGCTGACCGGCGGCAAAGCCGTCACCGAGGACCTCGGCATCAAGCTCGAAAACGTGAAGATGGAAGACCTCGGCAAAGCCAAGAAGATCACCATCGACAAGGACAACTGCACGATCATCGAAGGCGCAGGCAAATCCGCTGAAATCGAAGGACGCGTCCGGCAGATCCGCGCGCAGGTCGAGGACACCACCTCGGACTACGACAAGGAAAAGCTGCAGGAGCGTTTGGCGAAGCTGGTCGGCGGCGTAGCGGTGATCAAGGTGGGCGCGGCAACCGAAACCGAGCTGAAGGAAAAGAAGGCTCGCGTCGAAGACGCCATGCACGCCACACGCGCCGCAGTCGAGGAAGGCATCGTCCCCGGCGGCGGAGTAGCCCTGATCCGCTGCATCCCGGTTCTCGAGAAGCTCAAGCTCACTGACGAAGAAGCCATCGGCGTAAACATCGTCAAGCGCGCCCTCGAAGAGCCCCTCCGCCAAATCGCCCTGAACGCGGGCGAAGAAGGCGCCGTAATCGTCGGCCGCGTCCGCGAAAGCAAGGACGACAATTTCGGCTACAACGCAGACACCGGAGAGTACGGCGACTTGGTCAAAGCAGGCGTAATCGACCCAGCCAAGGTCACCCGCCTAGCCCTCCAAAACGCCGCCTCCATCGCCGGCTTGATGCTAACCACCGAAGCCCTGGTGGCCGACATCAAGGAACCCGACAAAACCGCAGCAGCCGGCGCCGGCGGCCACGGCGGCCCAGGCGGCGGCATGGGCGGGATGTACTAAAGCGAAGGAACCTGCATCTGCCATTCGGGGGCGTTCCGGCGAAGTCGGAGCGCCCCTTTCACTTGAGCGCACGTTGCCGGCTCATGTGCGTTCCGCAAAGTAGGTCGTTATGAGTTCCAAGGTATTTTCGGTTGGATTTGATTTCCCCGGCGGAGAGTGCGAACTGGTAACACTGAGGTCTGAGCGCTCCCTCCTTGACGCGGACATCGTTATTTTTGAACCGGGACTTGCCGCCGAATATGACTACGGTGAACCGTACGGCGGAAAACCGACCATGCAGGAATATTCTTCAGTTGAATTCAAGACCGACCTCAAGCATTGGCGCTCGGAATTAGCAAATGCCTACAATGCCGGAAAAACAATCCTCATATTTCTCGCTAAGCCTCAGACCGTTTACGTCCATACGGGGCGGACTGAATGGTCTGGAACTGGTCGGAATGCTCGCAAAACAAAAATAGTCGAACCGGCAGACACATACAGCGCACTGCCTTGGGATCTAGGCGAAGTCGTCCCTGCAAAGGGTGAAAATGTTCGCCGAGCGAATGATATCGGGGCGCTGAGCGAGTATTGGAACTTATGCAGCCAATATTCGCCGTATCAAGTCTATCTGAGCGAAAAATTGAAGCAACCCGTTCTTTTCACGAAAGCAGGGAACAAAGTCGTAGGAACATATATTGGAAATGGCGTAGGAAGCGTCTTCCTTGTCCCGCCCATCGACAGTGACTCAAGTCAATTTGTCCGGAAAGTTCGTGGAGATCTCAACTGGACACCATATGCAAGAAAATTTGGGAAAGAGCTTATGGCGTGCCTAATTGGGCTCCATACGGCCTTAATTGCTGAGCGCGTGGATTCACCCCCGCCGGGATGGGTTGAGGATTCGTGTTATAGCATTCCCGAGGAAATCGCACTTACACAAGCCATAGAGAAAATCGACCGCGATCTTGGGGAGCTAACAGGTGCTAAGAATTCACTCATTGCAAAGAAGAAAACTGTCGGGGGAATGAGGCGGCTCCTCTATGAAAAAGGAAGGCCGCTTGAAAATGCCGTCATAAAAGTCCTGCATCTCATGAGCTTTGAGGCACAGGCATTTAAAGATGGGGAATCGGAATTTGACGTCGTATTCGTCTCCCCAGAGGGTCGTTTTCTTGGTGAAGTAGAAGGCAAGGACAATAAAGCAATTAATATCGATAAGCATAGCCAACTAGAGCGAAACGTCAATGAGGACTTTGAGAGGGACGGAGTCACAGAGCATGCGCATGGGGTCTTGTTTGGCAATGGTTTCAGGCTACTTCCGTTGAGGGAAAGAAAAGATTTCTTTACCGAAAAGTGCGCGTCGGCGGCTAAAAGAACGGGGACTGCCTTGGTACGAACGCCTGACCTCTTCTAGGTGGCACGGTACCTTGAGTCGTCAGAAGATAAGGCCTTTGCCGCGCTGTGCCGCAAGGCGATCATCGAAAATAAGGGTGAAATCGTGCAGTTTCCACCAATCCCTGAAACTGTTCCGGCTATTGATGGCAAGACAAAGTCAGCGGACACGCTTTAGATGTGGACCGGTGACCCAGGCTTCGGGGGTAACGAATTTCGGGTGGCCAGTCCTTCGTCGTGGGAAGGGCGGAGTTTTTCTAGGCCGGGTGCCCGACCTTCTCGCTCCTAGAGGGTCTGGGTCTTGATTTCAATTGGCATTCCACGGCTTAAACAGTTTGCGCAAAGAGTCGCCCCGCTGCAGTCTGTCATTCCGAGGCATGCCTTTCGCCGAGGAATCTCTCTTTCTTTTCTACACGTGAATACCGCCGAGGGATTCCTCGGCGAAAGGCATGCCTCGGAATGACAGTAATTTTTCCTTTTTCCGCAAGCTGTAAACACTGATTCCGAACAAACTGCAAACCCACAGACCCATCGAAGCCCACGAGGGATCGCCCACCCAGAAGGTCAAAACCTCCTCAAAGGCTGTGCCAACCGCCCGGTTAAACTTGCGGATGGAATCCGCCTTCACCTGCCAAGTCTTGAGCGGCACTACGATCTTGTTCTTAGCGTTGTAGAACTCCTTCTGCTATGGTTTATCTAAGAATGAGAATGGAGGATTTTTATGTCTAAGGTCTGGTTGATAACGGGAAGTGGAAACGGGTTGGGGCGGGACACCGCCGAGGCGGCGCTGGCCGCAGGTGACAGCGTGGTAGCCGGAGCGCGCAGGACGGCGGAACTTACACCTCTGGTGGACGGGTGGCCCGGGCTTTGGAGTTGGGGTGCCCCGTCCTTGACGTTCTTCAAGGGCGGGGCTCTTGAATTGGCATGCCAGGTCTGGGGCGGACGAAAAAGCCCCGCCCTTCAAAATGCGAAGGACGGGGCACCCCTAAATCCGAGCCAAACGCCGGGCCGCCCGCCAAACAAAGTAGTATAATCTCTATATGAAATTCCTCTACAATCCACGAAAAGCAGCGCAAGCCGCGGCCTATTTGGCCCAGCTGAACGGCGGCCAAATGGACGTGTACGCGCTGATCAAGATTCTATACCTGGCCGACAGAAAAGCCCTGGTCGAACGCGGGCGGCCGATTACCGGGGACGCCATGGTTTGCATGCCGTACGGTCCGGTCTTGAGCCGGATTTACGACGACAGTAAATCCCCGGAAGCGATTCAAAACGAGCACTGGCGCGAATCCTTTAAGGCGCGGGAAAACAATGTGGTCTGCCTGAGGAACGCCAATCCGCCCACGGACGAGCTGAGCGAATTCGAGCGGGACGTCCTGAAGGAAGCGCATCGAAACTACGGCCACTACGAATTCGGGGAGCTCAGAAAAATCGTCGATCGCCTGCCCGAATATGTCGATCCGCAGGGTTCCTCCCTCCCCATCGACCCCGCAACGATTCTCAAGGAAGAGGGCTGGTCCGAAGAAGAAATTGAAGACGCCCGAATGAGCGCCCGGGAAGAGATTATCCTGGGCACGATCGAGGAACATCCCCCGAAGATTCGAGCGTAACCATGAAGCCGGGCGACACGTTTGTCCTCCCGGATGCGTTTGGAAAACACCTCAATGCGGTCCTGGCTGTCCTCGAAGATGGATCCGTCGTTCACTGCCACTTTACGACACTCAGACGGCGTTCCGACACGACTTGCATCTTGAAGCCAGGCGAACACACATTTTTCAAAACAGAAACCTGTGTCCGCTACGATCAAGCGCAGATTTGCCAAGCAGGCCCGCAACTGGAAGCCCTTGAGCGACTCATTGAAAAGCGATTCGAGCCTCTAAGCGAAGGACTGTTGGCGCGAGTAAGGCAGGGCGCGCTTGCATCCCCGCAAACGCCCGACAAGGTGAAAGCTGCGTTGAAGTAGAACGGGTGTCCGACACTCTCGCTCTTAGAGGGTCGGGGTCTTGATTCCCATTCCCATTCCACGGCTTAAACACTTTGCGGAGAAA
>Ga0302324_100013361_pt1 | contig 16653 bp, 13 predicted proteins | sample Palsa_T0_1_FD_201949 | JGI IMG/M metagenome (GOLD analysis project Ga0302324, IMG submission 201949) | Peat permafrost microbial communities from Stordalen Mire near Abisko, Sweden - Palsa_T0_1 | ecosystem: Environmental > Terrestrial > Soil > Palsa > Peat permafrost | place: Sweden: Abisko...
CGCGCGTTCGCACGCGCGGAGATTCGCTTGCGCCAGGCCGAGGCCATGCAGGTCAGCGCGCTTCAATGGGGCCGCGCGTTCGCACGCGCGGAGATGCGCCTAGTGCGTTCTCGAACGGGTTGAGCATATCGCTTCAATGGGGCCGCGCGTTCGCACGCGCGGAGATTTTGCTCATCTCGTCCATGACGAGAGAGATGCCGGGCTTCAATGGGGCCGCGCGTTCGCACGCGCGGAGATCGGAACGCCGCTGCCAACGTCGAGCCCCGGAAACGCGCTTCAATGGGGCCGCGCGTTCGCACGCGCGGAGATGATGACCGACGCGAGCCAGAGCACCATAAACACGAGGCTTCAATGGGGCCGCGCGTTCGCACGCGCGGAGATGCTGACACGCCGCGAGCGCGGCGATCGCGAGCAAGGAGCTTCAATGGGGCCGCGCGTTCGCACGCGCGGAGATCTGGTCCGACCGGTGCGCGTGATATGGCTAAGTCGAGCTTCAATGGGGCCGCGCGTTCGCACGCGCGGAGATTTAATCAGCAAATACGACTCGCGTTCGATGAACTGCTTCAATGGGGCCGCGCGTTCGCACGCGCGGAGATTCAGTCACCGCGAGAAAGGGAGGCCAGCGCACGATTCGCTTCAATGGGGCCGCGCGTTCGCACGCGCGGAGATTGTCCTCGTCCTTCGCGTATTTGACGCTATAGCCGCGCTTCAATGGGGCCGCGCGTTCGCACGCGCGGAGATTTCATTGCGCGGAAGCATGGGGGACATGCAATATCGCTTCAATGGGGCCGCGCGTTCGCACGCGCGGAGATTCAGCAGCGGCTCCCAGCGCGCGAACGTCGCCTCGTCGCTTCAATGGGGCCGCGCGTTCGCACGCGCGGAGATTCACCCTCGCGCTTGAGGATACGCGGATTGATGAGTACGCTTCAATGGGGCCGCGCGTTCGCACGCGCGGAGATTCCCTTACTGATCGTTCTTCGAGGAGCCCTGGAGCCCGCTTCAATGGGGCCGCGCGTTCGCACGCGCGGAGATGCGGAGGCTTACGAGGGGGCATCGCAGCCCTTTCCGTGCTTCAATGGGGCCGCGCGTTCGCACGCGCGGAGATGAACTCCGCCGCATCCTCGCGGCCCTCAACCAATCGGCTTCAATGGGGCCGCGCGTTCGCACGCGCGGAGATGCGAATCATCCAGGTCCAGATCACCGAGTCGAGCATGCTTCAATGGGGCCGCGCGTTCGCACGCGCGGAGATCTTCGGCTTCCCGCATCTCGTCGATGGCGAAGCGATAGCTTCAATGGGGCCGCGCGTTCGCACGCGCGGAGATCTCATCGGCAAGGCGCTCCCGAAGGCAGGCGAACTCGGCTTCAATGGGGCCGCGCGTTCGCACGCGCGGAGATGCTATACTGCATATGATGGAGGCCGCACAATGACTGCTTCAATGGGGCCGCGCGTTCGCACGCGCGGAGATCTCGGCACCAGGCGGCATGTGCGGCTAGTATTTCATAGCTTCAATGGGGCCGCGCGTTCGCACGCGCGGAGATACCCCCTTCCAGGACCCCCATTTTAGCGCTGTAGGCGCTTCAATGGGCCGCGCGTTCGCACGCGCGGAGATGTCCGGGAGGGCGTAGAGCGAGACGCCGGCGAGCGAGCTTCAATGGGGCCGCGCGTTCGCACGCGCGGAGATGCAGATTGCTCGGCCGGTTGCACGTTCAATACAAGAGCTTCAATGGGGCCGCGCGTTCGCACGCGCGGAGATGAGAGCCCATAAGACCCAAACAAGTGCCTGTTTAGGGTCGGCTTCAATGGGGCCGCGCGTTCGCACGCGCGGAGATTCACGACCGGTCTACAATGCAAGAGTATATGCGACGCTTCAATGGGGCCGCGCGTTCGCACGCGCGGAGATTTTACAGGGCGGGGTCGCAAGCGAAGGATGTGTCCGGCTTCAATGGGGCCGCGCGTTCGCACGCGCGGAGATGTCATTGGAGACGCCCGCGCGATGGTACATTTCGGCGCTTCAATGGGGCCGCGCGTTCGCACGCGCGGAGATAATTCGGCGCTGAACCGCCTTCACGAAACGTTAGTAGCTTCAATGGGGCCGCGCGTTCGCACGCGCGGAGATATGAGGTGCGACTTTGGATCTCAAAACGTACCTCGAGCTTCAATGGAGCCGCGCGTTCGCACGCGCGGAGATTCCGTTTCGATTAGGCCTGCGAGTTCGTCTTCGATGCTTCAATGGGGCCGCGCGTTCGCACGCGCGGAGATTCCACTTCCGTCGAACGTGCCGGCTCCGTAGTACGGCTTCAATGGGGCCGCGCGTTCGCACGCGCGGAGATCATCGAGGCCTACCTTGGGCAAGAAGAGACTGCTATATGGCTTCAATGGGGCCGCGCGTTCGCACGCGCGGAGATGGGAGGCCAGCGCACGATCCACACAACCTAGCCACGCTTCAATGGGGCCGCGCGTTCGCACGCGCGGAGATACGGCGACGCGAATCGAACACCAAGAAACCGCTTACATGCTTCAATGGGGCCGCGCGTTCGCACGCGCGGAGATACTAACAGGGTCGCCTTCGTACCCGGGTTGTTCGGTGCTTCAATGGGGCCGCGCGTTCGCACGCGCGGAGATTCATTTCGTCCGTGGAAACGTCGTGTCCCGATTCCTCGCTTCAATGGGGCCGCGCGTTCGCACGCGCGGAGATGGTCCTCGTATCCGACACGCTCGCCTCGATCGCGACCGCTTCAATGGGGCCGCGCGTTCGCACGCGCGGAGATGCCAGCAGGAATGCCCATCATGTAATTGACTGTATCGGCTTCAATGGGGCCGCGCGTTCGCACGCGCGGAGATATATCCGTAGTCGATTGCAGGCTGTGTGGTGAGCGAGCTTCAATGGGGCCGCGCGTTCGCACGCGCGGAGATGCCGACGACTTCTCGTTCAGCGGTCTCGATGAGATCGGCTTCAATGGGGCCGCGCGTTCGCACGCGCGGAGATGCTATAACTGCACCCTGCTCGTCCACAATGGCACAGGCTTCAATGGGGCCGCGCGTTCGCACGCGCGGAGATGGTGCTCTTTGGTTCCGTTGGCGGGCCGTATGCAGCTTCAATGGGGCCGCGCGTTCGCACGCGCGGAGATATCAGATCAACATACGCGCGACCACGGTCACGAAAGCTTCAATGGGGCCGCGCGTTCGCACGCGCGGAGATTTAGATGCCGCAACCGACACGCACTACTTGACCATGCTTCAATGGGGCCGCGCGTTCGCACGCGCGGAGATGTCAGCCGCGAGAGAGAGCTTGCGGAGCGCTACTTTCGCTTCAATGGGGCCGCGCGTTCGCACGCGCGGAGATGGGGGAACAAGAACATATTGACGCCTACCTAGAGCAGCTTCAATGGGGCCGCGCGTTCGCACGCGCGGAGATATCGCCGCGGTGCTCAACGGCAGCATCGACAATACGCTTCAATGGGGCCGCGCGTTCGCACGCGCGGAGATGCGACTGCTCGCGAAGCATGTTCTTCGCCGTATCGGAGCTTCAATGGGGCCGCGCGTTCGCACGCGCGGAGATTCCAATTCTTGCACAAACCTTACAGTCGGTTGCGAGCTTCAATGGGGCCGCGCGTTCGCACGCGCGGAGATCCCAAGCCGGTCGATCATCTCCCGCGTGTTGGCGATGCTTCAATGGGGCCGCGCGTTCGCACGCGCGGAGATGCACTTACCTTTGCGATGGTTTTGGATGAGATACTTGCTTCAATGGGGCCGCGCGTTCGCACGCGCGGAGATCCATCGCAGCCGGTGCCGGGGTCTGAGGGATTCGTGGCTTCAATGGGGCCGCGCGTTCGCACGCGCGGAGATTCTCCATCGCGGCCTTGTAGCCGCGTAGCACGGGCTCGCTTCAATGGGGCCGCGCGTTCGCACGCGCGGAGATTCCTTCTTGGCCGCGACGTAGCCAGCCGCCGCATCATTGCTTCAATGGGGCCGCGCGTTCGCACGCGCGGAGATTTTACGAACGGCGTCTCGGCCGTCAGCGCCACGACCACGCTTCAATGGGGCCGCGCGTTCGCACGCGCGGAGATATGCCGACGATCACCGGCAACATTCTCGCGAGCTCGCTTCAATGGGGCCGCGCGTTCGCACGCGCGGAGATCTCCGGCCGCTGGAACGACCCAGCCTATCCAGATTCAGCTTCAATGGGGCCGCGCGTTCGCACGCGCGGAGATAGGATCACGGAGGTTCTTGATGTTCGGCACGTAGGTCGCTTCAATGGGGCCGCGCGTTCGCACGCGCGGAGATCCCACCTCCTGCTGCTGCACCGCCTCGATCGTGGTTCGCTTCAATGGGGCCGCGCGTTCGCACGCGCGGAGATGTAGCCGCCGACGACGAGGGGCCACTCTCGGTCGACGCTTCAATGGGGCCGCGCGTTCGCACGCGCGGAGATGCGATGGCCAGCGGTGCCGGCGAGTCACCCTCATAGCTTCAATGGGGCCGCGCGTTCGCACGCGCGGAGATCTCTCACGCTCGAACAGGCGCTCGATGCGCTCAAGAGCTTCAATGGGGCCGCGCGTTCGCACGCGCGGAGATACCGGCAGAGAGGCCCGAGGACGCGGACGTGATCGAGCTTCAATGGGGCCGCGCGTTCGCACGCGCGGAGATTTTGGGGCCGATTGAAGGACGCCAAAGCAGCGCTTGCTTCAATGGGGCCGCGCGTTCGCACGCGCGGAGATTAGGTGATGCTGTTGACGGTGACTTTGCGGATAGGTTGCTTCAATGGGGCCGCGCGTTCGCTCGCGCGGAGATGCCGTTGTCAAATTTTCCACGATCGGTTCGAGAAGCTTCAATGGGGCCGCGCGTTCGCACGCGCGGAGATACCAAGCGATCGCGAAGCAGGCGACCGAGCAAATCAGCTTCAATGGGGCCGCGCGTTCGCACGCGCGGAGATGTTATCGAACAGTCCTCGGAGAAACCACATGAGCTTCAATGGGGCCGCGCGTTCGCACGCGCGGAGATCGTTGTTTCGGTTTTGGGGTGAAGTTCGATATAGCGGCTTCAATGGGGCCGCGCGTTCGCACGCGCGGAGATAGCGACGTTGCGATCATACTACGTCAAATTGCATCGCTTCAATGGGGCCGCGCGTTCGCACGCGCGGAGATTCGAACGAGCCTTTCCGCTTTCGTCCCCGGAACTCAGCTTCAATGGGGCCGCGCGTTCGCACGCGCGGAGATATGGCGGTCGGCGTCGGCGGTCACACCGAGTTCCGCGCTTCAATGGGGCCGCGCGTTCGCACGCGCGGAGATCATTACGTCCTGTTGGATTTTAATGACGTAGAAGGGCTTCAATGGGGCCGCGCGTTCGCACGCGCGGAGATGCTGACGATGCGTTTGCCATGTTCTCCAGCAACCCGCTTCAATGGGGCCGCGCGTTCGCACGCGCGGAGATAAACCACGTCCGGGGATTGGGCGTTAGCGCTCGCGAAGGCTTCAATGGGGCCGCGCGTTCGCACGCGCGGAGATGGCACCACAGAGACGTGCCCGACCCGCGGGGCTTTCCCCTGCACGTTTCGAGCGGGTCGTTCAGAGGCTTGACTCGCGCTCCCCCTCCCAACAGTTTTGGGCGAAATATGCCCGCCATGATTGCGTCGAGCGCCCACGAGCGCTGCCGACATCACCGAGGCGCTCGACGACCTATTCCGTCACACGATCACAGCGGACCGCGGCGCCGGGATGTCCTGGCGCCCGATGACCTCCATTGGGGGGATCCAGCTTTCGCGGTCGGCGACTGACCCGATGTCCAAAATCACGACACGGTCCTCGCGGCGATCGATCAGTCCTTCGACGCGCGCCGCCAAGCGTACTCGATCTTCCCGCCGCAGGAGACAAACGAAGACGCTGTATTGCAGCGGGCGGCCGAACGCCTTGGCAAGTTTGCGCATCGCGCGCAGCCGTTTTGCGTTCGCGATGTCATACGACAGGATATAAGCGCGGAGAGAAGTCACCTCGTGACAAACGCGGGGTACGCCGGGATATCCCCCTGGATCGTTCTGGCCAGAAGTCTCGCCTGGACGTTGAGCGCTCGGCGATAGGTTACTTGATATCCAAACGTCGGATGCGCAATAGTCGATCGCAATCGCCGCTCGATCGCGCCGATGAATGTTCGCCGGCCCTCCGGGGTGAGCACGACGGCCCGTCCGCGGCGATCGAAGTCCGACGCTCGAATCTCGCGCGTGTTTATCATCGTCAGCACCGTCGAATCAACGATCAGGGGGCGAAACTCTTCCATCAAGTCGAGCGCTAGCGATGGCCGACCAGGGCGTAACCGATGATAGAAACCGAGTCCCGGCTCGAAGCCGACAGCGATCGCAGCCGCAAGCGCCTCCTTGGAGAGCATCGCGTAGCCAAACGACAGCATCGCGTTCACGGGATCGGTCGGCGGACGCCGGTTTCTGCCCGTTACCTCGAATCCCGTGGCGATGCCGAGCATGTCCCCATACGCGTCGAAATAGCGCTTTGCCGCCATCCCCTCGAGGCCGAGTAACTCCTCGGTGGAAGCAGCACGCTCTACCCGGTGCAGCAACAAGGACATCGCCTGCAGCGCCTCCTTGCTCTTATCACCGAGGCCGCGGCGAACCATCGTGCGCTGATTCTTGACCTTTCCGGCGACGAACGCCCGGGCCAATCGGAGACAGCGTGCGTCGTCCTTCGCAAGATCGTACTGCGCGACCCGAAGATCCAGGCTGTGATCGTTGACGGAGCGCGCGTAGCCGCTGAGCCATCCGCCGTAGCTCAAGTAGAAAAGCGGGACGTCGCGCGCGAGAATGGCTCGCATCGCTTGCGAGCTGATCTGCGCGTTACCGAAGAGCGAGACGCTGCCGACCTCGATCAGGGGGGTCTGGGCCGCAACCCCTGCGTCCGTGCGAATTTCCAGCACTTCACCGCTGAGCCCCAGTCGCGCGCCGGGTTCAAGCACGTAAAGCGGAACGCGGTCGTCGAGCGGCGCGCCGAAGGGCCGCGCCGCGGCGCGAGAGTGCGCACCGCGGAGGACGTTAATTTCGTCGGGAAGGCAAATGGCATGGAGCGAGCAGCGGTTGCATTTCGGGCTGTCGATCAGGGGAGGCGGGATTGCCGTTCGCTTCGAGAGTGACCGTGCGTTCTCGATTGCGGCTCGCGTCTGCGCAACGAGCGCATCGTCGATCGGCACGTCGACCAGGGTCTTCGATGCGGCGTAGTAGATGCGACCAAGATCGCATTTATAGCCGTTCTCACGAAGTAGTAGAGCTTGAATGCAGACTTGCACGCGCTCGGGATCGTAGGGACCGTGGTCCGCGGGCGGGGCTTTTCCGCGTTTGAAGTCGACGGGCACGACGTGCTCGTCATCCGCGCGGACGACGTCGATCTTGGCGACGACGCCGAGGGACGCGGAGGCGAGTTCCACCGAAGTCGCCTCGGCCTTCATGTCGCGTGTATCGTCCGAGAGTTGGCCGCGCGCGGTATCGACGCGGCGATGGACCCGCTCGCCGTCGACGGTATCGTACGACTCCTCGAACTCGCGTTCGACGTATTCGAGCCAAAACAGTCGCGGGCAGTAGACGTACTCGTTGATCATGCGTGCCGGCAGCAGTTCCGGCGGCTGTTCGGACGCTATCACCGTGTCTTCCGGTCGGCCAAGCATCGCGTACTTCCGCGGGTTAGCCGACCGGCGCGAACTGGCCGAGACCGAAATGCGCGAGGCGCCCGAGAACGATCGGACCTCGCACCTCGTGCTCGAAGCGCAGGGTGGCCCCAACGACAGGATGGGTCGGGCGTTCACCTCGGCGCGCTCGTCGAAATGCATCGAGGCGCGTGCCATGGGAGCCGGGGCGCGGAACGGTTTCTGTCTGCGGCCACAACTCGATGTCGCAGGACTCGTCGATCCGGCGCTCGATCATCGCGTGCAGCTGTTCGTCCGGGGCGTCGACCACGTGCCGGTGCCCTTCTACGCCTCGCACCTTCGGAAAGCGATCGAGGACGACCGGCGTGGCCGTCGTCCAAATACGCCCACGTGGCGCCTCCACGCTGCCCAGGTACGTCAGAGCGAGTTCCCCATCGAACGCGAATCGGTCTCTGAGGGCGTCGATCGAAGTAACTGCCCGGTATTCGGCATGCGTGCAGCCTTGAGGAAACCACACGTCAATGCGGTCGACCCGTCCGCTTTCATGTGAGTCGATCGGCAGGTAGAACGGGTGGTCGTGTCCCTCGCGCCTGGCGCTGCCCTCGTCGCTCTTGCCGGCCAGGCGCGTCGTAGCCGTGCCACCGCTCAGGTCGCTGTAGCGCCTCATAGCCGCACGACGCATCACCTCCGCAATGCTCACCGCCTGTGTAACCGGTGGCAGCACGCTCGATGCCGTTCGCTCGACCGTGAATCGTAGAATCGTTGGGCCGAAACTGACTGGATCGTGTTCGCGCGCGGCGTACTGTTCGCGGACCATGAGATAGTCGGCGGGTAGGCGGTATCCAATCCATACCGTCCCCGGAGGGACAAGTCGCCTGGCGCGCCGCATTGCGCCGGTCGTTTCGGAGAGCGAACGCAGTAGCCCGGTGCCGCGCAGTTCGGGGCCGGCGACGAGTCGCCGCGCAATCGGACCGGCTCCGTCAGTGCGTGAGGCCAGATCGACGACCGCAATTCCATCGCGCTCTTCAGGCGCATCGACGACGGTGATCGCACACCACGATTCCGCGCGGCCGAGATAACCGATCGCCGTACATGCCCGTTCCAAAACTGCGCGTTCTTGTGCCGCAAGCGCCGCGTGCGGCCACGCCACATAAGCGGTTGCGACGCACTCCTTGTCGGACTCGAGGGCGAGAAAGGAGTCGAGCATGAGCGTCTTCTCTGGCTTACCGCTCTTAAGGCCTCCGAGCGGCACGTAGTGCCGCGAGTGACCTGCCATCGCGTGCGGAAGATAATAGACGGGCGGTTCCCCCAATGCGTCCAACACACGGAGTAATGCGTCGCGGTCTGCTGCGCCGTTGCGATGCCAGCCCGCGGTGATCGCACGCAACATGCGCCACGGTGACGGGGGCCACTCGACCTCGCCTTCGTGGGTGCCGCGGTCCCATGGATTCGCGTGGAATTTACCGGCGAGGAACTCGATGCGAAGCGCAATCATTTTGCGAGCTGGACGATCGTTTTTGGTGAATCGACAACCGACTGCATCAAGATTCGATCTCTTCCGAATCGCCTTCGCCGTCGTCGTCGATCTCGTCGATGGAGTCGGGCGCGACGGGCAGCGCAGCTTCACTGCGATTGTCGTCATCGGCGCCATCACCTCGAACCGGCCGCATGAGGCCGAGCCCTATCCAACGGCCATCGCCAACTACCAACGGCCCCGGTAGCGCCTCTTCGAAGACGATCTCTACGTGATTGAGTTGGGCGGCATCGAAGCGACCGTGCTCGAACTCCTCGGCGCGCCGCCCACGCGGCGAGAACGGCTCGCGTTGCACGCGGATACTTGCGACGCGCGACCGCACGACAGCGTGCCGGAGCGCGGCGACGACGCTTGCGGCAACCGCCCGCTCCGCTGTGGCTCGAGCCCCTCCGCCAATACGTCCCCTGGGGCGCCGTACCGGAAGCACCGCAGGCGTCACGGTCTGCCACCGTTTCGCCCAGCGGCCCGACAGTCCGTAGTTCCACAGCATATCGCCGCTCGATGTCGCGACGAGCTGCGCCCCTCGAACCTCGCCGGTCTCTTCGTCGAGATACCCGATTCCAGATAGCTGCCGGCCCGAGAGTGCCCATCGCATGTCCGCCTCATCGATCGGACAATCGGGGGGCATCTCAACGAGCATGCGGCGGATCGATGGGTCCGTAAACGCAAATCCGATGGAAGGAAGTGGGATGAAGCGCACGCGCCGGGTCTTATCGGCATCCGTCGCGCCCCGGCCCATGACCAACAACTCGATCGTGCCGCTCTCTGTGAGCGCTTTGCCTAGCTGCTCGAAAGCTAGATCGCGCACTGCCTTCGCAAGCGTGACGGCTAACTCCAACCGGATCGGGTAGAATGAGACGGCGCCACCAAGTTCGCGTATTTCGAAGAGAAGGCGTCGTGGCGGGCGATCGTATGCGACGAGACGGGAATATGCTTTCGGCGGCTGCCGAAACAGAGTCGCTTTTGTCCTGCCTTGTTGAATCTGCTCGAAACGCCCGACGCTCTCGCGAAAGCGAAGGTGCAGGCTATCTAACGATCCCGCTGCCGGGCAGGGTAGAATCGATGAGCCCGGCGCACCATCCGTGGCTACGCTCGGATAAGCGACGGCGCCATTGTAAGATGCAAGACGCGCGTCGACATTTGACGACTCCTCCACAACGGCTCGCGCATAAGCGGCGTCGAGACCGCGGCCGAAGGTGTGTAGTCGCTCGGAAAGCGTCGCGATCCGCTGTGCCTCGCCAATCCCCTCCTTGAAAAGCCAGACGTAAGCGAAGCAAGCGTCGGAATCGAGCAAGACCGGTTTGACGATCTTCGTCGCGGCGGGAATGTCGTTCGAGCGCCGAGGATCGTTGCCAACCGCATCAAGATCGTTGTTCGGGACGTAGTACGGGACAGCCCCTGCATCCCGTTTCAGGGGCGCAACGACGAGCGGCGGCGGTTGTGATTCGAGCCAGCGAAAAGCGCGATCGGCGCCTTGATGATCGCCCTCGGATCGCCATCGACCACTAAATGCGCCGGCGACCAGCGCTTGAAACAGCCGAAACGGGGACGGCGGCCAGTCACCCTGACCGTGCCAGCGATCGCCGAGGAGCCGCACTTCAACGATGAGCGCGTTTTCAGCGCCACGCGAATTCACTTCGTCTTCTTTTTCTCGGGCTTTTGCGGGATGTCGGCTTTCGCTCGATCGCGGGAGAAGGTCACTTGCCGATCTTCGCCGACACCGAAGCTCTTCGCCGTGATCTTCGCGTATTCGAGCGCGATCGATCCATCGAGGCCAACCCCTGAACGATGTCCGGTCCGTTCTACCAGGGACCAGCTCGGCGCAGCATCGGGGTTAGGTGTGAGAAGACACCCCTGTCGCAGAAACCCGTCTTGGGGCTCAGTCGCCGCGACGAGCGCAAGGCCGAGAACGTAGCAGCGCAGCGCCGGACCGTTTTCCTTGGCTCCGAGTTGCCGAAGCGCGACGAGATTAACGGTGACATCTCGGTAGATCGCGCCGCGAACGAGCACACCGCCGGGTTTGTCGACGGCAGGTACGTGGACAAAACCGCGCTGCGCAAGCGGGCTCTTTGTGTTCCCTTCGGCCTTCTCTTTCTCTTCATCCGAGAAGACGTCAAGCTTCGCGTAGTCGACGGCGGGAACGTACTGCGCCGAGCGCCGGAGCGGATCGACGTTCCACGCGCGGATCACCGACTGCACGAGGCGCGGAAGCTTTGCGCCCTTGCCGCGCGAGTCCCACGCGCCAAAAACAAGCGACGTCGGCGCAAGCTTTGCGATGGCAGTCGCGTCGCCACGTTGCAGAAAATCGGCAAAGGCCCTCTCCGCTTCCTCCTGCAAGGAGGATGAACGAATCAGAGCGTCCCCGAGACGGTGACCTACATCCAACAGGGAAACCGTAAGATCATCGGAGACGACGACATCGATCTGCGGTACAAGCTTGGCCAATGGATTCTCCGGCGTACCCGGCCGCGAGCGCAGGAACAGCGGCTCAATACGATTGGCTTGAGAACCTACGGAATCGATCTGCACGACCTTGGTTCCGTCTGAGAGTTTATCGATCGCATAGGGGGGGCCGTCACGCTTCGGATCCATCGCGTAGGTGGGTGGGAAGACAATGGCGCCTTCCCCTTCGACGGGAACGAGTTCTTCTCGGAGATGTAAGGCAACGGGTCCGCGAAGGTCTTCAGCCCACGCGTCAATGGTCTTCTGATCAAGCAGTGTCGTCACGATGGAAGCTCCTCTCGAGCGTCGATGATGCAGCGGGCCTGGTTAACCTTGCCGGGCCAGCCGAGTTGCATGTGAAATGTGCGCATCGGAAAACCGATATCAACTGCCCCAAGCACGACGCGTGCGAGGTTGTTCGGCAACGTGGCCCGCGAGACACCGTACCTATAACGGAGTTTATCGCGCCGGTCCGTACGCGACGGGCGGGCATACTGGAGCCCGACGACAGCCAGTATCTCGGTGAGCGGATAACCCACCATCGTTACGTCGCCGTGGCAGTTTGGCGAGAACCCGGCGTCAAGCGGAATGTAGTCGCGCCGCCAGTCGAAGCGAAAGCTACTCGACATCGAGCAGGAAAATCGGAATGGGTCTCGGGCGGTCTCCTCGATGCGGTCAGTAGGGATGGCCGCTACAAGGGCGAGCGCATCCCGCGCTAACGCGGAGCCCGGATACCCTCCAGAGCCAGCCCAGAACTTAACATTGTCGCGCCCGCTGTGCGAGCCGTCGGCCCAGTGATCCAGCACGAAGCGCGTCCCTTCGCCCTCGAGCAGGGCCGGTAAGCTCGCCGGAGCGGTGCGCACCGGGCCGGATGATATCGATGCATCGGCGGCCACATCGGTGACTTCCCACTTCTTCGTAGACAACATCGCACGACCGCGTGCAGCAGGCGTCGGAATGAGCGTCGCTACGCTTGCGTCACGTAGGAATTTGATTGTCTCCCGAACGGGATCATTTGCCGCGTCGACCCTCAATGTGAACGTCGTGGTCGTTTCGGAGCCAGTATAGCCGAAATGGGATTCGCATGGCGTTCGCAAGATTGTCTCAGCCGCCTCCGCGAGACCGAGGCACGCAAACACCTGGCCGGGATTACGCAGATCGACGGGAATGGTCGCTTCGCTCACTCGGAGTTCACCCGCCGCGAAGCGGCCCAGTCCGCCGAGCGCACAAGGGCCTCCCACCATGCAAGACCCCACGTCCCCCACATCCGCTGAAGCCGCGCGTAGCGAAGCGCCACGTCCTGAGCAAGCAAAAGGGAACGCGACGGAGCCTCGTCCGGATCAAACGCAAAAATAGAAGGGCGGGCGCGCCCGTGATGCGCCGCGATAAGATGGAGCGCGAGGTCGCGGTCTTCGCCTGACAGCGCCGCGATCTCGGGATTCGTTGCCGCATCGGCAAGAGAGCCGAACTCATGCCGATATCCTGCCAGCGTGCGCGGCGCGGCCCCGCCGGTCGTCTTCGCGTATGGCCGGCCGTCGTCGCGCGAGGCGTTCATCGCGTTCTGCCACAGCTCGCGAGCTTTTCCAGCATCATGGAAACCGGCTGCGGCGCAAATCAAGGCTTTTTTCTCCGGTGCTAGTCCTAGTGCGTCGGCAATGGTGGACGCTTCTTCGCGCGCCCACTCGTGATGCTCGGCAAGACGCTGCGCACGTAGTGTGACAGCCGCGTCTCCGGCGGTCGCGCTCGCGTCGCGCCAGACTTCGACCCACAACTCGGGGGCGTCGTCGTCGTCAGGATCGAGACTCCACGAAAACCCCTGGAAACGCCAGTCGCCACGCAGCGTGTTCGGCCGAGCGCCCCAGCAGATCCGCCGTTGGCCGTAGAGCGAGAGCGGCAGTTTCCATGTGCCCTCGTCCCCGTCCACTGTCGGTGGGGCCGCGTCCGCCTTCGCATCAAGTAAACCCGATTCGGCAAGACCCCCAAGCCGCGCGTCGACGATTAAGGTTCGGTCCGCGATGTCTCGGGCGAGACGATCGGCCCTCGCGCTGCGAAGCTCGTCGATGGTAAGCAGCCGCTCGAAATCGTATCGCACGTCGAGGACGACGACGAGCGGCGGATGAATGGCCGCGCCCTCGTCTTCGGGGTGTCCGGCGTCGCCCCACGCATCTGCGCGTTTCTTGAGAATCTCCGCTACGCGGTCCGCGGGCGCCTCAAGCACCTCGGTCGTGTGCGGCGGCGCCGCGTCGAAGAAGGCTTCGAGATCTTGTGACGCACCGGGCCGGTCATCTTGGGGATCGCCGCGGAGGGGAAAGCGCCGTCGCCACGCGACGCCGCATTGCGGGCGCTGTTCGACCCACCCGCGGAGCCACGGCGCTACGATGGGTCGGCCCGGATGGTCGCGGAGAATTGTCATCGCCCACGATTCCACGAGCTGCATCGAAAGCGCGGGATGATACGGCTCCGGCGACTGTGCTTTTGCGATCAGCTCGGCCAGAATGGGGTCGCTCTTCAGCCGCGCGAGGGCAAGCGGGCTTGCATCGCGCGTGCCGTCTGCACGTTCCGGCCAGCCTGGAGCTTCAAACGGGGCGCGCAGCTCCGCCAGCCGCTCCGTAGCCACCTCGTTCTCCGCGTCCTTTTCGCTCAGGCTCGGAACGATCTCGATGCGTGCGCGGCCAGGCGTTGCTCGCCGGTTGACACGACCGAAGCGCTGAACCATACGCTCCCACGGGACCAAATCACAGACGATATCATCGGCGTCGAGGTCGACGCCGACTTCAGCCGCTGAAGTCGCGACCAGAAATGCCGGCGAGCCTCGGACACCAGCACCTGGAAGGAATCGTTTCAGGATTGACTGACCCCCGGATGGATCGCTTGGCGCGCCGTAGAGGAGCGTTCGCTCGCGCAGCCGGCGTTCGCCGACGAACAGTTCCGTCAGGCGCTCGTCGCTACCGAACTTTTGTTTGACGCGCGAGGCCAACATTGACTCGACCTCTTGGGCGACCTTTCGGCTATTGCAAAAAACTAAGACGCGGTGGTCCGTGTCGGCGAGTGTCCAGGCGCGTTCGGCAAGCTTCTCGGCTAACTGTGCAAGACCGACATCGGGGAGAATCCGCAGACGCTTCTCCGCCGAAAGGCGAGCGCGCACCGGGGGATCTTGCTCATCATCGTGATTCAGTTGGAACGTCCCGTCTGAATTTTTCTTGCGAACCGTTGCAGACAGGGCCATGAGCGCGAATAGGGGGATGACGTTTTGCGTGCGCGCGCGGTCCGTCGCCGTCAGCTCCACAATCTCGCGGAGTAAGGCTTCGAAGGGTGGAACCAGGTGCGCCTCGTCCAGCACGACGAGGGCATCACTTCCCAACAAGCCGGCGTGCGCCGGCCGCATTGTTGAAGACACACCGTAGCCGCCGAAGAGGAGCCGTGAGCCGATCATGTCAACGGTGCCAACGATGATCGACGCCGCGTGCGGGCGATCCATCCATTTCCGGTTGTCGACGAACTGTCCGCGGAGGGTCGAAATCGCAAGTTCTGTTTCACCTGAGAAGCCGAGGTTCGCCTGCCAGTGACGCCGCGACTCTGCATCGACTGACTCGTCGGCTAATACGCCTCGCAACGCTACCGCTAAGTCCTCGGCCTCAGCCGAAGCCTGGTCGACGACGGCGCGCCGGTCAACTACATAGACCAACCTTCGTGGTAACTCGGCGCCGGCGGCGCGCGCGATGAGCCAGGCCGTCATCGCTTTTGTTTTGCCGAGGCCGGTCGCCACGTCGACCGCCGCGGGGATCCGCCCGGCCAGCAGCCATTCTGTTAGAAGACGTCGCTGCCAATGGTAGAGCCCGCCGGCACCGGTGAGCCGCCTCTCCAGCACGGCAAGAGCAGAACCCGCGGCCCCATCTCTTCTCATCGGGCTTCGCCGTTCACAAGCGCGGGAGCCGCGTCTTCAGCCACGCCAAGGCGCACGTCGCGAATCGCTGTGTCGATCGTGTTCAAGCCGCGAACTTCTCCGCTCAGGCCGAGCAGTTTGCCGAGTTCGCGCCCGGGAACGAGTAGGTTGTCCATCTTGCCCACCGATTCGTTGAACTTCTCGACCGTGTGGTTGAGGGATTTGCCGACTTTGCCGAGGGTCCCGAAGAAGCTCAACAAGCGATCGTAGAGCATCCGACCGCGGCGCGCGACCTCCTCGGCGTTTTCTTGCTGTTTCTGGATGCGCCATCCGTTGGCGAATGCGCGGAGGTAGCACAGAAGCAACAACGGTGAGCAAAGGACGATTCCGAAACGGAGGGCATCGTCGAGCATGTTCGGCTCTTGCGCAAGCGCCGCCGACAGCATCGATTCGTTCGGTACGAACAAGAACGTCATCCCCGCGTAGCCTTCAATGCGATCGTAGCCGCGGCCGCGGAGTTCCGTGACGCGCCCCTTTAAGTCCACGACGCTTTGCTTGAGCAAACGCCTGCGTTCTTCTTCGTCCGCTTCGGAGACCGCGCGGATGTAGTTGACCACCGACGCCTTTGCATCGACCGGAATGTGCAGTCCACCGGTCAGGTGGACGGTCAGGTCGGGTCGCTCGCCGGTTCCATCCAACGACCGCACACCAGTCTGGCGGTCGAAGTCGCAATGCTCCGTCATTCCGGCCAAATCGACGATGCGGTCGAGACTGATTTCGCCCCAATTTCCCGCGACACGCGGATTCTGTAGGGCATTGCGCAGTTGGCCGGTTGCGTCGTTGGTCGTGCGCACGGCCTCTTGAAGCGTCGCTTGGAAGCGTACTACCTCAGCCAGCTGAGCCTTGAGTGCGCCCAGGTCGCCGGAGCTGCTTTTCTGCAGCAGACCCACGGCTTCACCGAACTTCGCAAACTCGTGATGCACCGGGCCGATGATGCCTTTGATCTCCTCGACACGGGTCGTCAAGCTGCGCGCGATCGTTTCACGCTCGCCGCCAAGCTTCGCAACGGCAAGCTCGAGGAACGAGGAAGTGGCGCTCCCGAGAGCCTGCTGGGCCAGGTGTTGGAACTGCCCGAGCATCTTCTCTTCAATGCCGGCG
>Ga0302324_100013363_pt1 | contig 16652 bp, 10 predicted proteins | sample Palsa_T0_1_FD_201949 | JGI IMG/M metagenome (GOLD analysis project Ga0302324, IMG submission 201949) | Peat permafrost microbial communities from Stordalen Mire near Abisko, Sweden - Palsa_T0_1 | ecosystem: Environmental > Terrestrial > Soil > Palsa > Peat permafrost | place: Sweden: Abisko...
GCGCGTGACCGAGGATGTCGAGCGCCGAGAGCGCCAGGCCGTTCGAATCGGTGACCGCCCCGCACAGGTTCAGGATCGCGTCGCCGTACTTGATCTGGACGTTGGTCTCGCTTGCCGTGACGCTCGCCGTGAACTGTGCCAACTCCAGCTGGCGGTCGAGCTGCGCCTCGTAAGCGGTTTGGGCGGCCCCCAGATCCATCGCGGCCTGCGAGATCAGAGCCGGCGCCCAGGCCGTCTGGTCGTTCGGGTAACCACCCAGGAGATAGTCCGAGATGGCGGAAAATTCGCCTCCCGCCCCGGCGGCGGTCCCCTGGAAGTAGAGCGGAACCTCGCTGGGGTCGATCCCCAGGAAGTTCTGACCAGCGCGGACTTGGCCGAGGTTCGCGACCAGCGTCGCCACCCGCGCATCGAGCGAGCTCGATTCCTGCAAGTACTCGGGGTACCAGGCCGGATTGGAGCTCGCCGCCCGGTCCGCGAGCCGGATGGCCAGCGGCCGCAGCGCCGTGACGTAGCGCAAGACCTTCTCGAAGCCCGCGAGCTTCGTGAAGTCCGGCGGATTGCTGGCCGCCCAGAGCTCGTTGACGCCAACCGTCGCCAGCTCGACGTCCGCGTCGAGCGCCTCGAGGATCGAGACCGGCAGGCCCTCCGACTGTGTGTAGTTCGGAAAGGTGACCGCCGGGTCGATGAGGGCGCGGTAGTCGGGGGCCGCCAGCACGGCGCCGCTGAGCTGATCGAGCAGGGGCGAGAAGCGCGGATGCAGCAGGAGCGTCATGCCCCCAAGCGCGAGGTCGAGGTCGGCTTGTGCCGGGATGTGCGGCCCGAGCGGGTCCGCGATCTGCAATGCCGCGTAGACATTGGCCATCCCTTCCCGTTCGATCTCCTCGCGGGCCACGAAGGCGTGCAGCTTCAACCAGCGTTGGAAGACGCGATGCACCTCGCCCTGCTCGTACGTGCTCAAGCTGCCCTCACTGGCCGCCTCCTGAACGGCCACCTCGAGCAACTCGATCCAGCGCGACCCCTCGACGCACTGGGCGCTCGGCAAGAGCGGATAGAGGCCCTGCGCGCCGGTCTCGGTCACGGCCGGCGGCAGCGTGGCGTGGAACGCCGACAGCTCCTGCTGGCAGGTTGCCAGCAGCGTGGGCGCCGAGGCGCCGCCGTCGCCTTCCGCGATGGTTTCATCGATGGCGAAGTCGGCCGCCCGCAGGCCGCCCTCACAGACCAGGTCGCCGCTGTTGGATCGGATCTTCGTGCCGAGATCGGGAGCCACGGGATCGTCCATTTCATTGGCGCCGGGGTCGACGCAGGTCGCCCGCTGCAAGCAATCGGGCGGGTTGACCGGGAGCTGGCAGACGCGCGTCACGGTGAGCTGGGGGCTGCCGGCCTGCGTCGGATCGTAGGTCGCGACCCAGGTGCCGGTGTCGGTTTCCTCGAAGATGCCGGCGACGAGGTCCACGGTCGACTCGGCAAACGTGATCTGCGCCAGGTGACTGTCCCCCGCTCCGCCCGGCAGCCAGTTGCCGGTGCCGGTGAGCGCCACGGGAGTGGCGAGCGTCTGGGGCGTGCACCCGTACATCTCGGCCGCGCGGTCGCATTGATCCGCGGTCACGGCCGGCACTGTCACCTCGGGCGAGGCGGAGTAGGTCAGCTTCCCGACTCCACCGTTGTACGCGCAATAGTCGGCGCTCGGAAAGAGCAAGCCTATCCCGGGGAAGTCGCCGCAATTCTCGGCAATCTGCACCTGGATCGTCCCGGCGCTGCTGTTGAGGGCGCACGCGATCTGCCCGGCCGGAAGCTCCGGGAAAGGCAGGTTGTAGGAGGCGTTCATGTGATCGGTCGTCGACAGGCTAAGATCGCCGTTTCCCACCGGTCCAAAGGCCTGCGCGATGGCCAGGCCAGTGGCCGCGAGAGCCGGGTTCTGGCTGTTGCGCCAGTCGTAGCTGGCGCCCGTGAACGGAGACAGCAGACCGATTCCCAGGGGATTGGTCAGCGTCGGTCCGTTGTCGAGCTCGGAGCTACCGGTCGCGACCGTGTGGCCCTGCGCGAGCGTGGTGGCACCGTCGAGAAAAACCGCCGCGGGCGAGTCGGCAAAGAGCTGGCTGAAGATCTCGCCGGCCATGATCGTGAAGTCCTCCGGGGTGCGCAGGCAGCTGTCGAGCGGCCCACCTGTGCCGGCGTCGTCCTGCAGGCCTGCCGCCACAGCCAAGGCCACGGGATCGGCCGGGCCAGTTTCGGCGGTTCCGGCCGCCGGCAGGGCTGTCCAGGTCTCGTCGAAGGCCACGCCCCAAGGGGTCGGGCTGGCGCCGATCCCGGCGTCGAGAAACCCGACGTCACCGGCATCGAGCGCAATGGGAAGAGCGGAGCCACCGTCGCTGGGATCGAAGCCCAGTGTCACGGCGTAGGTCGACGAGACGAGAGCCTGATTCGCGACCACTCCCCCCACCGAGAGCTGCAGCTGGAAAGAGATGGCCGGGGCGTCGCCGCCCGAGATGGTCACCGCCGCGGGCGCAGCCTGAACCATGACCTCGACGTCGGCGCCGCCGTCCGCGCCAGGCGGGCCGACGGTGCTGTCCGGCAGCAGTAGATCGTAGAGCGCCCGGTAGGTCGGGAAGGTCACGAAGTAATGGCCGGGGGTGCCCGTCAAGGGAGCGGCCCAGGAGTCGAAGGGCGCGAGGGTGTGACTGGGATCGGTGATCTGCAGCGCCAGTGCGCCCCCGACCGTGCCGATCTCGGCGCTGAGCGGAATGGAGAGCGGCGCGACCACGCCGCCATCCCCGGCCGCCTGGTCCAGGATTCCGAGCAACTGGGCCTCGCCGGCGTAGCTCCCCGGCACCGCCGGCGCATTGAGGATCGAGCTGAGTGCCACCGCCGGATTGATTGTCAGGGTCTGGATCTGGTCGTCGACGTAGACGTGCACCTCCATCGTCCCGGCGTCTCCGACGCCACCATCACCTTCTGAGCCGTCCAGCTTCACGCCAAAACGCCCCGCCTGATCCGCGGGAAGCAGGCAGTCGCCATTGGAGTCGGGGCTCTCTCCTCCGTCGAGCGAGCAGACCAGGACCAGGCCGGGGTCGGGGTGAAGTCGCACCGCTCCGCCGTCGGTGGGCCCTGGATAGTCGATCTCGAGCTCGATCGCGTGGGCACTCGTATCGCCGACGGAAATCGTCAGAGTCGACGGGCGCAGGGCGACGCTCGGCTGCTGGACGGGCGCAAAGCCAATCAGCCCTTGGTCGCTCTGGAAGCGGCAGCGGCCGAAGCTGTCGCAGTAGTCTCCGGAGGGGCATTGACTGTCCATCTGGCAGTCCGCGGCGCAGAGACCGAGGGCGCAGTGCGCGCCGCAAGGGCACTGGTCGTCGAGATGGCAGGCGGTGGTGGCTGCCAGCAGAATCGGGTCCGGGGTACAGAAGCCCGCATCGCCACCGGTGCCTCCCGTCGTGGTCCCCGATCCGTTGAGCTTGGTGACTTGCTTGCCGGGGCAACCGGAGGCCAGAAGGAGAAAACCGACCGCACCGCAGCAGGAAAGACTCGACCGCAAACGCATGGGGGTCTCCGCCGAGAGAAACGAACCGCTACGAGGACGAATTCTTTAGAGGCTTTGGAGCCGAGGTGTCAATCGAAGCGTGACCCCTGTGGGCGCGTCTCCTACTATCGCGGGGAACAATGATGGGCTGTCGAAAGACGATCGGATCGATTGGCGGATGGATTGGCGCCCTGGCCATTTCGGCCTGCGCAGCGCCAAGCAATCGCTGCGTGCCGGGGGCGAGCGACGCCTGCACCTGCTTCGACGGTTCGGCCGGGGCGCAGATCTGTCAGGCAGATGGGACGTTCGGCATGTGCTCCTGCCAGTCTTCCAGCTCGACAGGCCAGAGCATGATTGGTCCGGATGGAGGGTCGCCCGACGGTGGCGCGGCCGGTGGCGGGATCAGTGGAACCGGCCCAACCGGATCGGGAACGGGCGGCACGGGAACGTCCTCGGGCGGCGCCGGAACGTCCACTGGCGGCGGTAGCTCGACAGGCGGCGCGGGCACCGCCGGATCGCAGACCTGCCCCGGCCTCGGCGTCGTCGGGTGCGGGACGCTCAGCGTTCAGAACGGCCCCTTCGGAGACTTCGTGTGGGACACCATCTACCCGGTCGCCATGGGGGTGATGCCCAGCGGCGGCAACGGATTTCCGAGCCAGCCGGCAATCGTGTTCGGAACTCCCGGCGGCGGCGGTTTCACGGTATGGGTCAACCTGCCGACCTGCCCCGTCGCCATCGGCACCGTGATGGAACAGGCCGAGATGATCGACGTCCACGAGCCCACGCCCAGCGCCTACCAGCATTTCATCGCCGCGGTCGATTTCGAGAAGCTGAACGGCGGTATCGCGGGAGACATCCGCGGAATCGCGGGGCCCATCCCGAACGAGGACTCTTCCGGAAACTCCCTCGTCGAAGGCACCTTCGCGTTTCCAGCCAGCCTCGGAGCGGGCCTGCTCTGCGATGCCCCGCCCAACCCACTGCCCATGTTTGGACCTCAGTCGGTCTGCTCGGCCGAGATGGACGCCGGATGCTCCGCCTCGAACGCCTGCGCCTTCCTGGCCGACGGTGGCCAACCCACCACGATCGGCACCCTGGTGGTCGAGAAGGGAGAGAACATCTGCTTGAGCACCTACGCGTCCACTCCCGTGAGCGTCACGATCACGGCGCAACCGAACCTCACCATCACCGCCACCGCTCCGGATGGCGGGTGGGAGATGGTCTTCTACCCTTCTTGCTGCCCCAACGGGCTCGGAACGGTGCCAGGGAGTGCCAGCTTTGACAACTTCGAATGCAACGATCTCTTGCTCTCCGGCATCGGTGGCGTGCTGACGGTCGAGTCGCTGGACGGAGGTCTCGCCGGGAATCTCTACGCCAACGATTCGGCCCTCTATTTCTCGTTCGATCCGGCCTTCACCACCCCCCTCGACGCCGGCCCCCAAGGGGCGCTCGGCGGGGTGTGCTACCCCTGCGGAAGCTCGAGCGATGATGGCGGCCTGGCGTCCCTGTGCAACGACGACCGCGATTGCTGCGACGGGAACTGCGTCTTCGACGCGGGGCGTTGGGGTCTCTGTCAGTAGTGGGCAAGCGGACCCTCAAGATCGCCACCGGCCTGGCGGTGAGCGCCGGCTTCATCGCCTGGTCCTTGCGGGGAAAGCCGCTGGGCCGGATCTGGGCCGAGCTGCAAGCGGCCAACTACTGGACCCTGATACCTTTCTTCGCAATCCTGCTCGTCATTCACCTGCTGCGAACCGTTCGCTGGGGGATGCTGCTGGCGCCCGTCGAGCGGCTTCCATTCCGGCGACTGAACGCCGCCAGCGCGGTCGGCCTCATGGCGCTCGTGCTGTTGCCTCTGCGGCTGGGTGAATTTGCCCGTCCCTATCTCGTTCGCCGCGCCGGCAAGGTCTCCGGATCGGAGGCCATGGCCTCGATCGTGGCTGAGCGCGCGCTGGATGGCCTCTTCGTGGCCGGCTTGCTGGTGCTGTCCTTGCTCGGGTTCTCCGCTGACTTGAGATTTGCATGGGCTTTGCAGAGCGGCCGCGCGTTGCTGCTCGCGCTGGCGGCGTTGCTGGCGCTGCTCGCGCTCGCCGCCTGGCGCCTCGAGCTGGCCCGGCGCGTGATCCGAGCCACCATCGGGCGAGTCCAGCCGGGGCTGGCCGAACAGATCTGCCGCAGACTGGCCGGGCTCGTCAGGGGACTGCGGGCACTGCCCTCGCCCGCGAGCGCGCTGGGCATCCTGGCGCTGACGGCGCTGTACTGGGCCGCCAACGCGCTCGGCACCTGGGTGCTGGCGTTGGGGTTTGCGCTGCCCATCACACCCGTGCAAGCGTCCTACTGCGTGGCGGTGCGGGCGATCGGGGTCACGCTGCCGTCGGGTCCCGGGATGCTCGGGACCTTTCAGGCGTTCACCGAGCTCGGGCTCGCGCCCTTCATTCCGCCGGCGAAGCAAGCCGACGCCGCGGCCTTCGCCAACGTGTTGTGGGCCGCCCAATTCCTGCAGCAGGTCGTGCTGGGCTTGATCTTCCTGGGCTCGCGCGAGCTCTTCGCGGACCACCAGCCCGTCACGCTGGGTGAGCTCATGCGCGCCGGCGAGACGCTGGTGGAGACGGACGAGGCCGCACCGCACGGTTAGGGCAGCGGGAGATGGATTCCGTCGAGCTGCAATCCAGTCAGGTCGCCGCGGGGGGGGCCGGCGAGGGTGAATGTGAACCAGGCGCGACTGAAGTCCGGAGCGTCGACCATGTGTCGCTTGTCGAGCTGTGCGCGCTCCTTGGCGTCCCCCGCGAGGGAGAAGAGGATGTCGACCGGCTCCATGGGGGTCAGTGAAAAGAGCGCGTCGGTCTCGGCGTAGAACACATACCGGTCCCGTCTCGAATCTCCCGGCCCCGCAGCCATGCCAAAGAAGTGCAGGCTCCCGCTGTGGACGTCGATCGGCGTGAGGTCGCTGGGCGGCGGGGCGGGCGCCGGCAGGTGGACATCGAGGTCGTACGCCCGAAGCCACGAGGCCACTGGAATTCCGGCCACCGGCTGGTAGGACTGGGCCGCCCCGCTCACGAGATAGCGGTGGTAGCCCTCTTCGCTCGCGAGCGCGAGCAGGTGGGGCGTGCCCAGGTAGACCATTCGCCCGCTGTAGAAGATGAGACTCTGTTGCTCGTAGCAGCAGGGCGGATCGGTCGCTCCGGGGGGGTAGAAGAGGACGCTGCGCTCGGGAACGAGACGGTCGAGCGCACGGCCCACCTCATCCGAATAGCAATCGACGTTCTGGTTCGCCCGCTGGGTCCGCTCCGCCTCCAGTCTGAGCGGTGAGTCGAAGACCGCCACCCACAGGGCGAGGCCAAGCTCCACCCCCCACAACGACTTCGCGATCCACTTCGCTGCCGGGTCCACGCGGCGCGCCAGGCCCCAGGCCAGCAGACCTCCGAGCGCCGCCAGGATCAGCCCCTCGATGACGCCCAGCCTGGCGGTCGCTTGCGGCAGGTAATGTTTGCCGACGTGCCGAATGAACAACCCCGCGGTCAGGCGCACCGCCAGCGCGGTTCCGAAGGTGGCGATCGCCGCGCTCGACAGCCAGGGCCTGGTTCGGGAATCGCGCAGGAGCAGAGCCAGGGCGAGGAGCGCAGCCGCCACCGCCCCCCAAGCGTGGGCCGGCACCTTGACGCGCACCAGCGCCAGCGGAATCATCTCGCCCCAGAGCCACAGGCAGAGCAGCCAGGTGCGCAGGTCCCGCCGCTCGAGCGCCGCCCAGATGAGCCAGAAGCCCGCCACGACGAAGAGCATGACTGGCCAGGGCGCCAGCTCCAGGGACAGCACCGGATCGAAGATCGCCACGAACGGCCGCGAGAACGGACGGTGCGTGTCGTTGACAAAGCCGAAGACGTGTCGGGCCTCGACCTTGAAGACCTCGGGCCACCTCAGCGCCGAATACAGGCTCCAGGGCGCGGCGACGACGATTGCCGCCGCCACAAAACCCAGGACCAGCGCCAGCCGGATCCGCGGCCCCAGCCCGCGAGCGCCGAGGAGCGCCAGGCCGCCGACGATTCCCAGGGGCGTCAGTGCAAGGAAGCTCTTGCAGAGAAACGCCAGCCCGCAGAGGGCGCCCGCCACGAGCGCGAGGCGCAGCGAATCGCGTTCGATGGCGGCGGCCAGCACGCACAGCGAGAGCACGGAGAGAGCGAGCAGGCTGCAGTCGGTCACGTCCCCGAACTGGTAGCCTTGAACGAGCGTCAAGCCGAACGGCAGCGCCAAGAAGGCGATCGAGACCAGCGCTGCCGGCCAGGCCCCCACCAGCCGCCGACCGAAGGCGTAGATCCCGAAGGCGGTGACCAAGGCCGAGACGAAGGAGATCAAGCGCAAGGCGAGCGGCGTGATCCCGATGAGGCGCATCAGCAGCGCGCCCAGGAAGAAGGGCAAGGGGGGCTTGTGCAGGAAGATCTCGGCCCGCATCCAATCGTAGATGTCGACCGGCTCCAGCGGCGTGGGGAGGATGGTCGGCACGCCGGTGTCGAAGATGCCCCGGGCCACGGCTTGATGAGCGCCCTCGTCCCAGCTGGTGATCGAGGGATGGGCCAGGTTCGGCCACAGCCAGAGAAAGGCCAGGGCCAGCAGAACGACCGGAAACCAGGCGCTGAGGGTGTCTCGCGAAAGCACGGGAGAGCGGCTTCGGCAGAACTCTATCGGGCCGCGCAGCGACGCGGGAGACCTTTACATTCCATTACCCGTCTCGCGCTCCTCCGACGGCGTCGCGTTCCTTTACATTCCGGCATAGGCTGCTCACGTTGGCTTCATGTTTCTTGCCCAGTGTTGAGATTCGTATTCTCAACTGGCCGGGGCCCGGCCGGGGGACCGCTTGCGGACACTCATTCTCGGTGGCGATGGCTATCTGGGCTGGCCCATGGCGCTGCACCTCTCGGCGCGCGGGCATGAGGTCGCGGTCCTCGACAATTTTGCGCGGCGAAAATACGACCGCGAGCTGCGGACCATCAGCCTGGTTCCGATCCGCCCGCTCAAGGAGCGCCTGCGGCGCTGGCGGGAAGTCAGCGGCCAAAGCATCCGCCAGTTCATCGGCGATTTGACCCACCCCGAGGTCAGCCGCAAGGCCATCGTCGAATTTCGGCCCGACTCGGTGGTGCACTTCGCCGAGCAGCGCTCGGCCCCTTATTCGATGATCGACCAGCAGCACGCCGTCTACACGCAGGTGAACAACGTGGTCGGCACCCTCAACCTTCTCTATGCAATCGGGGAGGTCGATCCCGCCATCCACCTGGTCAAGCTCGGGACGATGGGCGAGTACGGCACGCCGAACATCGACATCGAAGAGGGCTTCATCGAGATCACCTACCGCGGCCGGAAGGACCGACTGCCTTTCCCGAAGCAACCCGGATCCTTTTACCACCTCTCGAAGGTCCACGATTCACACAACATTGACTTCGCCTGTCGAAGCTGGGGGCTGCGCGCCACCGACCTGAACCAAGGGGTGGTCTATGGCCAGGAGACACCCGAGACCGCGCTGCACCGCGATCTGGCTACCCGCTTCGACTATGACGCGGTGTTCGGCACGGTGCTCAACCGCTTCGTCGTGCAGGCCGTCGCCGACCTGCCGCTCACGGTCTACGGGTCGGGTGGCCAGACCCGCGGCCTGATCAACATTCTCGACACGATGGCCTGCATCGAGCTGGCTCTCAAGAGCCCCGCGCGGCGCGGCGAGTTTCGGGTCTTCAACCAGTTCACGGAATCACTCTCGGTCAATCAGATGGCGAAGCTGGTGCAGGCCGCGCTCGGCGGCCGCCCACGCATCGAGCACCTCGAGGACCCGCGCGTCGAAGCCCAGGAGCACTACTACAACGCCGTGCACACCAAGCTGCTCGACCTCGGTCTCGAGCCGCACCTCCTCAGCCCCGAGGTCATACGGGCTCTGGCCGCGGTGGCGGCCAAACACGAGGAACGAGTCGACGCGAAGCAGATGTTGCCGCTGGTGAGTTGGAGGCTCAAGCGCGTCGAACGCCTCACACCTTCCAAGGCTCCGGCCAAGGCTCCGGCCGCCAAGAAAGTCGCCCGACTGAATGCCGGGTAACCCGCGGGTTCTGGTGACCGGAGCATCGGGGTTCATCGGCCGGGCGCTGGTCAAGGCGCTCCTCGCCCGCGGTGCGGCCGTGACCGGCGTCGACCTGCTCCCCTTTCCGGATGGCGCGCTTCAATGCCGGATCGGGGACCTGACCGCTCCCGGGGTCATCGCAGCGCTCTTCGAGAAGCCCCTGGACGCCGTCTTTCACCTGGCCGCCCGCACCTCGGTGCTTCAGTCGATCGCCGATCCGCAGGGCGTTTACCGCGCCAACGTCGAGGTGACCCAGTCGCTGCTCGAGAGCTGCCGCGGCGCGGGCGTGGGCGTGGGCGCCTTCGTGCTGGCTTCGACCAACGCGGTGGTCGGCGACTCGTCGCTCGACCGGATGCAAGAGAGCTCTCCGCTGCGGCCGCTGACCCCGTATGGCGCCACCAAAGCGGCCGCCGAGATGCTCTGCTCGGCGTACGGCGAGTCCTACGGGCTCGTCGCCTCGGCGGTTCGGATGACCAACGTCTATGGACCGGGAATGGGCCGCAAGGACAGCTTCATCGTGCGCCTGCTCCGCGCCGCCGCGCAGCGCAGTCAGGTCGAGATCTACGGCGACGGGCGCCAGGCGCGAGACTACCTGTACGTCGACGACGCGGTGGCCGGGTTGTTGCTGGCCTGGGATCGAAAACACCAGGGCCCGCTGATCATCGGCAGCGGCCAGACCCTCGACGTGCTCGAAGCACACCGTCTGGCCTCCGCGGCCACCGGATGCAAGATTGCGATTGAGTACCGCCCGGCGCGCGCGGGGGAGATGCGCACCGTGCGAGTCGACCTCAGCCTCGCACGAAGCTTGGGGTTCCAGCCGAGCTTCGACTTGGCGCGGGGCCTGACCCCGACCTGGCAGGCGCTCCGCCAGGCGCTCGGGGCCGAGCTCGGCGCCCCGGCGCAAGTTTGAGCTTGGGCTTCAGGTTGCTTGGCGAGAACGACCCCGTCGACCTCGCCGCGGTCGCGGAGTTTCGCCGCGCCTATGGGTCCCCGGAGCTCGGGAGCGTCGCGGTGATCCTGCCGGCCTACCGCGAGGTGGAGAGCATCGGAGACGTGCTGCGCGAGATCCCAGGCACCGTTGACGGACGGAAGGTCGCCGTCCTGGTCGTCGTCGACGGCCCGGACGACGGCACCTCCGCGATTGCGCGCGCGCTCGGCGCCTACGTGTGTGTGACGGGGACCCAGCGTGGTCAAGGGGCTGCGTTGCGCCTGGGCTACCGCCTGGCGATTGCCCATGGCGCTGCCTTCCTCGTCAGCCTGGACGCCGACGGCCAATACGACCCGGCCGAGCTACCCCGCTTGCTGGCTCCGCTCTTTGCGGATGAGGCGGACTTCGTCTCCGGGTCGCGACGCCTGGGACGGGACGAAACCACTGATCGCGTGCGCTCGCTCGGGGTCGACGTGCTGGCGAAGCTGCTCAGTGCCATCGCCGGCGCGAAGGTGACGGACCCGGCCTTCGGCTTGCGGGCCATGACCGCCAAGGTCGCGAGCTCGGTCAAGCTGCAGCAGCCTCAGTACCAGGCCTCGGAGCTACTGCTGGGAGCGGCCTTGGGCGGCTTTCGTATCGCCGAGCGTCCGGCGACCATTCGCAGGCGGACCGCCTCCTCCAGCCGCAAGGGCGGGAATCTGGTGTACGGCTGTCGGTTCGTCGGCGTGATCCTGGCCACCTGGTGGCGCGATCGGCAACCAGTCAGTGCTGGCTGGCATCGCCGTAGACGGTGAGGCCGGTGCTGCCCACGGCGAGCGCCCGGGGACTATCCACCGGGCCCAGCACGGCCAGAAACCCCGGGGTCTGGCTCGTGGCCTGCAAGCTCACCGCCGGCTCGAACCCGCCCTGCCCGTCGCCATACAGCACCGAGATTCCCCAGGTCGCCGGCTCGGTCGGCGCGGCGCCGAAACTCGAGGTCGCGATGTCGGGAATGCAGTCCCCGTTGAAGTCTCCGATCGCGAGCGTCAGACCGCCCGGGGCCGTGTAGCTGGGGCCGATCGAGAAGGTGCCGCGACCGGAATTCCTCAGCAATTGAACCTCGCCGATGAAGGTGGCTCCGCCGTCCAGGAAAGCGTTCGGGTCGGCGTTTCCCAGGACGAGATCCGGCGCCCCGGTGGCGCCCGGCATGAGCGCGAGCTGGCCCAGGACTCGGGTTGGGTAATAGCTCGTCTCGAAGCCCCCATCCCCTTGGTTGAGCAGCACCGCCAGCGTGCCCCCGTCGCCGGCGTTGGCCACGATGTCCGGCAACCCATCCTGATTCAGGTCCGCAATCAGCACTCCCCCCCAGAGCGTTCCTCCCAGGTTCGGGAGCGCAACTGGAGCCGAGAACGATCCCGAGCCCTTGCCAAACAGCAGCTCGGCGCTGGGAACGGTGCCGACGAATTCCGCCAGCAGGAGGTCAGCCACGCCGTCGCCGTTGAGATCCCCGATCGCGATGCCTTCGACGGGGCGCGCGGTGGCGACCGGAGCCTGGAGGTGCAACCCGCCGGCTCCGTCGTTGAGAAAGACCTTGATCCCGGGCACGGAGAGATTCGAGACCACCAGGTCCGGCTTTCCGTCTCCGTCGAGATCGCCCAGCGCGATCGCATGGCCGGTGGAACCGTCGTAGGGGATCGGAGCCGTCAGCCCTCCGTCGGACTGCCCGAAGAACACCAGAAGCTCCGTCCCCGGCGACACGACGAACTGGGTCGCCACCAGGTCCAGCAGGCCGTCTCCGTTCAGATCGGCGCTGGCGATGCCGAACAGAGGGGGCGTCGTGTAGACCGCGTCGCCGGCCAGATTGGAGGCTGACCCGCGGACGCAGGCTCGGCCGGTGGTCCCATGTCCGGACACGACCGTCAGGCAGCAGCCAGACGAGGCGAGGAGAGCACCGATCAGGCTAGAGCGCATCGCCACCATGCGCAGGAGTGGACCATGTGCTCGCGAGCGCGGCAACCTGGTGGCGCCGGCCCAATGTGCCGGCGGCCCCTCGAGCCACGAACGCGACCGCCAACCTTCGACCGCGAACTCGACCCCGACCCGCGAACTCGAACGCGACCCCGAACACGAACACGAACACGACCGCGAACCCGAACACGACCGCGACCCTCGACCCCGACCGCCGACCCTCGACCCCCGCACCCGACCGCGACCATCGATCCTCAGACTCCACCCCGAACGGCGCACGACGGCCGCCCGGCAAACCGCGAAGAGTCTTCGCTAACTCAGGCCGAGGGCAGCCTTGAGGGCGCTGAGGCGCTCGCGGCTGATGGGCACGCGCGTGGCTACCGCGTCCGCGAGGATCGCCGCGTAGCGACGGTCGCCTTCGAGGATGAGCTCCTTGACCGACGCCAAATTGACGATGGCGCTCCGATGCACTCTCAAAAAACGAGCGGGATCGAGTCGACGCTCGAAGACGTCGAGGGAGTCGTCGGAGAGCAGCTCCTGGCTTCCGATCAGGATGGCCGAATAGTGGTCGCGCGCCAGCACCGCGCTCACCGCCGCGGGGTCGAAGACCTGCACGCGCGATCCACAGCGGACCGCCATCCGCTGCAGCGGCCGTCCGTGATTCAGGCCGGTCATCAAGGCCCCGAGGTCGGCCGCACGGCGAGCGGGAACGCGAGCCAGCGCGTCATCGAGTCGCTGGGCGACGATGGGCTTGACCAGGTAGTCGACGGCCGCGAGCTCGAAGGCCCGAACGGCGTGCTCGTCGTAGGCCGTCACGAACACCACGGCGGGCCCGTCCGCCGGCAGCGCCTCGGCCACCGCCAATCCGTCGAGCTCGGGCATGTCGATGTCGAGGAACACCAGATCCGGACGAAGCTCCCGCAACTGCTCGAGGGCGCTGACCCCGTCGGACGCCTCGCCCACGATCTCGACCTCGCTTCTTGCCTGCAAGAGCCTCCTCAGCCTTTGTCGCGCCGGGGCCTCGTCGTCGACGATGAAGGTGCGCACGGTCATCCCCCGTTGGCTCCAGCGTTCGCCCCAGGGCTCGGAAGCGGGAGGCGCAGCGCGACCCGTGTGCCGCCCGACGTCCGAGCGACGAGATCCAGGGAAGCGCCCTCCCCGTAGCGCAGCCGCAGGCGCTCGCGGCACATGGCGACCCCGGTACCGGACCCGACATGGCTCGAGCTGCCCAGGCCGACGCCGTCGTCCTCCACCGAGAGCTCGAGCTGGGCGCCGAGGATCCTGGCCCGGACATCCACACGACCTCCGCTGGCGCGGCTCGACAAGCCGTGGCGCACGGCATTCTCGATCAACGGCTGCAGGATCATCACCGGGACCTCGAGCAACCGGATCTTCTCATCGCCCTCGTCGACCGACGACTGCAGTCGCTCTCCGAACCGCGCCTTCTCGACGTCCAGGTAGGCTTCGCACAAGTGCAGCTCAGCCGCGAGGGAATGCGTGTCGCGCCGCATCGAGTCCAGGACCCCGCGATAGAGCTCCGCCAACCGGACGACGGTTTGCTCGGCGACGGCGGGCTGGGTGGGGATGAGTCCCGCCACGGTGTTGAGCGCGTTGAACAGCAGGTGCGGATTCAGCTTGGCCGTCAGCGCCGAGAGCTGCGCCTGCAGCCGCTGGTTCTCGGCAACCTTCAAGGCCAGCTCCGCGTTGCGGGCGGCGTCGCGCGCGTCGGCCCGGCTGCGCCCCAGAAAGAAGAGCAGGGCCACGAGCGAGCCGATGACCAGACCCAGGCGATAGACGTCCGAATACCATCCGACCCCGGGGCCGCCCCAGCTGACCGGCACGAGCTGGACCAGCTGATAGCCGAGCCACAGAGCTCCCGGGAGGACCAGGAGCGCGCACGCGAAGGTCCAGCCCCGCCCCCGCGGCGCTGCGACCCCATACCGTCTTCTCCGCCAGCGGGCGTCCACCGCCACGATCGCGACCACCGCGCCAAAGCACAGCGTGTACACCGTCTCCCCGAGGAGATTCGCGTAGATCAGCACGTGACCAGGTCGTTCGGTGCCGTGCACGGCGAGCACCACCCCCGTCACGATGAGGGGATTCCACAGCAGCAGCGTGGCAAGGTAATTCTGCAACACGCCGCCCCAGCGCGAAACGAAGATTTTCATGGTGTCGCTCCTTCTCGAGCGACCGCGGTTGTCGCGGCCGATGGGGCTACGCTTACTCCGGCGCAGTCCGGCCATGCCGACCAAACCCGCGAAATGGCGGAAGTTCAGACCGAAATGGCTCCGCGGCACTGCGAGCGGCGGCGGAGCGGCCCGAGGTAGCGCGGCTACGGCTGCAACCGCGTGCCGTTCCAGATGCGATCGAACGCCACACCCGCGCTGCGGTAGGCCTCGCGCACCGTCTCCGCGTCGGCGGCATGAAAGACGCACAAACGCCGTCGGCGATCGGCGCTGACGTAGCTGTGCACCCACTCCACCTGGCGCGCGGCGAGGCACGGCTCCAGCTTGTGTCCGTGCTCCGCGAACAGAGCGTCGGTGGCGGGCGGGTCGAAGCTGTACTCCACAACCAGAAATTCCCGGTTCATGGCTTTCCCCTTGCGGCAGTGTGACGCGCGCCTTCGAGGTGCTCGGCAGCCCGTTTGATCGCACGTTGGGCCCGCGCCGACAAGTCCTCCGGGGCCGCCAGCTCGCGCAGCCCCGCCGTGAGATGGGCCTCCGCCGCGGGCTCGTCCCCCTGCGCCAGCGTCGCTTCGGCCAACGTGGCGCGAGCGAGCACCTGCACGCTGCGGCGCCCCACCTTGATGGCCGAGGCCAGCGCGAGTTGGGCACGCGCCACGGCCAGCTCGGTCTCGCCCAGGCCCAACGCATGCTCCGCGGCCTGCACCAGTAGCCAGGCCACGTGGACGTTGCTGTCCAGCGCACGCAGGGCGTCCACCGCCGCGTCGAAATGGGCCTCGGCGCCGGGCTCGCCCAGCAACAGCCGGCACAGCGCCGAGAGCGCCTCGGCATAGGGACGCTCGCTGCCTTCCGTCAGCCGCGACGCCACTGGCAGCAGGGCCTCGTAACGCCGAAGTCCCTCGAGCGGCCGGCCGGCCTCGATCTCGATCATCACCAAACGCGCCAGAGCCTCGCACTGGCACCAGCGATCCTGGAGCTCGCCGAAACTGTCGGCGGAGGCCGACAGTTGCTCGACCGCCGGCTCGGCTCGGCCGAGGTGAGCCGCCAGCAACCCCTGCCCAAAGAGAAACTCCGGCCGGGCCGGACCGAGCTCGGGGAGCACCTCGAGCTCGGCCAGCATGACCTTGGCCCGCGAGACGTCGTGCTCGATCATCACGAGGCAGCGGGCGGTGTTGGCCACCCACATGGCGCTCGTCGCCGAGCCGCCCCGCCGACTGGTCTCGGCGGAATGCTGGATCGCGCGGCTCGCGCGCGGCGGGTCGTCGCCCACCACCTCGGCCAGAACGCGCCAGGCGTAAGCCGCTTCGTTGAGGAGACCGAGCGCCTCGGTCTCCTTCGCCAGGCGTTCCAGGGCGGCGCTGACCTCGTTGACCTTGGAGCGGCGCCCCGAAAAGACCATCAGCGCGCGCAGCCGCAGCTCCAGCCGCACGCGATCGACCCGCTGCAGGCTGGCCGTGCTCTCGAGGTGCAGGAGCCCCCGCTGCGCGGCATCAACCGCTTCCGTGCGGGCGAAGAGCCGCAAGCAGCGTTCACCCGCCGCGGCGCAAGCCACGGCCGCCAGCCCGTGCTCCAGCGCCAGGGCGGCGTGGTGGGCCACCGCACCGGCGTGAGCGTCGCCGGGGTCCGGCAGCGCCGCCATGGCGCGCGCGATCTGGGCGTGGATGAGTCGCCGCCGCGGGGCCGAGGTCTGCGCGTAGGCCGCCTGCCGGACGAGGTCGTGGGTGAAGTCGTAGCCCTGGGTCCCGCCATCCGCCGAGCCTCGCAGGATGCCGCGCCGCTCCAGCTCCTCGAGGGCCGAGAGCAAAGGGGCCGCGCGCAACCCGGTGATGCCGCCCAGCAGCTCGGGGTCGAAGCTGCGCCCGAGGGCCGCCGCCCACGGCAACAGCTCGCGCGCCTTGTCGTCGAGCCGGCTCATGCGCTCGCCGATGAGCGCGTCGAGCGAATCGCGGGTCGCGGTGCCCTGGGTGCGGGCCAACTCGATGGTGAACA